>Ga0136643_10001461_pt1 | contig 28908 bp, 17 predicted proteins | sample TergutLab28metaG_FD_96883 | JGI IMG/M metagenome (GOLD analysis project Ga0136643, IMG submission 96883) | Labiotermes labralis P1 segment gut microbial communities from Petit-Saut dam, French Guiana - Lab288 P1 (version 3) (version 3) | ecosystem: Host-associated > Arthropoda: Insects >... | reverse complement strand
TATGTGCTCAACATGTCTCGGACATTAATATATCCATCATCAGTAGCTTGCGACTATTCTGTTGAATTACCATATTGCTCGTATTGTTCTTGGTTCGATGTGTGTTAGAGATTTGGCGTGGTTGGGTTGGAGTGGTATCTGTGTTGCAGGCTGAAGCCTGCAACACAGATACCACTCCAACCCAACCACGCCATAAGAAGTGAAGTAAAATAGCAAGTGACATCAATTTGGTCTTTTATTCTTCAACTAACAAAAGTTTAATTGTAGGATGATAGTGCATTCGAAAGGATCAGAAAGGAAGCGGCCGTGGCAAAATTTTGGGTAAGAGCTCTGCAGTTGCCCGGAGGGGCTAAAGAAAATTTCTAACTTTACTGTCATACTAGCTAAAATGTCCCGAACACGAAGCATTATTTCTAACCACTGCTTCAAATGAACGACAAAATGTGTATATATATATTTACTCTGACAGAAAGAAAGGAAATACCCGATGCATACTTGGTGTCTCTTCTTAGCAATTTACCTACAGTGGTTGAAAAACATCGTGAGAAACTTCGTGCAAGATGCCCAGGCTCCCTTTCAGTGTTCGAAACGTTGACCTTCCGAATACGAGGCAGAAGTGTTAATCAATATATCTCGACGCTATGCCATAATCCTGAGTCTGGCCTGAATAATTACGTAGCAGTCACGTGATGAAGAATATGCTGCTGCTTGAAAGCAGCCTAAATGTGAAGGCTTCACCTTCACGAAACTGCGTGCAAGAAACTAAAATTAAAGTAAATTTTAATCAGAAGACAAAATTTTCTTCAATGAATTTCTTTAGTTTTTGATTCATTCATTGTCTCAGAAATATGAAATTTACGGTCCGCAGTACATGAGATGGATAAATCTTTTGGTAAATATCATCATATTCCACACTGTAATCCTCAGAACGCAGGAGCCGCGTGAATGATCCTCAGAATTTCCGGACATTTCTTTCAAACATCCAGCCTTGAGACCACATCCATTACAATACAAATCCGAAACGTATATATGACTCAGTCAGTCCGTAAAGCCTGCCTGTTATGGAATCTCAGCACCTGAACACACTCCAATTTCAGACACGTTTCCTTTTTTAACACAGAACCTTTTTTCCAAGGAAGAATGTGATAAAGTGCACAGCACATCCTTTTATGATCCGGAACCACAAGTTGGGTAATCACATTGTACATTGTACTATGCTGTCACCAAGCTGTACCCTTCCCCATTTGTAATGTACGTTTCTGTTTCTTTATCTATATCGTAAGTTGAAGAACGTTTCTTCGCGAGCAAATTCCAAGAAGCACAGTAAAATAAAAATATAATTATCCCTGTTTTTAATTAAGTACCATGACATAAAGGTGGGCAGTGGAGTGGAGTTTAGCTCCGTCGGTACTAGACGGAGGCGAGGGGCCAGTTTCACCCTCCAACACTAAAAATAAAGCAAAAGTAATCAATCCCTGTACAGGCCTTGACAGGGCTTCGGGAAGTTGAGGCTCCCAGAATTTCTAGAGAGTCGGCACGTGAAGGTGGCAATGTTGTCAGCCTCGTTTAACCCATGTCGCCGTCCGTTGTACCCGCGACGTCCATGGTAGATTTTTTTTGAGTGAAGTTTTGAATGAATTCCACTACACAGATTCAATTGTTAATGTAGTTTCTCCCTTATTATCCGCACTGTGTTTACAATACAATTAGTCACTCCCCTAAGGATGATTAATTACTGGCCGCATAGCACAGGACATGAAAATCCATGTGTTTAGCTTGACAGTTTATATAAATATGACCTTTAATTCTGTCATCCTTTGTGGGTCATCTGCATTCCGCCTGCTATCTACTAACTGCTGTCGAAATTTTTGAATCCTCCTTGTCCCTCTGCCAATCTTGTCATCCAGGGAGACATCTTCAACACATTTCCCTCCAGTCATTTGTTGGGCAACGAAAGAGGGTCTTCTTTCTGTGAATGGCCAATTTACAAAACTTTACGTAATTATTATAGGTTAAACTTAATTAAGTCTTCCGCGAGAACAAAATGCCCACGAGAAGCGTAGCTGAAAGGTCACAAGTATCTGTTTCGAGGTTAAAATTTTACATTTGTCAAGGCAATAAAACGCCAAAATAAACTTCCAGAGATCTGGTTTTTAGAATAAGTTTCAAAGCTGTCATGCCCGGATAGACATGGGTGAAATATGAGGGGGTGGAAGGCCAGAAAGTCCTTCCCCATTTAGGGTTCGGTCACAAAAAAGAATTATGGCAAGAAAATTTTCCCTTCCTCACATAAAGGGATGGTAAGGCTGTGACTCGAAATTAAGTATTCGGCAACACCCATGTATTCATTTCTGTTAGAGGCTGAATTTACCCCACTGTCATGCGGCGGCCGGAAGGATTAAGTCGATTAAAAATTCCAGTGACCCCATCGGTAATCGAATCCACGACCTTCCGGCTTTAAGCGCAGTGCCTCAACCAACTGCGCCACCGCTTAACCACTACTTTATCCTCCGTACGTTCTGGATATGAAGCTGCGTATATCCGAACATCGACTTCTTTTTATACAAGGTATATTGATTTTTAAGACTATCTTATAAGTAATTAGGCGTAAGGAGTGAAAGAGTTTAAAATATTGATACTTAGAGTCGGCGAATACGTATGCTTTACACATTGCGTTGCACAAATGAATGTCCTAACTTACTTTCATGTTAAAGTCGTGTCAAGTCGGCCAGTCTCGACAGTGCAGCTGTGACCTAGGCCAGTTTTTTTTCACTTCCATTTACAAACTGATGTTTTGAAATGTTTATTCTGAATTTTAAAAGCCAGAACGTGAAAGAAAATGTAGAAATATTTTTTGTAAAATATCCGGTAACGACCTACTTTCTATCCGTTCCTTCTGCTGCTGTCAGATTTTAACTTCACGCAGCCGACAGAAGCTCCTCGGCTGAAGACCAAATCGTTTAATACAGTACCATAAGTCTGGTGTTTCCAATAGTCTATTGAGAACCTGACAGTTTACGCCGAGATCTTTGAAATTCGGAGCCTCTTCATTTCCTTCTTCGCTTTTTTTGCTTTCTTTTTCTGTTCACTGTATGACGTGCATGCCATTTTTTTGTTGATTTCTTGCTTTACGTTCGGTCTTCATCTGTCCATTTACTGCTGTCTCTTCCCTTCACAAGCTAAATAATAACTTTGTTGTGTGTGGACTATGGAAAGAATGTTCATGTAGAAAGTGTTGGCTTCAGGTAGATACTCTTTAAACCAAACTGCCACAATATTACTTGTAGTCGAATTATTCACGGGTATCTTACGTTTATCGGACCATGCGTCATTGTAATAGTTGAAGAATAAGAGACCAACTTGATGTCACTAGCTATTTTATTTCACGTCTTATGTGCTCAACATGTTTCGGACATTAATATATCCATCATCAGGAGCTTGCGACTGTGCTGTTGAATTATCACATTGGTTGTTGTGTTCTCGGTTCGTTGTGTGTTGGAGATTTGGTGCGGCTGGGTTTGAGTGGTGTCCGTGTTGCAGGCTGAAGCTTGCAACACGGACTGCACTCAAACCCAGCCGCACGAAACTTGCAATTGCAATTTTCCTAAGAAATCTGCTGTGTTTATATTCTACAGAATCTCCAACAGAATGTAGGCTTGCTTACTTACCCTTCAGAAATCAAAACAGGGCGAAACTACACACTTTCTCTGCTTCTAAAGTGTAGAGACAATGTGTAGAGAAAAGGGTTGGGTATCGACGGAAAGTACGTCGAGTCATGTCGCTTGTATTAAAGGGCACTTTCAAGCTCAGCAACGGTATGAACACCAGAAATCATAAAGCGCTGTTTGTGTGTGTGTGTGTGTGTGTGTGTGTGTGTGTGTGTATGGAATGCTTTAAACATAATTTAATTTTAATTAGTGAGTGTGACAGGAAAATATGAAATTATTATAACTGTAATGTAATGTACACAAAACTAATGAAGTAAATTTAATGACCACATATTTATTTATTTATTTCCGTTTCATTCTACTTCTCTTAAGACTTCATTTTGAAACCTTCAAAATACTTTTAAAATAGCGTTTATTTCACATTCATTATTGTAGGGAAATTTGCATATGACCTTAAAGTATTATTTTGTATTAAGAGAAAGACACTGCAGTAGACAATCTTTATCTCACGACTGCAATTTTAAAATCTTTAAAAATACCTCTCAAATACAGTTTATTTTGCATAGATTTTTAGGGAGAGGTGCAGGTAGTGTATTAAAGGAGTAATTATTGTTTTAATAAAATACACTGAAATAAAGAAAACTGATATTTCCTGTACCTGATATCTTTCACAAATTCTTGCTTAATGATTGTAAGTACATGTGTGATGAATTCGTTTTCTATGCCAGTAGGGATGTTTAATCAACTTCATAAATAATTGAAAATAGCAGGATATAGACCATTTCAGACCTCTACGGCAGTTCAGTTCTAGTATAGGTTTCTTTCCCGGCACTGCAGAGTGAAGATATACAATATCCTTCCGGCGTTTGGATATTCTTACTGTCTCCAGCTTAAAGGCGAAGTTTCAACGCAGGTGTTCTTCACGATACTTGTAATACAGGTTCACAAGTCAGTGGGAATTGTCCCGCCTGATTCATTGCACTCAATTAACGTGAGTGGCCAGAGTCACGTTTCGGCCGCTTTGCCTCCGGGAAACCAATCACCTGTATTAATTGATAGACGGTTGAGTGGTCCAAACTGCTGGGATGTACGTCATAATCAGAGGACAGACCTGCTTTTCTCGTGAATGGGGTCTCTTTAGCTCAGAACATAGCCGGGCACTTCACTGACTGACCTATCGTGGTTAATCTTTAAAAATTCATAATTTAGCTACATTAGATTTAGGGAGTTAACAGCACAAAATCTGAGCATTATACAGTGTTGAATGGCGCATTTTTAGACAGTTGTCTTGTTATAATTTTATATTCGTACAAGCTAATGAAATCTTAGTAAGCCCTTGTATATAGATTAAATCTCCAATGAACTTAATTTACATGCATGTCTCCTAGTAGCAGCTTATACAGTGCCATGCAGCGTGTATCGCATGTTGGTATGCCTGCACGTACCTAAACACTGTAGAGGACAGGCATCTCTCCCCTTTGCTGTGGTGAAACAGGGAGTGGCATACGGATTTTTCAGCGTTTTTACAAATTAGGTTTTCCTATTCGATCGATATTTACTGCCTGTGTAATGTATTATGTAACCAGGGATAAGAGCTGAAATTGAGAGATCAGAATTTTGTACAAACTAGAAGGTTTGACTTTACCACGACAGTAAAAATACTCACCGTCTTCTGAGGTCGTGGGGTCTGGTAGATACAAACGTTTCGGAGGCACATTTTTCTGAGAGTTGGTGTCTTACCTTAGTTACCAAACTACAGGATTTCTCATGCATGAGGGCCGTAATTTTCAAACTATAAGAATTTACAGAAATCCATCAAATCAGATAAGGCTCTTCATTCAGGCGTCATTGTGTAACAACAACAGTCCTAATAATCTAAATATGATACTTTATTGTAAATTTATTGATGAATTGGGCGTCATCTGCTTTAATAACGTGGAGGATGTAGCTAGGATTCAGTGATTGTAGCATTAAAACTGCAAGACTGGAAAGTCTGAAAGAAAACGAGGTAATATTAAAATAGTAAGCGAAAGAGATAGAAATAAGACAGGCAGGGTGATGTAACGTAACATAGAGACGCGTTTGTGTAACCATTGTTGCAATAGAAAGGCAGTAAGTATTACGTATTCTAAGTGTGTGTTTTTAGCCTTGTTTTCACCTGTGGCTTCTCTGTCCGTACAGTATTTCCCCACATTATCTCATAAATGACACGATTCTCGAAAAAACGTTTTGGGGCAGAAAATGTGTGTTTTGATTTCCTCTACAACGTTTGTCCGAAAAATTTTTCATTCTAAGACGAGTTGGGCGAGATATGGTCAAAAATATATATTGGTCTTCACGTAAAGTACCCTTGTCAGATCTTGATGAACCTTGAATTTTCTCGACAGGTTTTCTAAAAATACCCAAATATCAAATTTTATGAAAATCCGTCCAGTGAGAACACAGTTGTTCCATACGGACGGAGAGACCGATAGACGGAAATGACGAAGCTAATAGCAGTTTTTTTTTAATTTTGCGAAAGCCCATAAAAAAGAATACATAAAAACAAGAACGTCATTCTTATTTGTGCACAGGTGTAAACGGTTGTTACTAGATGCATACCGTGTATATGACAAATGATTTACGATAGCTCAAAGTTATTTGATAGAGGTAAGAGAATTGTGGACTAAGCGAAAGGAACAGATACGTAACCCACAGACAGACGATACCTGGATGAAGAGAAAGTTTCATGTAGCAGGTATTCAGAGCGGGAAGCTGTTTTGTGCTGTACCAAAGTAGGTCATATTGATTCAGATAACTGCAAGCCTTTGGCTAAAAATATAGGCACTCTCATCTTCGCGGGAAGCACAAAGAGGAAATTCGAAGGTAGATTGTGACCTCTCATAGTGTCTAAAAAGCTTACCGCCACCCTGTGTTTTAACAAGGGGTGTTAACCGAATCAAATCAAACTTATTTGTTGGTTTCCAAAACAATATCTGCAACGTGACTGGTAACACACGGTTTTTGCCACTGTGTCGATGTTAATCTATACGTGATACGTATACAAACAAAGATATTAGTAGTTGTCTGTTCTGGAACAAATAAACTCTACCTTAATATGAGTCTTCGATGGCAAGCCAATTATAATGCTACTAGTCAATTTAAGATTTTCATGGTCGTGTTGCGTACGACTCAAGTCTCCTGGGATCTGGTGCCAGGAAGACTCGTTAATAAGAGTACGTAGTTACTGACTTTTGAAGATCCCAGTGCCTTAATTTTCAGGGACAATCAGTGCCGTAAGAGTGACTTATTTGGGCTATTTGATCCTAAAGATGAAGGCACTGCCATCTTTCTAAACATCTGTAGCTTTTTACCAGTGCAGATGGCGTGAAATACCAGAAGACATTAATCCTCCACGTGGTATATGTTGTGTAAGTAAACTGCACAAACGGCCATTCTCGGAAAGGTATATTCACCGTGAAAAGCGCTGGTGTATTGCGTACTAACTATCGAGCCCTCTCGCAACGCAACCCAAAATTTTGACACTGCTAACAGCAGGCCCTCATTCGCTTCCAAGCATTCCCATTCCCACAAATTATCTTCTTAGTAACGAAAGTAAAGAAGAAAGGTAACGTCGTCCTAGCGAATTCCATGAAGAGAGAGGGAGAATTGAGAGCTTCACGCCTTGACCGCCTTGTCCCAGGCGAAGAAACCTGATAACTATTGAATGCGGGAGGGATGGGGAGGTGCAACTTCTGGACACTCAGGAAAAGGAAAAAATCTCTTGCCTCTGTTGGGAATGGAACAGTGTTTCCTCGATTGTCCAACTCGTGCAGTATACATTATAACGAATAAGCTATACCCGGTCCTTCCCGAACATCTGTCCATGTTTTTCACCCATTTCTCCTCGCTCTTGCCGGTGGTATCCCCAAGAAAATTACGTGAGAATTTTAACATCACTCGAGCTACATACCGAACTCATTATAACTCCATAAAACGCACTGCCCTAACAACACTAAATGACCTGTGTAAGTCACGACAGCCTTCATACTTCCCCCGTATTATGTGTACAACCGACACGTAGAAGTATGTGTGTGTGTGTGTTAACTCTGGAACATGCGTTCGTGTTTCATAGCCATACATAAAACTTGCAGAATTATTGCGTGGTGTCAGTAGCCACTTCCACACAACACCTCTCGGTGCCTCATACACGAGGTAAATATGCAGCATGCCAAGAATAGACGTAGATCTGTCTTTCATAATACGAAACTTAGAGTCGGTTTAAATTGCGTTGTAACATAAGTTTCTCTGTTCACTTAAGTGGCAAGGAATGCAGGCGCTATGAATTTATAATTTTGGTTGTTTCACGACCCTAGAGCTAAGTTTATAACGAAAATTTGTAGAATGTGGTGTGTGTGTGTGTGCATAGGTGTGTGTTGTGATACATATATGTGATGTGTGAAGTGTATGTAACTGTGTGGTGTGGGAGGGGGGGGGCGGGGAGGACCATGCGAGCTGAGATCTTCTCGAAAGTTGTTGTATGACACTTTTAATTCGAGGCGACACATTTCTTTCCGAGAAAATAAAGGGTCGTCATAGACTCAATCAGACTTAAAAATATACATTCCGATATGTACATATTTGTTAAACACTGCATTTTTCTCGGGGCTTGAGAATTCTACAGAAGTCTGCGCTGATAATGTCAGAAAAACTGTTTCATGACTGACCAATGGTATACATTTTCTTACCTATCTATAATGGTAGACATTGCACATTGTCTGAAATATTTCTGGTGCAAATTACGTTTATATTGTAATAGTCTACGTGAATTGTGATATTGACAAGTCAGTGAGTGCGTAGATTAGAGGTATCTGGTATGTGACGTTATATGCTCTGGTAGAAATGTGCCAAGATCTTAAAGGAACCTGATGTCTCCATCATCAGCAGGTTCCTGTTAAATGCTCGAACAGTCGTATCAGATTTCACGGCATCACATACAGGAAAACAGCATTTTTTTATGTTTTGCTGACCGTGCATCTCAGTACAATCCTAGTAATTAACCAACTTGATGCACAAAATCTTGTTTTATAGTAAGTTTTTTTAATACCTCTAAATGTTTCGAGCACATAGTACTCGGAATATGTAGAGATCTTTAACAAACTTATTATAAAACAAGGTTTTGTGCATCAAGTTGGTTAATTACTAGGTTTAGAAGAAAACAGCAGTTTTCAGTAATGATTCCGTCAGTATAATGATAATCATGCATATGAAGACGGGAGTCACCTCCGAAAACGTCATGTAAATGCCCCAGACAATGAATAATATTTGGCGAATTCTCTATTACCAATTCCGCTCAGTTTGTATAACAAGTGTCTCATTCTTGCACTGCTGTCGAATCTGTGCCTGTTTTGCCCCCTCAATAATCTTGTGTCGGAGAAGTTAACACTGAATTAATGCGAAATGTTGTATGCATGTTTAGATCATTCGATTTTTTTTTTCGTTTAACGTTATTCCTCGTAGATACCACCAGTTTGCTTTGCCTTCTATGAGCATATGTGTGTGTCCGTTAGGTGTTTTTTGTAAATAATTTGTGGATACGAGTATAATAGACTACATTTAACACACTTCTGAGGCGCTTCTCTGCTTTCTTGTCAAACACTCGGACTCGTACTGGAGTCTATTATATCACTTTCTCTCATTAATTTATCCAGTTTTTTTTATTTTTCTGGACTGATACCAAAAGTGTTTACTACTTGCCTAGTATTTCTTTAGGTTATTAAATCAAGGAGACTGGAAACGGTGCATGTGGAATGCATGGGAGGAAGGGGAGCTCATAATGGGTTGTTGTCGAGATTCTAAAACAAAGATTAAATTAGAACATATAGGCGTAATAGACAATTGATACTAGAGTAATGGTGTGGGAAGTCGCGGAGTAGATTTATCTGTCTCAGGATAAAAGTGGCTGGCTGCTGTGAACACTCTAATGAACCTTCGGATTCCATAAAATACAGATAATTTCTTGAGTAGCTGAGGACGTCCTGAATCCTCTAAAGGAATCTGCTCCATGCTGTTACTTTTCTAGATACCACAAACATATAGTCTCGTTACTTTGTATTGTTATTATCTTTATTCACACGGTCATTATTGCCATCATCATATCATCTTCTTCTTTCCCATTTTATCTGCAGAATTGATGTAACATAGTTCTGTCGAAGGTACACATAAATGTCTGTAGCTGAAAACACGCTCCATATCTGCCTTGTTTCCAATTTTGGACACTGAATGAAGTAATGGCAGCATCGTACAGACATGAAGAACAGTGTAAGTGAAAACGGAGACAGACAACCAAATCGATTTGAAGCCTGCCTTATAGTATACGCTCAGACATCATCTGGGGGTGATTCCCTCACATAAAATAGATGTCTGATACGAATGAGAATGACAATATTCTGTATTCTGTCAAGTAGTTTGGACGTGATGAAAGTGTGGTTCAATATACGTCACTGCTGGCGTGTTTAATTTAGAGTTAGTACTTTTCTATGCCTCGAAGTTGATATCAGGGCACCAATTTCACCTCAAGCATACTGAGAAAAGTATAAATATAACAATACACTTTATTTGATAATAACGTGGTGTAAATATATGGTTAATAGTATATATAGATAACACACACACGCACAAAATATATAGCTATATATACATATTTTTAATTAATTTTTATATCGTGCTGCATACATAAATTATCAAATTGAGAAATAGTAGAAAATATGAAGAATCCTTTAGCAAAATGCGATACTCAGAACCCACAAATTATCGCACTTCCTGTCTACCTGATTTTCTCAGTTTTCCCACGACTTTCTCAGGGTTGTTATAATATGCTTCTATCCAAGAAAGTGATAGTTGCTGTGTGCCTATAAATATAATGTTATAAATCTTTTATGCAAACGCCCATTTAAGCGTCTGTACGTATTTTTAAAAATTTACTACGCTAATTACTTCCTTTGTAGATTCCACATTTTTTTGTGCTACGACGTTTAACCTTAGTTTTGGCTTCATTATGGGTTTCTTGAAGTGTTATCAATTGTAATATAAGGATACTAAGTGAAAGAAATTTGGTCGAGGCTCCATAAGATCACCGTGTGCATTAAGTGGACGCATGCGCTATTCGTGCGCTTTTTTACTATTTTGCCCCTGACCTTTAGGCACAAAATCCTACAGGTGCTTGGTCTTGTGCTTTATGGAGACCATATGAGATAGCAAGCTTAAGGTAACAAATTGCTAAAATGTTTATCATTTAAGCTTATTAATAAACTTACTGACCTTCAGGAAAGGTGGCAGACTTTGGGTTTCCACGACAAATCTTTGGAAGCAGTAAATATCTCGGTGCACATAAGGAAATGGTGATATTGTGGCTGGTATTGGGGATATATATTCTCGTTTCTCTTGCAGGGAGCTTGATCCAGATCCCTTCTGATAAACCTAGAACTTCAAGGAGCAGGCTGACGAATTTTAAGAGCGAAAAGGAAACCGTAAGGCAGTGTTTTTTGTTCTCAAATCATCTGATATTGGCAACAAGGTAAGGTGTTGAATTTCTTCTATTTGCATTAGGATTTGGTGTTTTGTGAGCTGAATTGACATTAAATATGCATAATATAAAGATGTTATACAGCTGGTGTCTAAAAATAAAAATGGCATATTTTTCTTTTACTATGAACAACGTGGATTTTTAATTATAAAATGTTCTACTTCCACCATCTTACTATGTAATTATGATTGCAATTCTTTTAATTTCATTAATGTCTGAATTCAATTAACAGCCTTATTAATGCTCCACGTATCATTTTATGCGGGGGTACCCTCTTTTATGAAGAAAAGACAAGGACAAAATTTTATGTGTTTATAAATCGGTTTTTGTAGAATATTAAATTATATTCAGGGGTGCTTTGTAACTTAAATTACATAAATATATATATATATGTACTTACCACTTATTTCATTCACACATCTAGTAAACATTTTAAACTTATTAGCTGAACCCCAAATTCTTCCCCATTAAGAGTAATATTGCTACTGAATAAATCAAGATTTTAATGCAGAAGGCTTTAAATTCTAATCTCACTAGAGAGACTTTTTGTGCTGCTTATTGTCTGTACCACACGTTTCCAATAAACTTTTAATTAACATTCTTATACCAATTTTAACCATAGAAACAACTGATACATATTCGATTAGCTGTTAAAGGGGAGTGATATAAGAATTATTGGACATTCTTCGCGTGTTTTTTATTGGAGAGTGATCCATGCAGTAAATAATGTGTACTGTAAATATGTACATGCATATATACATTACACACACATACATTTACTCAAATAACAGTGTACCAGTTAAAAGGAGAATTTCAACAAACCAACAGCCTCTTATCATACATAATTTTAATCCCACTCCACTGAGCACCATCCATTCTAAGATCATTCTAAGATTCATCTGAATGTTATCCTTCCATTTTCTTCTGCATTTGCAAAGTGGACATTTTACAAAGATTTACTTACCAAAATTTTGCAGAAGATTTCACCATCTTCAGAACAAAATGACCTGTATAAATCACAGATTTTCTCATTGTTTAATGTTCTTAAAATTGTCACTGATTTTATCAGGCTTAAATCCAAATATTTTCTAAGTCGTGGTATTGCAGACACCTCGACTTTATGTTCTTCCTTCACTGTAATATACTACATCTCATACCTGTTCAAAACATTTGGCAAAATTGTTTCATATAAACTAATTTTAAAAACATTTGTACTGTAACTGGGATGATAACAATTTTCTAACTGAATTATCACGCATATTTCCATACTTTATTATTATCCTATTTTTGTTGTATACTTCATTTATACTTGTTAATATAATTCTCAGGTGTAACTGTTGTATTTTTTTGTGCAGACCCACATTTGTTGGTGGCATATTGGCTTCATCATTTGCATTTTATGTGTACACAGATTACAACATAAATTGTGTCTTTAGAGCAGCTTCTGACTTTTTGTTCTTAACACTTGCAGAAAGACATTTTCATATTAAAGATATTGACACCATATCAGAGCAAAAACTGAAATATACAGCAGGAAATGTTACTCACAGAAATTTCTTTTGGTTGGAAATCACTACACTATTATCCAAAATCTAGAATTAATTATCTCTTATAATGTAAGCCTGGTAGGTTTTGAGTTTGACACATGGCACACAAAGTTTATGGAGAGAAGTCTTGAAATTGTTTTGCCATTCAAAATGTTGAGCTCTTAGTAATCATAATATACAATAAACAAATTAAATGTCATATTTTGTCCCATTTTTGTTGCTGGATTGTATAAGAGGATCATATGAAAACTAGTGTACTAAGAGTGTTCAAAGATCCTTTAGCAGTAAGTACTGCAGTTACAAAAAATTGAACTGGTAGTTTGGGAAAAGAACCTTGGATTTTCCAGGCATGTACTTCTGTGTCTGTGTATTCCCTCGCAGGTGATGAGTACGTGTTTGTGAATGGCGATTTGTCCTTTGTAAACACTGCATATTTTTTACTGTTGCACAGATGCCTGTTTATATGCTTTTATTGTTAGGTTTTACATTTCCTTTTGCCTTTAAATTAAAAATCTCTCCCTCTTCTACACACACACACACACACACACACATATATATATATATATATATATGCCAAAAAACTCATAGTATGTACACAATTGATGAACCAGGCCATAGATAATCTATAAGTCACAGCCTTACCGATAAAATTTGATTTGCAATGTGGGACTAATGCAAATTTGGTGCATGATTTTTTGTTGTATGACCAATAGAAGATAATGCAGAGAGAAAACAGACTAGGAATAAAAGTGTCTGGCTACAAAATACAAATCATGTGTATACTATTAGATTCACAACAGGCACAGAGGATGAAATTAGTTGAAATGTACTATAAAGAGTCAGGTTATATGCCTCCTGCTTTTGTTTCAACCAACACACTACTACGTAGTTTTCATAGTGTCTACCATTTTGAATTAAGAATGTAATATATCACAAAATACTGGCCTGTGGGCATAATGGAGGCATAATATTTGGTGACCATACATCCTAATTTAATGAAAACTTGAAATACTTCAGAAAAAAATACTTATGGTACTTTGTTTTACTTTCAATTCTTGTTTAACTCTTTAAATGCCGAATTAAATCCAATTTGCCATCTGCTGGAATTATTAGGAGCTCACCATATTTTCCACCTTAGCATGATAAGGGTTAGTATCACTTCTGTTAGCTGAAAAATAAAATGTTAGAAATCCTGAGGAATGTCTTCAGAAATTATAGTTGAATAAACTAAAGGCATCAGTAGTTCTCTAGGACCTGATTAACAATGATTGTTGGAGTGTATGGGAAGGTAGTTTTCTCTAACCATTTTCATTGCCTAAATGATTGCTTTTAAAACATTTTGGCAAAATTAAACTTCTCATGTCATATATGCATCTGTATTACTCAGCTCAACATTAGCCTTATACTGGGCTCATGTATGGCTGTCTTGTTATTTAGTGTCAAACAATGACCAAATTATCCTCCTGCCAAAGGTCCATTATGACAAATCTCTGACAGCTGTATGGCGTCACATTTTCCATATATTTCTGAATAGTCCCAGGGACTGATAGAAGCCATTACCCAGGAAAAGCAAACTTAGTTATACAGTGAAAACATTGCTTGAAATCTGTGCAAACTAATCCAAACTGCAAACTTCAATGAACAGAATGATAAACTTGAATTTGAACTGGCTGATTTAATAGATTGTTTTTCTATTTCAGGACTTCTGGGGGTCGACTGCATCTTGTCCCTGAAATTGGCAAGATACCACTCGCTGACGCACTACTCATAGAGGATCCAAGTGATCATGGCGTAAATGATGATGATGGTAAACTTTTCACGAGCTCTAACAATTGTGTGACTTTGTTTCTGCTTTGTGTTTGGGCTGCACATCTAATCCGATGATCCTTCCATTAGGATCTCTCCTTCAGCTGCTAGTTCAGGGGCACTAAAGCCCCTTCTTTGTTTTCCGGATTCTCTTAATTTTCTATCAGTGATGCTGAAGAACCAGGAGACTGTCGATCAGGAGTCTTCATAGCTGTGGAAGTTGATGGAGTAGGAGACATGGGATCAGAAGACACTACATTGGTTGATGTAGCAACACCCCTGGAGGGTTCTGTGAACATGTCTCTGAGATCTGTCTGTTTCAAGGATGAAACTTGTGGATGTGAGGACCTTCTTTCTCAACTGTTGAAGTATCAGGATTTCTGGAGTATTACCTTTCAGATTAAAGGGGCCCTGCTGTATTGTTTACTTTTTTAAATACTGAATTAAGATTCTGAATTCATAAAGTATGTTACTTAATTAATAACAGAAGGAATGAGACTTTCGATTGAGTAACCATTCATATATAAAAAAAGTGTTTTCTGTGGATTATATTCCTGCTGCATTTTACAGAATACATGTTAGAGGTTAAAAAAGCCCTTCATTTCACATAGTTGTCACTTCCACCAGACTAACAGTAATAACTGGCTTGAAACATATCTAAGAATTTCAGTTAGTGGCACTAAGATAAAATTGAGTGAACCGTCATTATTACTGTTCTCTGAAATATGTTCTGTGTCTTGTAATGTTAAACAGGAGATCAGACCTTGGGTAGTGCCCCATCATTATTGGCTCACATATGTTGTCAGTACTTATAAGTGTGCTCTAATACATAACAGGATAATTTTTAATAATGAATGTGTTTTAGATACAATCCTTGGGAAAATCTGTATTTTTAATGAAAGAATATAAAGTGGCTTTAATTTAATTTACAACTGAAAATTACCTACATGATTAAAGCTGTAAGAATAATTTGCTTAGAAATGACAAATTTATGTTAAAAACAAAGCTTTGACTCCCTACAAAACGGGCTTATAATATGTCCTCCACCCGAGTTTCTGCATGGACATTTTTGCAAATATTTGTTTCAGCAAACTAGTATAAATCAATGGAAGTCACATATTTCTGCTCAAAGCACCAAATTAAGTTGAGATAGAAGTTATTTGTTATTAATATATGTATAAAAAAAAAACTAGAGCTGATTTCATGAATAATTCATGTCAGCAGCATATCAATTAATCAACCTTCATGAAAAATTACTTTTGATTCTTCCCCTCCATAAAACTTTTTATAACACATTACATTAGTTTCACTGGTACTTGTGCAAATTAAAACAAAACTGAATACACAGTTATTAGAATTTAGAATTTTACTAGTCTGGCATTTTATGTACAAGACTGCTCCTTCAGTAATTCTAGAAAGTTATGAGAGTAGTTCCATTGCTTTTTGCTGCAGAGTCGTCTGTGTGTTCAATGTCAAGTCAGTCTAGTGGTATCAGTGAGACTTCAAGTGGAAGTTGTCATCTACACAATCGAGACTTTAAAATCATCATTGATGTGAAGACAGGGTCCCCTCAGGTGGTCGTGCACCTAGTTGCACCCACCATGCAGGAAAAAGCAGCCTGGATTAGTGATATCAGTCAGGTATTTGTAATACATTTATAAGAAACAAGATATCCTTGACAATTTTAACAACTTTTTATTCCTCACATATTTATTTGTTCATTCATTAATTAATTCATTCATTTTCTTTTCATCCATATAATTATATAGTGGCATTGGACTTGTCAATAAAAGTAAGTCAATATATAGAAGGTAGTATAAAAAATTAAGTAAATTAATAAATAAATACATAAGAATAGATACAAACAGTAGGTAGTAGAATACAATAGGAGCTATCATTATTATTATATGAGATGTGTGGTTTATAGGGATGTCTAAATTGGCTAGAATGAAAAGGCATTGCACTTGTTTTTGTTATGTTTAAAATAAACTCTTTATTTAGGAACTATTACTCTAGCTATTTCATAACAGATTCTATTTTAGGTTTTAGCACATCCTCAACAAGTATAACAGTATCATCAGTATATGAAACTATTTTTACACCCTGGACATACCTATAAATCGTTCATGTAAAAAAAAAGTAGGTCCCAAAAGAGAGCCTTGAAGAACATGTTAAGAAAGTTCTCTATGTGAAGATAAGTATATATTCAGTGCGGAATTTATTATGATTCATTGGGGTTATTTTAAAAAATGAGCACAATGAGGTAAATAAGACTTTAACCACTTATTTAAAAGGGTTCTGCTATTATGAAATTCTAATTTGTCCAAAACAATATTAAGATATACACCTTATGCTTTAATTTGATCAACATATAGGGAGTCTTTGGGAGTCTGCATTGTATAGACTCTGTTAAGATGGCAGAATTATATCAAAACATGTAGGAGTAAACAGGAGATTGTATTGTTGTGTATGTTAGATGTGCACCTGTTGATTTTATAAATAATAAATTTAGTCACAATGAGTGATATGAATAACATTAACAAACTTTAGGTTTCTGTGACCTTGCATCGTGAGCAAATTGTGGAGTGAGAGAGAAAACCAACAAGATGCAACAGTTAGATGTTTATTTTTAACAACATGTTGAGAAATTGTTAAAAATAAACATCTAACTGTTGCATCTTGTTGGTTTTCTCTCTCACTCCAACATTAACAAAGCTTTCTTTTACTGTTCAGTATGAACCAATTTATTCATTGTGTAAATTTCATTTTCATGCTTAAAGTTGTAATCAAAGTGAAAGTATGCAGATTTTGGCTTTTTTGTATTGTTTAAGGATATTTCCAATATTCCTTAGAGTATTTATTGTGTTTTTTTACAAAATAATCTTCACCTTTCACCTTTAGATATTGTGTACTCTGAAGAATTGTTACCATCATCACAAACATTTTCTGTGAGATTTTATGCTGAGGTAATTCAATCCAGTTCATACCCTAATATATATTTCCATAAGACTCATTTCCATGGTTCATGAGCTGTTTTAGATAATTTATCTCTACAGATTTGCTGATACTCATTTTCTCTTTAGTGTCATCATATTTCCTTCATATGAAATTCATTATATCAAAACTGGAATATTTAAAATCTAATTGTAAATACCCTCCATAATATTTCTAATCTACCTCCTGTTCCAAAGTTGCTATGCAACACTTAAGTTAAGTACAAAGTTCAGTGGATACTTGGACTCTTGGCAACTGAACATTGAAGCTGATCATTCACTTGCATCTAATGCCATGTTTATACATGCATCATGCTGTACATCCACATCAACGGCATCTTTTACAGCATTATGCTAAATCATCACCAAGTGCAAGGAGGTATAAAAGTTGGTAGCTGTAATAATTGTTTTTCTAAGCTTGTGCAATTTTATTTGTTCAAGTAACAATATATAACATATTTGCTGATATGTAAGTCACACCTTGATTCTGGAAGTAAACACTTGAATAAAACACTTTGGACAGCATATGTGTTTATTATAGCGGTGATATATATCAGTAAAAAACAAAGGAAAACTTTTTTTAAAAATAAGATTGCTGAGTAACTGACGGTAATAAATATTATCTTTCACTGAATGAACAGTTCAGTACTATGTTATTTTTGTATACATTCTTGTTAGATGCCAGTTTAAATGTGATGGCACATGCGCAGAAACCAGATTTTATCTGTTGGCGAAATGGACAAGTCCATTTAAATCGGTGGGGGTGTCAGTTCATTCGACTACTGGCAGCCAAGGTGTGTGCATCAGCTTTTGTTGTTGGTAGTAATGCTGGATACACCATGTTCCAAAGTAGTGCGAAGAGTACTGGCTACCCACTCCATTTGCAATTTTCCCTTCACTTCCCCTCCTGTGCGCCACTGTGTGCTATCACATTTCATCTGGAGTCTACCATGTACAGAATACCAACAAAGGGAATTGCCTGGCTCACTCCATGTTGGTTCAATGTATTTATACCACAAATTTCCACTGTAAAAATAACTTATGATATTCAGGAGCACTTACAGAGAAATCATGTGTCCTACACAACTGAGAATACTGTAAAGACTAAAAAAGAATTAAATGTGTTTTAGTGCATGGACAACGTTCACTTCAATGACTTACTGCGCAGTTCAATGTCAGACACATCATCTGTCACCATGCCACAGTCCATCAAGAATGACCCCAAATTGTTCAAAGATGATGTGGACATTCGATTCAGCCGCACCCTCAACTCCTGCAAGGTAATCTGTTGTTCTGTCTTTGCAGAAGTGAAAGTTGGATGCACATTAACCTTTTAAAGCTTACTGGTTACTTGATGCACCAACAGGTTTAACATTCAAAAATTTGTCGTTCTACCCCTTCTATCTCAGCAATCAGTGGCTTTTGCCCTATATAACACAAACTGATTGGTTTTTTATGACCAAGATGAAGAGTGTTTACCATGCAGTATGAACTGGGTCTGTAAATAAAACAGTTTACACTTCATCATTAAATGTTTAACCATCTGGTTTATAGAGCAACTAGTTATAAATTTAAATTTCAATTTAAAGAGGAATATGTTAGCTTTCTTGCATTGCAGAGCAGGTTAATTCTAATTAAAACAATTCAGTCTTCCAGTAGATTTCTGTTGGATTCTTATCATTTGGGAGTTTCATTTCTTGAACAGAAAGAAGAAAATGCAGATTGTTTCATGAAATGTGATGTTTTATTTAAATATGTGAACCATAGGTGTCTCTTGACAGTAAACATCAATTATTCTGCATTTGGAGAAACATGTATGTAAAGCTGGGATATCAGAGTCAATACAGTGAGCAGGCTATGAGCTGGACAACCAAATAATTGGGTTTTGATACTCCCAAATATCCAACTGCCTCTGGGGCCCACCCAGCTTCCTGCCTGAACAGTTCTGGAGTGTACTTACCAGGGGACAAAACAACCAGGTTGTGAAGGTGGTAACTCACACCTAGTACTGAGGTTAAGAATTCATCATTATCATCATCACCACCACCACCATCAACACCACCACCACCACCACCACCACCACCACCATCATCATCATCATCATCATTATTTTTTATTATCTTCTATAAATCCAATCATAGATGCGTATCATAAGGATGTGGAAATGGTAATATAGCAAGCCTTCCATAATTAAAATTAAACAGAACATAGTTAAATTTAAATATCAAGTAATGCACAATAAGCAATAGTCATCATTATTTATCTAGAAACATCAAACGACCATACATCAACAGCCAAGAATGACTTTCCCTTATCCTTGTCATAGGAGAAATGACTCCACTTCTCAATATGCCTCAATGTCATGCACAGGCACGACTTCGTTTTATCTTGTCCTGTAAAACATGTCATCATAAAGACTTGTTACATGACAAAAATTTGATGGTTAATGATCCCCTCCTAAAGTCTGTGAACATGAATTATATGTGTAAATTACAAATGAAATTTGTATACACTAGGACAAGAGATTCAAGTAAGGAACTTTTTAAGGATATGAAAATATTGCCAATGTACTCACAATACATATATTCACTAATATTATGTACAGTAAATAATAAACATCTATATAATATAAATAAGGAAATTTATAAATATAGAACTAGGTACAATAATAATCTACACCTGCCAATATTAGATTAATCAAAATTTAATAAAAAAACATATTTCTCAGGAATAAAGTTTTTAACAATCTTCTGGAACATAAAAAAATTTATCTAATGACCAGAAATGTTTTACATCTACCTTAAAAAGGTTTTTATATCTACATTACTTTTACTGGATCAAAGAATATTTTAAATACAAGGAAAACAGAAAAATATAAGAAGCTCTGTTTTTTCTATAGTAAATGTGTTAATATAAACGTTTTTAAAATCTTATTATTATATGAAATTATATTTATTCTGTTGTATTTCACTATGAATGTACAGTAACAGCCTGGAGAAGTATCCTGAATATGATATACAATTTTTTCATATGTGTATATGTTCATGTATGTATGTGTTTATATTGAATTAATGACAATTTTTAATATTCTTGGTTGATGTAACTATGACAGATTACGGAAAAATAAAAGAATGATGATGATGATGACGACGACGATGATGATAATGACGATGACGATGACGATGGTGGTGATGGTGGTGATGATGATGATGAATGATGCTTTTGAGGATAAGAGAATTGTGTCTTCTAAGTTCAAGTCAGGGGAAACAAGGAAAGAGGGAAGGAAACAGAAGCATGAAGTTTAATCACATATTTTGTGCAGCATTGTGAAATTGTTGAATTTCTAACTTTTGCCATAGGCTGCTGGAAGTATGTTCACGTGTAAATTACCTTCTGAATTGTAAATTGTAATTAGTACATTTTGAGAATTTAATGAAAGGAGGGGACATTTGAAGTTATTTTTTAACATACTCTGCAACAACCTACATGCATGTACAAATTTTAAAAACAAACTTTTTTTTTTGTCTGTGTTATAGGCTAATTTAAATTGTTCAACATGCCTAACAAAAGTTTCTGTGATATACAACTTTCTGGCAGAGTTGTATAAAAATACATACTTCAAAACCATTTTTATTTCAGTGTGCAGTGGCAAAAGTGTTATTCTTTAAACCACAAAACTGGTGTAATTTTCCTGATACTTCTACCTGTCTTTTACTATCTACATCTGGTTGTGCAGGTGCCACAAATTCGATATGCAACACCAGAACGACTGCTGGAGAGGCTCACAGACTTACGGTTCCTCTCAATTGATTTCCTTAACACATTCCTATTGACGTACCGAGTATTCACTGATGGTGTAACAGTACTTGAGGCACTGAAGAAGGTCTTCTACAATGCAGATCCACCAGAAGCTCAGACAAATCCAGATGGATCCAGCATGTGAGTTTGTTTATTTGTGTATTATGTGTCACTTGTGTGTGTGTGTGTGTTTGTGTGTGTTCAGTATGTGTAAATAAGTCTCATAAAAACCCTACCAGATGAAAGATGAGGTTCTCAAAATGATGCTGTTGAAGATTCAAGATTTCTGGGATGTGATGCCTTGTTGATAGTGACATTTCTGAGAAGCGTGCTTCTTCCACCTTCAGTGTCAAAGCAGTTTTCATGGACTGTTTACACTTAGAAGATTCAAGCCACTTGGGCACACTATTATATCCCAGAAAAAGTAAATCTTCAACTTCACTTGATGTTTTGAAAATAACAAATATCTTATCTGTGTATAGAAGATCCACATAATCATATTTTAATATCCTTATATTGTTGGGTCTGTAACACAGTGATAACAAAAATAACTCTTCTTGGACTGCTTGAGCCTCAAGATGAAAAGAGTGTGATCCTTTGAAATGTTGAGATCTTTTCATACAAAGACTTCATGTAACATCCCAAAAGGACTTAAATCTTCTAAAAATTATTACTTAAAAAAAGTAATTCATAGTCATAAAGCAGTTAATTTGGTTATAAGTAATGTTTAAAATATTATAATTTTATGTATGTATTAATTTCTCTCATGAAAGTTTGTGCATTTAGGTACAAAAGTTTTAAAGATACTGCATATATATAGCCACAGTATCCAGACTGGTTCTGGAGACCACCATACTCCCTATACATTAGTTACTGGTGCTCTCTTACCTGGGGTAAAACAGCTGGAACATGAGACTGACAAACAAAAATGTGTGTAACTTTTACTTCCCTCGACCATACACAGTCACGTTGCAGTGTCTCTTGGTGATGACATGATTACTCCGTTGGTACATTTCATGAAGCTTTGTATCCTTTTATTATTATTATTATTATCATCATCATCATCATCATCATCATCATCGTGTTCCTGAAGGGTTGGATGTGTTTTCTGTTCCTTGATCCTCAAGATGAAGTTTGTCCCTCCATCTCTTCCTTGGTCGTCCTATGTTCCTTCGTCCTTTTGGTTTATATTCTAGTGCTTGTTTTGGTAGTCTGTTTGTGTTTATCCTCTGTACATGTGTTAGCCACTTTTTTCTGGTACTGTTTTATTTTCTTTACTATGTTCTGTGTTCCCGTTTTTTGTTTAGTACATTGATTCTTTTTTTATCTAGTTTTGTTATTCCAAGTAAGTGTCTCAAAAATTTCATCTGCGCTGCCTCTAAACGTTGTTCCTCTCTTTTCTTAAGTACCCAAGCTTCACTTCCATATTTCAATGCTGCTTTAACTGTAATGTTGTGAATTCTTAACTTTGTTTCTTTGTTCATTTGTTTTCCAAAATGTCTCTGTATAGCTCCATTTATTTTGTTGTATGTTTGCAATTTATCTTCTAAATCACTTTTGTATTCTGATATGCGATACCCCAAGTATTTAAAATCTGTTACTTGTTCAAATCCTTTTATGAATCAGACAATTTATTCTGTTTTGTCCTAATGGTATTTCTTAATAAGACTATTAATTTTTATTTGCAAACTGTGAAAACCCCTGGAAGTTCTGAGAATAGAAGACTAATTAAAATTTTGACATATTTAGTTCATTTTAATTTCAGCATAGAACCAGAGATATCAAATACACATGCCCTAAATTACATTTATAGTAATTTCTTATATTAATGAAGACAACTAAAAAGTATAATCATTGCTGCAGCTGTGATATTTAGACTTGAAGTTGTAGAAATTTAAATGATATAATATCACATGCTTGAGTACTGAACATGCAGAGAACAAGATCATGGGTGGTAGTTTTGGATGAGGATGGAGTAGGCAGCCATAATTTTTAAGAATCATTTGGTGACAAAGGAGAGTTATATATTTGGTACCTGCACTAAGTCAAATTGTATATATGGGAGATGCAAGTAGGCAAGTAGGCCTACCGAAGCATATGACACACATTTAGTAAAACTGATCTGATTGTCTTTATTCTTATGTAATATAGTGTATTATATTGTTCATTTGCTATATGAAAATGTGTCTTATAAATAACCTTAAACTGCAGAACATTCTCAGATCTTGCACTACAATTATAACACTGAGACTGAAAATTTTAGAATATCTATTTTTGTGCAAAATTTATAAAAACTTATTAGTTGTGAATATTAAAACGCCTTAATGGGCCACAATAGTATAATTTTATGATACAAATTAACGTTAGTAACATTCAGAATGCAATAGAAAATTATATGTTACAAAATTTTCTTGAGTCATTCAGTGTTGACACACACAGCAAGCAAGCACATGCCTAAAAAATAGGAACTGGGCAGATCACATAGTCATGTGCGCATTGTAAACCATTGAGTGTTAGACATTGCAGTTGCTAGTGAATGGTATCCACGTGATAAAGAGCTACATTCCTGATATAGAAGTAGTGCTGTAAAGTAGTGTGTGGAATATTGATTTGAAATATATCACATCGGAATTTTAAATATGGAAGGCAAGCAACAAAATATGTACAATCCAGAAATTTAATTTGTACAAATGTTAGGGTACTTCAAATGGGAAACACAGAGTGGTGATCTTTGTTTCAAAGTTAGACATCCCATTGTGTTTTCATATAATTAATGGAGTTAATACCATTAACATTTTCACTCCTTTAATTATTGAACTCTATTTCGTTTCTGTTACCCACATTCTAGTGTGGTTCCAGTCACATATAAGTATATGAGGTGGAACTAAAACGCATGAAGTTTACAGAATTTGAGATTCTCAGAGTGTTGATTAAATTAATTTCCAGTACCATTAATCAAGTATATATGTTTTTGAACTTGCAGCTTGCAAAGTGTAATTTACTGTGTGGTGCAAATCAATTTTAGACTCAAATGCATGGCCATTTTTAAAAAAAGATTCATATCAAAGAACAGAATACTCTACAGACATTTTATTTATTATTTATTTATTTTATTTATTTATTTATTCTTTTGTTTGCCTCTGTGTTTGTTTGTCCTCCATCTGTTCATTGGCTTTGAATCTACGAATTCTGCATGAAGTATTTCTCTCATCATTGGATGCTGAAGTAAGGGAAACAAAGTCCTGGTGAGGATATTGGAACCTAAGACATGTGCAATAACAGGAGTTCATAAAAATGGCATCCCATGGAGTTTCCAAAATTGTATTCTTTGCCTAATATTGTTATGATGTTTAAATGAAGGCACTGGAAGTGGGTGGGGTTTGCGGTATGTGGGGAAATAAGAAATTGATACAAAACTTTGGTGAGAAGATCTGAAAGGGAAAAGATCCCTAGATGTGCCTAGATATAGAAAGGCATGCAGTATGAATCATATTAAGGTGGTTGATAGAGAAATATGAGATAATTTATTGCAACTGCCACAGAATAGGTTTCAAAGAACTGTTTGTGTGTTGTACTAATAAGGTGGGCTTTAGTTTTTGCTTTAAGTAGTTTCTTTTAATTACATTTTATAAAGTTCGGATGAATTTGTAGGTCACTGGATTTGCTGGGTGTCCGCGAGGAACATATCACTTTGCATCTGTGTGACAGTGAACGGAGACAGAGCAGTGCATCACCCAGAAGAACCAGTGGTGCCAGTTCTGTATCAGGTAAAGTTGAGAAAAAAATGTTTCCATTTTCTTCTCAAATACTATCCCAGATTGTACCTGATGTACACTTGTTTGACAACCATTGGTTTTTTTACTACTTCAGAATATATTTGCAGACCCTGTGTCCTTGTATGGTAGTGTATCTATGTACATGAGTATTTTCTAAATTATAAGACACTGTGTTTGACTGGAGTTTGTCTCTTATTATTGTGATTTACTCAACAAATATTAAACATGTTCCATAATACAGTAAGATTACATATAATCAAAAGTGTCTGGCAGAACATAAATAAAGTTATTTTATGACACAGAATGTTAAGTGTTCTTTGATTATAATTATATGCAGTGGTGTGCTGCAACTGAAGAGTAATTTTATTGTGTAAGTGCAGTAAGTGTGAGTTGTTAAACTTGTAAAGAACCACAGCCACATAAACTGTACAGGACAGTGCCTCTGTGGGAACTCTGAAGTTTTCTTCCCTGTGATGATGTTATGTGATTTAGTGTAGGTGATGTTGTCTTTCAGATCTCACTATTAATATATTTATCTGTTGCTTTAATTCAGGGAGTTCTCATGCAGCTTACTCACTTCTACTGAAACATTATAAGTTTGCAGATGTTTCACAAACTACATATTTGAAAACCATCTGTTTACTTCACATCAGTTGTGTGTGCTTTTGCTTGATTATGCAGTAACAGATTCAACACTCCACTCTTGTTCCACAGGATTTGTGTGTTTTGCGCCATATTGAGCATGGTCTTTCATTTGAAACTTTTGGTAACTTAGCTGCTGACTCAGCAAACTTTTACTCTTACTGTGAAGTAAGTTTACTACTTAAATTTCATGCATCACAGTGACAAATTTGATCGTCACCTGGTTTCTTCACCTCCAGAGTTTGACTCCTTATATAGAGATGAAAAAGGAAAAAAACTGAAACCCAACCATCAGCAGTTCACTCGTCATTTTGGCTGGTTGTGTTTGGGCTACAATAGTACAGATAAAAATATTAACACTTTTGGTAAGTTAGTTTAAAAAAAAACAGTAGAATTAAAGTCAGGTACAGATATTTACAGTTCTGTCTGTACCATAAATGCTTATATTTTAAAGGAATGAAAATGTAACGCATAACAAGTACCATGAATAGGTGCATGAAGCCTGAAATTTATAAATCATTCAACAAAAATGGGAGATGTAAGAATGTCAGCACACATACTACAATAAAAACCAAGAAGATCCACTAAGATATATGTAAAGATACAGTCAGTATATCAAAAGGAATCTGAATTGAATTCTTTCACCATAAATGGAGGCTAGAGAGCTGTAGTTGTTTTTCTGTCAGAATATGAGAACTCTTACAAATGAAACTGAAAGTCCTCGATTTTTTATAATGTTTGGAAAGTCACTTACATTTTTTGCACAAAATCTTTACAGGCTACAGCCATGCTAGGGGTCATGTGGGTCATAAACACCAACTTTTCAGTGACTGACTCTCTGTCTGCACTGATGATGGAAACCTGAAGCAACTGTCAGCCTGAGAAGATTTTATTAATTTTTTTTGTTTCTTACTTGTCTGCTTGTGTTTACTTTATAATCTTAAACCCCTTCAATCTCCTCCCCCCTCAGTAATCACTCCATCACTCATTCAAGTTACTGTCCTTACATGATTTCAGTTTCTCTGCTAATAGTGTGTCACCACAGAATTCAGTCACCTCCATGCATCTCTCACTGCAGGTGACAGTTTTAAGTTGTAGTTAAAGCTTTCTGCCTGGCAGTGGCCAGCTCCTACTCATTCCACTGCACAATTTCAGGTTATGGTTCAGAGATGAGTGATCGTGATCGAAGCCATAGTTACGATTCTCAAGCATTCTCCAAAGGGCACAGGCGATGCAGCTTCCGTAGATGTAAGTGGGTTAATGTGAAACATACGGTTTTGTTCTCATTAGTCCCTCGTGCAGTAGTGCTGCCTTAGTATTTTTATTTTATCAGTATTTGTAGACCTAAAATATTTTATATCAAGTAACCACTTGTATATTATCTACCTTTATAGTGAAACTCTGCGTCCTTGAACCTTGGACATGATTACAAAATTTAGGCTTGATAACATTCCTAACTGATTTCTTAGTATCTCTCTTAGCTCTGGAAAACTATGACATAGACCTTGCTTTTTTCTTTAACTCACTATTATTTTCTTTATTTTTGCCATTTGCAATAGTGTTTCATTTGATAGGAAAGACAAAATACCCTTATTTTGCTTATGATCATTCCTCATTTTGACACTTTAAATCTTAGACCTTTATACGTACTTGTCATACATTGAATGTTTTCATTTTTTGTTATAGAATTTAAAAAACCACATGGAGATACAAATGCAGTGCATATTGAAGACCAGTCCTATTTCCTACACCAGTCATCAAAGCAAAATATAATTTAAGATGTGTCATAAATATTTTGGGGATAAAGTTCCAGAAATTGTTATATGTTGTGGAGAGATAAATGCATTTTGTGATGCTTAGTCAGCATTTCAAACTGCAAATCAAATGACTGAAATTATGTAATAGAGAACCAGAAATGAATGACAGTTGTGTTTGCAGTGTACTTCTCCTTTACTTGTTGGTACAGTACTGTTTGTGACACTACTGTTTGCCATTACTGGTATTTACATTTTGTCTCTCAATGCACTCATATTTTCGTGATTTGTTTATATAAATATTATTCTGTGCCAGATAGTATCACACACTACATAGGATTACAAGGTGGGATTTAATTTCCCTGTAGCAAAGACAGGGCCATTTCATATTCAAATTTGGATGGCTAAGATCTTGCTCAGAAAATTTAAATTTTTTCTCTTATTCAGATATGACACTTGATATTTTGGTGCTTTTGTGTGTGATAAATTTGTGGTGGAGTGGAAAGAATGTGGCCAAACACAGTTTTTTTGGTCCACTATTCTTTTTTTATAAGAAGATTTGAGGTCACTGATAATTAATAATACCACCATGGTGTCCCCTGCTGTCTCATGAGGTGGGAATGATATTAATGCCATTTTTTAACAGTGCAGTTTATATTTTGGTAATTATTTTGATAACATGAAAAGTATGGGTGGCCACACGAAGTATGTACGTGTAATGATGGCAACTGACAAATCATTGTATCTTGACACTGGAAATTTGTATTGTGACATATATATATATATATATATATATATGTGTGTGTGTGTGTGTGTGTGTGTGTGTTTTATCATCAGAAAGAAAGTTTTAGACCATAAATGACATAATTTTATTAATATAATTTTTTTTTACCTGTAATCTGTAGACCTTTAGTTTTGGAATATATGCAACACCAGTGGACAGTGCTGCCAGTATGTATTAATAAGAAAGGTCTCTAGTTCTCACTGCCAGCCATACAAGATCCTAAATTGTTCAGTAATAATTTGGTTCTTGTTATAAGAAATGGCACTGTGAAGGCAGATAGCTGTATGTGTGTAGAAAGGAATGATGCTTTTCTCAGGTGCTAGTGACAGGTTCAGTGCAACAGAAGATCAAACCTCCCAGTTCAGTACAGATGAAATATATTTTATAGTGCTTATTAATCATAAATGGATTTTGGTCTGATTTGGCGTCTGGATCTTAGAGGCTGTCATATGTACATATATATATATATATATTGAGATGTAGTTTGTGTGTTAGGAATTTGATGATCCTCATCTAGACATTCTTCTCCTTTTTACTTTTAATAATCAACTGCAAATTATCTATGTATAATTCAGG
>Ga0136643_10001458_pt1 | contig 28937 bp, 17 predicted proteins | sample TergutLab28metaG_FD_96883 | JGI IMG/M metagenome (GOLD analysis project Ga0136643, IMG submission 96883) | Labiotermes labralis P1 segment gut microbial communities from Petit-Saut dam, French Guiana - Lab288 P1 (version 3) (version 3) | ecosystem: Host-associated > Arthropoda: Insects >... | reverse complement strand
TTGTTTGGTGTGTGTGGTTGGGTGGGTGGGGGGGGGGGGGGGGGGGGGGGGGGGGGGTTTTGTATGTGTGTGTGTGTGTGTGTGTCTGTGAACGCGTGCTCTTCTGTCTGAAGGTATCTTACACAACAATGAAATAAAAAATTACAAGAATACTAGGCTAAAATTACTTACAACCAACACTGCTGTATGATTCAACAAAATGTGTCAGATCAAACAACTGAAGCGAAACTACATCCAATTTGAAACCAACGGCAAGACACTACGGGACAGGAACAGAAAATCGAATTTTTTAAATACCGAAATAATCAGGATATTAAGTTCCTCTAACGTAGATGCAAAACGTAAATACACAGCCGTATCGGATACGCTTAGAATGTACAGACAAATGTAACAGTGTATGTCAGCATACTCGAGATTCCATTGAAATTTAATTAAATCAAACGTTGGACACCCTGTATAAAAACGAAGGTTTCAATTTTCACTACAATTTTTATGAAATTCCCCCCAATTTAGAAACTTTCAGCTAGGTGTTATCGTATCTTTACAAGGTCTACGTGTAAATAATCACTTCTTTTTGTAGGATATTAGTGAACTATGAATTTTCAGCTCATACTTTCGAAAGACTCTAACAGTAGCTTTTCCCAATTTTGAATACGCTCTTAAAAGAGTCTGCAAATCTACATACGTCGTGCGAAAATTATTGCTGTCTTACAGGCAGTTGACATGATGTTACCATACTATCTCTTATTTATAAACAGCTGCAACCGCGATCCATTGGCTGAAACAAATGTTTTGAATTAGCTTCAAATACAGCGCTGAAGGTCGACCATTCTGAACTTCATTGGTGCTTTGTCTGATAACATTACTTACTACGTCACTACATATCCATCAAAACACTTATGTGACAAGTAAAAGAACACATCGTTCACTGATGAATAAAGTGTGCATATAATGTATCCAAATGCCTGTATGATGTGTGAAGTGCCTGCAACAGTGAACGTATTCAGAATAGAATGTATCTTGTCTGATGTTGAATCGCATTTCTTCCAAAATAATTCTCCATGCAGTTTGCTTAATATCTATATCACTATCAGAGAATAAATAGCAAGGAAACTTTGGATATAAAAAAAGGAGGCAGCATATTTACGCAGATTTGATATTAACTCACTTAAAAAAGACAGTCAGGCCTCTGCCTGTCTTTAGCCAATAATAGCTGTTTTATAACAGATGATGTATCATAACAATGAGTCACTGTGTTCTCTGTGCAATGGAGAGAAGGGGCGAAGGCAATTTACACGTCACTTGTTTTCATTATTTACAGGAATTAAAACAAAATCACGCTGTTAGTCAGAATATATTTAAACATTCACGATAAAGACTAAATATCTTTTATCTCTATAACCAAGTGTTGTTACAAATGGGGAGTTTAATTTTATGGTTAATAGTAAGGAATTAATAGGCGATATCTTTATAAACGGGATCGGATATAATCCAGTGTACCAACAATGCGGTTATTTTTATTTAATAAGAAAGCTGATATTATTAAAAAAGACTAACCGCATGAATGAGTTACAAAATATTACCGGTGCGTGACAGTATTGTTAAAAATATGTAACTTATGTTTGTTTATATTTATTTTTTGTTTCACTAACTGATTGAGGATTCGTAATTTGAGACGATTTTGAAATACCAGTAGCACAGCGCGAAATATATTTTCAGAAATGTTGGCGTATAAGATTTTGACACCATTTCACTGATCGATGTTTGAGAAGGGCTGATACATACCATCATTAAATGAAAGGAGTCCTCTCCATATCTGTAATATCAAACTCACATTCCTTGATAAACATGAACCACGGTCCATACAAATTATCACAATGTAAACAACACGCTCAAAACAACAGACTGTTGACACACTTGTGTCCTGGTGACATTTATTAGAACATACATTTATAGAAGACTGATAGGGCTACCAATCGCGGAAATCAGAAGCAAATCATAGCCCTACGAAAAGAACGAAACTACTGCAGATCAACATCTCAGGCCACACCATCAGCAGGTTCGATGTAGCCACAGAACATTCTGTCACTGCATCTGTGCTGACACAGTAACGTAATCGAGTGTAGATACGTTGAAATAATTAGACACTAACACTTGCACAAAGAGAGAATTTGGCTTCACAGGTTTGAAATCATCCACTAATGGTCAGTTAGCTAAAACGGGTCAGCTAATTTTTTGAACACATTAAGTGAAATTCTTTTGACAGAGTGTTTTGTGTCATGTGAAATAGGGAAATATTTAAAGTGCACAGACTTGCAACAAAACATAAAGCGGAATGGCAGTTTGTAGACTATCAGAATGGCGGAGTGTTGTGAGTGAGAGTGAAGTGTTGGTTATGTTTGTTACATTAGTTGGCGAACGTACTGTAAGAAATATTTTGAAAAGGCATAAAATATTATAATGTGTAGGGTTGGAAAAAAAGTTAAAATGTATTGAAACATCTGTGTGTTTGAATAAATCATAGCCATTTGTAAATAATATCGTGCGTAAGACAGGGAAGAATTTTGACGTTTATTATAGCGTGTTATCAGCATTTTCTTTTAAAATTCTGTGACAACGAGAGAAAAAACAATAAATATCATTTATATGAAAATCGTTTCGTTCATAAAATACATTTAAAAAAAGGTACAGCCAGAGAGGTCAGAAACAGCAATAAAATATGACGCATGAATATCACAGGCTGGATATATAAAGCTACAGACACACAGTCAGAATAAATATTATTTATTAATTATTTACTTCAAACAAGAATACTCGCACAGACCTCAGTATTACATTATTAAAATTAGATTGTGTTATTTGCATTTAGAGCTGTTATTTGTGGTGGTGAACCGTGTGCTTATCATTACGTCATATTACAAGGAGCATAATTTTTTAATTATGTGGTGTGTTGAAGAATATTGTGACATGCTTCAGAAAACTCGTTTAGTTGTATGACTGTACTGTGAACAGCTTTCTAACTTCTTGGTTCATTAAATATTCGGCGCAAGAATTGTAATATACTTTCTATTCGAAACCTGCGGTAGGCGATGGGGCAGTTGGTTGAAGGATTGCGCTACAAGCCGGAAGGGCGCGGGTTCGATTTCCGATGGGGTCATTGAAATTTTCAATTGACATATTCCTTCCGACCGCGCTATGGTCACGGGGTGACTCAGCCCTAACAGAAATGAGTAACAGGAATATTTCCTGTGGGTAACGGCTGCCGGTATGTACAACTAACAACCTTACTACCATCATGTGCCGGTTGTTTTGAAATCTGGGAGCCTCAACCTAATGGATCACTCAGATTCTCTCCAGGTCTGTAATGGGATTGCTTTACATTTACCTTTATTCGAAACCTGCTTAATCTACACTGTTTCACAAAAACGCACATTAGTGTATTTGTCTGGAATACAAACATAAACGATGTGTATGTTTACATGAAAAATTCCTTTAAACATATATTTGTCGTATTTTTTATTTCTTCCTTTATTTTCTTTTCCATTCCTCCGCCTTTACTTTATTTTATGCCATTCCGAAATATTTCTTGCAGTATCTTCAGTATCTGGTGTAACAAATGTAATAAACACTTCACTGTCACTCACAACACTCATTCACTCTCCTATGTTACAAATTCTCCTCCAGCCATTGTAATCACAACAAGACTATGCACTTATATTTTCCCCCTATTTGACATGACGCAAGACAGTCTAATCAATTACAGTCAGGCTACATTGAAAGATAAGTTTGGTGACCAGGTTTAATAAAATAATAACAAAAAATAAGTTCACATTTGTGTCCAATGCCCCCCGATTTCCAAAGGCCATTGTTTCTGGAAGATTTTCATTGTTTGTTTATCTTGTCTGGGCAAACAATACAATAAGATGCGTTTAGAAGTTCTGTCAAACAATGTTTGCAGGTTAGAACCCAAGTACTTGGAAAATAATCGGTAATACTGCCAGTTTGCATACCACAAATCCAGACTACTGAGATGTAGTTGAATCCGGGACTTCGAGGAGAGTAGTCAGCGAATAAGTTCCCGAACCCTCTAGAGAATAATACTGACAGGATATAATAGACGAGCCTGGTTAAATATGTGTTCTTGTGCCACTTTGTACACCACAAATACGAGATGTTCTGACCTAGAATCGAAACCGCGTCTCCAAAATCAGAGGTTGGTAGCAATGCGCCTCAGACGTTGCAAGAACTCTTAGAATTGAGATTTAACTGACTTTTATTGAAATAAAATTTTTCGCTGCGATGTAAATATTCCGAGTACGTTATAAAAACGAACCATTTAAGGCTGTTTAGGGAAACTGTCGTTGATTTTTTTGATATCCATACAAAACACACAAATAGGCTGTGATTCAATTCTTTAAATAATTCGATGCTTAAGCCTGGCAGTACATGAAATATGCATTGGGCATTTGATGGCTGATCAATGTCGGCAACTGGTGGACAATTTTCTGGAGTTACGATCTCAAATATGTGAAGCCACGGTGTATCTGTGCTACAATAAAAATAGCATCAAGCGTTTTGTATTTAGACGTACACATCCACTCTTTGTTGTAGACAGCACTAGAGAGATATATACAGTTAACTTTAACGTCCGACAGATAGCTGCTCGCAAAAAGAAACACCGTTACGTACTGAATATGAGGCTTGGTGTAAGGGTGATTATGTAGGGACTGGACAAGGGAAATTTCTTGGACAATTAAGGGGAAAAGAAACACGATCTACTGATTGTAGCTAAATAAATATACAAAATGAGTTCAGCATATATTATGAACTTCATGGAATTCAGTGTAAATTCATTTATATATTCATTCTCCAATGATAGTTTCAATGAGAGGAAAAGCTAACAGAATTAGTGATTTTAAGTGCATTAGATATAATACCTAGTTCTCATAAAACATACTACATTCAAGCAATTATTCATTCTCATAGAATCTTTGAAAAAGCAGAAGTTTGCGTTTCATTTCTTATGCCAGGACCTGTATGCTGAAATTCTTCCTGGTTTTGACGATTCTTCCTACTGGCAGTGATCTGTCCTCGACATCGCCAGCTTGCTGACATCTATGTTGTTATCTTGCAACTCCTTCAACACGTCCTTTATTGTCGCTTCGTCAGGGTGATTGCTTCGAAACAGCACATAAACATTCACTGCAAGCAGATTATCGGAGGTGGTTAAGACTTAAATTTAATTTATGTGTAATTGACTGAACTGTGACTAATGAAATGTTTTCATGTTTATGCCGTCTCTGCACCACCTCCAAGCTATTCCCCCTCCAGTATATTTCCCTATATTCCCTTCCTCCCTTATGGACATTCAGTACAAATATTCACTGTGGCTATTCATAGGGTTCGGTGGTGATAAGAACTGGTTAACATAAGCTTTAACGAAACGAACTGGTTTATATTGGAAAGCAGAAACTTTGATGTTGATCTTACGGGTTTGTGAGCTGTAGATTATTTCTGTTGTTGAATCGGTTTGATTGAAATCTTTTGTTAATATAATTGCGTTTAAACATTGCGTGTGGAAAATAAATGTTTATTGTAGATCAACAACACAATTTGCCAATGCAAACAATAAACACAACAGGCAATAAACTTGTAACCGTTATATTGTGGCACGTTTGCTTAATATTTCTGATGTGAAAACTATATATATATATATTCTGATTATGTGTCTCTTGCCTTACATAAACAGCAAGCAAAGCGCATGATGTTTATTATGCTCTCATATTTACGTGTGTGGCAGTACCATATGCTTCAACATTATGTGAGGAAAGGCACAATTTTCAGAAAAGTTATTGAACACAAAATGTGTTTTTTTTTATTTTGTCTACAACTTGCTTCGGAAACGTTTCTCTTTCGAAGAAGAATTAAGCGATTGTTTCAAAAATAATGTATTTGTTCACTTATATTATCCATTATTCTTCTCAGATGACAGCAAAACATTAATTTTTCCACAGTTTTTGGAAAAGGTCTGTGATATCAAATATTTTGATAATCATATTCCGAGACCAGTTGTTCGATGCGGGTGGAAGGACGTCCAGATGGATGGAAATATGAACAGCCATTAAAAAAAACCCAGTAGTTAATTTTAAGAAATTCATTTTTTCACACATTTAAAACATTCACAAGACACGTGCTTACGTTTGCCCAACTCGAAGGAGCAGAGCTTGTTAATGATGTAACGGTTGTAGTCGACTGCTACGACGTAGTATTGACCATTCCAACTTGCTGTAAAAGTGACATAAATTAATGTTATTTTTACTGGAAATTTTCATGACTTAAATTTTGGGAATTCTTTATGTGAGGCGCGTAGATTTTGCGTAATTTTAGGACACATTATCAAAATCAGCAGTACTATATTGTTGACAATATTTTAATAAGATAATATTTGGTGTTTTAGAAATACGTTAAATTTTGTGTGTGAAGTTGTTTCGCTGCTTTTAGTGAACTTCGAAATTTATAGTTATTTTTTCCATGTCTGTGTAAATATTTGAACCTAAAACACCCAGATCAGGAATATAAATTCGTTTGGTATATTACATCAATGCTGATAGAAAACAACACAAATTTAACAACCAGTAAGTAATTAGTAAAATTCTGTCCAAATATTTTAGTTTTTAACGATATATTGATTTTAACAAAGAATAAATAAAAATTAAGAACTTAAATTCTTTAATATTCCATGCCACATTAATCTCATTCAACAAAATTTTCTCTTTCTGTTGTTTGCATGCATTTATTCTCTCTCTCACTTTTCTTGTCCCACAAAACAACCTACAGACTTACGTTACGTGCATACAGATTTTAATGTTCCTTCAACCTATCCCTGCCTGTTATGCAAATTCTCCATAACCCATTTCGTAACATCTTTAACCCCACAATGTAGATTAATGAGCGCTGTGAAGCTAAGCGGAGTGTTCACCCCCGTCTCCAAAGCCGACTACATTTCAGAGTTCGAACAGGCAGCGTCCTCGTCAATATGTGGATTGAGTTAAAATTGTCACAAAACGAGAAGTGTGTGAAATATTGAATGATTTCTGAGACATTTATTTTCCATCTGATTTTCATTGAACAGTAAAATTCTCAATATGTCTCATTATTTCCACAATATCTTGTTTTTCTATAACATGATTTGTGATCATTAATCATTATATTTTCCAGGTGATACCATTGCGTTGTTCGACAAATCTTTTACTCTATACGTACACTCTGGGTGATATAGATTGAAATATCCTGTATTCTTCAAGTGTGTTGTATAGCCATATGTTTTAGTGTGGCGTTTTTTGCTGTAAAAAAGTAAGGTTAAAAATTAGACACAACATGTAATATGTAAATATGTAGACACTCCAATTGTTTTGAAGATTTCACCCCTTTTTTTGAGGGTCCTGAATAGCAGAGAAATAAAAATAGTGTTAAAATTAAAATAGAAACTTACATTATTCTTAATAAATATGTGTGACACGGACATTTATATGTAGAGTGTACGTTGTTGATCTTTATTTAATAATATTTCAAAGTTTCAACAGAATTAAAGAAGTTCCATTTTTCTGTCTTATTCATAATACTTTCAGCCATTGCTGCAGCATTATATGTTTAGAGATAGAAATGAATATAGACATTTATTGTTATAGGTTTTCACCTTTTAATTTAACAGTTGGAAGTCAGCGACATCAGTACAAGCAAGTATAAAATGCTAACATTTAAGTTGTTGGCAACCGTGACGTTTTTAGTACAGTATTAATAACCCACAGAATTACATGAGATGCTTTAACAAACATTAAAACTTTGTACTTGTATTACTTTAAAATGAACACTGTTCAATATAGTATAGGGTAGGTTATGTATTTTTACCTATAAATTACTACAGGCAACAGGCATTCTCCTAGAGTTTCATTTAATAATATTTATACTATAAAATTAAGAGCACATTAAAAATTATACTTATAATCTCTCAGAACTGTCCAGCCATCTGTTTAATTTCATACACCACACATTGTAATTCAACAGTTTGTTTAATTATGAAGCACACAGATTCCTTATGGTAATATCTGGCAACATATTTTTATATTGCCGTATTAAGTGTTCTATTGGATGTCAGTTTACTATAAATCCAAATTGGTGCCATCTTTGAACTGTAACTAAAATCATCTGTGTATTGAAATAGTACTCTACATTTCGTTTCGAATGCAGATGTTTATATAAAAAATGGCATTTTTCTAGTATAAATTTGATTTCATAATTTTTCCACTCTCTCAAGTGACATTATTTTCGGCAGACTTATAGTCGCAACATCTGTGACTTCTGCCTGTCAAGAGACTACTGGGCTAGATATATTAACAGACCAAAACTTTAAAAATTATTAAAATTAGTTACAGTCAAACCCCGCTATAAAGCCACATTATTTATCGCCCATACATTTTTGAACAGAAATTCCATCTAACACATCGTATAGATTTACTGTCACAAATTGCAGCAGAGAAAGAGTGGAAAATATGAACCCACCTGATGTCAAAAGTTTCAACAGTTAATAAGCTAAAGTTTCCCTCCGGCCGTGACATAGTGACTTTAAAGCAGTCAATGTTGTTGTCAATACCATTGGAGAAGTGAAAGATTATGTACCAAGGTCGGGCATCTGCAAACTGTGAGAAAACAAAATTTTTGACACAATTCTTATTATTCGACAGTATTCAGCAGCGAGGGCAATATTCTTCATATACAGGGTGAAAACACAGGCGATCCATTCACCAATGATAATAAAACAATTAGAAGAAAGATTTAAGCTTTAGGGAAAAACAAATCAGTAGGACCTGACCGGGTCTCTGTAGAAATTCTTGAACTGAGTGTAGAAGCCATGAGTCCGTACCTTGCACGACTACAGACATAAGAATGAATAATGGTACACTGCCAGGTGACTGGAAGAGAGCCACGGTGATTTCCATTCACAAGGGGGCAATCGATCATTATTCACGAATTATAGACCGGTTAGCATAACCTCGGTAGTTAGCAAGCAAATGGAACACGTTATAGCTTCAAATCTAAGGCTAGTGTTGGATAAGAATGATTGGCTGTACGAGGGTCAACATGGATTCAGACCGGGATATTCGTGCGAAAGTCAAGTAATCGCGGTATCCCAGGACATTGCGGAATCTCTGGAAAACGGAGACAAGATTGACGCTATTTTAGTTGACTTTTCGAAAGTTTTGATTTAGTTCCTTATGGTCGACTGCTAAATAAAATTGCAAACTCGGGCGTGGATTCTAAGTAGTGGTATGGAAAAGGAATTCTTTTAGGTCGCACGCAGGGAGTCAGGGTAAGAGGGCAACTATCTGAAGAGGTTAGTAACGTCAGGTGTGCCGCAAGGAAAAATATTAGGTCCTCTTCTCTTCCTAGCCTACGTATATGTTATTTGGAGGAATATGAAATCAACTATTAGACTTTTTGCTAACGACTGTGTAATTTACAGAAAAATTATAAATGATGAAGACCTGAATAAATTGCAGAAAGACTTTAACTGGCCAGGGGAGTGTGCGGTTGAAAATGCTATGAAAATAAATCCAAGTAAACGTAAGGCAATTCGCTTCACGAGAGCTAAGGTAAAGGATCCACTAAATTATTCGTTTAATGGTCACATTAATACCGGCAGCGAGCAGTTGAAAATATTTACGAATAATCTTACGCAGCGACTTGAGTTGGGCGGATCAAGTCAACTACGCGGTGAAAGAGCCCTGGCAAGCTAAACATTTCACAATGCGAATACTAAAAAAAGTGTAATAGTAATACAGACAGCTTAAACTACATGTCACTTGTACGTCCGATTCTTGAATATGGGGCCGCGTGCTGGAACCCGTACAAGGAGGAACAATTAAGTGACTTAGACAGGGTGTATTGTCACTAGTCTTAAGTTGTTATGTGTGTAATTGTTGTTGGTTTGGCCTTGTGTATTGTTTTAGTTGTTTTGTGTGGGTGTTGTTAACTTATGTTTATTGGTTGTACTGTGTGTGCATTGCTGTTTTTTACTTTAGATGGCGGACTGCTGACTAGAATTCAATATTCGGAAATTTCCTGCAACCGGCCACGTCGACAAAGTTTTATCTTTTTTCCCTTTGTCTAAAAGCAAATGCTGAAATAGTTCCCAAAATTCCAAGTTGCCACTACTTGCTTCTCATGTAACCCTCCCGACATAAATTCAGTAGTAATCGATTTCATGTTTTGTATACAAGTAAAATAACCACTGCTACCGGGCAACAACCCAATTGCAGTTAATAAATATTACTATTATTATTCTTGTGAGTTGAACTTCTTAATTTTAAAGGATTGTATTAAATTAACTGATTAATTTTTTCATTTTGGATATCCAGAAGTATGAATCCAGTTCTCCTGAACATATAATTGTGCGGACAGAACTGGATCAGCTTTCAACGTTAGCAACTGGAAATGGAGTTTTGGTTCAAGTCTCGATTGGGACTACAAGAAGAGACACTATGTAGTTATAACTTGACATTGAAGTGCGTTCAACTAATCCATGGGGCTGTCTAAATTCGTTAATTGTTTTATATTCTGAGAGTAAGGTTTGTAGACTTAGCTATCCGACACGCAAGCGCATAAGAATTATTATATTTTCAAGTGTTGTTTGTCTCATTCTGCCGTATATTTTTTCATTACTTCATAAAGAGCAATATTATCGAAAGGGATTCAACATACAATATGCCCCAGTGTTCCCTGTACAAACGCTGATTGAAAAGTTTCTCATTTTAAAAAGAACTGACGAGATAATTTTGTAAAAGTAAAAAAGCATTTACGCATAATACACTTTACACGTGTCAGTTTTCAAAGGATGTTGAATTTTTTCTACATATTTTAAATAATTGTTCTAATAGTAAATTCGAATAAAATCCGTAAAGTGCCAACCAAATAGTTCGATGCTGAAGGGCACAAATGTCGAAGCAATCACTCGTACTTTACAATTACTATAAATCACCTATGTGTTCGATTTGATTACATACTGTTTTTTAAAGAACTTGCATGAAACTACTGACCTGCAATTTTAATGAGAATACGGCTGTTTAATTTAAATCATTACAAATAATTTTTTACAAATCACTCAATTACTGGAACGTAAGACTGATACGCTCTAATGACAATCCGTTAATGGAACCACAAATGAAATACAATCAAAGTGGCGGCTTTATCAGCTGCTTGTTTTACTAGAAGCTTGTCAATACACTAACACCCACCTTATTCCAGTCAAAATCCTTCAGTTTCAGAGTTCCAACGTCGCATTCGCCAGAAAGGAATGCTAAGTTGGCGATTAGACCCAAGAAGATAATCAACAACATGTTGGGTTTAATTCCTGTAATTCATTAAAACAAGCGATATGTAAATTGCCTTTGCCCCTAATTTCCCTTCGCACAGTGAACACAGTGACCCACAGTTATGTTACATCGGCTGTTCTCCGAGAGCGTTGATTTGATAAAGACAGAGAGTGGCCTTTACGCCCTTTTCCAGTCACTAAAGTTTCCTTCCCTTCTTCCTGTACAAAATTTCATGTTCAAAATTCTGGGTGGACAGAACGTTTCAAGCAAGTACACAGACACTAATTTATATTACATTCAGACAAAATTTCATTAAATTTCCTACATCATTTTGCCTTTGATAAACTAATTTTGGTACTTATATATTGTTGTGCATTGTTACAGACATTAAGCAACGAGCATGAAAACGAATTGTACTGATTCGTGAGGAAATATGAGTCAGCATCAAACTGCAGGCCGCGCTGTATAATTTCAATGTTGCATTGGGTTCACACATTAAGAAGAATACTAGAATGTTTTGTGCACACTGTATTTCTTTAATTCACTGTGCATTTTGTAGCTTGTGATTAATTTGAGGAGTCAGGAATTCAGTGGTAGTGACGTAAGAGTGAATATTTTCAGGAAATACAGTAATAAATTCTGAATTACTAACTCTCATGTTGGCGAATAAAATCGGGACTTTCCGAAATGAAAACTTTGTGTTAGCCAATGGACGGCGTGTGCAGCTGTTTTGACCTGACCGAAGTTAATGTGGTTTTCGCTCCTCGGCGTGCAAATAGACAGCCATTTCACAAACTATCTCTCCTTTTGAAACGTATTTGTAATAGCCTTCAAAATTGTGAAATTGTGCTATTATATTCAAGTCCGTCTCTCTATCCAACTGCATATCTGCAATGAAAAATTTATCCGGACATTTTGGGAGATATTTTAAAAATCTTTCTAGAAGTTTCATGTTTTATTTACGTCTGAAAACAAATTGCAAAATATGGAATATTAACAAACTTATGTCTGTCTCTCTGTCTGTCTGTCTGTTTGTCCGTCCGTCAATTATTGTGTCCGACAGAATCAACTTGTTTGCCTACGAGGGTTTTCATGGAAAATAATTTTCAAAGTGTTTTGAAGAAAGTCCTGCAATGAATAAAATCTGACAAACAAGACGGATATTTCACTGGAAACGTACGTACTTTTGTAATAATATATGATTAAATTTTTTTTAAATGTCAACTTTTAGTGCAGAATTTACAGAGAAGCTCATTGCACATATTGTATGTTCCACGGCGATTTCATGAACCGGTACATGTTATAAATTCTGTAAGAATTTGTAGCTCCATTGAGGACATAGTCTACAAATTTACACTTCTCATGGTTATTCCGTAATGTATAAGAAAAACTAAGGACCCAGACTGATACAAAGCATTGTTTGATCAATTTCGTACGAAAGAATAATTACTCGAAAACTAATCAAAGATACGTTATAAGCACATTACCTGCATTTTGTCATTTAGCGTCCTGTTTGTGATTGGTGAATCCCTGTGCTGAATAATACGTCATTTTAACAGGTTTTTAACGTTTGTAATTGCGTGGTGTGTTGTGGAATATAGTGAAAAGCATAAACTAACTTTTTAGCTGTATGATGTACTGTGAACGGTATTCTAATTCTAATTTCAACAAATATTCGACCAAAGAACTCTACTATACTTTATATTTGAAATCAGTTTAATCCTTACAGTGGCATGAAAACTCTCAAATGTTTATTATCTATAAATTAAAGTCACATGTCTGTGTGTGTGTGTGTGTGTGATCTAGGAAACTCAACTAACAGTAATCCTAGCCCTCAGTCTGACCGCAGCACCACAGAAAGTACTTAACATAAAGTTTACTTACAGACACTCCAATTACAGTCGTCGTCTTCTCCCAACTGTTCGACAGTGCGTTTGTGTGACACGTGTGGACCCACTTATACAGCACGTTTCTGAATAAGCTTTGTGTGTCGAAGGTATACAAATTTTCCCAGTAACACCTGACAGATGCGATATTAATTTCTTTATTTCTTTGTAATGTTAATGAAGTTGAGTCTTAAGATATACGAAATTGTTTCAGACAACCAATAATTCACTTGCTATAAAATATCAGTGTGAATAGTGTATTTTTAACTTAGAAATTATAATTTATTTATTTCGTCTTCTAACAATTTTTGGCTGAATGTGTAAATGTGTCTGTTAATTTCGAATGTAAAGGAAGACAGAAAAATTAGGTCCAGAAAGAATTTAAGAGCACATTTCACGGAAAAATATGAAATTGTTTTCTCTTTTAGTCTACATAAACACACGTCTGATGTTTTATATGCCACTGTGCATATTAACCTAATTTCAAATCCAGAATATGAAAAATAAATACTTAAATGAAACAAGCAGTAAGAGTACTGTTCACATTACGTCATTCAGCTAAATAAGTTTACAGATGCATGTAACAATATTCTTCAACACATGACGTAATTATAAACAACAATTACCTGTTAGTATGACGTAATGTTAAGCACACAGATTCTTTAAGCACAAGGAACTGCTAAATGCGAAAATAGAGCAGGTAAACCGTAATCTAACACTGAGAACTCGATCGAGTAATTATTATTGGTTTTAAATCGGTTTGATGGAAACATTTTGTTAAAAGTACGTGTTGATGTTTAATGGTTAATGTAGATCAATCAGTCGGATTTGGTAAAACAAACTTGAAACAAGGCAGGCAATGAACGAATAACCGTAACGTTTTGTTGAGATTGAGTAGCCATTGTTGATGTGGAAAATCAATAAATAGTAGTTATTCTGCGTGTATGTCTATAGCCTTATCTGTCCATCATGAAATGGGAATGTGCTGTTTTATATTGTCATTTGTGCTGTGTCTGAATATACCATATTTTTCCACATTTTTTCATAAGAGTCTCAGAAATGAAAATTTGAAAATAAATACCGTGCTTTGTTTTGCCTAAATTTCGTTCGGAAAAGCTTCTTCTTCTACGAAGAATTCGAAACAATTGTGTCTTAAATGTAAGGTTTTTTATGTTAATAAACGTTATTCAGGTCAGATTTTGGTAAAAAAAGACGAATTTTCTCCACACAGTTCTCAAATATAAATTTTTTTAATCCGTCAAATTGGAAAAAGTTATTTGATTCGGACGAACGGATTGACGGACAGCCATCACGAAATTAATAGCTACTTTTCGGAAATGTGCGAAGCGCCTAATGGAATTTAATTTATACTATTTTGTAAAACATTCACAATGCACGCACTTAACTTGATTTGACTCGAAAGAACAGAGTTAGCGAATTCAATAACGGTCGTAGTCAACTGTTATGACGTGGCTTCGTCCAATCCAGATTGCTGCAAATGTGACATAAGTGAATGATGTTATGTAGATAAATTTGTTAGAATTTATGTATTGGATTTACGTTTTGTGAAGCAGCGAAAGATAGCAAATTATTTATTCACAATTTATCAGTTTAAGCAAATACATGGTGTGAAAAATATTACAGTACGACAATTTTGTGTTGTGTCCAATATGTAAAATTTTACACAATATGGTTATTTACTGTCTATGTACTGGGAATTCTGATAAAGTTTATAGAGTGTCTGTCGAAATTTGAAATTCAAACAGACAGAACAGGCGTCTGAGAGGCCACTTATCTATTAATTTGTTTGATTGATTTTATCAGTGGAGAGAGAAACAAGATACATTCAACACACAGTAAATCTTTTTTCAAAATTAGTCTAAAGTGTTGTCTTTTTAAGAATGCATTGAAACTGACAAAGAATAAAGAGTGACTAACTGCCCAGATTGCTTCAAATTCTGTGTCGCATCATTCATATTCACAAAATATTCCAATTTATTATATCCGATTATGTTTTTTCTATCTTCACTTTCCTTGCCCCACAAATTAGCTTAAAGATTTATGTTAATCCGCAAACAACTTTTAATGCACCTTCAACCCCTCCGCTGTCACTTATACACACTGTCCATATCCCTATTCATTGCTCATTCAACACAACATTTCAGAGTAAAGAGCGCTGTGCAGCTAAGCAAAGTCTCCAACCTCGTCACAAAAGCCAACTCCAGTTCTGATATCGACCTCAAACTATCGTCGTCAATATCATAAAAAGAAACATTTTGCAATATTGAATGCTTTTGTGAAAATTTATTCAATATCTTTTCAATGACCAGTGAAATTCTGAAAATGTTTAATTATCCCCACACAAACTAGCGTTTAAATAAAAAGAAATTATATGATCGTTTATCTTTACATTGTCCAGGTGACATCATGACACTGTCATATATTTTAACCTGAAATTACACGATGGTGGGAAAATTAGTTCCACCCCATTTTTGTTCCAGTTTGTTGCATTGCCATAGAACGTAGCAGGAATTTGTGCGCTGTTGTATATGAGAAAGTGTGATTTAGACGCAACGTTTTATGTGTAACAATGTATATAGCCCAGCTGTGTAGAAATTTTCTAACATTTAGATTGGGAGTCTTAATAACTGAGAAATAATGATAGTGTTAAAAGAATGTAGTAGAATATATTATTTTTCACAATCCGTCCGACAGCCACGTGTAAATATAGAGTGTCAGTTGTTGCTCTAAAACTATTAATTTTTCAATGTTCCTAAAAATTGCAATGTGAATTTTCATTCTTTTTCCGTATAATTTCAGTCTTTACTTAAGCATTATGCACGGAGATGGAGACAGATGAATTTCGAACATTTTAGTGTCATGTCAGCTTTTAATTTTATGCTGGGAGACGGCGACATATGCACTAAAAAACAAAAGCTACCAATATTTTATGTGATGGAAAACCTAGTGTTTGTCACACGGTACGAAAATCATAGTGACTTTCATGAGACGCAATGAAGCATTAAATTATATGCTCGGATTTCTTGAAACATTAGCAATATTCACATTAGTACAGTGACAGGTAAATATTTATACATTTAAACTGCTATAGGCAAATGCAGTCTTCTAATATTTGAATTACATGCTGTGAAACCGCTTTCAACATTGGATTTTATACCCCTATGCTCTAAGAATTATCGCGTAAATTCTAATTTTTATGTATCCCACATTTGAATTGAAGATTTTTCTACATTATAAACCGCATAAAATTTCCTACAGAAATATTTTGAGGTTTTGTTCTTCTACATTTATATTTATAGTTTTAGTATTTGTAGTTTGTTTGAACTCTAGGTTGGTGCAGTCTTTGGAGACTTATTAAAGACATCTGTGTAGTGAAATAATACGGGAGTGTTTAGATCTGAATTTAGTGGCGTATGTAGGGAGAAATTTTGTTTAATATAATATTCCATCTCAAACCTTGTATCTTCTACATCAATCGATTTTACAGTCAGTAAATTGGAGACAGCAAAGTCTAAATATAAGAGGAAGAAAATTGGATAACAGTTTTGTTATTATCTACAATAAATCCCTTTTATTATCACCCACAGAATTCTGTGAAGAGAAACTTTGTACTAAATATTATGTCGATTTGCCTTCTTAAATTTGCAGTGAACAATCAGTGGATATTTTACATCCACCTTATGAATTTCACTTGAAGAGTGATTAAGCTAATGTTTCCCTCAGGACTTCCGAAGTTTATAACAACGCAGTCAAGTTTGTTCTCGATGTGGTTGGAGGAATACCATAATATGTACCAAGTACATTTAGCCTGTAATAAAAAGAAATTTGTGCTACATATCTGGGGAGGGAAATTTCATAATTTGATCAAGTCTTAACTCGGTAAATTGGTAAAGAAATCTTCGTTCAAATTCAAATGAAAGCTATAAAAACAATAGACCATTTCCTTATTAACTTAACGTTGAAGTTCGTTCGCCTTACCGTTTTTGTTGTTGTTAACAAGCAATTTGTGTTCAGTGTTTTTGATTATGTTTCACAGTCTTTGTTATCGATCATGCAAAGCGCCCAGTTATACTTTCATTTGTAGCTTGTCTCCCTCTGCCTTATCTTTTACATTATTTCAAATAAGGTAGCTTTTTCGAGAAAAATAAACAGAGAATCTGTTTATGTTCAGGGGAAACATTTCTTACTTTAAGAAGAAGCGATGAGATATTGTGATAAATGCAAGCATGCCTTTTATAAAACATCCGACACTCTGTGCAGAGTTCAAAGGCATTTGATTTTTCCTCACAGAATTTTTAGAATCTTTCAAATATTAAATTTCATGATATTTCGCAAAACGTAATCCAAGTAGTTGCAAAAAGAAGCTTGATATTTCTTATCTAATAATTATGGAAAATAGCCCAAAATTTGGTATATTATTCTAGTTTCTTGTTACATATTTTGCATGAAATTATTTACGTTTCATTTCAACTAGAAAACGAGATGCCTCTATTCTCATCATAAGCAAATAATTATCAATTAAACTTTTAATTTCCCGAAAGTATGTAGATTGATATTGACAATTGGCAATTGGTTAATAGAAAAACCACTGAACTACAAACTCAAGAAATAAGAACCTTATCAATACATTAAAACCTACCCTAGTAAAATGAAATTCGTTCACTTCCTGAGTTCCAACGTCACAATCGCCGGAAACGGACGTTCACTTGGCGATTAGACTCCAAAATATAATCAGCAGCATGTTGGTTTTAATTCCTGTCATTCATGAAAAGAAGTTATATTTAAATTTTCCTTTCCAGACTTTACCTTTGCACAGTGAAAACTGTGACGCTAAATGAAGTTACGTCGTCTGTTCTCCATCATCTTTCATTACCTAAAAAAGACAGAATTCTCTACGACGTTTTCTAGTCTGTACAATTTTTCTTCCATTCGTCTTTCGCCAAATATCTTGTACAAAATTCTGGCTGGACAGAAATTTTCAAGAAAGTGAATAGACATTATTTTATATTAGAATAATGCCAAATTTGCTTAAATTTCCTATTTAATTTTTTCTTTGATAACCCAACATTCCTACCTATACATTGTTGTGAACTGGTACAGGCATTAAGCAAAGTGCACGAACAGATATACCTGTGATTCGGAAAGAAATGTGAGTCATAATCAGGCAAGCTGCACGCTACTCACTATAATTTCACTGTTACATGCAGTTCACACATCAAGTGGATATCTGGGTTTTTTAAGCACAATATCCTGTGAGTACTGCAGCTTGTAACAAACTGGAAGTGTCAGGAAGGCATATTAAGTGACGTAATAAGAAGTGTAAACATTCAATAAAACAATGAAATCCTGAATGATTGACCTCCTGCGTGGTACTTGAAATCGAAAATTTCCGAATTCAAAGCAATTGTGTCATCCAATGGACCGCATGTGTAGCTGTGTTGACCTGAGAGAAAGTAATGATTTATCGGTTCCACAGTCTGTATGAAAGCCAGACGTTTCGCAGATCTTCTGTAGATGTGCAGAGTATTTGTAATGGCATAATGAAACTGTGAAATTCGATTCGTAATGTCCGTCTTTTTCCCTGTCTTTCCCTCCAATCTAAACAGCGAAATATCGAAAAATCTCTCTAAAAAATTCATGTATCATTAAAATTGAAAGAAAAGTATTAAGAAAATTGTGCCCAGCCCTTAGTTTGACTGCAGCACCACATAAAGAATGTAACATAAATTTTACTTACAGAGAGTCCAATTGCAATCAGCGTCTTCTTTCAGCTATTCGACAGTGCGTTTATTTCAGTCATATGGACTCTTTTATATGGCCCATTGCAGAATAAGCTGAACGTTTAGACGGCAAACATATCTTCACAGGAGCACCTGACATGTGCGATAGCACTCTGTTGGTTTCGTAGTGAAGAAAATGAATGTGTGCCTTAAATAAAAGGAATATTGTTTAACGTCCTAACCTCCTCTGGCTGAACAAGTTTATTGCGAAATTACATTATTTGTAAACTTAGACTGTGTTAATTCATTTCGACCTGTAACAAAGATTTTCTGGTTAAATGTGCAAACCTGCCTGTAGATTAACTTTACTTTTCGATGACGTAGTCAATATTTCATGATAACGTAATATTTATATTTTTGTCCTTATGGCTAAAAAAGTCGGCTGAATTCCGCGACTGTTCATTAGTAGCCCTATCAGTCTTCTATAAATGTACGTTCTAATGCAAATTACCTGAATACAAGTGTAACAACAGTCTGTTGTTTTGATCATGTTCTCTCCACTCTGATAATTTGAGTGAACCGAAGTTTGTGTATATCCCGGCGTATGAGTTTAAAATTAAAAATTTGGAGTGGAAAACATCTATTGAATTAAGGCATGTATTAGGCGTTCGTATACATCGATCTGTGAAATGGTGTCTAAATCTTCTGAACCGACAATTATGAATCTGTAGTTCGAGCAACACTGCTTGTGTTCCCGTCATTGTTTACAGTTACCCGACCTTTATAAAAAAATCGAAAAGTTAGAGAAGCAAACATAATGTACAAAAAAAGTAAACTACATCTGTTCCTAAATAAGCAGCGTTGCTGTCAAAATTATATAATTCGTAGCTGTTGTTATCCAGTTTAAACAATTTCATCTTTTAATTAGAATAAAATAACGTTTTATGTTACAATGAATTACATACTAACCCCGTTATAACGACATCGGTTTATGCGAATCCTCGATTATAGCCTTATATAGAGTGTGGTACGAATTAGTTCCTCACTGTTCACCATGAAATTATATGCTGCAGTTGAAAAAACTGCCGATTATACAACAAAAAAGAATTCAGTCCTATTCGCGAATCTATTTAAATAATCAGGTAATCAGAAATATGTTGATTTTAACGCACAGTCAAAATGAATCGGCTATTCTCCCACTCGTCTTATTCGCTAAAAACATGTGCTTCCTCTTCCTTTTTAAGTCATTCTTCGCTTTTATGCTTAATTTCGTGTACAGACACCACTTCAACAGTCACCCTAGCCCTCAGCTTGCCTGCAGCACCACAGAAAGAAAGGAACATAAAATTTACTTACAGATACTGGAAAGTAATTGGGGTTTTATTCTAGTTCCTCGACAGTGCGCTTGTTTCGGTCATGTGGGCCCTTTAATAGGGCACATTCCAAAATAAATTGTTTGTGTCGACTGCAACTTATTTTCTGCGGAAAATCTGACAGGCGCGTTAGTAATTCGTTTTGTCGTAACTTTTGTAAGAATTAGGTCGCAAGTAAGCGACAGTGATATAGATGCCGCATGCTGGTCTGGCTGGACGTGGTCACATTAGAAATTACTAGTTAATTTCGTGTTGAGCAAACACTCTTTTTGTATGTAAAAATTGTTGTAGATTAGCACTCTTTTTCTTTTAATTTTTCACTAATACACGATAATATCAGATTCTGAGTTTTGTTCGTATGGTTAAAAGAAGCCGCGTAATTGTGCCATAACTTTCATTACAACATATGCACGAGCTGCTCAAAATGTCGCTAGTGTAGAGAAGAGTTTGACATAGGTGACAGTGATGTGGGAGTGATACATCAGAATACAGAATAATTGATATTAGACTTAGTGGTTTGTGTGTTGTAGGTTATTAATGGTAATAAAACGACTTGCTATAGACGTATTGTGTTAAAAATATATGCGTTTGTACCCTACTTGTGAAAACTTTAAAGTTAATGTAGATCAACAGCAAACTTTGCAAAACGAAACATAAATAAGGCAGACCGTTTATGTATACAGTAAATATTTTGGTGCTTTGCACTACGTGTTTAGCTGTGGAAAAGTAGTAAGTGTTAAATATTTCCAGGGCATGTCACTAGCATCATTTATCCAAGATGCACAACGAAACACAACCACATTGTATTCTCTTCTGTGGCCTGAGTGGCTCTACCACATTCTTTCTCATTAATTTATGAAACGACAAGGCGTTTTTTTTAATTTTTTAAAAACATTGATTTTTCATTTTTATCTAAAAAATGAATGTTCGTGTGTCTTTATGTAAATTATCCATTATTCGTGACAGATTTAATCACATATTAATTTTCTCCACAGCTATTATTTTAATTGTCCTATTGTATTTGATAATCCATTGAATGTGAGCTGCGTTTTTCGTCCCTGAATTGTGGAACGACGAAAGAACAAACGCAAAGAAACAAGAGGAAATTTCACTTTACACAATTTTGCTAAAATTTAATATGACCGCTCGATTGTTATCTATGGTCATGTCGGTTTTGAGAGTTGTTAAATTCATCCGCGGAATTGAAACCAATGGGAGATTAGTTCGAATTTATAGGTGTAAGAAAAATTGGCAATTATTTTAAAAAATATATATATATATATATTTATTTACACATTTATCTTCTTAAAGTCTTTAGCCTCTCAATCATTCGGTGGAACATTCGATAAGCCGGAGGCTGCAATCTTTCAGGCTTCTGTCTCACAAGAGTCGAGAACTGAGAAAAAAATAAAATTAATTTAACCTCAAAACCCGATACAGCGACAACTCACTTAGCGCTCATATAATTATGTGTACAGAAAGTCTTTATATAATCTCCATTTACAGCCACAAACATCAGTGAACAAACAGCCGATACATTCAGCCTACCTGATAATTTACGTTTGGGCAACCAATTACGCTGCCGTTTCCACCTGCAACTGCATATGTGGTTACAACACTGCAAGAATTGTCAAATTCATTGGAGGTATGCAAGTGCCAATAGGGAGATTAATTACCAATAAAATTTGAAAATAATGTTTTGTGACCAACTTCTTCGGAATAGATCTTCTCAGTTGTACATGGTTTTTAAATTTATTAGTTAGATAACATTTTTCTTTGATTTGTTGAATTTTGATCCCCGTCTCCAACACATGCAGCTGCGTTGCGAGGATTGGATCAGACCTTTACTCTAACAAAGTCTAATGGAGTGTTGGTTTAATTCTCGATTAACTTCATTAAATTGTTTGATTCACTTTCTTAAGAAATTCAGAAAAATTAATCCGGTTCTCCCGAAATTATAGCTGTGAGGCGAGAAATGAATCAGCTGATAACGTGAGCAGCTGGTAATGGAGTCTTGTTTCAGTTGCCGATCAAGGTTACAGGTGTGAAAATATTGTGTAATGCGTAACATTGATGTGTGCTCAGGTAACCATTTTAGTCATCGCAAGCCATTAATTGTTACATATAGTGAGTATGTGTCTGTCGCCTTGTTTACCCATCTAACATACCAATTGCGCCGAGTTACGTTGGCACATGTCGCCTGTCTGCCTATAATATTTTTTACATTGTTTTATAAAGGCCACGAATGTCGAAAAAAAGTATTGAACTTAAAATATGTGCTTTGAATTTATCTGAAAAATTTCTCATTCTAAGCAAAAATGAGCGAAATATTGCCATCACAATACACAGGACTTCATGTGAAGTGCTGTTATTTTTGTCAGATTTTAATCAAAATAAGATATTCTTTACAAATCGAGAAGTAGCGGAATATCACATGTGATGAAAATCCGTCCAGTAACTACTCACAAATCATCGATTTATTCCAAGGTTTTGGTTGAATTTTTCATATTTTGTTAATCGAAATACAAGTAAAATATGAAGCCTTTATATAACTTTAAAATCTACTTGCTACAGGAAGTATCCCAATGTATAGTACCCACCTTAGTTCAATCAAATTCGTTCCATGCAGACGAACAGACGGACGACAATTTTGAAGACACTAATAGTCTCATTCCGCAATTATGTACAAGCTTCAAGAACGGTATTTATATTTCCTAGTCTTTACTGAAAGACTCGTTTTGAAGTAATGAACTTTTCTTTAATTTAGACAAATATAGCTTACTTTCACATAATCACCAATTAGTAATCATGAATCATTCGGTTGCTCGAATGTACACCGTGTGATAAGGTACACTGAGTGTTCTGTATGGATATAAAATGAAATATCAAAGAAAATATTAACAGCTGCTTTTAACGTAATGCATATAAATAAATTAATACCCAATTTAGCCCAGTCAAAATCCTTCAATTTCAGAGACCAAAAGTCGCAATCGCCAGAAACCGACGCTAATTTGTCTATTAGACTAAAAAAACAAACAGCCTTATTTTGATTTTCCTTCCTTTAATTAATAGAAACAAGATATATGTAAACTGTCTGTGCCGCTCCTTCCCCTTCGCACAGTGAACACAGTGACACACAGTTATGATACGTCGGCTGTTCTGCCACTGCTTTTATTCGACATAAACAGAGGCATGAACTTCGTTTTCAAGTCAGTACAATTTGCCTTCGCCTCTTCTCGTGCCAAATTTCATGTTCCAACCTCTGGCTGGAGAGAACGTTTCAAGCAAGTGCACAGAAAACATTTGATATTATATTATCACGATTAGCCCTTAAATATTATGCTTCTTTTTCACTGAGTATATTAAAATTTGTTGCTGTATGTTCTGGGTTATTGAAACAGACACTAATCCAAAGGGGGAGACGCACTGTGTTGCAATACATAATGCAGTGGACCGTTGTTGTGGTAATTGCTCTGCTGACTGCAGATAGTTCAGGCAGGACAGTACTTTGGTAGTGACTGTCAGTGTTGGTTAGAAAAGTAGGTATTATTGAGAACGTCAAAGACAGAGTATCTAACCTATTTGTAATTTGATGATAACCGCCTTTAATTTAATTTATATGGATATTGTATCGTGAGAGGTTTAACTGACGTTAAGTTTTCTTTTCTTCCTTTTTCATGCTTCTTCTATTAATAAAATGAAGCGTTCGCTCTGACACACACACTCACACACACGCACATTCACACACACACACACACACACACAAACTTACACTCACAAACAAACCTACACGCCCGCCTAAACACACACCTACACACGCTCAAACTCACACGCGCGCTCGCGCACACACACACACACACACACAAACACACACTCACACATACACGCACGCACGCACAAACAAACAAACAAAAAACGTACAATCTCCCACACATAATTAAATATACATGAACTCATACACATGCACGCGCACGAACGCACACATAAGCGCACCCACACACGCGCCAACACATCTCTGTACCATCGACAGTTCTGTCGCACAGATCTGCACCTAATAACACGCAACACACACAACAGACATACATCCGTGCCGGCCTGCGGGATTCGAAATTTTAATCCTTGCATTTGAGCGTAAATTAATTTTCTACATAAATATTTTTTTAATATTGTGGCAATTGAAGTTTAGTTGCCAAATACTTCATCTCGCGAAACAAATTCAACAAGCGCATCTAACCCCTTTCACGAAAACCGTAGGCTGAGTCGATATTAGGCGAAAAATTCCCTTTACACAGTACCCCAAATTCGTGAGATGGAGACAGTGTATACTCGTGGGTGTATTATCCCTGTCCTTCAAACCAGAACGCAACAAACTAAAGAACTACAGACAAGGAATATTTTGTTTTTAAGTTAGAAATTGTAAAAGATTTCGAAAGATTTTCGAAGTTGGCTGATGTATGGCTTAAAATTTAAAAGGTGCCTTACTGGACATACAGATACGTAGTAACTGTTACAAAATATCGTAACAACAGTCTACACTATAGGTAGCATGATCACAGCTGTGAGCAAAATTGTGTGACCAATGTGGATTAAATGGTGTAACTATTTGAGAATTGTCCAACATAACAAATAGCAGAACGTACCTCACTATTACGTCATGTGTGTGTTTCATGTTCTCTTAGTACTAAAATAACATCGGCCTGTGGAAGTGGGAAGTCTTATTTTGATGTCATCTTTTAATTTTCACATCATGCTTTGCGAAAATGTATCCAATGAGTTTTCTTATTTGGCTACGCGCTGAACATTAAGAATTGACTTTCTGCCAAGCTGCTGTTTGTTTTTTTTAACACTTTTAATTTTGTAAGCGCTTTCGCGAAATTGCAAATCGAATAAAAGCTACGTTACGTCTATCTGTCCGTCAGTCCCTTCATTAGTATATTTAGCCGCAAGGAACTATTTTGCTGCAGGGGACGGATTTTCATAAAATCACGTAATCGAATTCTTACATTATTTCTAGAAAAATAGTTATATGGAATTAAATCTAACTTTGGAGTAGAATTATATATCCCCGCATTCTTTACTGTGGCATGGATTGTAATTTTTCCGGTTATTAATTTTATTTCTGAGAATTTTAAATTCTTAAAACAAATAAAATTAAACCCTTTTTTCCGAACATTCAATAGAGGGAAGGTTTAAGTTATGTGGCCCTGGATAGTGAGGAGTGAAGTTCAGAGTGGATTATTTGAGGGAGTTGGTTTGTTATTTAGCGGGGGTACAAGCAAGCAGTGCCAAGACTGAAATTATGGAATGTTAAAGAAAGTTTGGTGTTTAAAAGTCATTTGAAATTTAAAAAAAGTAATATTTTAAATCAACTAAAGACAAAAGGCACCATGTAAATATCACGCTAACGAGGAGTTTGTCATCTACTACATAAAATGGCATGAGAGCCTAGGGGATGGGTAAAAGAAGAAAGCTTCTTTCGATCGCTGCGATGGCAAACCTGACGAATTCCTTTCCTGTGAGCTACATAAAAGGAACTAACACTACGACCAGTCTTCACCGGTGACTTGTTACTAACAAATTTGTTCTCCCAGGGATCCGTCACACTACCGACACCGCGAGAGCTGACACCGGCAGCCGAACTTGAGTAAGGGTCAGCAATCCTGTCAGCACGGTGTACAGCATGTAGCTTGAATCATACTTAAGGTTCAAGTACATATATTACAATCTGTGTGTGTATTGGTGTATAGAATAGTGAAATAAAAATTTTTCGAACGAAATTTGAGAATCCGAAATGTCTCGGAACCTGTAAACGATGACAGTGAATGTCAGCCACATGGCCTTAGTGAACTATGTGATGTCGGTTGAGAATTAGAAACTCCAAGTAATGAATGTGTAATCGAGGTTCGGAAAATTTCGACAAACCTTGAAGGCAATATATCTGGAAATATAAATGAGTTTATTTCGAGAATAACTTCACAGTTAACAACAAAATTCAGAACAGAGGCTCAGAAAATTTCGGTAGAATTGACGGCAAAACTTCGTGTAGAAACAGTGAAACTGAAAAAGAGTTTTCAAAGAAAATTCAGAATGAGTGAAACAGTGCCATTACTGAAGTTTGTGATTGTTAAAAGAAATTTGTATCAACAAATCAGCTCAAACAAATAGGCGACTGAGAATTCTCATTCTGCCGAGGAATTAGTCGGCTACATTTACAGACTTATTACCTTTCACTAATATTCTGGAATTGGACCCATGAAAACTGATTGATAACACTTTTGAATTCATTGACCCCCGATGTCCATGAGAACATTACTTTTTGAAGTTTGGTACCAGCGACATTAGATACGGAAGAATATAGAGCATGTGCGGAATAATACTGACATGGCAGAACTGAAGTACTGATAAACAAACTTATTAGAGTTCCACATTTTTTCACAAAGAAAGAGTTTCATTTTAGTTGGCTGAACTTTTTAAAATCTCTCAGAAATAAGCATCTATTTGCGGTGGAGTAAAACGCCCACAACATAAGGGAAATTCGCTTTCTTCTTCCCGTTATTAACCATATATTTTGTAAACACAATATCAAAATAGAATTACAGACTTCAAATCCTTACACAGTTTTGAGTTTATAACTTCCGGAAGAAATGGGTAAAAGCGAGAATGTTGAAGGACAGGGATCCCTTCACACTGCGGACGGTCTAACAGGCTAATTATGTGAGGCTACAGTAAAATTGGCTCCGAAAAGCCTAGTGAAATTCTCTTCCCCAACCAATTTTAGAAGCATGCATTCGGAATTTGAATAAGAAGAGCTTAATTAATCCAGAATGATATACGGTGTGAAGGTGTAGGGACCAGAAGGTGGTTGACAAGAATGCGAGAGAATTAATAAAATATTCTCTAAGGAAGTAATAAATGTGCACAGAAATTCTGCAAGAAACATGGCTAATTGAGAATATATAGAACAGCATAAAAGTTGAATGTTATGAGCGACAGTGAAGAGTTGGGTGTGTGGGTTACACCAAATGGTGAAGGTACTACAAGACATAATTCGGAATGGCGTAAAATAATGGAAGACGGTGAGCTGGAAGAGGGAAGTAAAGGAAGAGACAGTAAAATTGGCATGCCATATATTTAACAGTTTCTTTCATAGAAAAATATAAATATTTTTTTTGTATTCTACGTAAACACAATTCTGTAAGTTTTCATGCCACAGTGTAGACTAACCTCATTTCAAATCCAGAAAATAATACCATAAATATTAAATATTTAAATGAAACAAGATATAAGAATACTGTTCACAGTACGTCATAAAACAAAACAATTTCAATGACCACAATATTCTTAAGCATGTGACGTAATTACAAACTTCAAGCACCGGTTAAAATGACGTAATGTTACGCACTCGGAAATTCCAAGCTCAAAAAAAATACGAAATGCCAAAAGACAGAAGATATACTATAAATTAAAACTGAGGAGCTTTCGAATAATTATTCTTGAGTAAGAAAGTATTAAACATACTGCATACTGTTTACTGCACACTGTAACGTAACACTGAAGAGTGTTCTGGTAATTATTCTTGCCTAAAAATAATAAGCAGTTCATTACCAGGTAAATAATTCCGAAGCGCAATTCCATACTTTTGTATCTGCCCTGCCTCTCTGTACCTTATTTTTACATTTATCTCAACAAGTGCACAAGGTAGGACGTTAATGAACATAAAATATTTGTCTTGTTCGTCTCTAAAATCCTGTCTAAAGAACTATATTCCAAAAATATCTGACAGAGATATTATCCTAAATATATATGGGTCATAACGTAAAGTTCCGCTATTATTGTCAGATTTTTGTTTAATACTAGATTTTCTCGAAATTTGTTTGAAAGTTCAGTCTATTTCTGAAAATTTCCGTATATTTTATACTCTTAATCGAAAGCAGGAACCGTGGAAAAGACGTTTTTTGTTCTTGTCAAATTATATCCATAAAATTATACAGTCACTAAAATCTGATAAAAATAAGAGGTATATAAGATGTATACATAAGTAAAAATATGATAATATACCACTCATTTTTATTTAAAATAAGAATTTTCATATATAAATTTGCAGATCATCTCAAATTACTTATTTTGTGTTCCGTAACAATTTTCCTGAAACTGGTACATGTGATAAGATAATGTGTAAAATTTTGTACCCATAGAGAGGACAGAGAAATAAATGTAACAGGTTGACTAGTTATTTCCATAAAGGACAATTTGGGCTGCAGACACACACATTCAGGAAACATTCCGTTGCGATCTTTTTTCGCAAGAATAATTATTCGCACGTGCCTCAGTGTTACGTTACACGTACATTACATGCCTGTTTTTGTTTTTATCTTGTTGTTTGTGCCTGGTGGATGCGTGTGCATAATGTTACGTCATTTAAACAGCTGTTTGACGTTTGTTATTATGTGGTGTGTTGAAGAATATTGCGACATGCATCGGTAAAGTTGTTTATTTGAGTGCCTTACTGTGAACTGTATGCTAACTCATTTTTCATTTAATTATTCGCCGAAAGATGTGTATTATATT
>Ga0136643_10001449_pt1 | contig 28981 bp, 20 predicted proteins | sample TergutLab28metaG_FD_96883 | JGI IMG/M metagenome (GOLD analysis project Ga0136643, IMG submission 96883) | Labiotermes labralis P1 segment gut microbial communities from Petit-Saut dam, French Guiana - Lab288 P1 (version 3) (version 3) | ecosystem: Host-associated > Arthropoda: Insects >... | reverse complement strand
TGACTGCCGCCTCTTTTTTTAAATGTTGATCCACTCACTTCAAAGTTGTCTACCCATGTGTTTATCGCATGGTTTGATGGAACCGGTCGGTTACGCGGAACATCGAAATGAGTGCGGAATGCGCGCCGAGCCCGCACCAAACTATCTCCATTTTGATAATAAGCCTTAACGGTGAAAGTACGCTCCTCACCCGTCCACTACTGCATTGCTACTAAATGGTAGGAGCTACAGAAGGGGAGAGGCTCGTTCCCCACCTCCCCACTCTACTACAGTGAGCCCAACCTCCCCTTACTTTTTTCCCGTTTCATTGCCCAACCCTATACCGTATCTATATGTTGTGCTTGGTCAGATAATTAGCACCTTACTGAGAAATACACAATGGGATGATGTCACACAAGAGTATTCATGACTAGCTTAATTTTGATTGAGTATTGTGATGCTGTAAATCACTTGCTGAAAAAAGAGATTTGGATGAAAACTCTTTACACAAATGGCAATGAACTGTCAACAAAAGCTTGCCATATATGTTTCATATACAGGATGTTATTCCACACAGCAGTTGAGGAAAGGTTAAACCAAGATACCACTCTATGCACATGCACACACACACACACACACAATTTTTTGGAGCACTGGCAAACTTTAATACTCAATTGCAGATAAATAGTGAACCTGTATGTTCCCACATCTGAACCACTCTAAACAGGCTGTAAATGATCCATCATTACAAAATTCTGTTTCTGGCAAGATATAACATCCTAAAGTTATGAGACCACAGGCTCAGACACAATGTATTTTTCCTAAATACACAATGCTAATTCTAATTTGTAACTTATGTTCCCCACTTTGCATAGGATATGAACTACTGATAATTTTTTTACATTGCCAATTAATATTAATGTGGGCTTCATATAGCAAACAAAGTCATAAAGCAGTTTTTGCAAACTTTACATATCTTTAGTACAATATATTTTTTCTGTCATATGTAGCACATTCTGTTTCTTGACTGAATCCTCAGATACGGACACTGGTACTGATCAAATCAAGATAATGATAAATTCTGTACACAGAAAAGAACACATTAAGATACACTTATTTTTCACAGACAGACACAGATAATAAATTAATGCTGTGTGGCAATTCGTGGTAGTTCCCACAGTATACAGGATAATGCAAAAAATGACATTCTCTTGACCTTGTTGCCACGTTTGTTGTTGTTGACTTACAAACAATATTTAATGCACAATGGACAGGCATACATACGAATGATCTCTGTACCAAATTTTACATGCCTAGCTCAAACTGTCAGTGAGGTAGTTACAGCCACTTGGGGCCAGTTCAAGGCTATCACAACCCATGAAGCTGTGTAAGGCCCCAAAAAGGCTGGCTTAATTTCATATTTTGCGACAAATACCTTTTGTATACAAGTTCTTACATCACTCATATCTGTGCTGTCATTACAGGCCTATGCATATGAAAGGCTTCCAAATTTATTTTTGCGCTGGGACCAGTAATGTTTTACAACTGGCCCTGTTACCACCAAACTTAAAACAAAAAAATTTTTCACCTGGCCACCATCTAGCTGTGTGATGTTCTTTTTTAAAAAAAAAAAAAGAGAGAGGAAGAAGAAGAAGAAGAAGTTGCATATTTTTCCAGCCTCTTACCCTACACCATTTCAGAAGCCTGTAGTAAGAGTCACTACTGCTGTACTCACACATTTAGGTTCCCACCATACTGTTATTACTGATCTTTGGGGAAATTTAAAATTATGCTGCTCAGTGGCATCAAATGGCATAATGCTGATACTAAGATTTATTAAACTGGTCAAGCAACAGGTTCCGAAGTTGAAAAATGGTCCTATATAGACTCATAGACATTAAAAAAAAATTATGGGCATGTCCTGGAATAGGTCTGTACACAGCATTATTCAACTAATTTTGGTGATTTAATGGGGATATTTTAACTCTCTGGGGCTGGAATTAAGTGCCCGGCATACCTTGCAAAAGACCAGACATTTAAATGGCCACCCATTACTTTGCATATTCTTGGCTAATGACTGTAGTGGATGTTTTGTTTTCTCAGCATCACACTGCACCAGCACACAAGTATCAAGGAAGAAAAGTAGGCTAAAACTGTGCAGTGTTAACACTCAAAATGGAAAATATATTCTTCTGTCTAATCAAATGAAATGAATAAACCATTTTATACACATGCTTAGGTATTATGCATGTAACTTACACGAGGTTCACTCGTATCTGTAAAGCTATTGTACAAAATTTTCTTACTGCCATTTTTTTTTGCACTACCCAGTATCCATGGACACATCTGACATTCATACAGATTATTTTACATCTTAGAGGGAAACCTTCAGGTGATTCTGTAACACTACCTGGTAGTGTAGAAACTTAAGAAAATGATACTGTGTTAAGTCCTTGGTCCTTCTAAAATACAGTAGAAGCAGTGCGTGTGTGAACCAAGTCTGAGAGAGCAAAAGAAATGAATGTATCACTTAATGGTAGTGTACAATTAAAAGATAACATCAAACTCCACTGCTGATGTCACAGTTTGGATTCATGGGCTATTTCCTCTTTTTCTATATACATAATGTATATTATAATTTTATTTCACTGTACACATATACCACACAATTTACATGACATATCTATGTGAATCCAAACGGGTTCAGTTTTGCACTTGCACAAGAATGAAACCTCCTTTAATTTACACTACAGAACAGAAATTGATGCCTTAAAACACTATTCTCTCACAAAACCCTATAACAATTCTGAAAACTCAAAAGAGGGGGAAAAAATTCATTCCATACAAATCTTGTATTGAGAGAAATTTAAAAAATTTTTTAGGAATGAAATAATATGTGTTACTACATACTGCTCTAAGGTGGCTAATGAAACTTATTTTCAGTTTCTGCTTTAAAATGGCAGTTCAGGAACATCTTCATTAATTGCCTGCACACAATATTGCTACCCAAGTTACTCTGCTATGATCCCCAACTCCTGACACAAAGTACACTTTACACAATATGCACACAGTTCAGTCACTAGGTATATTGGCTCTACTATTTTATGCAAAAAAGAAGAACAATCTTGATCTAAATCCTGTATGAAAAGCAAATACCTGCCAGTACCCCAACAACGCACAGACAGAAACCCCTGAACTACCGTGATTATGTTAACAAATGCAAAGGTAATAAGCCATGTAAGTGGCAACTATTAACCAAAAAATCAACCACTTGGGTAGTTGCCAATCAAGAACATCAGTTTTAATAAATTATAAACTAAACTGAAAAAATACATGAAATATACAAGGACTTAAGTATATTGTAAATTAAATTATTCATCTTAAAGATGTCACCCAAGTATTACTGAATCTGTGTTAAAACTAATTACATTTTAGTACTGATTTGAAATGCCTTCACTAAGTGCTTTTCATATTCAGTGACATAAAATCGCCTAGGATAGTGTGGTTATATACCAACAAATATAATCTACAAAATATATATTTATTGATGTACTCAAGTGATTGACTTGCTTAACCAGTTGATGCAACATTTCAATCAGTCTTGCATTTTGTTTTCAGCATCCACCAAACACACAAAAGTGTGAATGCACACACACACACACACACACACACGCAACACACATGACTTCTTATGTCAACTTTTGTGCTTCCCTTCATGGTTTGTGAGCGTTTATTTGTAAGTAACAATCCTCCACAACCACAGCCAATGGCATATGAACATCTCAGGTGGTATGTACCTACAAAAACTGAAATTCAGATATTACAATTTGAGTTGCATTAACAATTTTCAAAAAGGTGAGTTGATGAAAGGGAGACATAAGAAGCAATTCGCTTATGATATGAGATTTACACAGCAGTGAAGATTTAAACAGTTGTCCTCCAGGTGATACCATATAGTCTGGTAGATGGTTATCTACATTTCTGACACCCCTCCTGCCTCCCTCTTCAGGGTGTAAAAAATTAATGCATATCTCTTTCACAATAGTTTCACCTTGTTATGGAAACAAAGTCACACAATTACTATAATTTGTTTAAAAGTAAGAATTCCCAGCTTGGTCTAATTAATGAAGTATTAAGGATTCCACTATTTTGGGATATGACAGTTTGTCAATGAGTAATCACTTCCCAAGGTACTGAAGGCACTATGTTCCTTCAAAACATCAGGAACCAGTTACCCAGTGGCACAATGTAATAGACCAAGAAAAGTGGACTCTTCACCTACACTACTGTGAAAACCTCCATACTCAACATTAAAGTATTAGTTTAAAACTCTTCTCATTTGATACACAAGCCACAGTGGCTTGCTATGAGGTTGATACACAGCACATTACATGTGTAAATAATTGCAGCAACTGTTTAATTAACCACCATCAATACAACAAATTATTATATACCCTTTACATTCAGTTACTTGCCCACCACATTTTCAGCATATATGTCAATCATCTGGGACTATACAGCCAAGTTACAGACAGAAACTTCAATCACGTAAACAAACTTCAATCATCAATCTCTATTGTGAAGTTTTATCAAACATATTTTGGTAATCAACATTTGAGCACTTCAACATATTATTTGTGTTATATATATTTTAAATTACAATGTCAAACTTTCATCAGTAACAAGACAGGCAGTAAGTATAAACATAACATTGAGGCACCACTACTGCTGTGGAGAAGAAGTATTACATATTCTGAGTGCATGTCTGTAGCTTTCATTATCCAGCACGAAATGCGCATGTGCCATATTACATGGTCATATGTGGCCTGTTTGGCTCTACCATATTTTTCCACATTATCTCATAAACGGCACAGTTTTCAGAAAAAAGGTATTGAACTCAAAATTTGTTCTGATTTTCTCTACAATGTTTGTCCAAAACACTTCTCATTCTATGAAGAATTCAGCTAGATATTATCAAAAAGGTAACTGGTAACCACACAGAATACCTGCTATTTTTGTCAGGTTATAATGAAACATGAATTTTCTCCACAGATTTTTGAAAAATATTCAAACATCAGTTTCATGAATATCCATCCAGTTGGGGCCAAGTTGTTCCATATGGACAGACAAGACACGATAAAGCAATTTTGTAAACGCACCTAAAAATGAAGTACAAGAACTAACAAACAAAACTCACTCCTTGGCAACCACATGTCAGAATAGTACCACATGTTTTGGCCTTATAGGGCCGTCATCAGGCACCTGTATTTATACAAATATATTGAGAAAATTATACAAAACACAGTACCATTTTACATAATTATAAAAAGTTTACATTATATACAACAAAATAAAATCTTATCGTGTTAGTATATAGTTTTCTGAATGCATTTTTATGAACACAAGTACCTGAAGATGGCCTTGTAGGTAAATATATGTCGTGATATTCTGACAATAAAGACTGTCAAAAAGTGAGTTGTGATTGCCTGTTCTTGTACTTTCTTTTTATGTACTGCGTCACAGTGGGATGTGTGGACCAAAGTAGATTTTCCCCAGTTTTTTGTGAGAAGACTTGTTAAAATGTCCTTTTCACATTCAGCTGATAGTATTCCTTCGAATTGTTTACTTTTGAAGTTTGGCCTATGTTCCATTTTGCTCTGTGAGTAGCATGACAGATGCTGCTACCAAATACCTTCACACTTATCATTAAAGGTTGTCTGTATGACCTCATCTTTCTGGTGCACTGATGTTTATTTTTCCTTTATTTTTCCTAACTAAATTCTGACAAGTTTTGTGTTCTGTAGTTGCAAACTGTAAAAGCTTTTAAAAATGTAAAGTTAAAACAGACTTACTTCTGAATCTTAAATTTCAGAGAACTTAAAAACCTATCTCACAATGGGAGAGAGGGAGAAATAGCCATGTCATGTATTCTTTGACAAATAAAAAAGTTATATCTGAATAACTGCATACAAATAATTTCAATACAAATCATGTCCATTCAATACTTTGGTGACTGAATTAAAACCCTGGTGTGATGTGTGACAGTCTGGAATTTAAGTGGTAGCTGTGTAAGAAGGCCATCAAATGGCAGTCACCTATACCCAACATCCGGTGTCTTGACCATCATAATACATGAAGTGTAGACATGACGTTTTTAAGTGGCAAAGTGTTGAAACATCTGTTTAGCAAGTACTAGGTACAAGTAGATTTGTCACTTGAATTACACAACAGCTTCAAGTTCTGTTTGTCTTGAACTGGAGAAAGGACCTGTGAATTGGATCAGCAATTTTTGGACATGATGGAGAAATATAAATAAATAAAAGCCAACTACAGAACTTAGTTCACAGCCAGTCAATTAACACTATATTTATCATGGTGTCATGCATGATAATTAAAAACAACTAAGCAGCAAACATAATGCAGTGCATATCATTTCTAATTATCTTACTATCAGCTACTTATTAATTTAGAATCACACATTCTTGTCTGTAACGGTGAAGGCAATTTCAAATGTATTTACAGAGGTGATGATAAGGTTGCTCCTATGCCTAATCACCATCTCGTGAAGGGTTACAGAACTTCTGGTCATAAAGCTCTGCCTATTCTAGACCCTGGCAATAAATGAATAGTGAACGATACATTGGCCTCAGATATATTCAGGACACAGTGGATGCAAAGAAAATGTACTTGGACCTGAAGGAAATTGAAGTGCAGATATCAAACCAGCCACTTTACAGATGGGGATATCTGGCTCTTGGTACGGTTGATGTTCAGTGTGAAACTTAATTTATTTAGATTTTTCCAAGAATGATGCTGCTGTGGGTTATAACAGTGTGTACTTTAGTGGGCAGTTAGCAATGTGTCAGAGGATCGTGCTGCATCCATCACCCCTATGTGCTGTCACAACCCAGAAGACCACTATCTAAATCTTCACTACCTCATACAAGAGAACATTAACTCTTGTGAACTTTTATTTCATAACATCTAGAAGTCAGGTGCTGTCACATCGTATGCCTCTTGACCAATAACAATACACATATTAGTAATTATGTTATATTCAAGAACCAGGAGTAGATTAAGCAGTCAAAAGCGGGTGGTCATATATTTTACCATGACACAAGTCCTGGCGGTACAGGAACAATAATTTGTGAACCTTATTTTATCAGCACCCTGAAATAAAAAAAAAATTACCTTCATACCCAGGAATTCTTGGACTAGAATGAGTATTAAGAACAAAATACTTCCACTCAGTAGTCTTGCTAAATACCTTCTTCCAACATGCTGATGTTTTACAGTTTCATTTGGTGGACACAATCAGAGCTCAGTCTTTCAATTATTATCATCTGTAATTTTAGCACACCGTATTTCAAATGATGATAAAAGAAAGCTGGAGAAATTTTCTGGCACAAAGTCTGTCTAGAGACTAAAATGGTATTACTACAACTGGACTTCCAACTCAATAGAAGGAAAGTGATGGGGCTTTTTATTACTTTCAGCATCTTATATAAACAGAATTAGGATAAAACCATTTTAACATACATAATGCAAAACACCACGATTAGGGAAAATTAAAATGAGTACTTGTGAAACAGATTTAGTGAAAGAAAATTCAGTTTGCACTCTGCATTTGTAAGCCATTCCTACATAAAACACAACTGCATGGAGGATCCTAACTAGAACTTTGTGACAAATTGTTCATTTTATCTGAGCACATAGAACAACTGTGTTGCACCATACATGTGCAACTGTATGATCTTATGTGTAATACTTCTAAAAACAAATAAATTTACAACAATGCTGGATGACCTTGCTTTCCAACAGTTGCTCCAAACTGCAAAGTTACAGTAATTTTACTGCAGTAATCCCTAAACAACACAAAGAACAAAAAGGTCCTTTTCCCACAGGTAATGCTTCTAACCAATCAAGTTAATTATGACCTGCACAATGTTACTAAACATTAAGTTATGACATACATCCCACTTCTGAAACATACACATTGCACTGGAGAACAGAAACTGTGTCTGGATAAATCATAAACTGTTCTTCTATTACCCAGGCATGCACACAGCATCAAGTTATGCAAACATTTAGTTGTGATGTAGGTACATTGAATTCTTGGGATTGTCTGCAAAAATTGTAATGCTGCTACTGAAGATTTTTTATTTTGCAAACCCACTTTGATGTTAAATTACGTGTTCACTTTCTTTAACATCAATGATGCCCACATGGAACGCTCCTGTGAGGATCCCGATACTAATAAACATCCTAGGCCAAACAGTGCCTTCAAATGTTAACAGTATGTACCTCAAAATTCAACCATTCAAAATCTACATTAATATTATTACTGGGGCGACCAGGCTCGTGGTCTGGTGGTCAGTCTCTGACTACTAATCACGAGGTCCTGGATTCGATTCCTGGTTCTACCGTGGGAATTTTCCCTGAAGGGGAGGATTCCCGCAGTGACCATGGTCTGAGTAGGTTGGTAGAATTTATGTTTAAGGGCCCTCCTGGCACTACATCCTCCTATATCACCACTCACATCACCGGGACAACATAATTGCGCCTCGTGGGTGTCCCAACCTCCAAAGTCGGTTACACTCCTGCCATGCCCAGGAGTGAGGACCACGAAGTCCACAAGGACATGTGGTGGCACTGGATTATATATATAAACCTCGGGCTGTCACAATTAATTGATTAATCAAGCCAATTAATTATTTTATTTCTGACTAATGAAGGCATATTCCCTAACACTGTTGATTTCCAAAACTTTTGAATGGAAAATGTAGCTTATGACATTGCTGTGTTCATTGAAACCTTATGCAGTGATCTCTCAACTGCCTGACTGTGCAATATCTTTAAGGAATATTTTCTTGAAGATTCTGTTCTTCTGGGATATAATGCCGTATCAATGGGTAATCAGATCCCTCTGATGCAGTGTCATATCCCAGAAGAATGGAATGCTCAGCTACACCAATGTGAAAACCTCAAAACTCACATGCATACTTTTCCAGATTTCATTTCATAATAAATTAATCATTTTTTGTAACCAACTACATTCCTACTAACCAAAGGTTATCTATTAATAAATTGAGGAACTGATTATGGATAGTGCACTGATTAAATATGTTAATTGACTGACAGCCCTAGTTTTTACTGACTGTGTAAGATTACTAGTTCAAAATAAATATTATGTGCCAGCCCACCTATATTAGTGTATCTGCTAAAATGATTTCTCATAAAAGACTGTACCTGCAACTCCTCAGTCTTTATACAACAGCACCACACCTATTAAACATCACACAACTGAGAATGTCAGGCTGCTAGCAGTTGGAGATATTACTGCTGTACATCTTCTCACTCAGCTGGATGACCATAGGTGGCATGGGAGCTTGCTGTTTTGCGGCTGACGTTCCCATCTGATTTACTGCAAGTGATGGAATAAGTATAAAACAAACAAAAAAAATAGTACTGATATTCCAACCCAAGTGTTCCCTTTTTGTTCACACTTCCTTTTAACCACCCTACACACCTATTCACTATCAGCTGCATGTCCATTCTCTCCAATACACAGGCATAAATTCAATCACTGTGCTGAATGTTGGAAATAAAATCACATTACAAATGTAAGTGCACTTCAGTTCCAGTCAATATTTTGGTTATTAACCCCTCTATGCCACCTGCTGAATACAAAAGCTTTCCAAAGCACATTAAGTTTGCCAGATCTGTGGTGTGTCTACAATGTGCCCATGCATAAGCATATGTAAGTCAAGGTCACATTTGTGAAAAAGGAAGTGTGAACTCTCCATTCACAGATACATCTTACTAGGTTGGCTTTAAAAAGAAATAGCATTCTTGGCTAGTGAAGGCGAAAACAGCCTGGCAGTTTTTACGATACCTTCAGGATGGCACTAGGAAGAATTAATACAATACGCTATGCCTGCGGTAACTAAACATGTAACAAAATATGCTGAACATCAGAATACTCCCATTTGCTTGTTTGTCTACTGTTGTATAACTCTATCCAGTTCAGTGACAATTTGCTTCAATGGTTAATGTTGTTACAAAATGAAAGTGGTGGCAATATGTGAATGTGGGAGTATATTTTACAGTTCACTATGACTATGCTAGAGCCACTTTGAAAAGGTAGCAGGTACATCAGATGTGGCACATAAGTAAATAAGACACCAGCTGCCAATCACAATCATTTTGTGAACAGGTAGGTGGCCTTGCAACAGATCAAATCCTGGTTGTCTAGCCTGAACCTGAATGCCGTGAGCCGCCGAGTCCAGGATGGTTGCAATATGGAGGTGAGGGGACAAAAAGGAAAGATCTGGCAATGAAGGAAGAATATACACTTGCCATAAAGTTTATTAAAGAGACCAACAAATGCACGTGGATTTCTGAATGCAACTTTATTACACAGTATTCACCGATAAGTTGCAGCCACTCATGTGGCCATCTTTAGGGTGGTGAGAACAAGAATACAAATATAATTATAATGTGTCAAAATGACTCCACAGTTTAAAAATCATACAGTTTTTGGTTAAAATTCACAAATGAACAGTGAAATGGTGACAAGTACAAAATATCGGAAGTTAAAAACTGTTGTCTGGAGTATGGTTCTGTGGAATGATGTATACAGACGACACAGGCAGTGAATGATTATCCATATTAGTAAGCAATGATACAGTCTGCACACTGAACCACCCTGAAGATGGCCACATGAGTGGCTGAAACAAGTTGGTGATCATTATGTAATAAAATTACATTCTTAAATCCAAGTGCATTTGTTGGTCTTTTTAATAAATTTTATGCATCAAATTAAAACATGGAATACTACCATATATAACCCAATTTCTGCACTGCTGTTCAGGGTTCACTGCCTAATGTATTCCACACAAATGTGCACATTCTGCATTTTTTTTGGCTAGCCTGATGCTGTGCTAACATTTCCCCTAAAGCACCCATTTTACACTCAATTCTTGGTTTCCTTCCACATGAAAGCAAACAACAACCTGGACTGACAATGTGATTTCCACTATGAACAATCCAGTTCCATTTGTCACAAGTATATCTACATGCCCATTACCAGAACTTCAAATTGTGTCATAACGAACTACAGTGTCACATTTTTACAGGGCCCATGCAGGTGTTAATGCCTTCAACTGCAGTCTTAGCTGCATTCTACTTGCACTCTGAGACTCCACTGCTACCAATGATAGGACAACAACTAAGATGGAAGGAAATTATAACATAACCTGCACTTTGTACTTTGGTAAGCAGAAGATGTAATAAAAGAAAACAAGTTATCAGACTGGGGCTGTAACAGCAATAATAACTTACCAGTTCTACTGTTGAAAACTTTATACACTCCTCTGAACGGTGGTGGTGTTGGAAATTCGTGAACTGAATGAAAATACTCGGAAAACCTACTCTCTATCTCATTGCAAGCTCGCATTGAGGCATTCCGAATAGGTAGTGGAGGTGGCGCAGGATTTGGCACCTGAAACACACAAACACAATAAAGTTCTAGTAAAGTAAGCTTTAACATCCCATTCCCTTGCAACTAATCTACACTATTTTCTATACCAGTACCTTTTAAAGTTGTATACAATTAAAATATGAGGCACAATCATTTGCCCTTTTGCTGTACATTCATTTTCACTGCTTTCCTTAAAAAAATGTAATGTCATTACAAAACTCTGAAAATCTGTAATTCTTGTCTCTTAGTCATTATACACATTTTATGTTCATGGGACTGTGCATCGCAATTCTGTGTCAATATATGTCCAACAAGATGCAACTATACACAGTTTATTTTATCTTATTTTACAGATAAAATAAACTGTGTATAGTTACATCTTGTTGGACATTTATTGACAGATATACACATCTTCCAATGCTTACGGGCACTGGATCTTAGCTGTATAAAATATTCACTACTTTGCCCTATAGCACATACATGGTTGAATGAAGTCCTTACTGCATAAGTAATAAACATATTCAGGTATCCCATAATAAAATGCCAAATTGGATCGGACATAGCCAGCTTGAAGCATGAGATCCTTTGAAGGCGATGAACTTTCCTTTCATCAACTGACACTTCTTACCACATATAAAAGAATACACATACATATCCTTGGTAAGGTCAATTATTGCCCACATCCTGTGCAATGAACTGTAGGGTTTGTGTCCAGTATGCCATTCCGGTAAAATTAAAAATGATCAAAGCAGTCATACTGGCAACTGCTAAATATTTCTGAAAATCCAAGAATTCAAGTCTGCCAGCTGTAATGTATCCTGGAAATGAAGACTTCAGAGTATGCATGCAAAAATCTGCACTGCAATAACAGCTCTCATCCAATGAGCTGCAACTTCTTTCCACTCCAAACATCTTGATCTAGGCAGGCACTGTACAGTAACACTGTGTAATTATTTGTTTCCCTTGCCATGCCTGGTCATATATTTCTACAGGTGAATAAAATTTACAGGAACACTAAAACAGTGACAACCCACATATGTGCCTTCTACCTAGTATTCCTGTTGGTACAGATTCTAAACATAGTTGTTTTCCAAGCTGATCATCACATAATTCATCACTCACATTCACTTACTTCCTACCATGCCATTTATGATAATTCCTGTCTTCACACATGCATCTGTATTATTTTCTTCACTGTGACTCCAGATTCAGAATCATGACAAAGTATTTCAGCAATGTAATTTTCTATCTTTAACTTACTATGGGGTTGAAGTCATTAAGTACATATTCCATAAACCAAATATCTAACACACACATCCAGTATTATATTTACAAAACACATTACTCTGATATTACTGAATTGCTATAATTCAGAAACAGTAACACATATATAATGTTTAGAATATGAACTTCAGCAGCATGGAAGCATTACGATGATCAATAAATGTGTATTCTTACAGTTCAGTGAGTAAAATCAAATTACACAGTGAATGAAAAGATTACTCGGTCGAGCGAAATTTTGTGATGAATAGTAAAGCACGTATTTACTACAGGCGAATGCCATAACAGTACAGCCATTACAGCACCACAAAATATCTCAGTAACCACACCATGTTTATGGCATCTGTGGCAATATATAAACAATATATTTACCCCCATGATACAAGCAAATCCATAGAGCAGGAAACATTACAAGTGTATGAAAAACACCATCACAGTTTGTCTGAGAACATAAAAAGAATTAAGTGTTTGGAACACATCACTGCCTCCGAATGCTAGCAGAATGCAACCTTCTGAAATTTACACTTTCTAACTCCACTTGTAAAAATCAAAATTATTTTGTGAATTTGTACCATCCTTCTAACAGTTTAATAAGAAATAATCATTCAATGTACTTACAGCTGGGACAAACTTTATCTGTTGTGATGGTGGTGGTGGTGCAGGGGAAGTTCTATGTGGGGGAGGTGGTGGCGCAGATGTTGGAGGTGGTGGTGGTGGACATTGTGGAGGATTTACTCCTCCACCTAATATCCGCGAAGGTGGTGGTGGTGGCCGAGCCATAGGTGGCTTCAGGGAAGGTGCCACTCCAGACCTACTGGAGCTTGAATATGGAGTGGAAGGTGGAGGTGTTGAAGGGGGAGGTGGCTGTGGTGCAGTTGACTTTGTTCCATGATGACTTAAGTTCGACGGCAATGTGGCAGTTCTTGGGGGTGGTGGAGGATTTGCACGACACTGATGTATGGAGTCCTGAGACTGATGGAATGATGGTAAACCTGAATTGCCTCCACGGTAGCTTCCTAGATCCTTTGTTGTTGGCAGAAAAGGAAGACCCTGAGGTGGAGCAACAGGTGGTGATCTTGGCACACGCATACTGTGTGCACGAGTCACAGGAGGTCGGTCTGTGTTTTGAAATGTGCCATTCACAACTTGTTTCTTAGGTGGTGGCGATGGTTTACTGGAGATATTAGGAGCAATGCCAGGAGGTTTGGGTGCCAAGTTTGGCTTGCCATAACCCCCAACAGGTGGTTTGCTAGGAAGAGAGGGAGGGCTACCACCATGTAGGTAGCTTCGATAATTCACATGATTGTAGTTATTAAAGCTGCTGTTACTTCCACTTTGCCCACTCAACGAGCCACTGCCGGTCAGTACCGAATCTGATGCACTCTGCAACCGAGGGTAAAGTTGTTTAATAACATAATCACAAACATATCAGTTTTTAAAGCATGTACATGTGCTGTTCATGACTAAATCCACACTGAAAAAATTTCATGCCATACTCTTAATATTACTGGTTCATTTAATATGCCTTTACCGAACCTCACATATGATAAAGTGAAAGTTAAAATTATGTGGGTACACTTATAAACAGGATGAACACATTGTTCCCACTCTGCAACATCATAAGAGCACTCATAAATTAAACTAGTTTCAACTGAATCACTGACAAGTTCTCCTCCCTACTTTGTCTTATCTCATATACATGATAGAACACTTCAAAACATATAATCTGTAGACATGATATATTAGAAGTATTAAAAACTGTAAAATACATATTAACATATCCTTACTGTAGGCATAGGTTTCTGAGCAGATGGAGGAGGCTGTGGAGGAGGCCCTCTGTTTTTAACATCTCCTAGAGATGGCCTATGGACAGGATCTTGGCTCTTAAAAACGAAAACAAAACAAAAAAATTAAGGATGTTAACATTTTGAAGCGAACAGCATTTTAGGTTGTAATGGTAGTGACAATTTAGAAGATCCATACAAGAGTTCTTCTGCATTATGATACCTTGTACCTTTAGTACATGGATACCAACATTTCAGAGTAACAGGCTACCTCCATCTTCAGCGTTAAATTCTTCCTCCACAATGATGGTACCCACCAATCAGACTACAGGGTGTCATAATCAACAAGACAACAGTGTGAATGTTGCAGTAACCTCAGTTCACAAATGTCAGCACACTACATTGAACATAATACATTACAAAAATATATGAAGGGCAAATGTACAAAACTACTGGTTTCTAATTCCAAACATTCAATACTGAACTATTCTAACCCTATCATCCTAAAACTACCCTTCAGGAAAAGTATGAATGTTAGTCATGTATTAACATGATTCATAACATTTGCAATAAAGGACAGCTCAGCCTTCAAAACACAGCTGCAGAAGAAGCAAACTTTTTTAAAGTCTATTCTTTGTAACAACACTGTGTAAAACGTTTCATTACTCAGTAACTGTATGAAATTACTAATGTATATTGCCTATTATCTTACATATCTAACTAGGCCTTGACACTGTTGCAGGTACAACTGTACTAAGATGAACAGCCTTCACTTTACGCTAGAAACATCTACACTGACCTGCAGGCTGACAGTACTGTTACACATTGCAGAGCAATGCATAAGAATACCGTAAATTTCATTCTTCCAAATTACTGTACCATACACCATCGGACCTATGGCTAATAAAATTATTGAGAAATGATCTGTGCCATTACCTATCATCATCATCATCATCATCATCATCATCTATTATTTTGCTGTCACTGTCACTGCTATTGTCAGTACTGTTAGGGAGTGGAAACTCTGGGCATTCTCAAACTGCAAGAAATGGAGGTTTTTGGTTTCATAAACTGGCCACTTTTTCTCATTTGCCTTCTTCTCCTTCTCCTTTTCTTCTTCTCCTTCACCACTGCTTCTCCTCCTCTTCTTCTTCTTCTTCTCCTCCTCCTTCTTCTTCCTCTTTTAGCTCCTCCTCTTCTTTTTCTTCTTCCCCTTCCTCCTCCTGCTTCTTTTTCTCCTCCTCCTCCTTATTCTTCTTCTTCTCATTCTCCTTCTTCATCTTCTCATCTTTCTTCTTCTCCTTCTCCTCCATCTTTTTCCTCTTCTCCTTCTTGCCCTTATTCTCCTTCTCCTCCTCCTCCTTCTTCTTCTTCTTCTTGTTCAATGGCATTACAGTCCAATGCAGACCTTCGCCTACTTAATCGACTTCTCCCAGTCATGTTCTGTTTTTTGACCTTGGTCCCCAGTTTTTAATTTTGCATTTATTGACATCTTTTTGTATACAATTACACCGTCTGTTATTTGGTCATCTTCTTAGTCAACGTCCCTGAGGATTATTGTTGAATATCTGACTTACTTTCCTGTTACTACCTGGCCACCTTATCCCCACAGATTTGGCCAAATTTAATTAAATGAAGGGAGGCTGAGTGGACCCAGCACCCATTTTAACATGGAGACAAAGTACTGGCCCTACCAGGAGTCAAACCTGATCGTACATGCCAAAGCCAGTCATTTTACTGACTAAGATTTCCCATCCATTACCATCACTTTACCATGGGCGTAAATGTTCCTCTAATAACACATACTAACACTGAAAGGTGGATATGAATTTATAATCTTTTTTTAGGGCAGATTCTTGAGAAGCTATGACATCACTGTGCAAACAGCATCACAGAGATGTGGTTTTTATATAATGCCACTCTTGGGTAAGATATATAAATACAGTTCCATTCTTATGAAAGTATCAAAACACACACACACATAGGAAATATAATGTTCTTTAAAACAAATAAAATTATATCAATCACTTTGGTCACAAAATATGAACACTATTACACAATATTACTTTACACTTCATTTCACATTCACAGCAGCCATCAAAGAGTCTGCAAGAATGGTGTCTGGCAAATGCAGACTTGCACAATGGGGGGAGTCAGTTACAACCAGACCTGTATTCTACAGTATGTTCACACAGTGCACTCATTATCTGAAATAGCGTGCTGTGAAGGTCACACCCACACACTTGCACAAACAACTACAGTGATACCTCGGCTAACGAGTGACCCTGCTAACGAATTTTTCGGCTAACGAAGATTTTTTCGCTGTTTTTCGGACTCGGCTAACGAATATGGATTCGGCTAATGAATGTTTTAGTGGATGCGCGCACTAACATGAAGCAGCAAACATGAATGGTAGGGCCATTCCAGGAGCTTATCTTTTCCGTCTGTATGTGTGTTTCGGCTAACGAATGTGATTCCGGAACGAATTATCTTCGTTGGCAGAGGTATCACTTTATAACCATGACTTATCATGTGTAGAAACAAAACATAACTAAATTCCACTGATACCTTAAACCATCACATCAAGCCTACCGCAATCATACCTCACCAATAAGGCACATCTTGCATGCTAGCAATAATCAGTATATTGTACATACAAAGACAGAATGCAAAATAAATGCAAACTTCACTACCTACCTGTGGCACAGGTGCTTCATGAAACTTGAATCCAGGTCTATTGAGGGTAGAATTATTCCTTTTTGAAGTACCCCAATGCTGACCATGCACATGTCCTGAACTAGTAGACGGTATGTGCACTTTACTTCTTAATCCATTCTACCATGCAATTAGAAGTTAAATTAATAAAACAATGATGCAATTCATGCCAATACAAGCATCCTGTAAACACTCAGCTGTGTGAATATAATGCACAGTGTAAGCTGCACTACTGAAAACACTCAACTCTGAGTTATACTTAAACTACACTGATAAGAACAACAATAATAAGAAAAGCATGCAGTCACTCTACCCACACTACTATGTCACCCAGCCACTGAGAGTCTACAAATCTTTCAAAAAAGCTTACAGGTAATATATTGTCAATTGTTTTACAATCAACTGATTTAATACAAGAATTTCAAACATGCTAAGTAATATTTCAGAGGAAATTTTTTTTTAAAAAATACTTCTTTTAAAAAGACTGTTTGGTGTGTTCTTCTACCAAACGTCAGCTTGTCTTGGCAAAAGAACATGCAAGGCTACCTAATGTAACTAGTAAAACCTACACAAAAACACCTCCTGTAAGGAACAGAAACAAGAGCGGCATACATCATCTGCCCACAATAAATTCAGAAACCTGAAAATTATTCATCCCATACCCGAAACGTCACTCTCATGCCTAAGCTCCGATATTCTGTGCTTAACAGACAGCGGATGTTTGGAACAAGAGAACAAGAAAGAAACTTAACACCCCTCCCAATTCAGAGACGAACTAGGTGATACATGCAAATGACATAAAACTGGATAATGGGAATGAAGTAACTATGCATCTGACATTTCAGACATGATATCACACCTTGTACACCCAAGACAACAACAGCATGTAAGCAAAAGAATGATAAATAAATTTATATACAAAGTTTAAGTAGGATATTTTATATAAGGAGTTTCTTGATAGTCTTAAATATCATTTCAAGAGACTTTACAATCAACAACATAACAGGACCTACAAAAGTGATTTTATGTTTAAAAGGCTATTAGTAGACAAATATACATTTTATTATGATATAAAAACAAGTACTGTGATGTATGAGATCTCATCCTTGACAAAGAATGAAGTGTGTGTATGACCCTCTATTCATATTTTTATGGCGCAGACTGGAGATGGATTTTTTAGTCCAAAACATGTACATGTTATTGTTTAAAGCGTAGAATTTTTTTAAAAATAAAGGTTGTGTCAGATTCAGTCTCTGAACGAAATAATCATACTGCAGTCACTAAAGGACGTCACCTACGCAGCATGACAGCAGTCTCAGCCTTCCTATACAGCAGACGTCCACTTGACATGCAGGAAGTGTTACGACAAAATAAATGTCAAAACATAAATCTCTCTCTCTCTCTCAAAAAAAGTGCCATCTACTGAAAAAACACACATGGATTGGTCTGTACAGGAAACTCTGATAAAACCCATTAGTGACTTCAGAGATAAAGTCATTATACGATACCAGGGCAACAGTTTGATGTACAAAGAGTGTTCCGAAAGTAATGCCTCTACACATGTATCTTGCACAAGCTGTGTGACATTAAAGCACTATCAGTCCCAACTTCTTCACTGGTCCTTGGTCTTCAGTTTAACGTGCGGGAGGGCTTGGGAAACATAGTGGTGTGTGCTGTATTCTGTTCAAGATGGATGACTAATTCTCGACTGCACTGAAGCACATAAAACAGCAAGCTCTTACTGAGTTTTGGACCCACAAAAATAAAATTCCCATCAAAATGCAGCAATAAATATCAGCTTTCTATGGGGAAGATATTGTGGACATAAGTACTGTGTGTCACTGGGTGAGAAAATTGAGGGATAGTGGTGGAAATGTGGACCTGAATGACCAGCCATGTTCTGGAAGGCCTGTCACTGCAACTATGTGAACAGGCAAAAAAACTATGGACTTATTTGAAAAAATCAAAGAATTTCTCAGAGAGCCATAGCAGAAAAGTTGAACACTGGTTCTGTCCATGTCATTGAGATATTGCAGGCCTGGCTTGAAACAAAGCATGCACTCGATGGGTGCCGTGTCAGCTTATGAGTGAATGAAGACAGCAAGACTGGAAGTGTGTCAGCAATTATTCTTGCCATGAAAGTGAGTGTAATGATTTTCTGCACAGCACTGTCATGGGGGACAAGGGTTGACTGCATGACTACCACCTGCAATTCAAAAGTCAGTCACTTGAATATCATCACCACAGTTCTCCCAGAAATAAAAAATCCAAGACTCAGCTTTCCACTGGAAAATGCATTCCGCAAGAAAATGCACATGCACAGACTTCTGGGACTAAAGAGGCTTCCTTAAGCAAGGAGTACATGGTCAAAGGTACGAGAATCAACTCTGACACTCACATGAAGACCCTAAAAAGGCTGAAACAACAAATAAATTGCAACTGCCAGACCCCACACTATGAACGTTGCTACTTCAATGGCAACAGCATAGGATTTTAGGTTGTTCAACGCCCTCCCTACAGCCTGGTTTTGGCACTGTCTGACTTCTGGTTGTTCAGAACTCTCAAGAAACGTTCCAAAGGCAAGTGTTACATGTGTGATAAAGAAGTTCAAGATGCTATGGCAAAATGATTTTGAGAACAGCCTAAAAATTTTACAATGACAGGTACAAAAAAGTTATTCAGTGCTGGTGGTGTTGTATTGAATAAGTGGGAGAATATATGGAAACATGAGACAACCTACACAGTCTGAGCTATATTTTATGCTTTGCTTCATCTCAATATCTTGTCTGGGTGCAAATATATAAATATGGAGGCAATACTTTTGGAACATCCTTTGTAATTAATATGACTTTACATTCATATTAATTACACAGAGTGTAAGAGTTGTATGCGCACAAAGAGGCATAGAATTCATTAGTGTATCAGACTGCCTCTCCTTTCGTACATAAGACAGGGATTAGTGTATCAGACTGCCTCTCCTTTCGCATATATGACAGGGAGTGTCCTGGGTGGAAAACAAACGAGATAGGTAACACTCTCACACATATATATATATGTGTGTGTGTGTGTGTGTATGTATGTGTGTGTATATATATATATATACATGCACACACACAAACACACATACATACCTGTAACTATGTGAACAATTTTGCTTGACTAACTTTTGTGCCAAAAAAAAAAGTGACAGGAACATTAAAAGCATTGCCACGGAAATGCAACATGTACCTTGTGTGTTGCTGGGCAATGTAAGTCGCACGCACTGCCATGGATAAACAACGTTAGCTTTTGCAGTGTTCAAATACCAGTCACTATCAACAATATAATAAGTACTAAGCGCATTGTCATGGATAGTCCAAAGTTAGTTTTCTTTTGTATTACTGTTACAACACGAAGTATTTCATACATCCTTCGTTATCCTAACAATCTAATACCACTATAATCAAAGAGAATGACTTCACGTCAGTCTCATATTTCTGTTAACAATACAAAACATACATCTTCATGTAAAGTGACTGATATTTTTATCTGATTTAAAAAAAAAATCTGGATTTTCTCAACATACTTTGGGCACCAGGATGTACTATGCTTACAGAATAATTAAGGCACGAACAACATGTTTTGTGCCTTCACACAACACATTCACTTTGGCAGTAAATGCATTTATTTTATCAAACTTTAACTCACAAGACATTTATCTCTCTTATGTTGTCAGGAAGATTTCCACCTTATCTAATCAAAGCTGGTGGCCCAACCTACAAGTTCACTTCTATCAGTACTGAAGCAAATCACCATCTTAATATTGGCACATATACAGTACCATCAAACACAACAACCTTTTAATTATATCATTAGAAATGCTATTAAGTTTCAGTCCTTAAGGACCATTATTAGGCACTACACCACATGATTTAAAATACATGTAACTATGCAAGTAGTATTTATTGATAATATTATTAAAAGTTTGTTGCGTCTGAAGGTTATATACAAATATTAATATGTCACAGCATAATGGGATGGACTGCACTTAAAAAATCATAACCTATCTAAACTGAAGGAGTCACTAAGAATTTATACACCTGCATTTTACTGTTAAACAATTCTGTTCTTAACCTGTTCATTTCTGTTATGCAGTGCTTACATGGTAACCAATACACCAGTGAACTTTCGGACAACAATTATAATATTCTTTCATACTACTTCCACAACAGCAACAAGGGCAAAATGTGTATTTTGAACTAGTGCACATATCAGAAGAGCAGGAAAAACTTATTCAGAAATGTGAATTAATCCCTGCTAATGGAATTAATTATCCTTCAATCAGCACCATACACCATAAGCATAAACTTTAAATTACTTTCAAATAAACAAGTCTGATACTTGTTTCAGGTATGGCTTCCATCTCTGGACTTCATAATACATGGGACTTTAACTGTTCATTATTCATTCCTTCACAAATAGCACATGTTCAAAAAAATCACTCAACTCTATGAAGCAGACTCCTTCTAGTGACATTAACCTTTACACGCCTAACGTCAACTATAGTTGACGTACCGCACCACTAACCTCCAAAGTTGCATTTTATATACTTATTCAACAAATATAGGTACCAAATATTTTAAACATGGTGCACACTCTCTGTATTTTTCTCTTCAAAATGCAATTTGTTTCATAATTCTAACGTACTTGGTTCCTGTATTATTCACATTTTATATACAAGGTGTGCTAAAATTAAAAAATAATTCCGGCGCCAAAAGGTTAATAAGACCTCAATCAAGAAATTCCCTACATTTTATGGAACCCAAAGGTTAATTTCTGTGTTTGTGAGTGGCTACCATTTGTCTGTCTCATTAACCAGAAGTATCCAGTCCCAACCCTACCATGCTATTTCTTTTAAGATCTATTTACACGGTATCTGTCCAGCACAACTAGGTTTTCCAAACAGTCTCATTGGTTTTGTCTTACAACCAAAATCCTGTATGTGGTGGTGATTCATCCCCCTGTGTTATAAGCACCAAAGCAATAAAACCAACTACCATGACTGTCTAACAAAACATATATTCATTTGAGGTATAACCCAGCAACATGTTTCAGCTTTTCAGAAAGCCATATTCTATATATATATATATCTTCTATGTTAATAAAAATCCAACCAGATGCAACAGTATGCAGATATTTATTCAGTGCAGTGCAGTGAATAAATATCTGCATACTGTTGCATCTGGTTGGATTTTTATTAACATTGAATTGTGATGCATGGAACCATAATTTTAAAATATATATATATATATCTTCTACTTTTTTGCTTTTATATTTCAATATTTGACTTGTACAATTAGTATTATAAATGCATGTAACAAGTCTGAGAACTGGACACTGAGAGATTATTGCAGCTGTTAAGTTTTATCTTTTCACTTCTCATACACAGCCTTATGATGGTTTTTCGAGAAACTGAAACATGCAGCTGCGTTATACCTATGTTTATACATATTGTGTTTGATGGATGTGGTAGCTGGTTTCATTGCTTTAAAATCCTGCATGCATTTCTCTCCTCTCCCATGCTTGCTACAAACCCTACCCATCTCATGTTGCTTATATTTCACCATCCATATACTATTTGGTGGGAAGTACATATACAAAAGTTTCTCATCATGCAATTTCCTTTAATCTGCTGTTGCTTGGAGGTCCACATATCTTCCTCAGCACCAACTACTCAAACACCCTCAACCCATATTTGCAACTTCACAGTTCCCTTGTACATTTTTATGCAAGATATGAAGCTAAGCCATATCCTGACTACAATATTATTCACTATCACCAAATAGTTTGACATTCTAAGATAAGTTATCTCAACACAAAATTACAGGATTATGAATTACATGACAATAGTATAACCGTCAATTTCTCTTGAGATTTCACATCTGCAACAGAGCTATTACTGCTATTAGGATATTAAAAAATAAATGTAGCATGACCTCCATGCTATGATTTTGAAAATTTCATAACAATGAATCTTGAAACTTGTTCATTTGAAAGTGGACCAGTGGAATAACACATACACATGGAATATGTGATGCCACAAGCCTACATCTGTTTAAAAGAAGGAAAGTGGAATAAGAATTCAAACCACAGTGACATGTAGGCAACTGTCATGATAAAGCAATAGCATGAGTATGTTAGCAATGAGGGTCCTACACTACATCACAGCCACACAGAACTTACAAATTAAAAGAAATGTACCTGTGATGAAGACAAATTTGCTTTGGCTTCTAATCCATAGCTTCTAGGCAATGTCTGAGAAGCGGTATTGGTACCTGGACATTAAAAACATGACATAAGAACTCTTCAAAAAGGGGTGTTCCTATTTGTCATTCAGCAACAAAGTCAAACAAAACACAAATCAATCAGTAATACACAGTTCATCTTCCACAATGCAGAAATGTGAAGTTTTATTTTCGGTAGTCTGTGTCCCAACGAAGTTTGACATTTGAATATCTGCAATACAGCAGTTTATAATTATGCTTACATGGAAACAGGACAGAGAATGACAACTACTTCACTGCACTGAAAGTTTTTGTTATGTTAATGTTCACGGTATGGCCTTGTAAATCAATGTTACTGCTGCAGCTGGAGCACTCTAGAATTTAAATGCCCATTGCAAGACAGTGTGAAATGGATGTGCATTTAGTTGGACAAAATTGTCTCGTTTATCCATTAGAGGTTAATATTAAAAATCTGTTTCATTAATCATCTGAAATACAAAGTTCATTACAGATCATAAATGTGGGCTAAGTGAATTTCGCTACTGAATTTTCACTAATTCGTAATGTTTTCTTTAAGGAAAGAGAACAGGAAATGATAAGTGCTTCATGTAAATTAAAATTCGGTTACACTGAAGTTAATTCTAACAAACTTCTTGTACCTTGCCATCACACACATATTTAGATACTTACTGCATCCACGACCAGTAGGCTTAAGTTTAGGCACTCCTCCTGCAAAAAGTCCACCAAGTCCATTTCTTGACATGTCTGAAGCACCTGCATGATTGTTATTTTTGTTTCTTGGACTACTACTACTGCTGTTGTTATTATTACCATAGGAAACATTGCTTACTTTCCCTAAAAGAAGTAATAAAGCATGATAGAGTATCACGTACTTCTATAAATCCACTCATGCATCATCAATATTCAAGCAATGAGGGATTGTATCAACTTCAAAATCAATAATCCTTTCCCAGGTATGTAATGCATACTCCATTTACACTATAACAACAACATCCTCCCATGAAAATGATTCCAGCCAGTACTGTGTTTGTTGTGTAGTGTACTCAAAGGATGGATATTTTTGTTCTATCGAGAAATAATATTTTCACCAACAAATTCTGTCATGAACATACTCAATGTGATAACTGATGTTTTTGCATTGGTTATCAAGAAGATTACCAAGATGGGGACAGCAAGTCTCTCGGAAATGCTAATTGCTACCTAGCAATATACAAGGCATGAAATCCCGAAGCCTGTAACCTTAATGGATCCTATGTTTAGTAAAATTAGAATGACAGAGTTCAAGTTACTGTGCACAACACTAAATATATTAAAATGTGTTCCTTTTCCTTCACTGTATGGTAAGGTGCTACAAAAACAATCATATCAAATGCATGATGCATGAGTTTTCAAGTACAATACAATAAACAATATATGATTATTCCAGGCCAACAGGCCCACAGCACAAAGAACCTGCTGATAGAACTTTGTACAAGTCTATTTATTTGCCATTCTAAGCAAACTTCTACACATTTTTTTTCCTGCTAAGCATCTCAGTGTCCCAATCATTAATCTACAACAGCTTTACAACAGTGGGGGCAAACTGTTTCAACTTTCATATGTGACAACCTGGTGACATCAGCAGCAAGTGTTTGGATCAAACCTTGAATACCTGAACTTTAGAATGGTGATTCTTGCACAAAGTATTCCATTTTATATCACTTCAGACCACATATGAATAATAGTCTTTACTGTCTCAGCCTTCTCAATGCAAAATATATCAGAGTACCCAAAAGTGAGCAATGTGTTCCACCACAAACTCCTCAGTCACCCAAATTTGCCTGAGACACCGGCAAACTACATCTATGAGGTGGAACATTTACATTCTTGCCTTTGTAGCTTACATTCCCACGTGTGTTTTGTTTTTATGACACATGTTAGGCTCACTGCAGTTTAGGAATTACCATGTGTTATAAGATACACTGATATGTTTCATATCCTGACACTGCAAACCACTAACTGCATCTATACATTGACAATTCAACAACTCCTTCAAAAGACTACACTAAATAAAACCAAAGGAATGAAACATTTCACATTTTATATCCCATAATATAAACTTTACTATGAATAATGGAGAAAAACAACTATGCCATGAGTCTTAATGGCAAACAGTGAAAATGCTGCATGCCTAGTCATCCCCACCTCCAACTATCCAGTTTGTCACATGAATAAGTACACTCTCCCCTCCAAATGTGTGAGCTGGGACATGGATATTTTCACCAATGATACTGAAAACATGATATAATAAAAGGTACTTAAATTTCTCTTCAGTTACTCTCAAAAAATGTTGCACCACAGAAAACTGTATGGTGTAAGATTACACATGCAGAAAACTTAACACTCTAAATTGGTCACCACTAGAAGCTTCCACTTGTCACTAAAACTATAAAATATGTTTGGTATGTCATTCACATACCAGTGGCATATCCTCTGGTCCTATTGTAAAGACAATTATTAGAGAATTTTAACTTACCTATCATAGGTGAGCTACGATCATTTGTAACAGTTTTCTTCAATGTGGTCCCTTGACGAATAGAATTCATCAAAAGACCTCTACTATCTCCACCTGCATGCGCAGTATGGGTTGCCACATTCCCAAATATTGGTGGTGGTGGTGGTCCAGGTGGAGGTGGAGGGTACGGGAATGGCATATTGCTAATCCCACCTCACCCACTATCTAGGCCAATTCGGACCTAAGAAATGAAATGCAAAAAATATATAAAATTCTACTGTATGGCAAATTCATACACAAACTGCTACACTGTTTGCTTTTTACACATGTTCACAGCCACTGAAATACCATTTAAATTCTTCTAAATGAATATTCATCTTCCAAACTGAATTCCCATTCCTTCAAACAAACAAAAAATCTTGTATCCATGGGAGCATGTAAATTAGAAGCACAGATGCTGGATGACTCACGTGCAAGGCAGTGGCCATCCCCATTGTCAGCAGGACAGTCAGAGAAAAGTGCAAAGGTTTATATATTTTATCATTACACGTCACTTACAAAATTATGCATAAAAAGTGATTATACTGAGAAATGTATATTAAGTCTGCTGTTGGATACATCACTATGCACTAAATTTGCTGGTCCAACCTGGACGTTTGTACACGCATTTCAGACCTTAAACTCTTACACTGCAGAATTCGCGACATAACTGCATTACATAAGTTCACCTCCACGTTCGGCTGCATTCTATAACAATCAACTCCAAATTTTTATTCTTCATGTGGGTACCAAGGTTATCTTTTGTATCGAAATGACATGTCGTTTAAAATGTTATTTCTGATCATGTCCATATATACATATACATATATGACTGTAAATTACCTTATTCAAGTTACATATGTGTTAAATTCAATTACTCGTGACCCCTTTCCAACAAATACTTTTCTTGCCCCAACGTTCAGCCATTACTGGTACATCACATCTGTAGACGTCCACTAAATACTTACTCGTACTTCAATGCCTTTATTTAAAATAAAGGAACTTTCTTGCACTCACGGGTTCTCACATTTTTGTCATTAATTATTTACAATGTAAAAACTATTAGAGAACAGGTAATGAAACCAGTGATAAACATTCACTGTACATCCGCTTTCTATTACTCCACCTCACACGAATATGGCCGTCATTCTGTGTGGGATTGTGGGAGTGGATTTATCGTTGGTATTCCGTGGTGTTCGCCTATGCGCTTTAAGTTTGGTCTGTGTTCTTCTGCATGTGACGCGCGATATGACGTTGCGAAGGACGAAATGCACTAATAATGATAATGGGCTGTAGAATTTTTAGTACTTAGACCTATTCTCCGTGTGGAGCGCTTTTGCCAGTTATGGAGATATTCACAAAAAAGAAGTGGGATCTGTCTCTTGGCATAGTTTGATCGTTTAAAAGTACAGCAAAATTAAAAATATTTGGAACCCCACTGCCTCTTGGTCTGAATATATACAGCGGCACTTGTGCGGCAAGTTGGATTAGGTGGGTTCTTTCATCCCGGTATATTACGCAACGCAGTGTATTGGAATGACGCATCCAACAGTTTGTATGCAAATCTGCTTTAGTACCAGACACGAATATGAAGATAAGGGATAACATTACACGGAGTAAATGTGTATCCTTGACAAGTTCAGATATGGCATAGGCGTGTTAATAATAATTATTATTATCGTAAGGATTTTGACTCAGTGCCACATGGCTGGCTTATACACGTATTACAAATATACAGAATGGACCCACAGATAATTAACTCATTACAACAGCTGATGAAATGGACAACTACCCTCCCAGTCAAAGTAAAAAATCAATGGATAATGAGTGACCTGATCCGTATACAACAAGGAATATATCAAGGGGATAGTCTTAGCCTGTTATAGCTTTGCCTTGCATTAAACCACCTTTCTTATCTGCACAACAGAACAAACTATGGTTTTGTTATACTTTCTGGTAACCAAGAAATACAACAACTGAACCATCTTTTATACATGGATATTAAATTATATGCAGCTACAATCAACTACAAGAACTTCTACGGCTCACTCAAACTTTTTCAAGAGACATTAAAATGGTATTTGGGACTGAAAAGTGCAAAATATTGTGTATTGCAAAGGGGAAACTAGAAATGAGAAACTTCACAACAGAGGATCACATGTTTAGATACTTGAACCACATGCAAGCTAAACAAATTAAGCATGCCCGAATGAAACAGAAGCTAGGCGAAGAATACTTAAATCGCACAAAAAGCATATTAAAGACAAAGTTGAATGGAAGAATACGATAAAAGCTATGAATATTTATGCAACCCCATTACTAACTTTTTGCTTCGGAATAGTGAAATGGACACCTACAGACTTAGAGAACTTCCAAACCAAAATGAGAATGTTACTCATGAGATAAAGATTTCACCACCTCCGTCCTGCAAAGGAAAGACTTAATCTAGCACAGCAAATGGGTGGCAGAGGACTGATTGATATAACTTGACTACATGATGAACAGGTGAAGCTCCTTCAGACATACTTCTTAAACAAACAGGTCACGTCGTCTCTTCATGCTGCAGTAGTAAAAGCGGATGATAGGTGCACACCACTGGACTTAGTCTGCGCAAATGCAAATGAACTCCCCACAGATGAAGAATGTAGTAACAAAGTCAAGAAACAATGGTCCCAAAAAGCCTTGCATGCCCGCCATCCATATGACCTCAGCCAACAATATGTAGACATAGAAGCCTTGAACAAATGGCTGACAAACGCGGATTTGTTCGCCAAAACAGAGGGCTTTTTAACAACAGTAAGTCATACTAACAAGAAACTACAAGAAATATATTTTGAAGCAGCCAAGACACCAATGAGCTGTGCAGAAGATGTGGAAAAGAATAGGAGACAATTCAACACATTACTGCAGCATGTGAGCAACT
>Ga0136643_10001448_pt1 | contig 28991 bp, 22 predicted proteins | sample TergutLab28metaG_FD_96883 | JGI IMG/M metagenome (GOLD analysis project Ga0136643, IMG submission 96883) | Labiotermes labralis P1 segment gut microbial communities from Petit-Saut dam, French Guiana - Lab288 P1 (version 3) (version 3) | ecosystem: Host-associated > Arthropoda: Insects >... | reverse complement strand
TGAAAACCACATATTCCTGCCAGTTTTAATATGTATTTGGTAATCAATAAGTGTGTAACAGCTGTCAAAGTTTCAAACTTCTCTGGCCACTATCTCCGTAACCGTTCAACTTTGGATATAGGTGTTTTGGGTTATATCGGTATACTTTAACATAAGGAACACTCTCCCAAAGTCTGGCACATTCCTCCTGGGACACCCTGTATATATATCCACACCTTAACTTACAATTATAGTTATGCCCATGTGAAAAATCAGTCTTCCCTGCTACAATTTTTATGAAACTCACAAATGTTGATTGATATTATGTAGAGAACTGTACTGATTTTTAGCCATAATGGTCTAAAACTATGGAAAGTATGAGTAGAAATTCATTAGGTTCAGAAGCCAAGTATGGCTGTGATGAACTTATTTTCATGACACACTTGCTCGACAATATTTTTTTTTTAAATACTCTTATACTGAATTACATGAAAATCCAATAAACTGTGGTCACTGATATTAGGTCACAGACAGACAGACGGATGAACGTGGTCTGCATGTAGGGCAATTTTTTGTTACTTTTTACAGAATGCCAAATGAGTGCATGCACAAGGTTACTAGTATTACATTCTCTTTGCACCTGCTGTAACAGCCATCCCACTCTTCACATTTGTAACGTTACCTTGGTAGTATACCCATGCCTAATAATCAGCCTTGACATTTTTCTTTACAGAATGCCTAATGAGATTGCAACAGTGGATTTCAATGACACTTTTTTAAATCTGGACCATCTTCGTGCCAGTTTCCCAGAGCATGAGATTCGTGTGCAGACAGATGATCCCAAAAAAGTTGTACGTCCCTTCAGGTAAGTCGAAGTTGTTTTCCATTCACAATTGGCTTTGCAAAAGCTGTTCATTTCCTGGTGTTAAACTGCTGTAGCAACTTCTGAATTATGTCCTTATGATCTGGAATGCCTTTTACCATTGGATGCAGAATCTTTTGTCTTCCTGTTTGCTAATCAAGAATATAAGGATTTTGGCTGTCATTTTATGTACATTGGTGTGAAACTTGGTGTATCACGTTAAGGGAAGGACAGGCTGAGGGCGTTCAAGATTAAGATGCTGAGGGAGATATTTGTAGTTTGGGGGAGAAAGTAGCATGAGAAATGAAAAACTGCATAATGAGGAGCTTCATGACTTGTACTGCCGACAAAGTATTATCCATATGATGAAATCAGGGAGGATGAGATGGGTAGGGCATATGGCACGTGTGTGACAGAAGATTTTGATGGGGAAACTTGAAAGCAGTGCCTGGAATACCTGGGCATAAATGGGAGGGTGATTTTAAAATGTACATTAAAGGAATAGGATGGAAAGGGTTGGAATGAATTAATCTGGCTTAGGTTATTGACAAGTGTCAGGCTGCATTAAACATGGTTAATGTGGGGAATTTCTTGTCTGCCTGAGGAATTTTTAGCTTCTCATAAAGAACACTGCTGCATGGAATTAATTTGTTATTTGTAATCTAATGGCCAAGGGGGCTGAAGCTATCACACGTGAGTGTCACAGTGTGGTGCCAGTCTGATTGGCATGCAGATATTTTTACTAACAGACTGAAAACTTTGCCCAGGGAATGTCGAACATAACAGCATTACAAGTGGTTGCCCCACCCCGCCCCACAGTTTCACACACACGTTAAGGTCTAGATCCACCCTGCTGACCACCATTTACCCTGTGACTGGGGTAACAGAATCTGTTCTTTCGCTGTCACACTTTGGACATGGATTGTGGATTCTGTGCCCTTGTTGTTGCCTGGTACTATAGAGAGGCCCACAATATGTTGTGTTGTGTTCCTTTAGTGAAACATCCCCAGATAATTTGACACTAGCTGTTGACTGTCTTTATGAAATACAGTCAGTGGAAGTGTCTGTAGTTGATGAAATGTTAAGGTGTTCCTCAACAACAACATGCACATTCAGTTTATTTGTTGAGGTGCATGCAGAAAGTGACAGCATCTGTACAGTTGAAATATAAAACAGGCCTGCAGGGCAAATACAGGACACTGCTGAAGTTTATCTGCTTGTTTGTGCTTGCATGTGAGTTCTTGCTTTTTTTATGTTATGACATTTCTGTAAAGAGGTTACAATCTCTGTAAAAATGTAAGTAAACTGTTACTTTAAGATTAACCTCTTATGTAAAGCTGAAAACTCTGTATTTAAATTATGTTCACAACTTTTGGCATGTGCTGTCTGTGAGCACCCATGGTGAAGTGTCATTTGCTGTAAACAGCACATGGTAGCAGTTCTTAGGTTGGGACATCCCATTGTGATACCTAATTAAGAGGGACCATTGGTCACACAGTAAGAGTGTATGATTCAGTGCTTTGTGAAACTGAAATCTCCATTATTTTTATACAACAACCTGTTAGCTATGAGCAGTTTTCTGTTACATTAATTGGTGCCTGATGATGGCTTCTACAAGCTGAAGTGTGTAGTGCATAATTTGACAATAAATATTCTCCAGTAGTTGTAGCTGTGATCAGCTGTGTCTTTTATTTACCAGAGTGGTCAAAAGGCCAGGAAGGTTGAAGTGATTGTCGCTAGAGACCCTGGAAACCATCTGATCATGTCTGATGCTCATGGTTCAGTTGTTGTTTCTGGTAATTTTTTAATCTTCTGTAGATATTTTACATCTACAGTTTATTATTTGCTAGCAGTTGTCACTGAATGAATGACTAAAATTGTGGAATATATATTGAAGCTTTCATGGCAACAGAGTTAAATACAATCTTCTTGGGCTGACAGTTGCATCATGTGGTTCAAACACACCAGCATTTCTGGCACCAATTCAACCTACATCATCAGGGTTCTGATGTGACTTAGTGCTGTGCTTTATGCACCTTAACCCCACTGGCTTGTGACCTAGTCTGATGATGTCTGTGTATCATGATGTAAGTGAAGCAGCCTGTGTGTCAAATCATTAGAACCTTGACAGTGTAGACAGAGTTGTTCTGAGAAACACTGATGTGTTTGGACCAGCTGACACAGCCATCAGTCCAAAGAGATTTTGTTGAAGAATCAAGAAATGTATGAGGTTTGGTACCAGAATTTTATTAGCTGTGTATCTTCAGATTCTGTCAAGTACATTGTGATGAACTGAGGCTTGTTGTTGTTTCTTTGTTTTTGTAACAGGCTAATATTTAGTGAAGTGCTGAGCAAGAAACGAGATTCAGCAGGTGGTGATGAACTGAAATCATCAAAGGTGATCACTGTGCAGCCTCATGTAATCCCTAGCAGAGGGCCTTATCTGTTTAATGAGCCCAAAAAGTGAGTGTTAGTGGTCAGTTCTATGCATCAGATTGTGTCAAATAGTTTAGGGGTAGTTTTGCATTGATTGACAAAATATAAGAGGAATAACTAGACTGTACTTATGTGATAAAAAGCATGTGAATCATGTATTTTTGGAAAATTAAAGTTTTCCAAGATGTTGTACCACATCAACTGGCAAATATTGACCAGTCAACCTTGTGTAGTGTCCTAGAAGGCTTGAATATTCAGCAACATTGTTGCAAAAACCTCAGTCTTACATTTTTTTTTTGCAGGATCTTCACCTTTTTCTGCATAACACTAGCACCACCTCTTTCCAATGTGTTTCTGGTTTCTTATGTCTTCATTTTATTCATATAGGAATGCAATTCCATTCACACCAACCCAGGTAGAGGCAATTCGTGCAGGAATGCAGCCAGGTCTGACATTGGTTGTTGGTCCACCAGGAACAGGGAAGACTGATGTGGCTGTTCAGATCATCTCCAACCTGTATCACAATTTCCCAGCACAGAGGACGCTTATTGTTACTCACTCGAATCAGGCCTTGAATCAGCTTTTTGAGAAGATCATGCAGCTTGATATTGATGAAAGACATCTGCTGCGTCTTGGTCATGGAGAAGAGGCTCTTGAGACAGAGAAAGACTTTAGTAGGTCTGTAGAATTCTTATTGCTGCTCTTTGATTTGTAGTATAGTGCTTTACTGAGGTTTATGCAGATGTAATGCCAAAGACTTAAATCTTCTCAGTTTCAACACTGGTGTTGCTGGGCGAGTGATTCCTGATATGTTGAAGGAAATAGTGTCTTCCTGTTCATGATGAAACAGTCATTCTTCTCAGCCTGCTTGACCTTAAAGATGAAGGCAATATGATCCGTTTACATGTTGGAATCCACTTATCCAATGACACAGCATCACATCACAGAAGACTTGAGCCATCAGCAACACCACTGTGAGCAACTGAAATCTCACATACTTGGTTCTTTTGCAGATATGGGCGAGTCAACTATGTTCTGGCAAAACGATTGGATTTGCTGATGGAAGTACAGAGACTGCAAGACAGCCTAGATGTTGCTGGTGATGTTGCATACACATGTGAGACAGCAGGCCACTTCTTTCTCTATCAGATCTTGGCTCGATGGGAACGCTTCCTGAGCAGAGTTCGTCCTGCTACTGGCAAGGTGTGTGTTGTGTTATCTAGCAAATACTATATTTCTATACTATACTTCTCAGTCTTGTTCTGTTCATGCAGAGTTACAAAGTATGAAGTGTGCATGCACATGTGTGTGCACGCCCAAACACTTACGTGCATTAAACTTTACATAAATGCCTATCAAGTGAACAGTTGCAGACTTGGAACAGTATGAATGGTAACACTGTATGTGGTATCCTAGCAAATATCAGACAACCAGGACGGAGGTATTTTTACATGTATGTAATGTATACACACACACACACACACACACACACACACATATATATATATACACATACACAGTGGATTTATTTTTGTTTGTATGCAATAGTGCATGAACTGTGAGTGTGCATTTGCCAGCCAGATGTACTTTAAGGCTGTAATCATCAGGGTTATGGTACAGTTTTGTAGGTTTTTGGAGGAACCTCCTCCTTAGTCTTCTACCCTGAAGATAGAGGCAGCAGATTTCTCTTGAATACTGATTACTACCGACAAACCTATTCGACAACCTGACCCAACAGTCCACAGTCTTCTTGATTACACCTCAGATCACATCCAAGTATGTGCCATTTGCTTTGCAGATCAGTTTGTTTTCTGGGCTCTTGTTGTGGGAGAGTTCGTGGAAATTATAAATAAATAATGTAACTTGTCTTGCGAAAAACTACCATCTGTCAGTCGTTCGTGAGCAGATTAACTCTGTCTATGACTCCATAAAAAGGTGTTTGGTTTGTTGGTTCATGCACTGCCTGCATGGTTTGCATTTCATGCAAGAGCATGGCAGTTAGAAGGGCGCTTTTTACTGACTCACCAGTGTCAGGAGCTCTCTTGCCACTACAGTGGTTGGAAGTCTGTACAAAACTAGAACTGACAGTGAACACACAGTAACACTTGCAAGGTGATGTGTGTGCTGGGTGGTTCACATACAATTTATTACAGCTTGGTAAAGAAAAATTAGTAGTTAACCCGTCTAGTGGACTGACTGGTGTTCAGAGCACACTTTGTTGAATTGTGACAATGACAGTGACAGTGATGACAACATCATTGGAGGAAGAAGACACGGCGATTACTGAAGCTGTGTAATATCAGAGATCAGTTACATTTTAGATAGTTCCTCATATTCTCAGTAAGCTGCCACCTTATTGCTAGCAGTAGAGCTTATGCTAGTGACATTTAGGACAGATTTATTGAACTTGCTAAAAATATAGTTGCAAATTCAAATAGAAAATACCCTTTATCATTTGGGAAGGGGGAGCACTTTACATGTTCATTCAGTTATTGTTTATTAGAGGGTTATATGAGTTGCTAAGGAATTATATCTCATTTTGTCGAGTTCTGTTGTAATGCATTCAAGACACCAACAGAGAAGGCAGGGCAGTTGGGATGCTTTCTGGAATAGAAATTGTGAGCTCTGTGATACCAGCAAAATTTTTTTTTCTTTATAGTTTCACCTTGTGCAAGTATTTGGGACAGACCTTTTGAAGAAGTTTGTCTGTTGTAATGTGATGTGATTGGTGAGCAGTTTGGTGAGCAGTTTCCAACATTTTGAAGGCACTGCAAACCTTTCCAACATTAGGAACTGCTTGCCCAGTGCACACATTATCACATCTCAGAACACTTAATTATTCAGTAGCACTTCTCTGAGAACATAAAATCTTGCTACTTGTGTTTTAATTCCAGCATCTGCTAAACATCTTGTTTTTGTGCTACTGGGGATAGGTACATTGTTCCACTTTATTTACATGTTTAAAATATTTGATGATGATATATGTTAGTTATGTGTCAGCCATTCTCAACGTTTTGTGTTCTGATTTCTTGGTCAGCAGAGTAGCTTTGTCATAGAATACAATTATTTCCAGATTGTGCCCGTGAAGACTATAAAAGATGAGTTTCCTTTCCATCGTTTTTTTGATGATGCACCAAAACCATTGTTTAAATGTAAGAGTTATGAAGAAGACATGGAAGTTGCTGAAGGTTGCTTTAGGTGAGTTACGAATATTTCTTTGCAGCTTCTTTTGTTTGAATTTCAAGGTTTCAGTAAAATCATGTACTTTTTCTTCCAAACCCTTGAAGTTCAGAACTTGGCCATATGCAGTAATCAGTTGGTGAATGTTCTGAAGTACCTACCAGTGTCTACACAAGGGAAAAGCTGTGACCTTGGCTGTGCTGGTTAAGGGGAAGTCAAATTGTTAGCTGTGTATGAGCAGTAACTAATGTATTCCAGTGAAACATATATGAGGCTGAAGTGTTGCCATGTTAACCTTTAAAGGACGAATGTTAGATATATCTAACACAGCCTGCACTCCCCAATGGCCGAATGTTCGATATATCTAACGCCATGCACATGTGTAGTTTCTCAGCCCTCAAGGTGTTTACTTGAGTGGGAAATCCAAACAAATCAGCTGTGGGTCCCACAATAAGGCCTGGTATTCGTCAGGAGCCATGATGTCATTTATGGCGGTCCGGGTTTCGATATTATTTATGTGCAGACTTGACCTGGATCAGCTGAGGGAGTGACATGCGACACAGTAGGCCATTGTTTGTGGCTGAAATGTAGAACCTCAATGACGAAGAGCTCAAGTTAATCTTCTGGCAGCTTTCGTAGAAGTGTGGCACGTCTTGATATTGTTTGTAGTGGCAGAATGGCATATATGTGACAGTGGCGGATTGGTTATAAACCGCAATCCACAATTTTTCACATTTATTGTCAAAGCTGCAAGTGTTGCATTTTACGGTCGTGTTTGATGTTACATTATCAGTGACGAACTGGTATATAGTGCATAAATTCACGGGTGATTTGTAAGGAAGTACCCCTTCCTCGGTATTGATATTTTTCCTCTATGTTTACCAGCAGAGTTTCACCTGCATTACTTTCCCGTTGAATTATTATTTAGACTTTAGACAAGTGGTGCATTATCCGTAACTGTCGCTTATTTGATTTAGTTGGGACCTTTCAAAATGGAACCTTACAAACGAGCTAAGTATCCAAAATTACTTGATCCTGACGAAATAGAGGAGGTACTGATGGATGAGGAATCTGATGAGGAATTAGAAGACAGAGACGAAGTGCTGGAACCTCGTTGAAAGTCCTCCTCATCCTCAGAAGATGAAGATGATGCTGAGGAAACCGAAGTTGCATTTCGGGCTACAAGAGCCGGGGATTTGTCAGATTTCTTGAATTTTACTGGATCTCCAAATGGCGTTAACCGATCAGCTGCCTCTGATATAAATGCAGAATCTTCCCCCTTTTCAATCTTCAGTCTCTCTTTTTTTAGGCAAGTCTTTCAAATTATTCTAATCGAAACAAACCGCTACTTCCATTAGTACATGTCATCTAGAACTACAGGAAGCACTTCTGATATTACCATCGAAGAAATGTACACATTTTTGGACTTGTAATTCAAATGGGGCATGACCAGCATCACAGCCTCAAAGATTATTGGTCCAGAGAGGAGCAGTACTGCACTCCATTTTATTCATATGTAATGGCACGCAAGCGCTTCTTCCACATTTTGATTCCTTCATTTTGAAAACAATGACAATCCTCCGAACCATGATGACCCAGACTACAACAGACTTTGGAAAATACGAAAGATTTTTGACATACTGGACAACAAATTTTGTGAACTGTACAATCCGACAGAACAACTTACTGTGGATGAAGTGATCGTGTTGCACAAAGGAAGAGTAGTCTTTCAGCAATAAGTTCCAAAGAAACATAAAAGATATGGCTTCAAAATTTACAAACTTTGCAACTCTCTGGGCTACACTTATGATATGAGCATGTATTTAGGCAAACAAAGGCAACATGCCACAGCTCAAATAACAGCAACGCACATAACGGTGCTGCAGCTTATTCAAAGAATTGAGGGACTGGGCCACAAAATTTTTATGGAGAATTATTTTACCCCGCCTGCTCTGTTTGATGATCTGTTCCCACGAAAAATCAATGCGTGTGGAACAGTTCGCCTTGACAGGCATGGAATGCCATGAGATATAGGACCAAAATCTCTGAAAATGGAAAGGGGGGACATAGCGACACGAGTCAGGGGAACCCTAAGGGCCATTCGCTGGAAAGACATGTGGGATGTGTAAATTCTGACAAACATGCACGCTACCCTTGTTGAAGGAAATTTCACCCAAGAATCTGGCCAGGCTATCAAACCTTATGTTGTAGAAGACTACAGTCCATACATGGGGTTTGTGGACAAGTCAGACAGAATGGTCAACAGCTATGGAATTGCCCGCAGAACATGGAAGTGGGCCAAGAAACTGTTTTTTCACCTAAGAGACATGACCATTTTGAACACATTTCTTATACACAAGTCATGTGGCGGCAAAATGACGCACAAAATTTTCCGTGAAATTCTCGTTTGTGAATTGATTATCCATTCGCAAGAAGGAAATGTGACAGCTAGTGGCACTTCACGGGGCAGACCAAGTCCAGCTGCTTCCCAGCTCACTTGACTGAAAGTGAAGCATTCACAGCACTGGCCTTCCAAAGGAAAACAACGGCGGTGTCGTGTGTGTTCACTGCAGAAACAAACATGGAGCATGTTGTATTTCTGCAGGAAGTGTGATGTTGAACTGTGTGTAGTGAACTGCTTCGAGAAGTGGCATATGCGTGTGAACTTGAGTCACTAGACACAAAGAGTAGCGTTGACTGTGGTGGCACGAGGTAAATTATATCATTGTACAGCGCGGACAGAAAACATTTGCCGTGTAAATAAATGTTGTATACTCCTATGTACGTAACATCACACATGCCAGCGGTGTAAAGGAAGGGGTAAGTACATAAAAAATTCACAGAAGTGTCATAAAATATGTTATGCCAAATAACTTCTGAATCTATTATAAAGTTTTGTGAATACGATTTGTTGCTAATACCCGACACTTCGTCTATGAATGTAGAATTTTATTCTCTTTAAAACAGTTTTTATTTCATAATTTTATGTTATATAGAGCAGAAAATATATCTGTTTTTATGAAGGCCTGCAATTTCAAGATTTAAATGCCCAAAAATTTCCAGCCACCAGGGGACAATGGCCTTTTAAAAGTCAGTACTTTAAAGGTTAAAAATCTGTCTTTGGAAATCATATAGTGACTTATGTGTTTGGTGGGTTCTGTATGTTTTCTTGACAAGGTTAGGTCAGAGACATCTCTGCCTATGCCCTCAAGGTTAAATCTTTTCTCATCAGTAAGTGACAGTAGTTGGTCTATGCATATTTTGTCATTGATTGCATGCTTATTGTGTGGAATTGACTGTATTCCAGTTGCATCAGTTCACATACATGTCAGTTACATTATCTTCTGTTGTGTATAATATTGTAAAGTGATTCTTCTCTGTAAGTGTGAAGCCACAGGTAACTATCCAGTACAACTGTATGCAGATAAAAGGTTCTGTGAGCTGAAGTTGTGTGTCAGTCACATTCTTGTATCTATATTTAACTCTGGTCAGCATCAGTTTCCTCTCTGTTATAATTTTGATAGATTTTCATTGGGAATAGGTTTACAAACTTGAATGTGTGAATAAAATGTTTATATCACCTGTTTAGATGAGACCAGTTGATACCTCAGTTGAATGGTCAAAAGCTGTTATTTATGGCTTTGCTAAAGTTTTGTTATGTTAGTTTTTTATTTTTACTTACTTAAGTCACTTAAATTCCTAGAATGATAATGTTTCAAACTGTATCTGAAACTGAAAAGCTTTCTTCCAGTTGTTCCCACTGAATTTTTTTCCACAGTGACAAAACAAAGGCTCAGCAACTTGGATCACATTTTAAGAAGTGAAATCTTCTTGAACAAGGTGCATTAGTATCATTTTACAGGAAAAGGCAGTCAGATGTAGCAATGGACAGTGATCTAGTGTACTGCGAAGAGATCTGAGAATTAACGGAAGAATTGCAACTTGGACACACATTTCAAGGAATGGAGGCTTTTCATTGATTCCTCTAAGGTCAGTTCGAAGGCAGTGTTACTCCACAATAGAAATAAGTTCCCTTCTGTCTAACTGGTTCATGCAGTTCATGTGAGAGAAAAGTATGAGAGCCTTCAGTTTTTGCTGCAAAAAATACTTCCTGAAGAACATCGGTGGAATACATGTGCTGACCTGAAAGTAATAGCAATGCTGACCAGACTGCAAGGTGGATACACTGGGACAGCCGAGTAAGGTACTGCCACTACGGAATAACGAAGTGGTCACCTCCATCAGAAACAGCAGCAGGTCAGAAGAATGTGGCACATCCTGCTGTAGGGGATAAGGCAAAAATCTGTTTATCTGCACTGTATGTCCAGCCCGGTTTGATTAAAGTATCTGTGAAGCCAGTGGATAAAGACAGCAAAGGGAATGGCTATTTAAGGCAAACATTTCCTGAAATAAGTAAGACCAAGAAGATAGATTGACTCCGCAAATTAAACAACTATTCGAAGACCAAGACTTTAGTAAAAAATTAAATTATACAGAAAGAAGAGCCTGGTAGGCATTTGAAAGGGTCTACAGAAACTTTCTAGGCAATGAAAAAGTGAAAAATTACAGAGAAATTGTGCAGGAGCTAATTTTACCATACAGTGCTATGGGGTGTAACTTGTCATTGAAACTTAGTTTTCTGCATTCCCAATTGGAATTTTTTTTTCCCCCTGAAAACATGGGGGCCGTCTCCGATTAACATGGCAAAAGGTTCCAGCAGGATATTTCCCAAATTGAAAAGAGGTATAATGTAAAATGTTGGCTGACTGCTGCTGGAGTCTCGTAAGGGAGTCACCAACTGCCAAATATAAGAGGCAAAAGAAGACGAAGTGAGTGTATAATGAATTTGTTCATTATTTGACAGTATATATTGTAATTAAAAACCAGTATATTACTTTTTTTATTACAAATGTAGTTTTTGAATTTAATCTCTTCCCTTAACATTGGTGGGTGATCAGGCAATTTGGGTGTCATATTTTGATTCAATACAATATCGAAACTGTAAGAATAACACTGAATTTTAACAGGGAGCAGAAAAGATTTTTGTTTGCTAACCAGTGTAATTGATAACATTGCATGTTGGAAGTCACATACAGGTCAGGCAGCTGATACTGTACTGATTGGACCAGGGCACATCTGGTGATGAAACCTTGTAGGATTAATTGTATACTGCACACAAACTTGCATTATTGCATTTTTAATTGATTTAATTACTTTCAACTTGGACAGTAGTTCAGGTCATCTGTGTGTTGCATCGTGTTACACTGAGTATGACACTTAGGCTGTGTCCTTGACAGTCAGGGCTTTGATTCCTGCAGGGATAGGAGATTATTCTCTTCTTCTATTTGCTAAAATCAGTTCTGGGGCCCACTCATTCTCCATTTCAGTGGCCACTGGGAGCTCTTTCCCTTTAGATTAAGTGGCCAACGCATGAAGTTGGTGACTTTCCACTGTATACTGCAGAGTTGAAGAACGGGTGGGTCTATACCTATGCTGTTGCTCTATGCCCGTATGGCCTGTACAATGACAGTTTTACTGTAATTTTTCAACTGAAGCCCAACACATGTTGAGCAATACAATCTGTTTATTTTAACTGTTAGTTCATTTGTAAGGAAGATGCTGATCTACTTGTTACATAATATGTATTTTAAAGACTGACTGAATTCAAGTACTCCGTAAAGTGGCTGCACATCGATATGGTTGCAGTATGGTGTCAGGAATTGTCTTAATTTTATGAGGGTGAGTCAATTGAAACCCTTGTAGTGTAAAAACAGTAAGATCCTACTATGTGTGTGCATTGTGGGAAGTAAGATCTCACTTCTTACAAATATATTCAAAATTCCTCTTTTTCTTTATACTTGCAACTTTTGTATAATTAAAGATAAAAGATGAGTAAATAAAACTTAAAATTTTTAGAAGATAGCAGATGCCAGTGATAGCTGTGGGTAGTTGAGTTTTTGTATGATGCATTATTACATGGAGTTCTGACTACTGTGTGGTGTTTTCCTGTAACAGTCTGTAGAGATGTTAGAAAGTGTTATGATTGACTCGATAGTTATATAACTTGTTGTCATGTGGTACTTACATATTTGGTGCTGTAATAAGGTGAAAAGGTCTTACGTCACTTGAGCAATGTGTGTCATGTTCACATTATGGCTTATGGCATACTGCAGGTTTTTTGGTTGTGAAAGCTTGTAGTCATTGCCATGCTATCTGCTGGGAGTCATGCTTAACTACCACATCAAATATTTTGTTTTTGGTGATGGTACTTATATCATTGATTGGCATGCCCTGTTCAGTTTTTTTATATGTATGGTATCTTTTGACTGTATCAGTATGCTGAAAAATGACAAATTGATACTGAACCCATCTGCAAAAATTTTTCGTTTTAAAAATTGAAGGTTTTCATCTTAATTATCAACATGAAACCAACAGAATGCACAAAATCATTCCTTATATATTTACAATAAAATGTCATGCTGAGCATCGTTGTGTGTTTTGGTCTGCAGCGGACCATCATCAGTGAACCAAACCAAAGCAGTACCACATAAAACCAATTTAGCCATGTTTGTGCACAACTGTGTGGTGTTATTTGAGTCATATAGTTAAAATGTAGACTTCTTTTGTACAGTGGTTCTATTAGTGTGCTGGATCTTGATATACAGTGTCTCGGAGGCAGCCTGCGTACTTAACAAAAATTAATGCAGTGCTGCAGCTGTGGAAACCTCAGATTTCTTGTTATTGCTTAATTTTTTTACTTTTGCTTATTTGTTGTTATTTAGTTCTGTTTCGTTTATGTATATCATACAGCAGGGTGCACAAATACCAGTCACCATGTTGCTGTGGCAACTAAATTTTGTATTAATGGGTCCTCAGCATGAAACTTGCCTCATGTCATGATTTTGATATCTAGAATTATTTGGTAGCTCCCAGATTTATGGAAAATTTTTGCACCTCTGATGAGATTTGAGGTTTTCAATTAAAAGGTCATGAGGAAAAAAGCTTAAGATTTGAAGCAACATTTTTGTTACAATTAAAGTACTGATTTGTTCAATTAACAGTATTTTGCACTTAGGTATTCACAATCTCCTTACAAATATTGATGGTGGATGCCCTCCTTGTTGTTGCCAACAGCAGATATTATGTTTTACTTTATTCAGCTGGTAATATGAAATTCATAACATTATTTAAAACTACTGAAATAAATGTGATGCTTTTAATAGGTATATAGAAAAAATATTCACTCAGCTTGAAGAGTTCCGAGCATTTGAGCTGCTGCGCAGTGGTCTGGACCGTTCAAAGTATCTGCTTGTCAAGGAGGCAAAAGTGATTGCAATGACATGTACCCATGCTGCACTGAAACGCAGGGAATTAGTCGACCTTGGTATGTAGTGTAGACCTAAGATATGTCTCATGTTTTGTTTGATGTTTCATTGTTGTTAATGTAACAAACTGTCAAGCTCTGTAACTGGTCAGTGATGTTCAGCATCAAGCTGTGGTAACTGGTCCTTGACATTCCACATCAGATTCTGTGGTAACTCATCTTTATGTTTCAACATACAACTGTCAGGTAAATGGTCCCTAATGTTCAGCATCAAACTCTCTGGTAACTGGTCCTTACATTTCAACATCATGCTCTCTGGTAACTGGTCTCAGCAGTTTAACATCAAACTCTCTGGTAGCTGGTCTCAGAGGTTCGTCTTCACTGTTACGTAAGTCCATTGTCATGATCCTTTCCCCAAGGTCCATCTAAATATTGGATATTCTTTGCTGAGCCTGAACTCATGTTCCAGGAAAACACAGTAGCACTGTAACTGGTACCTTTGGTGCAGTATGTTGCACCTGTGTCTTTAGCAAGGATCCTTGTAAAAGTTGTTGTGGATGAGTACAGGGTGTACTTGCTTCTTGACTGGATGTTGTCATAAACTGAGAATGAGTTGGGAAGCAATTGACTTCACTTTTTTCACAGGTGTTATGTACAAAGTTTGCAATTGAGTCCAAACATACATGTACCATTCTGCTGGGTATGACTTAAAGATTTAAGAATCACACATTGTTACAGTGATGAGTGAAGTTCAAATGATGATTGTATATTGGGTTTTGTACACTGTGTAGTGTTTTGCTTTGTTTGTTATGAAGTATCAGAGGATTATACTTCCTTTGTCTTCAGGGTGAATGAGGAACACTGTGTTTCAATTATATAGGAAGGTTGCAGGGAATCGGGCCTATGACTTTCCTGGGGTCGGGTGGGGATAGGACTTGCACTAAGCCAGAGGAGATGAGAGTTTAATCATGTGGGACAAAACCTGATGTGACAACCTGTGGATTTATGCATTTCGTTTGTTCCATTACAGCAGTGACTGAAGTACAGAATTTGGGAACAGCATGTCAGGCTGTCAGTGTCATTATGTCAGTACATCTTTACATCAGTATGGCAGTACATCTGTACATCAGTATGTTTCCACTTTATTCCAGCACCAAAGGGTTGTAAATTATAGTTCTCATAAATGTCTTTACAAAAGGAAGAATATGGTATCTTATAAACTGCTCTTTTTATTCCAAACATCCAGACTCCAAGTTTGTATTGGAAGTATACCTCAGAGAAATTGAAGTAAACTGGAAACTGAAAGGGTGAAGATTTTGAAAAGTAGTACTGATGGATTTCTGATCACAAGTTTAGGGTAGTGTGTTTGGAATCTCCAAAGTACAAAACTTATCATTGTGAACATCAGTTCTCTGATTCTAGTATGGTAACAGGATCACACAATTCCATTGGACTGTCTTTGCTTTTAGGTTTCAAGTATGACAACATCCTAATGGAGGAGGCAGCACAGATCCTGGAGATCGAAACGTTCATTCCTCTGTTGCTGCAGAATCCTGACGATGGTTTCAGTCGCCTTAAACGCTGGATCATGATTGGTGATCACCATCAGCTGCCACCAGTCATTAAGAATATGGCATTCCAAAAGTACTCCAATATGGAACAGTCTCTTTTTACTCGCATCGTGAGACTAGGGGTGCCAACCGTTGACTTGGATGGACAAGGCCGCGCAAGACCAAGGTAATTATTGCCTTAAGTCTCAATTTTGCAGCATTTGTGCTACTTAATGATGCTGTAAATTAATGACACTCTATAGCTTCAGTGATGGATGGATGAATGAATGAATGAATATGGAGAATTAGTGGATGATAATGACAATGGAAAACAGGAGCTGGGAGAGAAACCTGTTCCAATGCTGCTTTATCCATCACTAATCCCAGATGGACCAGCATGGGATTGAACCCTGGCCTCCATGATGAGAGGCCATGCCTTAGTGCCTGAGCTGTGATATGGCCACGTTTTGCAGCAGAAGGTTCAGTATCACATGACATCTGAGCTGCTTGTGGCATAGCTGTGGCTACAGAATAATTCAGCACTGTTGCTCATTATGTTGAGCAGCATGCAACATATTCTTTTTCCTCCCTTTCTTATTCATGTACCCTTCCCCTCATTATTAAGGTTTCAAGTGTCAGTAACTTTGAAGTAAACAACCACAGAAGTTAGGAAAGCCAGAAAGAAATCTTGATCTTCTGTGATAGAAAATGGTGACTTTGTGGGTTATTCGTCACCTTGTGAGCCCTGAGTGGGCAAGGCTAAGGTTAATGCCTGCTCACCCACCAGCACAATTCGTACTGCAGACGTGGGTGAGAGTGGGACATAAGCAGTCATGCCTACCCAGGGGCCACAAATCGAAGAGCAGTGTCAACGGATGTTATCTCAGTAACCATTTTATTATGAAACATTATTGTATCTTTATTTCTTTAAATTAATTTTGTGTTATTATGTCAGCATCTGTAACCTATACAACTGGCGGTACAAGAGGTTGGGTAATTTGGCTCATGTGGAAAGCTGGCCTGAATATCGTGTTGCCAACCCTGGCTTCTGGTTTGATTTCCAACTTATCAATGTCGAAGATTTCAATGGTGTTGGTGAGTCAGAACCAAGTCCATACTTTTACCAGGTTGGTATGAGAGTTATTGTTTGTCTTTAATTACAGTACACTTAGTAATACTGAATTTTCAATCCTTTAAGACCAGAGTTAAGTGTCCAGTGTACTCTGCTAAAGACATGGGATTTAAACGGCCACCCTATACTTTTCTTCTTCTTGGTCAATGAATTTAGGTAATGTTCAGTCTGCTTATCTTCACACTGCATGTTGACTGCAGCTGTCTTGTGGCTCCAAAGGGTTAAGTTCAACAGTTCTGGCTAAATGTTGATAACTTAATGTGAAAGTTTTCAGACTTTCTTCTTTCATGGATGTATCTATAATTACCATACCAGGTCAGAAAAAAAAAAGATTAACATTATCACTTTATGGTTAAATTAATAATAGTCAATATTTAGAGTATAATTTCAATCACTTTCGCTACTTCTGTCCTCGTATACACAGGAAGTTGTTACTGTGCCTTCATCATTTGAATTTTGATATTTTTTTTTTGTGTGTACTGTCCAGGCAGATAACACTGGAACCACCATGAGCCCTTGGTATCTAGAAAGCTCAGTCCATTAAGCAAAGAATGTCTGTGCAGTAAGTTAAAGGAAAAGCATAGAAAAGGAATCAGAAAGCAGTACTTTGGCAGCAACCTGAATGGAGTGCATGAATGTGAAGCTGACATGTCTAAGTACTGCACTGAAACAGAACTACAAAAATACACACATGGTTATTAATGCCTGTTCTGTTATAACAAGTGGCATATTTTGGTCATCTGATGACCAGTATCAGGGAGATACTCTCGAGTTTTATAAAGGAAATTACAGAACGTTGTTAGTCTGTATCCTGCATACAGACTGTATTATAGAAAGTATACCTTACAGGATACAGATCAATGTAAAACCTCTGCCATTTCCTACATTAAGTCAGTAGTCTGCCCCTGATGAAGGTCACTTGATGACCAAAACTTGGTGGAATTGAAAAAAAAAAGGCACTGTAAATATCAAATTGTGTATTTGATGTTTCTGTTTTGAATGTGTCATATGAGTTACACAGTGAATGAGGAAGTAGTACATTTATGATGGGGCTATCCATCAGTGTAACTTCCTGTTTTTATTATGATAATACAGGGTGTAACTCTAGTGGGTTACTCAGGCACAGCAGCTGTATCACATAGATAGAAGCATCTGCTGGCACATACTGTGAAAGCTGCCATGCTCAGGGCACAATAAAAGGGACATTCTATCCATGTGCACGACAAGATTCATTAAGTGTACGAAATGTTATAATGTCCAGAATCTGGCAGAGGCTGAGTACTGTGTGGCTGTGTTCATGTACATGAGGCTGATTGGCTACCCAGCAGATAAAATATCCATCCTCACCACATACAATGGACAGAAACACCTCATCCGCGATGTCATCAACATTCGTTGTGCAACCAATCCGCTCATCGGACGACCACATAAGGTACAGTTTGTAGTTCACATTAACCAGTTTTTACAGCTGTGAACTGTCAGTTGATTGTATCTGGTTGGATGTTAAGTTTCTGCAGTGTGTGACCTTGAAATGTGCTGCTCACAAAAAATGATTATGAACATTCTAATAATGTGTACTAAAATCACTAAATATGAATCCATATGTTGATTGTCAGAGTAAAATGCAGAAAAACCTGTCTTCAATTAAATTTGCATTATAATGTTTTGGAATTTGATTTAGACAAATTCATCCTTTTTTAATAACTTAGAATTACATTTATATAGAGTTATATTTATTTATGAGTTTTGGAAATTTTCATATTTTCGTATACCAGTAAGTTAAGTACAAACAAAAACAAAACAGAGGAGGGGGTGTTAGCTGTGTGTGTTTTATTGCTTTATCATATTCTTGAATAAAAGTTGAGGATGAAGTTGCTCTTTTGCCTCACATGCTCAATGTCTGCTATGAAAGACCTGTTACCTAGTGGCTAGAGAGGCACTCTGAAGTAAATCACATTTACCCAACAATAACATATTTATTTTACTAGTATTTTGCATTTCAGTCCACATTTGTTCCAACTTCATTGTTTGTTACTGCTCAGTGTTCTGTTTTGGTTGAGCTATGTTCCTTTTGCTGGATGTACTCAGTTGGGAATGCCTGTATAATTCATTGTTATCTGTATATGATAGACCACCATCATGTCCCAAATAGTTATACTCTTATATATGTTTTGTTGGCAACCTCTTTTCTAACTGTAGCAATCAAATGATCATCTTTCTACCAGTTCTCATATAGAAGATTGTCGGCATGTAAAGTGTGAGTGCTGTGTAGGGTAAGTCAAATGGTGGGGTTGCCACCTCACTACCTCTAGACCTGCAGAGTGCTCTCTTCATCTGATGCCCACCCCTTAGCTGTCCAACAAATGTGGCCTTCCAGTAGCTGTGCTACAGTTGATATAGCTCTCAGAAAGATTAGTGTATGCACACCTTGCCACCACGATAAATGGAGACATCATTTACTTTGCTATACATTCAATAAAAAGGCTGGGTAAGTGTAAGTAACATCTATAGCTAGCATGCTTGAACTTGTTTATCAGGTGACCACGGTTGACAAGTATCAGGGTCAACAGAATGACTACATCTTGCTGTCCTTGGTTCGGACAAAGGCTGTCGGGCATCTGAGAGACGTACGCCGTCTGGTGGTTGCTATGTCTCGTGCAAGGCTTGGCCTCTACATATTTGCCAGGGTTTCCCTTTTCAAGAATTGCTTCGAACTGACCCCAGCCTTTAGTCAGGTAAGCATTCCCTATTAGCATGTGGTGTGAGTAAACTTTTGTGTCATAAACAAAGAACTTGCTATTTGAAAATTCAAGTCATCTGGGATCTGATGCTGTGCCATTTGGTTATTAGTTCTCTGCATTTGGGATAATAACAGTGCCTTATTCTTTTGAACTAGGCAGTCCAAGAAGGACTGCCACATGGGAAAAAAGTCCTGTATTTTGTAGGTATAGTTGTGGGTGATGGCCAGAAGGGTGACAAGCCAAGAGGGTGAGGTAATGGAGGACCTACAGAGGGACATTGTTCAGTGCTGTCTGGTGGAGCAGCTTATCGCTATCTGGTAAGCAGAGGGCCTGTTAGCAATTTGTGGATGCTTCAACAATACTGATACAACAAGCAGTTTCTTACTGCATGGATATTCTTGGACCACTTGACTCTGAAGATGAAGGCATTACAAGGCTTCAAAATGTCAGAAGCCACTCACCTGGTGGCACAGTGTCATCTCAGAAGACCTGAATGTTCAGCAACACTGCTGTGAGAACCTCAGATTTTGTAACTTGTAAGTCATGGTCATATTTATATTTTAAATTCTGTTTTCTTTACCATGATGATAGACTAGGACTTCACAGACCCCAGGCACCACATTGCCCAGGTGACCAAATTTTGTAAGGTGGTGCCTGATATTTGTGTGTTCTTAGTATGGAACTTGCTTCATGTCAGCCTTCTGGTGCCTGGAATTTTAAGGCGACTTGGAAGTTTTTGGATGATGTGTGTCCTGCATTTATTTTACACATTGTACTATTATATATGATGTGCCAGTGGTCTTCAGTCTGTCAGTTTTGTGGAACCCTGCCCTAACCTGAACTATCATGGAACCGCTGTACAGTAAAGTTGCACTTTGTGGGTGCAGAAATGAAGTTAAACTTTCTTAATACATTGACTTTTTTTATTTATGCATATTTATGAAAATAAAAATTTTATAATTGGTAATTCATACAAAAAGAAACCCAGCACGATTATGCACAAGAATGACAACAGAACAGTGAAATAAGAATTACTGCAATTAATTGTACCAGTTCTGTGATGAAGGAAATATGCATGGGGAGCCCCTGAAAATGCCCATGGATCCCCAGGGTTCTGTGAAACACAGTTTGAATACCACTGCAGTAAACCATTGCACTTCCTTGCATCCTCTGTGAGCATCCCCACTGTTAACTCTTGTGCAGCATCTGTGCATGCTAGAACACATTCTAGGTACAGGTGTTCTGCTTCAAACAAGAGATTATTATTATTATTATTATTATTATTATTAAGAAACATGCATAAAACATAGAAGATCGAACCGTGACAAATGTTGTATCATGCCCATGGTATTGTCACCATCCCTAAAACCCCCCACTTTGAAAGACTGCAACACATACTGGGGCAACTTAAACTAAATTAATATGAGGGGGCAGCCAGGTGTTTCAAAATTTATCCATTAACTTGACAACTGAAGCACAAGAGTGTTTGAAAGGAAAGTAATGAGGAAAATACATAGTAAAATAAAAAGTCATATGGATGTTGGAGAATAAGAGCTTATGAGGAAATAGATTTACTAATTAGATATGCAGATATAGATATATAACAGCACAGAGAATATGATGGATTGGGCATATTGTAAGAATGGATAATGAAAGGGAGGTGAAAAGAATAACAGAGTGAAGACCAATTGCAGTAAGAAGGGTTGGTAGACCAAGTTTAAGATGGGAGGACAATGTCAGAGCAGATCTGAGAAAAATGTAGATTCAGAATTGGAGTAAAATGGCTATGGATAGAGAAGCATGGAAGAGAACTGCTGAGTAGGCCAAACCTCACAAAGAATTGTAGCACCAAGAGAGGGAGAATTTGATAACTGAAACACAGATTTCAGTAGCTGTACCTGCTGTTTGACTGTGGAAAGACCACCTGTGTTTCAAGCAAGATATATGCCTGAAAGCTGCTAAATTTGGCATTAAGTCATATGAACTGCTGTATGTGAACTCAGTACAGAATGTGTCTGGTCCTTCATTATGTACACAGGGCACGAGATGGAACCACAGAGGCAATGTGCAAATGCAGAGACAAATAACACTGCGGCAGACCTGTTTGGCTTCAGTTCAGATGTGACACACTGTAGCTGTGCTTCTGCCAGTAGTTGCTCTCTCAGCCACCACCAAGTGTATCAGTTTATCAGCATTTCTAGTCTGTTAATGCAAATACATTGATTACAGCTTGCTTTTTTTAGCCCATTAAGTGAGTGCCTAAACTGCCTACTCTTGCCCTCAAGCACTTGAAACATAAGCCATTTCACATTAAAAGACACACTGAATGTCAGTACTCAGACAGTATGAACTCATGCACAAACACATGCAGCAGGAAGACATTTGCAATGCATATGAGGAACATCTTAATGTTTTGTTACTGCTGATAAAGTATAAACATTTACACCAGCCTATTTCATGCAAGAAGTTATTACATCTACACAGACTGTTGATAGCTGCTAATTGTTAGCGGATATTCCATTAAGAGCCCATCATCTACTCTTCTTTCTTTCAGCTAATGGCCCGACCACTCAAACTACATATAATTCCACAAGAAACATTCCCTACCCAACGACCAAACAACTGTGCCCCTCAAGGAGTTGCACAGGAAGTGGGTGACATGCCACAGATGGCAGCGTTTGTGTATGAATTCTATATACAGAAGGTTCAGGCCATGAAATCAGCATTCTATGTAAGTACATAATATTTTTTAAAAATGCAATATGTTGTGCCAAGACCCATGTGAAATGTACAGGCATATTTTTGTGCTTTTTGACATTCTTTGAAAGAATTTGTAAAGTGATCTAGCATCGTTTTGTAGTCATAAAATAATAGTGTACCACGTGGTTTATATATTACTGAGACCACATGTAGTTAAACTATCCTGATCATTTTGTCATGTCTTTGTCTTGGTCCTTGGGATAGCGGGAGTCACAGGCAGGTGCAGGTGCAGGTACAGCCACACTTAGTGTGACAATACAAGACTGTGTGTGCTCATATAATCTAAAGTGGATATTTTGTTGTGTTGACAGGGAGCTCAGAAAGTGTGGCAGAGGCCAGGTACTCACAAGCCAGTAATTCCTGAACATTTTGTTTCACATCATCCTGGAGCAGACGATGATACAGACAGTGAAGAAGAGCAGGAAAGAATTAAAACTACCTTGAAGCAGGAACAGGAGGAGGTCACCACTGAGGATGACCAGCAGAAAACACCTGAGATGATAGAGGAATCTGAACAGACATAGATAGTAATTTTATCATGCACAAGCCAGGTACATTTGATCATTGACACAAATTATTTATTTACCTTGAGGCAGTGTGGGACACACACATATGATCAGCACATAAAATGATGAAACACTGAGCATGTCTATCTCTACTTACACTGTTTTTTGTATTTAACAGTCTACACGTACAAGACGTCTGGTCACAATCAATGGAATATTGTCATATGACATGCATATGTTCAGAATTTTTTTAAATACTCACTGTATATCTTTCTCCCCACAGAATGTAACAGAACTGTCATTCTTGTGAGATTTGAGCTTAACACAGCAGCCCTACTAAAGGTTTAAGCCTTTTGTGATATGACACCTTGTCACTGGGAAGGAGTTGCCAATGTTTGGAAGAGTCACGATTGAGTCTGTAGATGGAGGCACCACAATGTCTTGAAGGATCAGGAACTGCTTGCTTAACATTAGCATCCCATCCCAGACAACACCAACATTCTTTTTTTGAAGTATGAGACAGCCTGTAAGGTGTCACATGGTTTCAACAGTTTTCTAGTTTCTCCAGATGTGTAACATATTACATTGGTGGCCTTCCTCAGGCACATTACATACTACATCACTGGCTTAAAACCAGGTGGTTAAAACTTTGTAAACAAGAACCAAATATTAATGCTCTAGCCTGTTAAGTTAACTAATGTAAATAAATGGTAGTCACCTGATATCTGATATAGGCTTCATATGCATGGCATATGTGCACTGAGATCCAGTACTGTATGTATTTGTAGGGCAGACACAATTTTGTTTGCATGCAAATGTACCTTCACATACATCTGGCATTATTCAGCATCATCGTTTTTTAGTGAATAAGCCATTTAAACTTGAATAAATGTGACGAATTCCACTCTTGCAGTTAGCAATAAAATCTAAGAACAGCTGCAACCAATTCTCATTATGTTCTAATGTTCAGTACAAGGTTATGTGATAGGAATAAGACTTCTGAAAAATATGTTGTATATTAAGTAAATTTGCTGCCTTCACCAGGCCTGGCAATATTAACACTTTTGTCATGCCTCTGTGTGATCAGTTGCACGTGTGGACAAACAGTGGGTTCTTGTAAAAGACTAGCTGCCCCTTAGTATATGAACATATGAGTATTCTGCAAATTTTAAGTCTGACCAAATTGGGAGTGCTGGTGATGATCAGTGCAGCTGTGCCTGCATCGATTGGAACACAACCCTTAACATCTTGGGCTTCTTGTGTTTCAGTCTGACTGTGCTATGTATAGCATTTGTTCCATGAAAACAGGCCATTTGTATATCTTGAAATGGGCAGGGAATGTAGAATATAGTGGAGAGATCAGAAGTGCATTACAGAGTTTGATGAGAAACCTCAAAGAGATGAGACATCTTGCAAGATGCAGGCAGGAAGTTGACATGAAGTGGACCTTATGGCTGTATATGGTGTGACTTTATAGAATTAATTGATCTGGCACCAAATAAGTAAGATCCAATAGTGGGCTTTTGTAAAAATGGTGTGAGGTTGTGGATGGGATTAATATGGCACAGGATAAGATCCAGTAGTGGGCTTTTGTGAACATGGTAGTTAACCTCACTGTATTTACCATGCATTTTGTATAATTTATTATTTAGACTAACAAATGCACAATATCATAACAATAATGTCTGACATAAAGTACTCCTACACGTTTCGATGTATTTGCATCATTTAAAACATCATAGAATGTGTCATATCATACTATCCCATCTATGCCTGGTTCTTCCAAGTGGTCTCTTTCCCACGGGTTTACCCACCAAAATCCTGTATACACCTCTCTCCCCCATACATGCTACATGCCCTGCCCATTCATTCTTCTCAGTTTGATCCCCCGAATAAAATTTGGTGAGGAGTACAGATTAAGCTCCTCATTATGTACTTTTCTCCATTCCCCTATTACCTCGTCCCTCTTAGGCCCAAATATTCTCCTCAAAACCCTATTCTCAAACACCCTGAGCCTACATTCCTCCCTGAATATGAGCGACCAAGTTTCACACCCATACAAAACAACAGTCAAATATAGTTCTGTATCTCTTAATCTTTATATTTTTGGATAGCAAACTGGAAGAAAGAAGATTCCGTACCGAATAGTAGCAAGCATACCCTGAATTCAGTACACTCTTAATTTCTTCCTGAATTGAATTTTGATTTGTTAAGGTTCCCAAATATTGGATTTATTAATTATGAGAATTAACAGTACATTAGAAATTGATATGTACAGAAAAGTGACATCTACTATTACCACCATCCATTTTAAGTCCAATCACCCCATGGAACAACAGTTAGCAGCATGTTGGGATGTCTTGTTAATTGTGTGCATCCGATACCGCTAACAACTGTCAGAAGACAACATGAATTGAGTATAACACAGACAGCAGAAAATAATGGTTTCCCTGTTCATATTTTAACACAGATGAACAGGAAGATAGAACTCAAAGCTGCACATCTAAACCTTACAGAGTCTTCAGCATACACAATTAATTATACCAACTAAATGCACATTCTGCAAACATTAAATAACCTTCTCCAGCATGTTTTGGTACATGTGTTCCATCATCAGGGGGAACACAATGCCAGTTCTTATAAACCACCTGCTACTGCAAAGCTGTAATTTATATGTTCTGTGGTCTGTTTTAGTGTAACCATAAGTTTTAAGAAATGTACGGTTGTACCTTTTACGTCTCATCACCAACAACACAGCTGCTATGGGCCACAGAACCTGTGAATAACAACTCTGCAGTAGCATTTGGTTTGTAAGAAATGGCATTGTGTTCTCCCTGAAGATTGTACACATGTACTGAAATGTGTTGGCGCTCATTTAATGTTTGTACTAATTAAAAATGAGCATTTAGTTGGTATAATAGATGGCGTGTGCTTATATACAGAATGCACGGAATAGACAACTTTAAAATTTACAGAACTTTGTTCTCCTAACGCTTGGATCACTTCCACATAAGACAGTCCCCTTATCAGGAAAGTTACCAATTTGTTCAAAGATACTAACTTCAGTATAGCATCTCAGCCTTCAGGTACCTTTATATAATTTGCTAAGACCTCAGTATTGGAAACAAGATAACTACAAAACATTTATGAAATTACATGCAGTACTTGTAAAAAGTTGTGTGTGGACAGACAGACACAGATTCAAATAAGAATGCAAAATTTTTCATTCAGATCTGGAATCGGATTGTCATGTCAGAAACAACTTAAAAGTCAGATTTAAATTTATATTGTCATAGCAGCATGCTGCCACAACACCCTATTAGTACAACAAAGTTAATCAGTGACTGTTTTAATGTGACTTTAGCAAGGAAGATATAGCTCCCTGATGATGGTCTTAGGACCGAAACATGTCGGAGCAGTTTTAGTGTTTTAATGTGTAACTTTTATACAAGTGCGTTAGTTGGTGTATTAATTGAGTAACTCATTCTGCAGAAATCAATAGAGGGGCTTGAGTTCTTATATGCAGACACATACAAACAAGCACAGAGAAATACTGTTACAACTTTTAATGACAAATATGCCCCCCCAAAAAAATTGGCTCTTTCTTGGAAATGTTACCAGGCATTATTTTTAGTGGTGGAACAACTGAAGTCTATGCCAAACCTCCCTAATGAATGTAGCAGAGAAAACTATACACAGTTAGCAAACCTATGCAATATTAAAGTGAAACAAGAATTTGAACTGATCATGTTGTATATAAAAGTTATATATGTCGATACGAAGCTTATTCAGAAAGGAAGTACCATTTTGCTGTAAAAAAAATCAAGTAAGGTTTCGTATAAAATTTTATGGCTATCAGATTCTTCATTCTTCAAACTGTTTTTCCACATATTCACCACCATTATTGAGGCACTTATCGTAGCAGGGCACAGATTTTTGTATACCCTCCTCATAGAATGTGGCCACCTGCGATGTTAGCCACTACTGACATTGTCATAGAGTAGAGTCCTTGAAATCTGAGGAAAGTGCAGGGACAGATCAGAAATTCTGAAATGTCTGTCGTCACACACACTTTCGTTAACCTTACACCACAAATCATCATTCACCAAAGATGGACGCTCACTTCACGACTCATCGTACATGTTCTCTCGTCCTTCATTGAACATCTGAACCCATTTCCTAACCATGCCATCACTCATCACATTGTCACCATACACTTGACAGATCTGGTGATGAATCTCACTTGGTAGCACAATCCTAGCGTTCAAAACACGAATTACAGACCGTATTTCACAGTCGGCGGCCCTTCAATTGTCTTAAACATGTTTAACGCACAGGAACAAACATAAACCTAACACGAATTTCACAAAATGGCGTCTGTAGCTTCTCAGTTGATAGAGGAAGTCACTGCACATGTGCAAACTGACAGTCTCGAGGATGTGCGAGAGATATGCGCAGACAGTACTTACTTTCCGAATAACCTACGTATCTTTGTAAATGAACCAATAAAAATTATGACGTAACTATTAAAAAATTAACACATCAAAAGTAATAAACAAATGGCCAATCTAATAAATGCTAATTCAAATCAAAATTATTTTCAGTCTCATGGATCACATTATAAATATGAGAAAGGGGTACTTTTATGTTTTGTTGACCGTGCATCCCTGTATAATCTTGTAAATAAAGCCAACTTGGTGCGCAGTTTTTCTTAGTATGTTTATTTCTTTTCTTTATGTGTTACGGGCGACTATGTGCCCATCATCAGGAGAAATAACTGTATCTATGCGACACTGGTATTTGTTATTCTGTATGGATGACTGACTGGTGTGCAGTTTCATTCCACCCTGCATACCAGACACTCATCCATACAGAGTAACAAATACCAAGTGTTGCATAAATACAGTTTTTTTCCTGGTGACGGGCACATAGTCACCTGAAACATGTAGGGAAAAGAAATAAACATACTAAGAAAAATTGTGCACCAAGTTGGCTTTATTTATAAGAGAAAGGGGTACCTTTGGGATTGCCTATTTCCAGGTCAATATTCAAGAACTTTCTACAGAATTTGGAAGGTAAATTTATAAAAAGCAGTAGCAAAAGTAAAGCATTAATTCATTATCCTACAGGATGTCCGAGAAGACACTGTACACCTGACTGATTTATTTCATCCTACCCACATTGTATAGACCCGGCATATTCCTGTGGGAACCCCTCATTGTCCTCACAGAGCTTTATGCATCATCACATCCTTTGTGACACGCCCATATGATGAATAGTTTTATGTTGTGGGGAAGACAATGTATTTTACAGTCTACACAAATACAAATTAAATACAAACACACCAAAATACACACTAACGCACTAAGTAGTCACAAAAGTAATGTGTGTGTGTATGTACACACACACACAAACAAACACTGTAAATACAAGCAACACTGCACAGTTCACCATGTTCAGATTGTCTAAATGCTACAGAAATTTCCAAATGTTCTACCCGTCAATTTATTGGGACTGGTACTTTTAACTGACATCTATTGCCATAAAATAAGTACCAGCCTCATACCCTGATCCTCCTCCCTGTTGCTTGTTCCTTTCTCCACTTCCTCACCCAACAAGTTCCAATGTACCTGAACTACACAGTGAATAACTGTGAAGGCAGAGTCCATACAGTGGGTTAATCATACTACCTACAATATGGTTGTTTCTGTTTCGAATGTTAGTAACTGCCAAATTATGTTCGTATAATGTTTCATCAAATAATATTCAACAACACTCATGTTCCTACAGCTAGCAGTAACATTTCTAGGACACGTATAGTCCTCATACAGCTAATGAAAGAAGTTATAGCTCTTTACTCCAACTCTCCAACATAATGCCACTAAGAACAGTTACATCTGCACCTTCTGCACAGTATCCCTTATCTGAAACATGTTCCTATGTGCCAAAATGTCCAGCAGGCATATCATACCTCTAAACACTAGTGTATTACACCGTGCACCAAATATCAGCAGCTCTACTAAACCTAGTGTCAAGCGTTACAAAATTTCCATCTTACAGAAATTGCATTGCATTCTTTACATTTGATGACCTTAAAATTATACAAATATAAATATCTATTTACCCAAGTAAGAAGCACAGCTGACTAGAGAAGGGCAGTACTGAATGATAGTGATTCAACAACACTGAATTCTTAACCAACAGCAGAATGTGACAATCAAATACAGCAATCCAATTTTCCTTCAAATGATGGTGATAGAATTAACCTATTCAAACAGTGGCAACCTAACAAAAATATTCACACAATGGCAGTTGGATGACAGAAACCAAACGAGAGTATTCAAACAGTGGCACCTGAACCACTGCCACCAAATAACGCTACTTAATTAATGTCAGTAGTAACCGGTGGGCCCTGGTCAATCCCCCTAATGTGTAAAATAAGGTGAGCCGAGGTTGGTGCAAGAGTGGTCTAAGTCGAAAAGAAGTGAATGATGCGAGTGGTCCGAGTGAACATGCCCCCC
>Ga0136643_10001446_pt1 | contig 29022 bp, 6 predicted proteins | sample TergutLab28metaG_FD_96883 | JGI IMG/M metagenome (GOLD analysis project Ga0136643, IMG submission 96883) | Labiotermes labralis P1 segment gut microbial communities from Petit-Saut dam, French Guiana - Lab288 P1 (version 3) (version 3) | ecosystem: Host-associated > Arthropoda: Insects >... | reverse complement strand
ATTGCCTCTCTAGACTGTGCAGTACACACACATTGCCTCTCTAGACTGTGCAGTACACACACATTGCCTCTCTAGACTGTGCAGTACACACACATTGCCTCTCTAGACTGTGCAGTACACACATATTGCCTCTCTAGACTGTGCAGTACACACACAGTGTTCTTTAGACTGTGCAGTACACACACGCACTCTATAATGTCTCTCTAGACTGTGCAGTACACACACGCACCACGGGCAAATTTGTTGCCATAACACCGACTACGTCCATATCAACGGACACGATAGAACCATTACTATAATTTTAGCCAAGCACTGTATAAAGCTCCCTGATGATGGATCCCTTGTGATCCGAAACATTTTGGAGCAATTTTAAATATTTTTAAATATTTTATAATAATTCTAATTGTATCTACGAATTATATATTTGTGCATCTGTTGGAAGAAAATCTGCTTACTAGAATCAGCTGGAAGCGGTGTTATTCCTAAGTTAAATGTAAGTATAATCTGCCACTTACTGTTCGCACAATTCGAAATTTGACATAAATTTTTCACTCTTCATCAACACAATGAAAAACCTCAATGAAGGTGCCTCATAAAATATTTCAAGAGAGCGTTAGAAATATTCCGCCTTTTTGTTATTGCCAAAAGTTATAATGTTACTGTTAATAGGCATGCTAGAAGTTCTGGAGATTTCAGGTTTGATTCATCTATCGGAAACCCGCATAAATTTTGACCTAATACCTTAAATTAGGCAAACAGCATTTCTCTGCAACAACTTCCAATATACCATCCACTTATTGAACCTGATACTCGACGCAGTTGGAAACGGAAATTAAGATATCTTGGGAATAAAGTCACTTAATATAGCAATATAGCTGAACTGGGCCTATCCACTGAGGTAAAAGAAAGTTATCGAAAAAGCCATCTGAAGATTACAAAAATTTGAATTGACTTACGGAAAAATAGAGAGATTTAATGTTTGCATAGCAGACATAATAATAGGTGATCAGAACTAAAAACACACACACTACAGTCGGCCAAAGAAAAAGAAGTAGTGTGCACGTCGAGACCTAGAATGTTACTTAGATAAGTACGTAAATAAAAGAAGAAATTTTTGTAGCAGTTTCCCGGATTTTCCCTGTTAAACTTTCCAATTTTGGCTCGTAATCATCAATGACTACCCACAAAATATTTCGCTTCCTATCTTCAATGCAGGGCTGGTTTGACATTCCATTCGAATTATATAAAATCATTTTACATTTTATTTATATAGGCAAAACTCCTTCTTCCATTACATTAAGAACCAACTCACTTTAGATCTATGCGTGCAATTCCTTACTCAGGATTATAATTTTCCTTTAAGAAGTTTTATAATTATCTTTGTTGGATTTAATATGACAATGGCAAGTTTTTCTTTAAAAGAAAATTATAATCCAAACAGCATACTTACTCCAAATGGTAGCTTTTATGACTCTTCAGTAATACCAGTTTGTTTTCAAACATTACGTTATTTTGAAATCCTAAAAAAAAATTTCACGATCACGTCAGAAGGCCTACGTCACGGCACAGGGAAAACTGGGTAAAAGTATAACTTATATTGAAGCAACAAAAGAACAAGAATCGATATTTCAACCAATAGATTATCGATTATCTAACGCTTGGTATGGACACCATGGACGTGAAGGGCTGTTGTCTCGAGGATGATGTAATACTTGATATGGAGTGGCAAAGTGTATGTAGTCAAACACAACTATGTCACTTAAGATGTTTTAATGACTATTACTAGACAACTACATGTTTCGGCCTTTCCAGGCCATCTTCAAGGTGTCTTCAAGAGAACTTAAACTCCTACTATATATATTGTGCGCGCACATGATGGAGAGAGCACCATGGCACTGGAGGTTTGCTGTTATTAATGGGACTTAATGGTTGGTGTGGGCACAATGACCCTGGAGTTCTTTTGTCTTTAAAAGAACCTAATATGTTTATGAGGACCAAGACACAGGATGTAATAAAAATTTTACTATAAGATTTTTATAAGACCAGTTAGTCTGTGAGTGGATAAATATTAATATCAGTACATTTAAACAGAGTGACTTGAAATTCCGCATTATAAATTAATACATTCACGAAACGTTAAGTGTAAGACACTATTTCAGCTGAAGGTTCACACTGGATTAAAATTATATTGCGACACATTAGAAAACACAAAAGAGCTTGCGTATTTCTTCACAGTAGTGGAGTCTGGAAATCTGTGACGGTACACGCAACGTTTGTAAAAATGATGTAGTAAAAAAAATAAAGACGATACCACGTAAGGACTATTACTTATGTAAAAATTATAGTACTTTCTTTCGTATTTCTCTATGGTTGTAAAATGTAAAGAATATAAATTACGGGAGCGTTCAGCTTCATTATACGTTTTACGAATGAATCATGTTTATACATTTCTACAGGCCCATTGCCGCCCACCTTCCCACACAGATTCCGCCGTACTCTCGTCCATAACCCTTCTTGTGGCCCTTTGCTTTATCATTCAATTTGTCTCCTCAGTGTTCAGTCCTTCATTGTATTGTTCTAATTTTTTATGTTGGGTTTACGAGAATAAAAAGAAAACTAAAATGTTCCTTGATGCGTGTCTTCGGCTGGAACCAGTACAGAGAGACACACACACAACACACACATACATACAGAACACAAATTGTGGCGTAACGCTTTAATTCGCCGGTGCTATGTGTGGGGTTACAACGTCTTGCGTTCTACGTGGAAGATTGACTCAAGGCTTGTGTAAAGCTCATGTAACCGGCGATATCAAACAGACCGCGACATTGGGCGTTATGGGCTTCAAACCTTGTAATACGTAAAGTCATATACGAAGACTTATTTCGTGAAGTTAAGAAAAAATTATCTTTCCTCTACTCTCGTATAATACAGGGAGAGTTCCTCGCTAGAGACCCTAAACTATTGTCTATAAAAAAATTATGTTATTGAAATAATGACTTGAAAATTTATATACACATACCGGGAATGAAGTAAAACAGGATCTACTCATAATCGATGCTGAATCTGGTCTCCTTTCACATCCAAGCACACTTAAATGCGTTTCTCCAAATTCTGGAATACTTTTTTTCCAAGGTGTCGACTTTGACGGCTTGAATCTCTCGGCGTATAGCGCCTTTGAGTTGTTCGATTGTGCGGGGTGGATTTTTGTACACTTTGCCCTTCAATAGGCCCCAAAGAAAGATGTCGGCAGGCGTTAGATCGGCTTCCCCTTGTCTCTAAGTTTTTAACCAATTTCTGGACGGAACACTTCAATGGTGCACGTCTTTCACCAAATTCCGTTCGAAATGCCGTCTGGCTTGCTTTAATTGAACCTGTTTGTCAGGGTTTATGAACGAGAAACCCGCGCTGTTCGACTGTATACATAGACAATAGTTTGGGGCCTCTAGCAAGAGACTCGCTCTGTAGTTCATGTTACAGGAGATAGAAGTCGTGTTATATGTTATGTAACTACGTTTTCAACTTACATTCAACAACTAATCTGAAACATAATTGGTCACTACAGGCATCTTGAAGTTAAGGCTGACAATCATTCCATTCTTGTCCTTATTTAGGACCACAAATCGAAGGCAATCAAAGCCCATAAATATTATTGATCTTTTCGAAATATGACTTAGAACTCCATACATAGCGAAATCGAGAATTGTAGTATCTTCAAGAAAGAGGGAGGGAGATAGTAGACTGGATTCCTTCAAACCATTGTTTCTCAAACTGGTTTCCGATGAATCCCAGGTTTCCGCAAAGGGGTGTCGGGGGGTTCCGAGAGACCAAAATGTCTAATGTTGGAGAAGTTATATTGGCTGCTCTCGATTTGCACGTGCGAACTAAACTTCTTGTGACGACATTCGACACTAATCATTCAGTCGCTGATATCACGCAGACAGCCAATCGCTGCTTCAGTCTAGAAGCTTCCTAATTTTGTAGTCAAGTCAATCAGCACAGCTCGCAATAGACTGTCGATACGTCAGGCGAAAAGATCAGGTTGTCGATCGGTTTGAGGTTAACCGTTGATTTTTTACGTGCAATGCACATAAAAGATAAAAAAATGCCAATATTTAATTTTATGTTTTAATTTTAGTGGACAGTTGGGGGCTATTTAGTAGTTTCTGTAGCTTTTTAGAGTTCCGTGAGCTAACATAGTTTGAGGGGTATGGCTCTAGGCCAACAAAGGAGAGAGCAGCTGTTGCCTTTGGGCAAGGTCATAAGGTTTCGTGTTCCGTAAAATGGCAGACATGCCTTTATTGTGTTAGCAATGATTTATTTTAAATTAGGAATCTTTTGCACGTCCTTTGTTAGACTGCTCTCTTCATGAAATAAAAGTCCAGACTTCGAGAATTTTAAGCCGATAATCGTATAGTTCATAATTCTTTCGAAGCTTATGCGCCTAGAATTGGAGAATGATTGACGATCTTTCCTCCTCACACAATCAAAATATGGGCCGAGGGTCGCCAAACTTCGCGCTACAGATTGCTCACCTGAAGTATGAGATCTTCTTCGCGGGTATCTGCCAGTATATAATAATTTGTGTTTTATGAAAATAAATAATAATAATAATACAATCTTATATGAAATAAATTTCGGCTAATAAAACGATATAAAATAGTAGGTGAATAGTGACAAAGAGAAGTCACAGCAGTGGCTGTACTTTAAAATGCTGTGAATTATATATTTTTAAACTTCCTTAGAAATCGTAGGTGAAGATACACCAACACATGCGTGTTACACACAAACTTCAACCCTCTTACACTTCAGCGATAAATTGCTATCCTGATGGAGAAATATAAATACAAAGAAAATATAAAATATTATGTTATATATTCCTTTGTGGGCATTGTAGCTCAGTCAATATAGTGACTGGCTACGGGTTGGACGGTACGTGGATCGAATCCCGTTGGGTACAAGATTTTCCGCATTTGTCCAGACCGGCCTGGGGCCCACCCAGCCTCCTCTACAAGGGGTACCGGGTCTTTCCTGGTGGTAAAGAGCGGCCAGGGCATGATGCTGACCCCTCGCCCTCTTACAGTGCCGTGGTCAAGAAAGGGTAGAGCTATACCCCTACTCTCTCTACGGGTCGTACGGCCTGTACAGAGCCTCAGTGCCTGTTCAAGGGTGCACTTTACCTTTTTATATATTTCTTTGTATTGAAGTTTCCATGAGGATGGCGATTTATCGCTGAAGCATGTACAAGGGTTAAAGTTTATGTATAAAATATAATTCTATTTTGTGCATGTGTTGGTAAACAGAAATGTTTGTAAACACAGTGCACCGAAATAGTCGAAGATGACTTCTTTGACAGCCGTTGGATTATAGAAAACTGCAGAAGGGGGCGGATTTGACGGGCCCTGATTTGGACATTTTGGGTTAAAGAAAGACATGTTTCAGGACTCACTGTACGGATCCCTTGTATGCTAGGGTTTAGGTTTTCTGTCTGCAGTAAATTGAAATGATACGTAGGACATGAAGGGAATCAACAGCGGCGTTCAACGACACAGACTATTCAACACAATCAGTTCGGCTTGTTTCTCGATCGCAGTTACTCGTACTTTATGAAGAAATTAAAAGCTGGCTGAACGCAGGAAGAGCCTACTGCTATTACGTTTAGGAGCTTTTGCCTTACAGTTTGCTAAGGATATTAGAAGTCTAAGACAGGTGGAAATCAGGAACTTTAGTTAAGGAACAGGTTACCATGACTTGGACATCAGATTATATAGCACAAAACTCTTACATAAAAGGCTTAGGAACATTGCGACTGAAAGGGTTCGAATTAATTTTCTGTTCTGTTCTATTCTGTGTGAGCCCGGTAGCTCAGTCGGCACAGCGACTGACTACGGGCTGGACGGTCCGGGATCGAATCCCGGTGGGGACGAGATTTTCCGCCATTCCAGACCGGCCCTGTGGCCTACCCAGCCTTCTGTGAAATGGGTACCAGTTCTTTGCCAGGGGTAAAATGCGGCCGGGGCGTGCTGCTGACCACTCACCCCCTTCTAGTGCCGTGGTCATGGAAGAATAGAGCTGTAACTCTACCCACTCTCTGGGCCACACCGGGCCTGCAACGGGATCACTTTACCTTTTTTATTCTATTCTGTTCTACAGTTTGCTATCCAAAAAAATATAAAGTTTAAAATTCACAGAACTATAATTTTGCTTGCTTTTTTTTTGTAAAGTTGCGGAACATGTTCTCTCACATTGTGGGAGGAAACTAGGCAGAGAGTTTGTGAGAAAATGGTGCTGAGGCAAGTAACTGGGCCAAACAGGAAGAGGTTAGCGGGTGTCTGTATGAGAGTAGAAGTGGAGGGGCATCAGGATTTGTTGTTTCTACTAAATATTATTTTGGGTAATGCGATCAAGAATAATTAAATTTGCGGTTCATACGTTGCGTCTAGGGGGGATGAGGTGTTCCTACAGAAATCTTGTGAGGACGACTGACGGAAAGAGGCCACTTGGAAGATCTAGGCGAGGAGGGGAGGTTAATATTAAAATGTGTCTTGAATGAGTGGGATGAGTCTGGATAGGAGCAAGTGATGGAATCTGGTGGACACTAAAGAAACTTTTTTCCATAAAATGCGAAGTATTTCTCGGCTAGCTGAGGAAATATTGACATTTGAAAAACTCTGCTTTGTAGAGTTATTTACTTACCTATTTATTTGTTTATTTATTTATTTAGTTCTTTAGATCTGATTCTTGGAGAATAGATAGAAGAGCAAATGACCGCCAGAATACACTTTAGAGGTGAAGCAAAACCCTCCATATCTCTTCCCTTTATGTGTTTTGCCTTATAAACACGGAGTGCATAAAGTTAACACATAGCCATACATTCCGGCGACTTATTCGTCTTTTAATATTTCGTCTCCCCAATTATTCCACAAATTTTGATATATCTTGATGCTAAAACCCACACTACACTTTCTTAGCGAATTCTCTCTTGATCTCCGTTACAATACCATCAAATCCAACATTTGACTATATTTCCGACCAGCCTAATTCATTTCATCCCTATGGATTATTTTGTATGGTTAATTCTATCTGCTATTACGTATGCCAAGCGTGCTGTTGCTCTGAACAATTTTAAGAAACATCTGTGTGGATTTATTTTCAACCTATACCATACAAAACTTGAAACACGTCTTAAGTGATACTATTTGAGTACTGTAACAGTTTTAGTTTAAGAGAGCTGATTATGAATTTTCTCACTCTTATTTACACCAGTAGACTAGGAACAATTAAAATTTTGATATTAAATTAAAAAATCAAATTACATATATAACAACTGACATTTAGTGTAACACATATAAGATAGAGCAATATCATTGAAATATCTGAGAAGAACTTACAAGTGGAAATGCAACTTCTTACTTTATTCTACATTGTTTGACCATAAATTCCACAAAACACATTTTATATCTAAATAATGCATTTGCGACCAGTATGTTCCATTATCTTGATGCTTCAAAATCAATTCGAGAGAGTTGTTACTAATGTTTTCCGTCCAAAGGTGCCAGTCCCCTGCGCAAATCCTATAACCCACAATGAATCAAGCACTTTGTTAGATTTTGCTCCACTTCAGGAATTACGAAACTGCCTAATCACACGTTAACAGCATATTATACCTAAATTTTGTTCACAGTCGCTATATTTTAAAATAAGATTATGATCATGATACATATGATAGGGACTCATGTTGCATGTATGAAGTGGAACATTAAGTGGTATGCTTCTTACTTTCGCTAAAGTAAGATATATTTTTTTAAATCTTATAATAATATGTTATCTCCTTATTTTCCTTTCTTGTTATACATTTGCATCCTTCATTTGAATGTTGCTTTCTACATTTCGAATTCAGTTCACTAAAATTCTCCTACCGAGGTTTGAATTTCTACAAATATTTATATTTTTGACTCGGTTCTGCATGAGTTTCCTAATTATACATGGGTCCTGCATAACCTTCCTGCTTCACCCTCCTTCATGTAACCGCACTAAAAATATTAAGTGAGTAACGCAATGTGAGTAAATTAACTCACATATTACTTGAGAAGCAACGCCAATAAGCCTATTTGCTACAAAACGGTAGGTGCATCTCGCATGGAAACAGTGACAACGAGATGAAAATTATTTATCATCTCAAGTTATGCATGTCCAAAGTAGGTCAATTTTGTTCCTGCTCATTATAATTGTTAATATGATAGAATAAGTTATCACATTTTGTCCAATTTCGCAAAATGATTTCCCATTACAAGAACTTTCTGTTTTCCTCCATAAGCGTAGAATATATTTGTTCTTATGTGACATTTTATGTGATAAATTATATGATGGGATACAGTAAGATGTGATGTTTATTGAGTTCATTTCTCATGACACAGTAAGATAATGTATTTATGGATTTCATTTCTTATGACAGGTTTCGTGGAAAAGTCATCATTTAGATTCACCAAAGAGTGACGAAATCTGTAAAATGTTTATTAGAACTGGACGCCGTCGTTAAGGCTAACGATACACTGACCAAAGGAAAACGTATTATTTATTGTATTAACGTGACGATTAGGCAGTGTAAACGAGCTAACTCCGAGTTAGTCCACCAGCAACCGCCAACTGGCATGGGGAGGTCGTTCGTCCAATTAGAAAATTCTCCACTAAACCAATCACTGCATGAGAGAGAAAAGAGATTGAAACAAGGGAGTTAGGTAGGCAAGGAAGACACGGCACAGAGAGAGGTTTTCAGGAGTGCCAACTTTTAAAACAAACACCACCGGATGAGCAAAGAGATAGGTGGGATGGTGAAAAGAGGTAGAGGTGGGGGTTGAGAAGATGTAGAGAGGGTGAAGGGGTTCTGTTGAATCTGTTCCACATTGTTAGATGAATGAAGGAAGCTTGGAGCGGCAGGAGCGAACGGTATGAATATTCAATAGTAAACATACAAGAAACTGTACAGCTATAGGTCCTGACTGCAGCTTTGTGACGAGGTGCTTAGAACCCAGAGGCTGTGCTGAACTTGAGGACGCGGACGTGTTTAGAAGGGCACACACAAAATATTAGCCAAAGTACCTGAAAGTTCACCTGGAATAACTCATTCATTATAACAAGGAGGATACATTCTGAACGACCTACATTTTCTGATACAGTTAGGGATATTCATTTCCGAAACAACATTCAGAAAGCCAATGGGAACTCCTAGCCGTGTGTTCAATGAATGTTTGTCGCTTTTCCGCTAGAGACAAAATGGTTGGAGCGTGAATCTGATCAGTTACTTCAAACTAGAAACCAGGTTAATAAAACTTTGGCATCGTACGTCCACTCCCCTACGACTTTGTGATGTGTTGCTTAATTGAACAGAGTATCTATTTGGCATTTCCCAGTTGATTCTGAAGACAAGACAACACTCGGGAGAAGCCAAAGTAGAGTGGAATATGGTGACACGTCTCAGGTAATCACTCGCCGAACTGTCATCCCGGAGATCAGGGTTGAGTTACAGGTCTGTTCATGTGGAATTTGTGGTGGATACTGTGAAAATGGAACAGGTGGTTCTCCTAGTGATTCCGGTTTCCCTTATCAGAATAAATCCTTCTACGCTCCAAATTCCTTCACTGATCTGTCTTCGAAGCTACCATACTCTCGGGAAAGGACAGCGGGGCTAAATGACAACCTAAACAAGGAACAGAATGTAATAGAGTAATAAGGCGAATCTTAAAATAATATGAGGATGTGGGAAAAATTTAACACAAGATAGATTCCAGGAGTCAAGAGGAATTCTTGAAAACAGGCTAATGTCTTCGATTTCCACCTAAGGCGGAGATCTTGAACAATGAAGCGTTGTACAGGTTCTCATAAGAGACCCTGTCCCATAAAGTTGTAACCCACTAAACACACTGAATACTCTATGACGGCCATCGCGTTGTAGCCCTTTCTTTGAAAGTTAATGGTCCGTGCACTGAGAAGGAAATGCTTTATATTTTGTAAAGCCCGTATATAATGTGCAAATTTACACCCTCACGAATTACTTCTGTAAGACCAATATTACTGCTACAGACACTTCCCACCTCTTCCTCCTTCATCTAATCGTTCTAAAAATAAATATTTCAGACAGTAAATTATTGAGCTTTGTCGTGTTGTCAGTTTCCAATCCTCCTGGTATTTCGTGTGTCTTCTATCAAAATATTCGCCGCTGATTTATTCGCAGAGTACAACCAACAAGATGCAACGATTCACAATTTATTTATTTCTGTAAGACGCTCTACATGTTTCAGACGAGTTTTCCGTCCATCATCAGGAGCTTAAAACTGCACATACAGCGTCAGGTATTTGTCAGACCAATACTGCTACCTGCTGCTAACCTGGCCAGGTTAGCAGCAGGTAGCAGAACAAAAAACCGTCTGAAACATGTAGAGCGTTTTACCTAAATAAATAAATTGTGAAAAGTTACATCTTTTTGTTTGTACTCTGCGAATATATTAGCGATGCACGGACCTATGAATGTTAAATTCCCCGCTGAGTTTTGTCCTCAATGCCTTCACCTTATTTTTCGTCCTTCAGGTAAGAAATCAAAGCTTCTCCCCAAGAGAAAACAAAGAATCAGAATTTAATTTTGTGTAATTTAAACTTGAATATTTAAACACGAGGCGAGAAGACATTGTTCTGCATCGTAAAATAGCCATAATTTAATTTGCCCTTGACACAATGTTGAACATCATTACATCTGAGACACGGTGTAACATATAAGCCTAACTGAGCTACATATCTTTCAGTTGCGTATCAATATACATAGTTATCCAAATGATTATCGGGGTTTTAACAACTTGTCATACACAATACACTTGCGATAAGAGTATATGTATTTTTTATTTAATAGAACAATACTCCAAGTTTTTGTTACATACCTTACAGGTGCTCTATATGTGCACCCTTTGTGATTCCACAAACATCAACACGATAATCAGAAACGCCATTCAAACCATAACGGCTGACATGCTACAAACAGTTTGGAACGAACTCGATTATCGTGTTGATGTTTGTAGAATCACAAATGGTGCATATATAGAGCACCTGTAAGGTATGTAACAAAAACTTGGGGTGTTGTTCTATTAAATAAATAATACATATACACTTATCGCAAGTGTGTTGTGCATGACAAGTTGTTAAAACCCCGACAATCATTTCGAATAACCCTGTATATAAAGATGTTTGCTGTTTAATAGTGTTGTGAACTTTCCTAAGGTAGACACGCAAAATAAATCACATTTTTCTCTATACAAATGCCGAAGTCGAAACCCAAATTAAATTAGGCCGTCACTCTCTCCTTCCTTACAATTTCCAAGTACCTGTTTATTTACTCATCTTGCTACTAGTTGCTAAATAGTCTGAGATACTGACAGGGGGTCTTTCAGAATCTTCCTGAAGGAGAATAACCTAAGGAAAGTTTTAGCGTCCATGGTAGATAAGTTATTACGGGAGTGAATCGTTGGTAAAATGAGTGTTATAAAATATAACATGAAAATAAATAAAAAAAACCAATCTCTAGTCAAATTTCTTAAAACGTTATTTGACTCATTCGTAAGTAAAGTAAGAAAGGAATTACAGCACTGTACTTAATATGTTATTGTTACGAAATAAGATCCAATATATTCTTCTGAATTCGTCAATATACATTTTTCTTGCCTATTTTGCTAATATAAGCAAAACTGCTTATTGAGGTCTTAAAATAAACAATGTGCTTACGAAGTATCTTTAACAATTAAAGGTTTATTGCAGAGTGAGCCTTCCATACCTTTGTGTTTAACCTTTTGACGCCTAATGTCAACTACAATGGTCGTACCGCACCGCTAACCTCTAAAGTTGCATTTTATATATGTATTCAACAAATATAGTTACTGAATATTTTAAATGTGGTATATACTCTCCGTCTTTTTCTCTTCAAAATGCAGTTTGTTTCACAATTCTAACGTATTTGGTTCCTGTATTATTCACATTTTATATATAGGATGTGCTAAAATTAAAAAAAAATAATTCTGGCGCCAAAAGATTAACATAAACATACTTCAACATTCGTTCATTTGCAGACAGAGTACCTGGTCGCTGTCTTTAAAGTGCTGCATTGTGTGTGTGCTTGTTTCGTGCAGTAAAACACAAATAAATTATTTGTTAATTTTAATGTTATTTCACTCCATGAGGCACTTGAAAATTAATGACAAACCAGCTGCAGGTTAGACAATTAGTGGCCATTATATTATAAAGCACGGAAAAACAACATTAGACGTCAAACGATATTCAAACCCCTCCAAACTCAGCGTTCAAACTGTCCAAATTCTTTCTGATCTTATAGCATTTTTTTTTCATCATCTCCAAAATTTCTATCAGGCAAAACTTTCAGAAATTAGCACGAAAACACATTTTTTTTAATTCAACGTAAGATCGATGTTTTGGTTTCTGATTGCAAAATTAGCTTTGAAAAGGGATAACAAATATAAAAACTGTTTGGAATGTAATATAGTGGGGTCATATTTATTTGCATAAGACAAATTCAAAATGTTGTATTTATTGCTGGGTTCGAGTGTTATCGAATGAGATATTAGAGAAGATTTTGTGATTACGAAATCTGATGTTTGTGGGTAGAAGGAGCAGCGACCATTTTAAGTTATTACTTTGACATTCTCCTGGCTACCCAGAAGAAGTCAACGAAAATCCCCATCACGTATAACGACGTCTCCGACCAAGTGTGGAATCCAGATTCAATGAAAGAAATTCAGACTCATTACTGCTTTACCAAAATACACCTTGCTGTTGGAGGGACGATTCATTCTCCTTGAAATTGGAAACGTGAAATAAAGAGGATTTTTATATTTTAGCCAAACTGGAGGGAGGAGATAAATACACATTGGTAACATAGTTAATTTTTTAGTGTAGTATAAAATATTATTCGTGTTATAAAACACAATTCGAAATTAAATTCTAAGTAATTTATTTGCATCAACGAAAACTAGGCAAAAAAACAGCAGACTGTTTCCCCACAAGTTTCATAAGAATTAACTGGACTCTGAGTTTACCAAGACATTTTGTTAAGTTTAAATTGCCATAAGAGATATGTATAGACGCTTACGATTAAATAAAATCCAAAAGTCTATTACGTCTAGTTTTTCTGCATATAGAGTCCACTACTATCCAAATGTTCATGCCAGAACTAGCAAGGACTACAAATGTGTGCGTTCTTCAATAGAATGGTCCATTCTGTGAACAGCCTCCTGTAATATTCCCACTACTTTCAATACAGTACACACAGACCTAATAGCAAAGCCTCTTTCTGTCTCCATGTTTGTAATTTTTAAAATATTAGTAATATTTTATGTAAAATATTTTGGTACGTTTGTTATATCCTGCTATACAAAATAATACATATCTGCGTCCTGTTGTTCGTGTGTGACGTCCACTTAATACGTCCAAGAGTTATGTTCTAAAAGAAGTGCTTTTCAATACAGAATACAGGCTGATATTTCCAGGATTCTATTGCCAAAAAGAATTTCAGATTCATGTGCCGAAGAAAAACTCTAACCCATAACTCATAACTGATATTTATGAGGCCGTGCTGAAAAACACTAGGGTACTCATCAATGATAATTTTCAAGCAGTTATCTACGGACATGAGTCAGGTGATCCAGTTCATTATGAGGAATGGTCAGACGCATTGCTACACGGAGCATATATCCCGCATTTTGTTATAACAGGGGAAGAGTAGGATAATATTTTGTGACCAAAAATTTGTTAATGTTTGAATCTTCAATGTTTTGAAGGTCCCGGGTTACTTCAGGGCACACACAGTTTGCGTGCACCTGTGCAGCGCAGGAGATTTCACTGACGAGCATTGGTTGCGGTACATAGCGGGAGGCTGAGAAAGTAAAGGAGAGGTGAGGGGCTGACGTTCTTGTACGTACAAATGAGGGAAGCAAATACCGACTAATGATGCTTAGCCCGGTTAGTCCACATTGTGACGTAACGAAAGTTATCTCTCCGTCTCTTGTTCATGCGTTCCTTTCTCTTTTTCTACGTTAAACTTCCTATTTCTAACCCGTTGCCGTAACCTCTAAACACGTCCCTTACTCAAAGCCCCTCTTGATTTTCGGAGGAACATGTTCGCTTTTCGTCATGTTGCGTATTCTGTAGTTTCAGTCTTTAATTCGTAAACTGCGTCTCTAGATTAGGTATAGAATGTTTGTGAAGCCGGGGACAATGTCTTCAAGATTGTGCGTTTTAAGAAAACTTTGTACAAAATTAAGAGTACAAAATGGCTGAAGCGGATAAATTATTTTTTCCTTGTAAATAACCAACTTGACGCACAATTTTTTCCTGTATGTTTATTTCTATTCTCTACATGTTTCGGACAGCCATGTGCCCATCATCAGGAGAATTGTTATATCAATGCTACAGCTGGTTTATACCACACTGTGTAGATGGCCGTCTGGTATGCAGGTTAACCTGCATACCAGACGGCCATCTACACAGTGTGGTATAAACCAGCTGTAGCATTGATATAACAATTCTCCTGATGATGGGCACATGGCTGTCCGAAACATGTAGAGAATAGAAATAAACATACAGGAAAAAATTGTGCGTCAAGTTGGTTATTTACAAGGAAAAAATAATTTATCCGCTTCAGCCATTTTGTACTCTTAATTTTGTACAAAGTTTTCTTAAAACGCACAATCTTGAAGACATTGTCCCCGGCTTCACAAACATTCTATACCTAATCTAGAGACGCAGTTTACGAATTAAAGACTGAAACTACAGAATACGCAACATGACGAAAAGCGAACATGTTCCTCCGAAAATCAAGAGGGGCTTTGAGTAAGGGACGTGTTTAGAGGTTACGGCAACGGGTTAGAAATAGGAAGTTTAACGTAGAAAAAGAGAAAGGAACGCATGAACAAGAGACGGAGAGATAACTTTCGTTACGTCACAATGTGGACTAACCGGGCTAAGCATCATTAGTCGGTATTTGCTTCCCTCATTTGTACGTACAAGAACGTCAGCCCCTCACCTCTCCTTTACTTTCTCAGCCTCCCGCTATGTACCGCAACCAATGCTCGTCAGTGAAATCTCCTGCGCTGCACAGGTGCACGCAAACTGTGTGTGCCCTGAAGTAACCCGGGACCTTCAAAACATTGAAGATTCAAACATTAACAAATTTTTGGTCACAAAATATTATCCTACTCTTCCCCTGTTATAACAAAATGCGGGATATATGCTCCGTGTAGCAATGCGTCTGACCATTCCTCATAATGAACTGGATCACCTGACTCATGTCCGTAGATAACTGCTTGAAAATTATCATTGATGAGTACCCTAGTGTTTTTCAGCACGGCCTCATAAATATCAGTTATGAGTTATGGGTTAGAGTTTTTCTTCGGCACATGAATCTGAAATTCTTTTTGGCAATAGAATCCTGGAAATATCAGCCTGTATTCTGTATTGAAAAGCACTTCTTTTAGAACATAACTCTTGGACGTATTAAGTGGACGTCACACACGAACAACAGGACGCAGATATGTATTATTTTGTATAGCAGGATATAACAAACGTACCAAAATATTTTACATAAAATATTACTAATATTTTAAAAATTACAAACATGGAGACAGAAAGAGGCTTTGCTATTAGGTCTGTGTGTACTGTATTGAAAGTAGTGGGAATATTACAGGAGGCTGTTCACAGAATGGACCATTCTATTGAAGAACGCACACATTTGTAGTCCTTGCTAGTTCTGGCATGAACATTTGGATAGTAGTGGACTCTATATGCAGAAAAACTAGACGTAATAGACTTTTGGATTTTATTTAATCGTAAGCGTCTATACATATCTCTTATGGCAATTTAAACTTAACAAAATGTCTTGGTAAACTCAGAGTCCAGTTAATTCTTATGAAACTTGTGGGGAAACAGTCTGCTGTTTTTTTGCCTAGTTTTCGTTGATGCAAATAAATTACTTAGAATTTAATTTCGAATTGTGTTTTATAACACGAATAATATTTTATACTACACTAAAAAATTAACTATGTTACCAATGTGTATTTATCTCCTCCCTCCAGTTTGGCTAAAATATAAAAATCCTCTTTATTTCACGTTTCCAATTTCAAGGAGAATGAATCGTCCCTCCAACAGCAAGGTGTATTTTGGTAAAGCAGTAATGAGTCTGAATTTCTTTCATTGAATCTGGATTCCACACTTGGTCGGAGACGTCGTTATACGTGATGGGGATTTTCGTTGACTTCTTCTGGGTAGCCAGGAGAATGTCAAAGTAATAACTTAAAATGGTCGCTGCTCCTTCTACCCACAAACATCAGATTTCGTAATCACAAAATCTTCTCTAATATCTCATTCGATAACACTCGAACCCAGCAATAAATACAACATTTTGAATTTGTCTTATGCAAATAAATATGACCCCACTATATTACATTCCAAACAGTTTTTATATTTGTTATCCCTTTTCAAAGCTAATTTTGCAATCAGAAACCAAAACATCGATCTTACGTTGAATTAAAAAAAATGTGTTTTCGTGCTAATTTCTGAAAGTTTTGCCTGATAGAAATTTTGGAGATGATGAAAAAAAAATGCTATAAGATCAGAAAGAATTTGGACAGTTTGAACGCTGAGTTTGGAGGGGTTTGAATATCGTTTGACGTCTAATGTTGTTTTTCCGTGCTTTATAATATAATGGCCACTAATTGTCTAACCTGCAGCTGGTTTGTCATTAATTTTCAAGTGCCTCATGGAGTGAAATAACATTAAAATTAACAAATAATTTATTTGTGTTTTACTGCACGAAACAAGCACACACACAATGCAGCACTTTAAAGACAGCGACCAGGTACTCTGTCTGCAAATGAACGAATGTTGAAGTATGTTTATGTTAATCTTTTGGCGCCAGAATTATTTTTTTTTAATTTTAGCACATCCTATATATAAAATGTGAATAATACAGGAACCAAATACGTTAGAATTGTGAAACAAACTGCATTTTGAAGAGAAAAAGACGGAGAGTATATACCACATTTAAAATATTCAGTAACTATATTTGTTGAATACATATATAAAATGCAACTTTAGAGGTTAGCGGTGCGGTACGACCATTGTAGTTGACATTAGGCGTCAAAAGGTTAAACACAAAGGTATGGAAGGCTCACTCTGCAATAAACCTTTAATTGTTAAAGATACTTCGTAAGCACATTGTTTATTTTAAGACCTCAATAAGCAGTTTTGCTTATATTAGCAAAATAGGCAAGAAAAATGTATATTGACGAATTCAGAAGAATATATTGGATCTTATTTCGTAACAATAACATATTAAGTACAGTGCTGTAATTCCTTTCTTACTTTACTTACGAATGAGTCAAATAACGTTTTAAGAAATTTGACTAGAGATTGGTTTTTTTTATTTATTTTCATGTTATATTTTATAACACTCATTTTACCAACGATTCACTCCCGTAATAACTTATCTACCATGGACGCTAAAACTTTCCTTAGGTTATTCTCCTTCAGGAAGATTCTGAAAGACCCCCTGTCAGTATCTCAGACTATTTAGCAACTAGTAGCAAGATGAGTAAATAAACAGGTACTTGGAAATTGTAAGGAAGGAGAGAGTGACGGCCTAATTTAATTTGGGTTTCGACTTCGGCATTTGTATAGAGAAAAATGTGATTTATTTTGCGTGTCTACCTTAGGAAAGTTCACAACACTATTAAACAGCAAACATCTTTATATACAGGGTTATTCGAAATGATTGTCGGGGTTTTAACAACTTGTCATGCACAACACACTTGCGATAAGTGTATATGTATTATTTATTTAATAGAACAACACCCCAAGTTTTTGTTACATACCTTACAGGTGCTCTATATATGCACCATTTGTGATTCTACAAACATCAACACGATAATCGAGTTCGTTCCAAACTGTTTGTAGCATGTCAGCCGTTATGGTTTGAATGGCGTTTCTGATTATCGTGTTGATGTTTGTGGAATCACAAAGGGTGCACATATAGAGCACCTGTAAGGTATGTAACAAAAACTTGGAGTATTGTTCTATTAAATAAAAAATACATATACTCTTATCGCAAGTGTATTGTGTATGACAAGTTGTTAAAACCCCGATAATCATTTGGATAACTATGTATATTGATACGCAACTGAAAGATATGTAGCTCAGTTAGGCTTATATGTTACACCGTGTCTCAGATGTAATGATGTTCAACATTGTGTCAAGGGCAAATTAAATTATGGCTATTTTACGATGCAGAACAATGTCTTCTCGCCTCGTGTTTAAATATTCAAGTTTAAATTACACAAAATTAAATTCTGATTCTTTGTTTTCTCTTGGGGAGAAGCTTTGATTTCTTACCTGAAGGACGAAAAATAAGGTGAAGGCATTGAGGACAAAACTCAGCGGGGAATTTAACATTCATAGGTCCGTGCATCGCTAATATATTCGCAGAGTACAAACAAAAAGATGTAACTTTTCACAATTTATTTATTTAGGTAAAACGCTCTACATGTTTCAGACGGTTTTTTGTTCTGCTACCTGCTGCTAACCTGGCCAGGTTAGCAGCAGGTAGCAGTATTGGTCTGACAAATACCTGACGCTGTATGTGCAGTTTTAAGCTCCTGATGATGGACGGAAAACTCGTCTGAAACATGTAGAGCGTCTTACAGAAATAAATAAATTGTGAATCGTTGCATCTTGTTGGTTGTACTCTGCGAATAAATCAGCGGCGAATATTTTGATAGAAGACACACGAAATACCAGGAGGATTGGAAACTGACAACACGACAAAGCTCAATAATTTACTGTCTGAAATATTTATTTTTAGAACGATTAGATGAAGGAGGAAGAGGTGGGAAGTGTCTGTAGCAGTAATATTGGTCTTACAGAAGTAATTCGTGAGGGTGTAAATTTGCACATTATATACGGGCTTTACAAAATATAAAGCATTTCCTTCTCAGTGCACGGACCATTAACTTTCAAAGAAAGGGCTACAACGCGATGGCCGTCATAGAGTATTCAGTGTGTTTAGTGGGTTACAACTTTATGGGACAGGGTCTCTTATGAGAACCTGTACAACGCTTCATTGTTCAAGATCTCCGCCTTAGGTGGAAATCGAAGACATTAGCCTGTTTTCAAGAATTCCTCTTGACTCCTGGAATCTATCTTGTGTTAAATTTTTCCCACATCCTCATATTATTTTAAGATTCGCCTTATTACTCTATTACATTCTGTTCCTTGTTTAGGTTGTCATTTAGCCCCGCTGTCCTTTCCCGAGAGTATGGTAGCTTCGAAGACAGATCAGTGAAGGAATTTGGAGCGTAGAAGGATTTATTCTGATAAGGGAAACCGGAATCACTAGGAGAACCACCTGTTCCATTTTCACAGTATCCACCACAAATTCCACATGAACAGACCTGTAACTCAACCCTGATCTCCGGGATGACAGTTCGGCGAGTGATTACCTGAGACGTGTCACCATATTCCACTCTACTTTGGCTTCTCCCGAGTGTTGTCTTGTCTTCAGAATCAACTGGGAAATGCCAAATAGATACTCTGTTCAATTAAGCAACACATCACAAAGTCGTAGGGGAGTGGACGTACGATGCCAAAGTTTTATTAACCTGGTTTCTAGTTTGAAGTAACTGATCAGATTCACGCTCCAACCATTTTGTCTCTAGCGGAAAAGCGACAAACATTCATTGAACACACGGCTAGGAGTTCCCATTGGCTTTCTGAATGTTGTTTCGGAAATGAATATCCCTAACTGTATCAGAAAATGTAGGTCGTTCAGAATGTATCCTCCTTGTTATAATGAATGAGTTATTCCAGGTGAACTTTCAGGTACTTTGGCTAATATTTTGTGTGTGCCCTTCTAAACACGTCCGCGTCCTCAAGTTCAGCACAGCCTCTGGGTTCTAAGCACCTCGTCACAAAGCTGCAGTCAGGACCTATAGCTGTACAGTTTCTTGTATGTTTACTATTGAATATTCATACCGTTCGCTCCTGCCGCTCCAAGCTTCCTTCATTCATCTAACAATGTGGAACAGATTCAACAGAACCCCTTCACCCTCTCTACATCTTCTCAACCCCCACCTCTACCTCTTTTCACCATCCCACCTATCTCTTTGCTCATCCGGTGGTGTTTGTTTTAAAAGTTGGCACTCCTGAAAACCTCTCTCTGTGCCGTGTCTTCCTTGCCTACCTAACTCCCTTGTTTCAATCTCTTTTCTCTCTCATGCAGTGATTGGTTTAGTGGAGAATTTTCTAATTGGACGAACGACCTCCCCATGCCAGTTGGCGGTTGCTGGTGGACTAACTCGGAGTTAGCTCGTTTACACTGCCTAATCGTCACGTTAATACAATAAATAATACGTTTTCCTTTGGTCAGTGTATCGTTAGCCTTAACGACGGCGTCCAGTTCTAATAAACATTTTACAGATTTCGTCACTCTTTGGTGAATCTAAATGATGACTTTTCCACGAAACCTGTCATAAGAAATGAAATCCATAAATACATTATCTTACTGTGTCATGAGAAATGAACTCAATAAACATCACATCTTACTGTATCCCATCATATAATTTATCACATAAAATGTCACATAAGAACAAATATATTCTACGCTTATGGAGGAAAACAGAAAGTTCTTGTAATGGGAAATCATTTTGCGAAATTGGACAAAATGTGATAACTTATTCTATCATATTAACAATTATAATGAGCAGGAACAAAATTGACCTACTTTGGACATGCATAACTTGAGATGATAAATAATTTTCATCTCGTTGTCACTGTTTCCATGCGAGATGCACCTACCGTTTTGTAGCAAATAGGCTTATTGGCGTTGCTTCTCAAGTAATATGTGAGTTAATTTACTCACATTGCGTTACTCACTTAATATTTTTAGTGCGGTTACATGAAGGAGGGTGAAGCAGGAAGGTTATGCAGGACCCATGTATAATTAGGAAACTCATGCAGAACCGAGTCAAAAATATAAATATTTGTAGAAATTCAAACCTCGGTAGGAGAATTTTAGTGAACTGAATTCGAAATGTAGAAAGCAACATTCAAATGAAGGATGCAAATGTATAACAAGAAAGGAAAATAAGGAGATAACATATTATTATAAGATTTAAAAAAATATATCTTACTTTAGCGAAAGTAAGAAGCATACCACTTAATGTTCCACTTCATACATGCAACATGAGTCCCTATCATATGTATCATGATCATAATCTTATTTTAAAATATAGCGACTGTGAACAAAATTTAGGTATAATATGCTGTTAACGTGTGATTAGGCAGTTTCGTAATTCCTGAAGTGGAGCAAAATCTAACAAAGTGCTTGATTCATTGTGGGTTATAGGATTTGCGCAGGGGACTGGCACCTTTGGACGGAAAACATTAGTAACAACTCTCTCGAATTGATTTTGAAGCATCAAGATAATGGAACATACTGGTCGCAAATGCATTATTTAGATATAAAATGTGTTTTGTGGAATTTATGGTCAAACAATGTAGAATAAAGTAAGAAGTTGCATTTCCACTTGTAAGTTCTTCTCAGATATTTCAATGATATTGCTCTATCTTATATGTGTTACACTAAATGTCAGTTGTTATATATGTAATTTGATTTTTTAATTTAATATCAAAATTTTAATTGTTCCTAGTCTACTGGTGTAAATAAGAGTGAGAAAATTCATAATCAGCTCTCTTAAACTAAAACTGTTACAGTACTCAAATAGTATCACTTAAGACGTGTTTCAAGTTTTGTATGGTATAGGTTGAAAATAAATCCACACAGATGTTTCTTAAAATTGTTCAGAGCAACAGCACGCTTGGCATACGTAATAGCAGATAGAATTAACCATACAAAATAATCCATAGGGATGAAATGAATTAGGCTGGTCGGAAATATAGTCAAATGTTGGATTTGATGGTATTGTAACGGAGATCAAGAGAGAATTCGCTAAGAAAGTGTAGTGTGGGTTTTAGCATCAAGATATATCAAAATTTGTGGAATAATTGGGGAGACGAAATATTAAAAGACGAATAAGTCGCCGGAATGTATGGCTATGTGTTAACTTTATGCACTCCGTGTTTATAAGGCAAAACACATAAAGGGAAGAGATATGGAGGGTTTTGCTTCACCTCTAAAGTGTATTCTGGCGGTCATTTGCTCTTCTATCTATTCTCCAAGAATCAGATCTAAAGAACTAAATAAATAAATAAACAAATAAATAGGTAAGTAAATAACTCTACAAAGCAGAGTTTTTCAAATGTCAATATTTCCTCAGCTAGCCGAGAAATACTTCGCATTTTATGGAAAAAAGTTTCTTTAGTGTCCACCAGATTCCATCACTTGCTCCTATCCAGACTCATCCCACTCATTCAAGACACATTTTAATATTAACCTCCCCTCCTCGCCTAGATCTTCCAAGTGGCCTCTTTCCGTCAGTCGTCCTCACAAGATTTCTGTAGGAACACCTCATCCCCCCTAGACGCAACGTATGAACCGCAAATTTAATTATTCTTGATCGCATTACCCAAAATAATATTTAGTAGAAACAACAAATCCTGATGCCCCTCCACTTCTACTCTCATACAGACACCCGCTAACCTCTTCCTGTTTGGCCCAGTTACTTGCCTCAGCACCATTTTCTCACAAACTCTCTGCCTAGTTTCCTCCCACAATGTGAGAGAACATGTTCCGCAACTTTACAAAAAAAAAGCAAGCAAAATTATAGTTCTGTGAATTTTAAACTTTATATTTTTTTGGATAGCAAACTGTAGAACAGAATAGAATAAAAAAGGTAAAGTGATCCCGTTGCAGGCCCGGTGTGGCCCAGAGAGTGGGTAGAGTTACAGCTCTATTCTTCCATGACCACGGCACTAGAAGGGGGTGAGTGGTCAGCAGCACGCCCCGGCCGCATTTTACCCCTGGCAAAGAACTGGTACCCATTTCACAGAAGGCTGGGTAGGCCACAGGGCCGGTCTGGAATGGCGGAAAATCTCGTCCCCACCGGGATTCGATCCCGGACCGTCCAGCCCGTAGTCAGTCGCTGTGCCGACTGAGCTACCGGGCTCACACAGAATAGAACAGAACAGAAAATTAATTCGAACCCTTTCAGTCGCAATGTTCCTAAGCCTTTTATGTAAGAGTTTTGTGCTATATAATCTGATGTCCAAGTCATGGTAACCTGTTCCTTAACTAAAGTTCCTGATTTCCACCTGTCTTAGACTTCTAATATCCTTAGCAAACTGTAAGGCAAAAGCTCCTAAACGTAATAGCAGTAGGCTCTTCCTGCGTTCAGCCAGCTTTTAATTTCTTCATAAAGTACGAGTAACTGCGATCGAGAAACAAGCCGAACTGATTGTGTTGAATAGTCTGTGTCGTTGAACGCCGCTGTTGATTCCCTTCATGTCCTACGTATCATTTCAATTTACTGCAGACAGAAAACCTAAACCCTAGCATACAAGGGATCCGTACAGTGAGTCCTGAAACATGTCTTTCTTTAACCCAAAATGTCCAAATCAGGGCCCGTCAAATCCGCCCCCTTCTGCAGTTTTCTATAATCCAACGGCTGTCAAAGAAGTCATCTTCGACTATTTCGGTGCACTGTGTTTACAAACATTTCTGTTTACCAACACATGCACAAAATAGAATTATATTTTATACATAAACTTTAACCCTTGTACATGCTTCAGCGATAAATCGCCATCCTCATGGAAACTTCAATACAAAGAAATATATAAAAAGGTAAAGTGCACCCTTGAACAGGCACTGAGGCTCTGTACAGGCCGTACGACCCGTAGAGAGAGTAGGGGTATAGCTCTACCCTTTCTTGACCACGGCACTGTAAGAGGGCGAGGGGTCAGCATCATGCCCTGGCCGCTCTTTACCACCAGGAAAGACCCGGTACCCCTTGTAGAGGAGGCTGGGTGGGCCCCAGGCCGGTCTGGACAAATGCGGAAAATCTTGTACCCAACGGGATTCGATCCACGTACCGTCCAACCCGTAGCCAGTCACTATATTGACTGAGCTACAATGCCCACAAAGGAATATATAACATAATATTTTATATTTTCTTTGTATTTATATTTCTCCATCAGGATAGCAATTTATCGCTGAAGTGTAAGAGGGTTGAAGTTTGTGTGTAACACGCATGTGTTGGTGTATCTTCACCTACGATTTCTAAGGAAGTTTAAAAATATATAATTCACAGCATTTTAAAGTACAGCCACTGCTGTGACTTCTCTTTGTCACTATTCACCTACTATTTTATATCGTTTTATTAGCCGAAATTTATTTCATATAAGATTGTATTATTATTATTATTTATTTTCATAAAACACAAATTATTATATACTGGCAGATACCCGCGAAGAAGATCTCATACTTCAGGTGAGCAATCTGTAGCGCGAAGTTTGGCGACCCTCGGCCCATATTTTGATTGTGTGAGGAGGAAAGATCGTCAATCATTCTCCAATTCTAGGCGCATAAGCTTCGAAAGAATTATGAACTATACGATTATCGGCTTAAAATTCTCGAAGTCTGGACTTTTATTTCATGAAGAGAGCAGTCTAACAAAGGACGTGCAAAAGATTCCTAATTTAAAATAAATCATTGCTAACACAATAAAGGCATGTCTGCCATTTTACGGAACACGAAACCTTATGACCTTGCCCAAAGGCAACAGCTGCTCTCTCCTTTGTTGGCCTAGAGCCATACCCCTCAAACTATGTTAGCTCACGGAACTCTAAAAAGCTACAGAAACTACTAAATAGCCCCCAACTGTCCACTAAAATTAAAACATAAAATTAAATATTGGCATTTTTTTATCTTTTATGTGCATTGCACGTAAAAAATCAACGGTTAACCTCAAACCGATCGACAACCTGATCTTTTCGCCTGACGTATCGACAGTCTATTGCGAGCTGTGCTGATTGACTTGACTACAAAATTAGGAAGCTTCTAGACTGAAGCAGCGATTGGCTGTCTGCGTGATATCAGCGACTGAATGATTAGTGTCGAATGTCGTCACAAGAAGTTTAGTTCGCACGTGCAAATCGAGAGCAGCCAATATAACTTCTCCAACATTAGACATTTTGGTCTCTCGGAACCCCCCGACACCCCTTTGCGGAAACCTGGGATTCATCGGAAACCAGTTTGAGAAACAATGGTTTGAAGGAATCCAGTCTACTATCTCCCTCCCTCTTTCTTGAAGATACTACAATTCTCGATTTCGCTATGTATGGAGTTCTAAGTCATATTTCGAAAAGATCAATAATATTTATGGGCTTTGATTGCCTTCGATTTGTGGTCCTAAATAAGGACAAGAATGGAATGATTGTCAGCCTTAACTTCAAGATGCCTGTAGTGACCAATTATGTTTCAGATTAGTTGTTGAATGTAAGTTGAAAACGTAGTTACATAACATATAACACGACTTCTATCTCCTGTAACATGAACTACAGAGCGAGTCTCTTGCTAGAGGCCCCAAACTATTGTCTATGTATACAGTCGAACAGCGCGGGTTTCTCGTTCATAAACCCTGACAAACAGGTTCAATTAAAGCAAGCCAGACGGCATTTCGAACGGAATTTGGTGAAAGACGTGCACCATTGAAGTGTTCCGTCCAGAAATTGGTTAAAAACTTAGAGACAAGGGGAAGCCGATCTAACGCCTGCCGACATCTTTCTTTGGGGCCTATTGAAGGGCAAAGTGTACAAAAATCCACCCCGCACAATCGAACAACTCAAAGGCGCTATACGCCGAGAGATTCAAGCCGTCAAAGTCGACACCTTGGAAAAAAAGTATTCCAGAATTTGGAGAAACGCATTTAAGTGTGCTTGGATGTGAAAGGAGACCAGATTCAGCATCGATTATGAGTAGATCCTGTTTTACTTCATTCCCGGTATGTGTATATAAATTTTCAAGTCATTATTTCAATAACATAATTTTTTTATAGACAATAGTTTAGGGTCTCTAGCGAGGAACTCTCCCTGTATTATACGAGAGTAGAGGAAAGATAATTTTTTCTTAACTTCACGAAATAAGTCTTCGTATATGACTTTACGTATTACAAGGTTTGAAGCCCATAACGCCCAATGTCGCGGTCTGTTTGATATCGCCGGTTACATGAGCTTTACACAAGCCTTGAGTCAATCTTCCACGTAGAACGCAAGACGTTGTAACCCCACACATAGCACCGGCGAATTAAAGCGTTACGCCACAATTTGTGTTCTGTATGTATGTGTGTGTTGTGTGTGTGTCTCTCTGTACTGGTTCCAGCCGAAGACACGCATCAAGGAACATTTTAGTTTTCTTTTTATTCTCGTAAACCCAACATAAAAAATTAGAACAATACAATGAAGGACTGAACACTGAGGAGACAAATTGAATGATAAAGCAAAGGGCCACAAGAAGGGTTATGGACGAGAGTACGGCGGAATCTGTGTGGGAAGGTGGGCGGCAATGGGCCTGTAGAAATGTATAAACATGATTCATTCGTAAAACGTATAATGAAGCTGAACGCTCCCGTAATTTATATTCTTTACATTTTACAACCATAGAGAAATACGAAAGAAAGTACTATAATTTTTACATAAGTAATAGTCCTTACGTGGTATCGTCTTTATTTTTTTTACTACATCATTTTTACAAACGTTGCGTGTACCGTCACAGATTTCCAGACTCCACTACTGTGAAGAAATACGCAAGCTCTTTTGTGTTTTCTAATGTGTCGCAATATAATTTTAATCCAGTGTGAACCTTCAGCTGAAATAGTGTCTTACACTTAACGTTTCGTGAATGTATTAATTTATAATGCGGAATTTCAAGTCACTCTGTTTAAATGTACTGATATTAATATTTATCCACTCACAGACTAACTGGTCTTATAAAAATCTTATAGTAAAATTTTTATTACATCCTGTGTCTTGGTCCTCATAAACATATTAGGTTCTTTTAAAGACAAAAGAACTCCAGGGTCATTGTGCCCACACCAACCATTAAGTCCCATTAATAACAGCAAACCTCCAGTGCCATGGTGCTCTCTCCATCATGTGCGCGCACAATATATATAGTAGGAGTTTAAGTTCTCTTGAAGACACCTTGAAGATGGCCTGGAAAGGCCGAAACATGTAGTTGTCTAGTAATAGTCATTAAAACATCTTAAGTGACATAGTTGTGTTTGACTACATACACTTTGCCACTCCATATCAAGTATTACATCATCCTCGAGACAACAGCCCTTCACGTCCATGGTGTCCATACCAAGCGTTAGATAATCGATAATCTATTGGTTGAAATATCGATTCTTGTTCTTTTGTTGCTTCAATATAAGTTATACTTTTACCCAGTTTTCCCTGTGCCGTGACGTAGGCCTTCTGACGTGATCGTGAAATTTTTTTTTAGGATTTCAAAATAACGTAATGTTTGAAAACAAACTGGTATTACTGAAGAGTCATAAAAGCTACCATTTGGAGTAAGTATGCTGTTTGGATTATAATTTTCTTTTAAAGAAAAACTTGCCATTGTCATATTAAATCCAACAAAGATAATTATAAAACTTCTTAAAGGAAAATTATAATCCTGAGTAAGGAATTGCACGCATAGATCTAAAGTGAGTTGGTTCTTAATGTAATGGAAGAAGGAGTTTTGCCTATATAAATAAAATGTAAAATGATTTTATATAATTCGAATGGAATGTCAAACCAGCCCTGCATTGAAGATAGGAAGCGAAATATTTTGTGGGTAGTCATTGATGATTACGAGCCAAAATTGGAAAGTTTAACAGGGAAAATCCGGGAAACTGCTACAAAAATTTCTTCTTTTATTTACGTACTTATCTAAGTAACATTCTAGGTCTCGACGTGCACACTACTTCTTTTTCTTTGGCCGACTGTAGTGTGTGTGTTTTTAGTTCTGATCACCTATTATTATGTCTGCTATGCAAACATTAAATCTCTCTATTTTTCCGTAAGTCAATTCAAATTTTTGTAATCTTCAGATGGCTTTTTCGATAACTTTCTTTTACCTCAGTGGATAGGCCCAGTTCAGCTATATTGCTATATTAAGTGACTTTATTCCCAAGATATCTTAATTTCCGTTTCCAACTGCGTCGAGTATCAGGTTCAATAAGTGGATGGTATATTGGAAGTTGTTGCAGAGAAATGCTGTTTGCCTAATTTAAGGTATTAGGTCAAAATTTATGCGGGTTTCCGATAGATGAATCAAACCTGAAATCTCCAGAACTTCTAGCATGCCTATTAACAGTAACATTATAACTTTTGGCAATAACAAAAAGGCGGAATATTTCTAACGCTCTCTTGAAATATTTTATGAGGCACCTTCATTGAGGTTTTTCATTGTGTTGATGAAGAGTGAAAAATTTATGTCAAATTTCGAATTGTGCGAACAGTAAGTGGCAGATTATACTTACATTTAACTTAGGAATAACACCGCTTCCAGCTGATTCTAGTAAGCAGATTTTCTTCCAACAGATGCACAAATATATAATTCGTAGATACAATTAGAATTATTATAAAATATTTAAAAATATTTAAAATTGCTCCAAAATGTTTCGGATCACAAGGGATCCATCATCAGGGAGCTTTATACAGTGCTTGGCTAAAATTATAGTAATGGTTCTATCGTGTCCGTTGATATGGACGTAGTCGGTGTTATGGCAACAAATTTGCCCGTGGTGCGTGTGTGTACTGCACAGTCTAGAGAGACATTATAGAGTGCGTGTGTGTACTGCACAGTCTAAAGAACACTGTGTGTGTACTGCACAGTCTAGAGAGGCAATATGTGTGTACTGCACAGTCTAGAGAGGCAATGTGTGTGTACTGCACAGTCTAGAGAGGCAATGTGTGTGTACTGCACAGTCTAGAGAGGCAATGTGTGTGTACTGCACAGTCTAGAGAGGCAAT
>Ga0136643_10001444_pt1 | contig 29030 bp, 13 predicted proteins | sample TergutLab28metaG_FD_96883 | JGI IMG/M metagenome (GOLD analysis project Ga0136643, IMG submission 96883) | Labiotermes labralis P1 segment gut microbial communities from Petit-Saut dam, French Guiana - Lab288 P1 (version 3) (version 3) | ecosystem: Host-associated > Arthropoda: Insects >... | reverse complement strand
AAGGGACAAAGGCTTTATACTACATAGTAATGATGTGGGTACTAGAGGTACAAAATTTGTGAAGAGTGTGTCGGCCACACGTTTGTATCAGTTTAACCTTCCGAAACTCCGGCCAGGTGTGAATAAAATATTGGTAATATGTTATGGGAACATTGGTATAAAATGATAATTATAAAGTTGGAAATAATCTGAGAAGCAACCGCTGATCTTGCAGCTGTAGGAACCAAGCAGAAACACTGATCTCTGTAACATAATATTGCACTTAATAGGACCATAGGGAAATTCCAAAAGCTATAAGAAGTATAACAAAAAAAATTAACATTTATCTCAAATTAATTTATGCAAAAACTGGATACAATGAATTCTTTGAAGCGTTAGTTTCATCTAACGTACGCACATAACTGAGATGCGAATCTCTGTTTTATGTCTTTCAGAACATTTTGTACTTAATGCTGTCGTTTATTATTTGGCTAATGACTCTGTTAGTAGGCGCGGCAATACAGCGTTGATTCCGAATCCTCGCGACATCACACAAGTGTGCCCAAATGTAAAAGAAAAGGAATACTATGTTGTGAATAAATCGAGTGATAATGCCCTATTAAATACAGCTGAAAAAATAATATTAGACGAAGTAAACAGAATTCAAAATGGCTCAGAATATAGTCCAGTTGCTGGATTTTGTGGCACCAGCAATTATATCTACGGCAACTCAGGGGTACTTGAGCGAATATCAGCAAACATGTAACATAAAATACTTTTGTTCATGACTTTACAAGTAAAAATGCTCGACGGTTATTATTGTGAAACTTTTAAATTTCATGCGCAGTTATATCTTCTGTCAAGATTTCTTTAATTACAGGCCTGTGTACTGTCAAAGAAATGCATGAAACGCATTCATATTCGGAAGGTCCGCCTTAAGTCAATCTTCCTGCCTCCCACGTAAGCAATTGCATTTCTTTTAACTTGGTATTGGAAGCCAAGGTTAAACGTTTGTATTATTTTAGTGAGCACAAGTTCACTGGAATTTCTACTTCACACTTAATCTAAGCTAACATACTGAACTAATTTCACATTCAGAGGACCGTGCATCGTGATATATTCTTATAATAAAACCAATGAGATACACTGACTTCTCAAATTTATTTTTAGAATAGAACTCTACATGTTTCTTCGGAGAGGTTTTCTGTCCATCATAAGAAGTCTAGTACTGTATTCACAGCAATAAGTATAGGTCACACAGGTTTTGCTGACTGTTTACTAACAAAACCTGTATGACATATACCTATTGCTGTGTATACAGTACTAGACTCCTGATGATGGACAGAAAACCTCTCCGAAACATATAGAGTTCTATTCTAAAAATGAATCTGAGAAATTAGTGCATCTCATTGGTTTTATTACAAGAATACTAAACTACTTCAGAGCTACCCACTTGCTTAAAAATATCAATAAATGTAGACTGCAACTGAAAATGAAAATCATTAAACTAAATTTAAAAAATAAGGCGATTTCATTAATCTGTTACTATAAATTGACTTTTTTCCTTCTTCTATGGCGCAACAGTCGATATCGGGCCTTGTACCATTGTTCAGGAATCGAGACACGTGATGTTTTATGGTGAGGACCTGTCAGTCAATCGTCCAACCCCCAACGTGGAGGATCAGTTCCAGTACTTATAAACCCCGGAGAGAAGGTGCACCATTTACACACCGGGACACTGGGTAGCTCGGGACTTTGGGAGCGCCACTTCCCTTCCTCACAATAATTGTGAGCTGCTGAAGGGGATATTTAATATTTCAGTGACCAAATTTTTCTTACCTTAACAATGCCTATAATGTTACAGTTGTATCTTGTTTGACATTCAGATGCTGCCACTGTGTTCATTTAATTACTTCTTAGTATTCTCCAGTAAATAAATATATACATTTTAAATTTTCATAAGGTACCTTTCGTTATTGTGTACTTACTGAATATGTGTGTACATCACACACAGTGAGAAAGAAACTGGCCCACAATCTGTATGTAACGTGATTTTATTTAAAAAGCGGTACCAAATATTATACAATATATGCCCTGAAACTTACTGTTTTTCTACTGACAAGACACCGTCGAACTGGGTAACATCCTCCTTACAACTGTGGTGTTATTTGTCATGATGATCACACGCGTTTTTGGGTGTATTTAAGGCACACAGTGTACAAGAGAATGCGATTGTCATAGAACGATCGTGTAATGCATGCACGACGAAGTGTGTGGCATGCTGTGTAACCGTCGCCACCTGTGAAAGTCAAGCTAGTCACAAGGCGCCGGAATTCGCTTAATGCATTATTCTGATCGAATCATTCAAAACGCTACTATGTTCGGCGATACTAGAAATGAGCGTGGGACGTCAAGCGTCACACCTACGGCACAAGTAAACACAGGCTGTCCACGGAGTGTAGGATACCAGAAAATAGAGTTGCCATAGTTGCAGCTGTACAAAGAGAGCTGTCTAAAAATCACGCAATATCACAATATCGCAATATAGCATGAGAAATAGGACCTCCCTAACAGAAGGGCCTCGAATAACTTCATGAAGATGAAGTGGATCACCAACAACACTTCTCGAGGAGCGCACTCCAGACAATCATCGTCTAAACGTGCCGTCGGTGTAAGAATGATACTTGAACAGATTGATCATTTGACACATTGCTCCATTTGACTGCCCCAGGATATGTTTTATAACATTTTCAACTTCTTGTTTCTGGCAAGGAATCACACTCATAAGAATATCAACGCAAAGTATTTTGCACTTTCTACATTGTTCTTTTGCCACACATAAAACACATAAACTGGTGTACATGAATACAATTTATTTGTGACATTGTATCTGTAATGTCATAAGTAATATTGTTGTTTATTCACAGAGAGATGCACGTGTCATCTTTCTTGACTGTGTCGCTGTGATACTGATTTTTTATCTGATGTGTATTTTGGTGATGTTCATATTTGATTTCACTTAGGCTTCTTCAACGTACTCTTATAGAGTATTAATTACAATTTCACACACAAATTTAAAGTACTCGACGTTCAGGTCGCATTGCTGTACGGATCTACCACACTGCCTGATTTTGACGTACAGGTGACCGTGCATCGTGATAAATTCTTATAATAAAACAAACTAGATGCACTAATTTCTCAAATTTATTTTTGGAATAAATTCTACATGTTTCGAACAGTTTCTCTGTACATCATCAGGAGTTTTTCACCGTACACACAACAATGTTGTATGTCATACAGGTTTGCTGACAGCTTGCGAGCAGGATCCCGCTCGCAAGCTGTCAACAAACCTGAATGACATATACCATTGTTGTGTGTACATTGAAAAACTCCTGATGATGTACAGAGGACCTGTCCGAAACGCGTAGAGTTTTATTCCAAAAATAAATTTGAGAAATTAGTGCATCTACTTGGTTTTATTATAAGAACGCACTCTCTGATATTTGTACCATATATGATAGGCGTTAGTTATATCCTGGACACATATTTCGGTCCGATTGTGTCATCATCAGTCTCCAACACACGAAAGGATACAATAGGGCTTTGAAGTAGTGCTTCCCGAGAAAGCGAATTGATGTCCATTATATAACAAAGGCGCAATTGCACTAATAATCAGTAATTCTCACAGTTGAGCTGCATTATTACAGAGCTTAGCGGTACAATGAAGTGTAATTAAATGTTGTTCATTTAGTGCGCAGAGGTCCAGATTGAGCGAACACGAACAGACTCGGTGGAAGAAGGGCTTAAATATTATGCAGCCAGGTTTAGAGACTTTTGGTGTTACAGATAAGAGAAAGAACGCTAAAATGTGTGACCGAACAATGAGAACGCCTGTTCGAATCCATAATAGCTTACGAGTGTTTACGAGGTTTTATTATTATTATTATTATTATTATCTGTCATAATATCAAAAACCACAAATCCGATTGTCTGGAGTTCTGTCGTGGTCAAAACTTCAGGCAGATAAAATACTCATAAATAGAAGATAAGATTTCGGTAATTGAAAAAAAATTTAAAATGAGGTAGTAATCTTCTGGACAACGATTACAGTTTGAGGAAGAGAATTTTTAGTCGTGCCGTTGTTGTTAACTTCCGTCGATGTAAGACTTTAACTCTCGTACCCACGGAGATGGAGATCACTCCGAAACATCGGAACCTACTTGCTAAACTACAGGGAAGCTGGTTTCAGCGAACCATAATCCTAGGAATTTGAGGTCGGAACCACTTTTGTTGCTTCAGACAAACTTGAACTGAAAAGCCTCATGCCACAATTTTTAGGAAGTCCTCGCGTAGTGTTCTTCATTCTTCCTTCATCGGTCTTGTTACTATGTAATAATATCCTATCTTATACAAGGCAGAGCAATGGCTGCTGCGGTTGCGTGCTTGGAAACGGTTTGTTTCACAAAGCCATGGCTACCCGTCGCAGTGGCGGTCAGTAATGAGATATCAGTAAGATGCTACAATGTTTAAAATTTGAAATAGAAAGAAACATGAGTGAGATTATCGGTGTATAAAAAAGTCCAATAATGTGCAGGGGCTGACTGTAGTACATTTTTCTCCATATACAGATTCTAAAATGTCTTCCTTTCTGATGAATTTCTAATTGTTTCTCATATTTAACGTTTCTCTTTGAAGTATAGGAATCTTTTAGTGGTGTATGCAGTTTATCTGGCATAGAAATGCAACTGGTGTATGGGAGTTGTATTGAAGGCAAGAAAACTGCTTGTATCACTTTCTGCCTGCATTGCTTTATACACGTATTGTTCGCACCCTTTCGCAGTCACATCTGGGTAGCATTTTCTTCATAGTTCGCTCCAGTTGCTTTCAATCGGAAACAAGTCACACAACGTAACACTAAAGTAACATTCAGGTGCATTCATAAACTGTTTTTGCAGTGGAAAAGCAACAAGTATTACATATTCTGAGTGTCTTTGTAACCTTATTTATCCAACAAGAAATTCGCATGCGCCATATTGGCTTTCGTGGCTTGCCCTGATCCTCATTTTCTCATAAACTGCACGATTTTGGAAAAATATTAGCGAAAATGAAATGTGTGTTTTGAGGTTCTTTAAAATTTTGTCTGAAATATTTTTTGTTCTAAGCAGAATTTAGGAAGATATGATCTAAAATGATGTTTGTCTTCACGTGAAGTCAGATTTTTAGAAAAACTTGAATATTCTTGATATGTTTTTTAAAAATTTTCATATATAAAATTTGGCGAAAATCCATCCAGTGGGAGCCGAGTTATTCCACGCGGACGGACGGACGGACAGACAGATATGTCGAAGCTAGTAGCCGCTTTCTTAATTTTGAGAAAGCGCCTAAGAAGGTATCTTTTCATATTTTTTGTTCACCTTTCTTCTTTCCATCTTAATTCTCTGTACTATCATATTCTTCTTCTCACCCATGAAAACAACGAAAAAACAGTCCATATTTTTTCGCTTAAAATTGTCTTCTCCAAGTCCGAGACCCGTGAAACACTTTGCAATATGCCTAACCCACAAAATATAATAACACTGCTCTCCAGATGTCGGAATATCTTGTTCAATATAATCGAAGCTCCAAGTCTGCAAGGTTATCTCCTTCATTTCCACACCAAAATGTGCTCCACGCCGCTCGTGGTCATGCTCATGGTACTCAAGACGGTTGTTTCCGGCTGCTCATTCAGTGGCTGGAAACACTCTGGTCTACTTGGTTCTTCCTGATATTTGTGTTCTATGTATAGACGACTAAGGAAAGCCTTATAAAAACGAGGGCTGAGACAAAATCATTCTCGATATTTTTTCTTACTCCTGTGTCGCACTTTCCAGTAAAATGCCAACAGAGCACTTTCTCTTCAATTCTGCTACATGGACAAAAACTTTTTATATTCATTCCCGTGCATCTTTCCTTTTCGGGACTAAAATGTTTTTAAATAATATTTGTGGGTAGCATCGCACAGTACGTGGTGTCCTTGTACAGTACTCATCAGTGAAATTTAAAAATAAATCATGTCCATTCCCACTATTTCACCTAACAAGTGCAACAAACACACAAATTATTTATAGCTACAGAGTGTAGGAATAGGTATTTAAGCAATAAGAGCCCCCAGGACCACATGGAACACCGTCTAAATTGCAATACATCTCGGCCAGCCTTTGAGGGCCACATCTGTGACGAGACGGATAAAGTTTTAAACCTCAACAAATTTCAAAGTATCAAAAATCTCTCGACAAAAAAGACCGTTTCATTAACGAAACTGGATTTAATTTACGCCTTACGTAAACATGTATTTAATTAGTGAAATTAATGTCGACTTTGGCAGTAGTGCAGAATGTCTGCATTCAGTAGACATCAGTAATATTCTGTTTGATTTCTTCCATTACAGACAAGTTCCAGGAGGTGTAGGTCAACATGCACGGTTAAGACTAAGTTAAAATTAATGGGACTGTACTTTTGCCTGTTGTATATATGCATGAAGCCTGACCTGTCTTATTTAAGGAGAAACATAGGCTGAGGGCGTTTGAAAATAGGGTTTGGAGGAAGACGTTTGGACCCAAGAGGGACAAACAAACAACGGCACCTGCGAAGAATGCATAATGAAGAGCTTCATGATCTGTACTGTTTGCCAAATATTACTTTGTTCATAAATGTAGAAGAATGAGTTTGCTGAGGCATACGGCACTTGTGGGGGAGAGGACAGGTGCATACACGATGTTTGTGGGGAAACCTTCAAGAGGACACTTTAAAGACATATTCTTAGATGAACATTTAATATTAAAATGGATTAATGAAATAATGTGAAATGCCAGCTTGACGCACCATACAATTAAAGCCCAGTAATCTGTTTCAGCAGGGCGTGAACTACATTACTACTGTATCACTGCAGTAACGTTCAGTTCAGGTCGCCAACAGACAGATCGATTATATTTCGCGACAAAAGTTGGGGGCTCCTTCTTATGGAAACACAGAAACATAGACGCTGGTGGTTGGTTGCCGCAGATACGGACGAATCCCTACTATCGTTTTCCTCTTGTCTCTTTTTTATTTCTATTTCTCGGCTTCTTGTAATGGTATACGAAAGAGTTTTGCTACCCTTTATAAACCATTTCCAACATTACTGTTTTTTCTACACTAAACAGACTTGTGTTAGGGTCGTTCTGCGTACAAAGTATGAAAGGATGAATCCTTCCATACTGTGATTGATGACACATGTCCTGAGTGCATGAATGTCATTAGTCACCTTATAAATATATTTATATTAATTTTATTTTCGTTCAAAATTTTGCGAGAAATATCCGACACGTTTTCGTTGTAAGTGGCTGCCCAGAATTTTTTGTGCTTGGCCATAAAATCCTATCCATGAGAAACACGAAAGTAAAACAGGATCATAGCATTAGCTCTTGGAGGAATAAAGAAATATTATGGAAACAGGCTTCCGTCCAGAGACCCCTGACTTTCGATTGTTTCATGGACGACGGAACGCCTCAAGATGAAGGCAACATGTTACCAGTGACGCAGTGTGATATCCCAGAAGACTGAAGCCCTCGATGACACCGCTGTGGGAACCTCCAAACTCGCAAATCATTCCTTTGTCCCAATGGTCTCATTTCTTCTGTAAACTCCATGGATTAGATTCTTCATATAGTCAAACATTTCCCAGCATTTTATGGAACTACACTGTTCGTTTCCGTGTCCACAACAGCCTGCCACTTATTCCAAATCTGTGCCAGACCAGACCAGTCCACGCCCCCATCATGTTTCTTGAACATCCATTTTAATTTGAGGGTTGTTTGACCGTGCATCTTCCTTATGAAATAATGTGAAATGCCAACTTGATGCGACAATGTAATTTTATTGATGTATTCTTAGTTCGACATGTTTCGGGTATATATGCCCATCATCAGGAGCATTAGATGTTGAGTTGCAGCGTATGGTTTTCTGCACCGAATTTTTGGAAGGGTGGTGGTCTTGAGAGCCGCTGCGTATGCAACGGCTCTCAAGACCACCACCCATCCAGACACTCGGTGCAGAAAACCATATGCTGCAACTCAACATCCAATGTTCCTTATGATGGGCGTATGCGCCCGAAACATGTCGAGCTAAGAATACATCAATAAAATTACCTTGTTGCATTAAGTTGGCGTTTCACATTATTTCATACCAACTAGATAATATCTGAGATGTCGGCTTGAGAATTTAAAATCATAGATTAATGAAGTAGGATGAAGATTAGAGATAAATAGTTTTGATCATTACGACGATCAAGATTAGAGGTTGACTGTTTAGTATTCCTATGCCATAATCGTGTGGTTCCTTATTCAAACATCGGTAGGGAGAGCGGCCAATTTACAAAGCATTTTCGCGAGTTTCTTCAGTATTTGCAGGAAAATGCCGGTATGGTTTCTCATTCTATCCCATGGGCCAAATACCTTTACATAACTTTAAGTTTTAATTTATTAATTATGGCTTCTTTTTTTCATGGTTCGCCAGGCCTTGTGGGCCTAGACCACCTCATTGCTGAGGTTTCTAGATTACGCTCAGGCACACCGCAATCGGTAAGACTTCTCTAGGCGAGTGAGCGGTCCGTCGCAGAGACCACTATCTGACAACACACAACATTCACAAGAGACAAACATCTATGCCTTCGGTGGGATTCGAACTAGAATTCCCAGCAAGGTAGCAGCCGCAAACCCGCTCCCTAGACCGCGGCCACTGGGATCGGTTACCGCTACCTACCTGAGCCATTAAAATCGTCTTGAAATTAACCACAAATAAAATAAAAATGTTCAAAGCCCGGTTGTTTGTACTTTATTACTTGCACGTGTTCACTGCAGCGGGAAATGTAACATTTTCGTACAAAGCATCTGTAATCCTCCCTTACGAACTCTTTGACCAGCGAGATTCATTATAAACATCTGCTGCGTCCACTCCACAGAACGTCGCTTGGAGTTTCGGTAATGACGACAGGGTCTACTTGAATAGAATTCATTCAACTCAGCTTCATTCTGGCATCCTCAACGGAGTCAAGTTTATAATGAAGAAAACTGTTATGCGGAATCTAAACGCACAAATTGGAAACACCGTGTGCTAATTGATATTCCTTAATATTGCACTGTATTCAATACTGGAACAAAATCATGACGTCTGATAAAAGTTTTGTAACGCAGGTCGAGCAGCTAAAATGTGAGATATTTACATAAGCGAGAGTATCGTAAAGATAGGTTTTGTACGCAGTGGTCTAATTTAGTTTGCTGTATTCATAACGATATAAACAGTTTCATTATTTGCTAATATGACGATTCCAGTGGCCGTGCGGTCTAAGGCGTAGGTCTGCAGCGCCTGTTTGGTGGGATTGCGGGTTCGAATCCTGTCGGCATCATGGGCATCTGTCTTTTGTGGTTTTGTTTTCAGGTAGAGGTCTATGCGACAGGTCGATCCCTCGTCCAGGGTAGTCCCACCGAGTGTATGAGTGTGTGTGTGTCTTAAAGTGATATGTGGTGCAACAATAACGCCCTACACATAAACTTAACAGGCTGAAAGTAATCAGAATAAGAAAGACGGTAGAGAATTTATTATTTATGTGTCCCTCGTCATCACAAAAGGAAGGCTGAGAATAATGAAAGCAGATCACTAATTTTGACTTTAATTAAGAAAAATGTTTGACAAATAATTTTCTTTAATTTTCAAGTGTGACATTCCGTTGTGTGTCCACGATATGAAAACATAAAGTCAATATAAGTCTCAACACAACTCTCTTTATCATAGAATGGAATCCATCCGTTTAACCCAGCAGCATCATGTCCTCTGCAGGCATTTAAACTTTAAAGTTAAAGAATTTATTTATTCATACGAATTTCTTTATCTCGAATACGCAATGCATAAATTTGTTAAGGACAGACATATCCCTCAGCAACTGACTTGTTACGTAAATATAAAACCACTCTTACTCTTATGAGCAATTCTATTACGAAAATATTTCATTTGCATTCCTTCTTCTCTTTGCTCACCAAGGAATGTTCTTCTTAAAAATTTTATATGATTCCCATGAACGAAGCTGCTTCAAGTGCTAGTGCACATATCGTTATGGACATCACAGAAACTGAAAATGTTAACCAACTAGTTGCTTCTTCTTACTGAATGATTAGCAGCAGAGTGAACTGAAAACTTACTCTGACGATGCACAAGGGAAATTTTCACTAATCCGATAAGTTGTTCTTAGGTATTGTCACAGTGGGCTAATAATAAAATTTCACTCATAATGTTTGTACTGTACACCATAACAGAATGTTACACACTGTTTCTAATATTTATTTTTACACTCGCAATGGTGGATCAACTTCGAAAGTGATCACATTTTCTTCTGCACGACCTCCCCATTACGAATAGGATGAGAATTTATCGAAATTTCATTAGCGTTTTAATTGTGGCTCTAGTGATATAAAAGCAAACAAACGTAATGTTTGATGTTTGTGTGACGGTGCATCATCGATACAATAATAAAAACAGCCGACTATATGTAACAATAATAATTTTATGAATAATTTCATTCAGCTCAACATGTTTCGGGCGATAATTTCACCCATCCTCAGGTTCACTAAACTGTGTTTACAGCTTGCGGTATAAAGCATCGACGATACTGCCTGCACGCTGTAAACACAGTCTAGTGATCCTGACGATGGGTGAAATTGTCGCCTGAAACATGTTGAGATGATTGAAATTATTCATAAAATAATTATTGTTACATATAGTTGGCTGTTTATAAAGGTAATGTTGTCTGAAATCAACCACTCGCTTCAGGGTAAACGTCTAGAAACCAATCATCCGTTCAAATTTTACTTGTCTTCAGTTACCTTTCAAAATAGAGTCAAGGCGATTATATTTCCCTTTGCACAATGGTAATTATGAATGAACATTTCAACTACATATGTGCATTTTATGAAAAGATGACTTGCCGATCACGAACACGTATTTAAAACGAATTTCCAAAACCTCCTTAACTCTTGCATTATCCAAATTTGTCGCCAAATCTTAAAAAGCGTATGAAGAGCTTATTACGCTCACACAACTATCTTTAATCTCAGTACTCACACTTCAGTTCTTACGTCTTAGAAATTATCAATAAATTTATGCTGGAATCATTGCCTGTATGCAGTTCGTTCAGATTCGTGTTGAAAATAAGAAAACTAAGTTTCTTGGACAGGATCGACTTCCATTCTCAAGCTAGACAGGCAGAGCTGTTCGTAATATCCGTGCAACCTATGTTGCTAGCACTATATATGTCCTGATAACTGGCAATATGTTCAGCCAGCAAAGAAGTACTATTCAGGTTTGTACCATTGATTATAGAAACCTTTAACAGAGACGGAAAGCAAAACCAATTAATTATCACAAAAGACAAAAGCCCCAAGGGGCCGATGATAGAGATTTAAAAGTACGTGATTCCAAACGTGAAGCAATATCGTCAGAACCGTACAGAATTTTCAGACAAACTTTCGAAGTAAATTTTTAACTGCAGCTGATAAAGAACCAAGACATTTCTGACAATTTAGAAATATGATTTTATAGCTGCCAGTGTGCATCCGAAACAGAATTATGCGCCATATTCTTTACATATGAATTTAACTCCTCTACAGTTAAAACGTAACGATTATTTTGGCTCAGGTCACCTGGCATTTCCTCAATTACGCAAAAATACCGAGAAGCGATTCTAGTGAACGTTATAACATTTATCAACTGCACAACTTACCAACTGGTGTACGCCGAGCTGTGTTTATGATAAGACTGATAATTCTGATATGAGTTTCCTATAAAGGTGGGACCATATTGGAACCGATATCAAAATTAAAATTTTCCGGTTTCCTCTGTTGCACCACTCAAAGCCAAATATAACATAAATACTTTCAGTAGTGTGGGATATGAGGCATGTAGTCGGAAATTTGTGACTTCGTTATAACGAATTCGTTCTATGGGCTTTTAATTCATTTGACAGAAATATTATAAAATGTTTGCGTCGATGAATGAAGTATTCTAAATGAAATGAGTGAAGCTGCAATTAAAATAAGCATTATGTTTTCTAGAAGTGTGTTAATTATGCGAAATGACCGTGGTCAATATTACCACTCGGCTGCGAACAAATGTACGCTAAAACTTTGGCAGAGACAAGCAGGCATTTAGCCAACCTCAGCATTCAAAACTGAAATATATTTGGACGAAAAGGGAAGTTGAAGGAATAATAAAATATTATACTGCAGTTTAATTCTTTCTTCAAAATACAGACATATTATTGCAGCTATATAGCAGCAAAAAAATTCAACGTAAGAGAGAATTTAATGAAAAATGAAGGGAAGTAAGTAAAGGAAGGTTTTTACGTCATTTCTGAGGTACATCGCTCACAGAGTACTGGAATAGACACTTAAAGGAGATAAAGTATTCAAGTAGGAAGACCTGAAATGGAAGACAGAAAGTATGGCATTTCGTAATCAATGGGCAGTATTAGAAATTTTAGTGGGGAGGTAAATTTGAAGATGCGAAATTGACTGAAAGGCCAAGGTGTAGGGTCCAGTTAAGGAATGTTACGAATTTAGTAGTGAAATGTATTGACCAGCTGGATACGTAACTGCTGGCGAAACTGCGTGCACATTGTTACAGATATAGCCAGTGTTTCAGTCAGTGAAACCAAGGAGGTTTCTTTGGGATGTGGTTCAGATGAAGGAAAGTAAAACTCGTGGGTCGCTAATACAACGAAAAGCGGCCATGTAGTGGACCGGGGCGATAAGATGACAATATTAAAAGGGACGTCAGAGATATAATTGGAGCAGATCGGAACTGGAGTAAACTGCTTCAAAACAGTGGCCAAAAAGGGATTTGATACTAGCAATGCCGAACCTTCTGGATATAAGGCTAATCACTGCAGTGCACCCGATAAAAGAAGATTTTAGGTAAAATAATCCGAGGTGTAAACGATATAATTCAATATAACATTCCGGTGCTAATTGTAGTATTGCGTAAAACATGAAACTACAAAAAAATAGCTGTACTCTGTACTGTCTTAGATTCGAATTGGGTAAATCAAATATATTAATCAGAAATATTTCACTGTTTTATTCGGTTGCTGAGTTCGAGTTTATAAACTGCTTCGTACAATAACTGAACAACAAAAACCCAACTAGATGCCACTTGTTATTTTATTATGCGTCTTATAGGCTCAACATGTTTCGGGCATCACGATACCCATCATCAGGAGCTCGCGTCTATGATGTTGATTACCATATTGGTCGTTTCGTTCTTGGTTTGCTAAAGCCTGCAGCCCGGACACTAATCCAGCCTAACCGCACCTAACCTCCAACATACGGCAAACCAAGAACGAAACGACCAATGTGGTAATCAACATCACAGTCGCGAGCTCCTGATGATGGGCATAGTGATGCCCGAAACATGTTGAGCGTATAAGAAGTACAATAAAATAACAAGTGGCATCTAGTTGGTTTTTTATTCTTCAGTTATTACAAAGATGCACGGTCCAATAAACATCAGATGCTTCGTAAAATATTTAAGTGATTTTGTTCAAATTGTATCCTATTCTGGAACATATTTACTGATTAGTTAAAATACTAAAACAGGTCCCTGACATTCAAGTTTCAGTTCACATGTTCAATAGTGTGATGTAATTACTTAGTGTGATAAATCCATTTGCTGGATATTTAACGATGTTTTATCAACTGACTAAAAACTGTAATGTAACATTATATGTGAAGAATGCGCATTTTATACATTTTTAATTAATTAAATAACTCTTCCAAGAGCTCAAACAATGTAGCTTCGAAAGGCAGAAACACTGACGAAGAGTGGAATACAAAAGTATGTAGAAGAAAAAGCAATAGCCTTCCAGCATTCGCGTGGAGGGACTGAGGATATTCACGCAAAATATCGGAGAGGCTAGTTAGTTTTCGGGTCTCGATTTGTATTCAAAGCTTGCCGGGATACTATTAAGTAGGAGTGATATGTGACAACAGCCTTCGTTTGGAAGACTAGCATGACTGCTATTGTGTTAGGGGGCAGAAAGGACTCTCTCGTGGCCGTGTTGAAGGTACCATTCCAGCGTTTATTTTGACAGGCCGAAGGAAACGACAAACACTTACATTTCCTGCCGTTGAAAACTTACACTGATTTACAGCACATACTTGAATATACATCTAGTGCTTTATTGTTACGCGAATATTCTGGGTCCATTACAAAACATCGTAACATGTAAGATGTATGAAATACGTTCAGAGGCTTTGAAATTGAGAGAAGCAGACACACACACGTGTACCAGATTAAAATTACACATGCACACAAAAGACCTTCTGCAGCGACCACGTATCATCTACAGAACAGATCGTCTATTCGACGTCCTGGAAAACAGAAGACACTAGCGCAATCCAATCAATACGAGTAAAAGGGAAAGGTCATCAAGTCTAGGAGTCCCACGTTGAAGGTTAGAAGTTGGAACTTCAAAAATATATAGTCCCCTTAATTTCATTTCCTCCACGTAAAACTCTTTTATGAACGTTTCTAGAAATGTAGCCGTAACTGAAAACTTTGCACGTGTCTTCAATTTCTAAATTCCCTTCTCGGCCATCCGCCAAATATTCTTCCGGTCAGACGTCACAAGACAGAGCTTCTATGGCTCAGAAATGCTACCATATATCAAGACATTTTGTTACGTGTAGCAGGGGTGGAAAAATGCCTCTCCGTAAGGACGTATGTTGTCTGGGAGAACAGTTGAAAATATATTAGGAGATATGCAATGATAATCTTCGTAGCTCTAGACTGATGTTGATTGGGCTTCAGCGCCACAAAGTCTGGTGAAGAATTACCAAAGCTTGGAAGCAATAAGATACCTCCATACACCGCAATTGGAAGAAGCAGGTTTCTGCGAAACTGCAGTAACACTGTACCAGGCTACACCACGTAAAAAATCAGGAGAGAGTATGTTCCATAATCTCCGTAGTAAGAATCTCAAACGTAGCACTAAATTTTCATTCTTCTCCGAATATTACGGTGGTCGCGCGGTCTAAGGCGTAGGTCTGTGGCCGCTCGACTTCTGAGATTGTGGGTTCGAATCCCACTGGGGGCATGGATGTTTTTCTGTTGTGAGTGTTATGTGTGTTGTAAGGTAGAGGTCTCTGCGACGAGCTGATCACTCGTCCAGAGGAACCCTACCGAAAGTGGTGCGTCGTTGTGTGTGATCTAGAAACCTTGTGAATGAGGAGGCCATGGCACAATGGGGGCTGTCGCGCCAATATATATATATATATATATATATATATATATATATATAAAGGAGATGAAGTATGAAGATCAGGATACGAAATTCCTATCAAAGTTTAGGAGTCAAACAAACAGATTACTTGAGAGATCCGGACAGGGGCTGTGACACGTGGTGTTAATTAGAAAGAAAGCTCTAGGTGATGCTCGTACAGTTATCAGTAGAAGCGTTACAATTCCGTTATCAGTAACTGTTTTGAACAGTTATGTACAGAGTTGGAACTTTCATTTAGCTCTCATTGCAGGTTATCAAATGTACGAAATTTATTTTTCAACGCTGTACTCGCTTCAGGTGTTATTTAAAGACGAATAAGATTAGGATGATTACAGAAGACTGTAATTCTGGTCAGTCACACTTTTTGGCTGAACCTGTATTCTTCTACGAGTCCCCGTCCATTATTCTTCTTTCATGTCAACTGCGAAGAAAGACATAACAGGTGTCTCCTAAACATCTGCAATTTTTGCCGTCTCCAGAAGACGTTACATCTACAGCAGTCTGCGGTGAAGCTGATTGGATAATGGCTTTGTATTAAACTCAGCTTTAGACATTATACTTAAAAATCAACACATTAAATGAGCAATGAGGTCACGTTAGAAATAATATATATAGTTCTAAAGTAAATCAACATTGATTTTAGTAACATTTATAGTGTTGTAACTCTGCAGCCGAACCATCGTTGGTGATGAGACTACGTAAAAATAAGTTTAACTTTGCTGGTTATAAGATAGGAGGCCCTTTGCACCCCCCCCCACCTTAATGTTTCAAGTACTGTAGTAAAGGGTTCGTCTCTTTTTTCTACAAGAAACCAAAACCCAATCTTCCAGCCCACAGCGATCGCCCCAGTAATACAAATAATGCATCCACTCATGATTCAGTCGTACTAAAAACGTTATGTTAAAACAGGGGTTTTAATTTTTGTACTATAATTAAATTATAGCGATGTATGAAGGGTGAAAGCATGAGGAGTTATGTACGCAGAACCAACATGTGATAGCTTTGCGAAGGTGGTAACCCTCTGGTGTGAAATGTAACATCAAACACACGGACAAATGAAGTGTCGTTCCCTCTCTAACTACACCACTGGCCCACTGGCTAATAATGTCGTTTTCCATCTCATTCGCATACTTGTGATGTTCCGTCGTCTATCACACAACGGCATTTTGAATGCATAAATGACATATACAATGATGTGGAGTGTTCAGCACAGCATACTTGTACATTCAACAAGAGTTCCAATTACGACATTCTTCATAAGCTGATAATTTAGTTTATTCGGCATGTTTTCTGGTCTCCTTTCGCCGAGTATTTTAAACACAATTGTCTAAGGATTATATATTTCTTTATCGAATAGGCCAACTTGTGTTGCCGTTACTAAATGGGCCTACTTGGGTATGTTTTCATCGAGGTCTATTTATGTGCACGTTACCAAATATGCCTACTTATTTTCTCGTTACCTAATAAGACTCCGTGTGTTTCCTTTACCAAACAGGCCTATTTGTATTCCCGTTACCAAATAAGCCTCCTTTTGTCTCTGTTACCAAATACTTATTTCTTTCAGATTTTTTTTTTAAGTTTTCACGGCACTGGAAAATAATACTATGTTCAGCTGAGGTGTAACACCGCACAGACTGGTAAGTGATTACCAACATTCTGAGGAACGTACCACATCCATCTTCAAGGTACTTCGAATACATACATGCATACCCTGAAGATGGGGATGATAAGTTCCTCTGAAGTGTTAGTAAACAAAAGGCCTAGCAGAATACACATTTAATAAACTGAAGACCAAAATTTAAATTCCGATTCTTTGTTTCCTTCATTTTTTTCAGCTAAGTCTTCATCTCTCGTAATGTACTTTTAATTGAATTTTTGCTCTATTACTTATCATAATTTGTGCTTCTTTTCCTGGCGTACCGTAAGTTATTAAGCACGCATATGACGGGGTTAGTATTAAGCGTTTGAATACAAACGGAAGCCTCTATATTAACCGAGACGTGAATATTTAAAGCTGAATTCACGTGTTCTGACTCTTATTTCGAGGCTCATTTTTACTAATTATGTTGCAGCTACAGAGAAGTGCAGCTCGTTAGAATTAACTTAGCGTTACGGAAGAAGGAGGGGTGAAATTTATAAAGTGGCGGCATATCAGGAGGCAAGTGCGGCTCTGTCTGACACTTGAATATTAGTCTGCAGCCCCGCACACGCTTTTTTTTTCGGCTGACTTAAGTTTATTTATTTCTCTCACACGGCTCTCAAAATAACAACGGTTTAAGGCCCATCTGGCTGAGTCTGGGCAGGAACCAGAACTTGGGACTTTATTCGTAACGTCTTCTCTGCCCAAAAAAAGAATTATATTTTATTAATTTTTTCTGTTCAGTGAAAAATTAATTTAAAGACAATTAATTTTACATTAAACATCCCGTTGTGTTTATATAATACTGTAAAGTAATACTTAATGACTTTCAACACGACTATATACATATTTTTATTCATAACAGGTCATTTTGCAGGGCCACATGTTTCGACGAAGATTACATAATTTTCAGGATAATTCCTAACATAAAACAATCACAGTTTAATTTTAATCTATATTTAAGCAGACCGCAATCTTAATCCTTTGGTTGTTCCATAATACATATTGCTTATGCACATAAAAAGAGTTATTTCTTAATTATCTGCTCAGTGTCGTGCTATGTTATATTAGCTGTACGCGGATAAATATAATACACTATCGCATGTCTTTTTTAGGTTTGATGTTTTTCTCATTTCTGTCATTGAAAACCTTACCGAAACCCGGGTTCAAGCCAGTGGCTTTGTAAGGGGGGAGAATTTCATTGCTAAAAGTAAGAACACTAAAACTGCGTCTCTGTTTCAATAGGCTTACTAATGACACCAAATGTTTCCAAAGTTAAGTCGCGCATGACGTGTTAATTGTTTCGAAACTGAAAACCTGAAAGGTCAAACTTAGAAACTTCATAGCGAATTGTCCAGCTGTCAGCCCCTCTTTTGACATCACTTTCTCACCGATGTTGGTTTCCATTTTTCCCTAGCCTATGGAACGCGAAATTCGAAGTTTCCATTCGCCTGCTTGAATTATTATTGCAGAAATAAGTTGAAATCTGACACGCAATTCTTTATATTTGCCGCTTTGATTTAATTTCAAACCCTTGACTCGAAACAGGCTTGCTAAACAAAATTCGAGTACAGTACACAGGTACGCATATGCTTGTCTATGTGTATCCGGGCAGTTGTGTGTCTACACATTTTGGTAACCTCTCTTTTTGTAACTACGACTTTGTCACTAAGCTTTAATTTCAGTATTAATTCTCCATATTCGTTTAACAGCAGTTGAGTCTAAACGTGTACGAGTGTTTGCGTGTCGATATTCCTTTGTATAGAACAGCAAATTTCTCACAGTACCCAAAGGTGAAGTGGGACACTATTATTATGATTCAATCTGGCCCCTTCTTCCTTAGCTACAAATTGGAACGAAGAAGAAGTAATAAAGTACAATCTACTATAAAACTCATCTCATGTTTGAAGAGCCCAATTTAGGTAATGCTGTTATAACTTCGGATAGCCAATTTATAGCCCTGATGAACAGGCAAGGACGTCGAGATGGCACAGTTAAGATGATGCTGAATTCTGTTATAAAACACGGCGACTGCTTCAGGATTGTTGTTACTTTTGCGTAGTATCGTTTGTCCTCAAAGAGTATAGAAGTTTAAAAACATTCCCAGAATGTTTTGTGATACAAATCCGATTTTATTTCAAATTAGGTGACACGCATGTTTCTAAGTACCTCTTATGATGTTACGCATCTTCCTGCCTTTGATGTAACCTACTTACTGCAGAGGCAAATACATTACTCACACAAATTTTTCAAACCCAGACCCAACCCTTCTTCAACCGTTATCTGAAATGGAAGTCAACCAAAGTACCTAACAGTAACAAATACAGGCTCTATCATTGACAGATTTGGATGAGATTTCTGCAAAATCCACAAAATTTCTAGATTGGTTTACTCGTACTTGGTCAAAAATTAGCCATATCCAAATCCGTGTCGTGGAAATGTTAAAGTACATAATTAGATGCATATTTTATGTTATGTGTAGACATTTCATAAGATTTAGCTGTATGTAAAATACGAGTGGCAGTAGGTCGATATTATCTGAAATTATCTCTCCTGAAAGCGTTAGATATGGACAGCTATTACCAGATGTATCAGATTCAATCAAAGCAGCTTCGAATTATAAAATGCACACAGAATGACTGAAGGACATTTCCTAAAATACAGACTTAAACTTTCACTCTGTGCGGTTCGTTGAAGAAAAACTTAAATATCTTATTGATTTTCACTGTCTAGATCCCATAGCCTATTTAGAATTAATTTCATAATAATGAAACTTGAAGAGTTTTGGCAGGACTCCTTTGAAAAGAGACCAACAGTTCAAAGGCCTTTACCAACACTTTAACACATAACATTAGTTATGTTGAGCCAAACACGCGAAATTCCTGGCTTGATTAAAAACCGTTCCTCTTCAGGAGATATGTTATGGAATGCGAATTTCAGCCAGAAGTTCCACTAACCTTAGTAAGGTTTTCGTGTTTTTCCTCAGTCTCACAAAGAAATTACCTTCATATTATAATCATCTTCTTTCACATCCTTTCCTATCCATAGCCATCGTCGATTTTTTTCTTTGAGCAATAAATTTTATGACTCCGACCAAAGAAATGCACTTTAGAGTTCTTGACAGTCTAACAACTCTTCGGCTTATCAACAAAATACTCTGCATTAGTGAAATCTGGAAGATATCCTGTCCTGCTCACAACGGTCCTCTGCGTCTAACAGTCATACTGTGAGAGGCTTTATACAAACGGGATGTAAGAAATGATATAAACAAAACTGTACTCAGCATTAAGAAGCGAAGAAAGGAGGATACGATGCGAAACCAGGACATTCAAAACGGGTAAAACCTTTAACACGGATGACAGCCGAATTGAACCTGGAAGATCAATACTGGAAACAGTATAAAATACCGACCAATAGGAGAACTAAGTGCTATTTGAGACAACAGGTAAAATGCAGCTCCATCACAGGGTCAGGTGAGTATCAGGGTCACTTTCTGTAGAGGTAATCGTGAATGAGATGCCACATTAACTACTCATTGCTGTAAAACAAGCACATTAACAATAGTTAGTCTGAATATTTGATTGTTTTTCAGCGTATTATACTGAGTGCCGTTAAAGTTAAATAACGCTAGTCAGTTTGGTAGTAGCAAGCGAAGCCTGAAGTTATGACAAAGACAAACTAATAATACAGTTCTTAATTAAGAAAACAACTGTCATGAAGACGGCATCAATATAATTGATAGTTTGCTGGGTCAGTAGAAACACCGCTCATAATACGTGAATAATAGTCAGCACGTTGTCCTCAAACAGTAGCTTAGATAACTGGTCGAAAGCTCCCCCCCCCCCACGACTTTATAATCACTGTAGGGCCTGCTGGGGCCTTATCTATGCCATTGTCCTTGGAATTCGACGAAAAAGGGGCTGTTTTCAAGATTACGCCTTGAGAGATACTGTGTAGGCCTACAGAGTCACAAATTTTGAGGGTCCAGCAACGCGAACAACTAAGAGTGCACAAGACTTTGATATTACCTCCTTGTTCATATTTCCTGTTTTGCTGGGTGTAAAAAACTTGGTATTTTTAAAGCGTACTGTTTCTCGTATCCTAGTGTATTGCAATATGTGTGTTTGTAACCGATCAGCATATATCAAAGCCGGTACTTTCTCGCCGTATTGAAACGTGTAGTGACATCTATATATATAGGTCTAGCCTGTATAAATTTCAATATGAGTTGTTGTAAGACTGAACCTAAAACAGGGATCACTAAATAAGAGTTGGCGGGTTGTGAGTGATGATTTGGGAAGGAACTGCTTGTGGCTTATTTTAAGGTCCTATGTCAGGACATTTCCAGGAACTCCGTCAAATAACGGTAAAGTTAAGGGTAAATTTCACTCTAGAATAGGCTACGAAGGCCCAAAGCTTGAGTCGATGTATAATTTTACTCTTTCTTTCACCTTTGTGCTAGATAGGTGGTCAACGCCACGCCACTGCCGTTTTACCCCCAGGAGAGACCCGGTACCCACTGTATTGGAGGCTGGGCGAGCCCCAGGGCTGGTCTGGAAGGTTGGGGAAAAATCCCCCCCCCCCCACTGGGATTCGATACCCGGCCCGTCTAGCCCGTAGTGGGTCGCTATACCGACTGCGTTATCCCGGCCAACCTGTCAAGTAACGCAAATTCTAAACTACAGGCCGTTCGCGATCGAGATTTTAACAGGGTAAAACTGCCAGTTGTTACAGCGACAACCTATTCAGTAGGAATTTCACCCCTTATTATGGTAAGCTGCACTTTAGCGAGGATAGCAGGTCATATACCGCTTTTGCGCTGTCTTATGTAGGTTGCGTCATGACCTCTAGTTTCCTCTCAACGTCTGCCCTGTGTAGGATTCTATTTGGAAGGCGTGTTATGGACGCACCTCTTTACACATACGCGCATAGCTTTAGACTAGGCATAATGATTACAAATGCTACCAACTACTATCTTGCACTGTATGCTGCTGTTCGTTTCAAAGGCGAATTCACCAAACCATGTTCCTCAAAGTTTGGCTCCTTTATCAGCATGGAGCGGCATAGAAGTAATTTAGTGAACTTCTGTATCTAAAACCCAGGTTTATAAGACTGAACACCATCTTGTGTAAACTGTTGTCGTCTAGAGAAGACACACATTGTAACTGAACAATAAAATCCAACTAGATGCCACTTATTACTTTATTATGCTTATGTTAGGCTCAACATGTTTCGGGCACCATTATGCCCATCATCAGGAAATCACGACGATAGTGTTGGTTACCACAAAGACTGTCTGGTTCTCGATTTGCTGCTGGTTGGAAGTTAAGTGCAGGCAGGATGGATGAGTGTCCGGACCGAAGGCCTTCGGATTTTATTCTTCGGTTATCAAGATGATGCACGGTCCAATACACATCAAACGCACATGGTAACTCACTGACAAATACCAAAGGACTAACCCATGAACACTGTGGTCAGAAAAGAAAGGCGCATTCCTACCCCAGTTTTGAATCGGTACGCTACTACACATAGGCTACTTTCCAAATAACTGTAATGTTATCTTGTATAGTGCCTAATAGGGCTTGCACTTTTACTGAAGGCACAATTCTAGCGTTACGAAGGCAATTCCATTGTGGATGGACCGGATACTGCGGTAGCAATACTTGGGTCTGTCGTCTGTATGCGCAGGATAAAGAAATCCCGAAGACATTGAACTTCAAACTAATCACAGCAAGAACCACAAAACTCATAAAACAGATGACCGTAACTGTGAACAAAAATGAAGGTCAAACGGAAAACATGCGCAATTCGTTGATTGGCTTCTCGGGAACGAATAAAATAATTCCTTCGGATCTTAAAAGAGTAATTGGAATGAAATTAAGAGTAACATTGTGTAACAATATGTAGACCTGAAGCCGGGCAGCGGTGTTTCTGAAAAAAAACTTGATTCGAAGCTCAGATTTTGGGACCTTTCTCAGCACTTCTAGAAGAGGGTCTATCGTGAAATACGCGAAAATTTCATGCTACTAAATCTTCACTTTCCCACCAGTTACGACCATAATAACGTAATTCAATTGAGTATATGTGTCTCCTTAGAGGACAGAGAATATTCATGTGTATCAGTTGCAGAATGAGATGGGCGGGGCATGTAGTGCGTATGGGGGGAGAGGAGAGGTGCGTGCAGGGTTTTGGTAGGAAAACCCGAGGGAAAGAGACCACTGGGGAGACCCAGGCGTAGATGGGAGGATAATATTAAAATGGATCTTCAGGACGTTGGATGTGTTGGTATGGACTGGATCGAGCTGGCTCAGAATAGGGACAGGTGGCGGGCACTTGTGAATGCGGTAATGAACCTTCTTCTTCAATAAAATGCGTGGAATTTCTTGACTAGCTGAAAACCTGTTTACTTCTCAAGAAGGACTCTGCTCCATGGAGCAAGCAAGCAAGCAAGCATCAATTGGAGACTTATTGGAACGGCGGGCTCATTTATTCAGTTACACTATGAATTTAGGCAGACGGCGCGGAACATAATAACACAATATAAGACAAATGGGCAACACGCATGTGTGTCCAAAAATCATAAATACTGAGAAACAATTATTGAAATGAACGAGCTGTTATCGTCAAACACTGCAATCTGAACTTGATGACGTGATAAGTGAACAAATTCTAGGTCTGGAACTTTAATTTTCACGTCATAGCACTCTTAACTTATTAGAGAAACGACAGCAGATTTCATGAAAATGCAGTACAAATCAGTGGAATCAGTTCTGAAATTACAAATTTTAAATCCAAGCTAAATATTTCTGGCCATACAAAACAAAATTACTGTTAATCACAAGTGAAAAAAACTAATACGTACTTGAATAATCACTGTCGTAATGGTGTTAAAGGAGTGTAGTCTAGTGGAAATTTGCGGATATTTAGGAGGAACTTGGTGTTTATATTTTCCGAACAGGCCCCTTTTATGCTCTGACAAAGAAAAAAGGCTTCTCTAGGAAACATTGGTACCTTCCTACAAGACAACATGACGTCACATCCCAGAAGACGGCAATCTTGTTATCACCGGCAAGGGGAACTTAAATCTCGTTCCATACAGAACTATTTGTTTTTCCTCCTATTATTTGTTTTCTCTGGTCTGGTAACAGGGCACTTTAGCGATATTGAAGCTATCTGTGAGCAATGCTGTCTCAGTTCTTTGCAATCTTTTAATACACAAAGCCATAACAACGTTGCGCCATGGCACAGACTACAGGCAACTGGTCAACGAGAGTGTATTAATCCTCAACTCATTCGTGTTGGGTGTGTCAGTTTGTGCTCCTGTACAGCTTACTTCAAAGCAAACCCGAAAGAGGACAACATACTTTCGATGCTACATTTTATATTCGTTGAAGTATTTCGTACAATTTAAACTGCACCCGGATTGAAAGTCTAGTAAAAGAACTCGACTCTTTAATTGTTAAATATTGCGAGAGATAATATAAACAGCCGACTAGATGCAACAATGATAATTTTATTAACAATTTCAATCTGCTCGACACGTTTCGGGCGATAATTTCGCACTAGACTGTGTTTACAGCTTGTGGTATAAAGTACCGACGATGCTGTCTGCTGGTCACCAGGATGAGGTGGAACTTCCAAGTTCCACCTTACACTGGTCACCAGCAGACAGCATCGTCGGTACTTTATACCACAAGCTGTAAACACAGTCTAGTGCTCCTGAAGATGGGCGAAATTATCGCCCGAAACGTGTCGAGCTGATTGAAATTGTTAATAACATTATCATTGTTGCATCTAATCGGCTGTTTATATTACTACATCAAAGATGCGCGGTCTCACAAACATCAAATTTATTGCGAGGGACTAAATTTCAGTCACCGATTTTTTCGAAACTGCAGTCTGCTCTCACCAAATTACGGATGACACCATTGACTCTTCTTAAAGAATACGAGAACTTGTTCATTCAGATCTCCGTGTCTGAGATTTCGAAATGCACCAGATATTAGGTCATCCTTTGATTGGGTCCCTATACTGTGGTTATGCGGGCTGTTGCTAAAACAAAACTTCAATTTATGTTGAAACCTTGTTATGTAAAATGCATAAAATCTAGTGGAACTGATAACTAGGTGCGTGAAACATAGATGTAATTAAGCTCTACCCTTTGCTTTGTTTTGCAGATGGACCCCTGATGTGTTCTGTTTTTGATGCTGTAGATAGTATGGTGTAGTTAATTACAGGGAATAATAGAGAAATATATGGAAGTTATAAATAAGCACATAAAACGCCAACTGAAATAGAGGGGAGGAAGGAAATACTAACTTTTAGAGGTTTATATATTTATGCTGGCGTTAAACTGTATAAAGCTATACATCATAACATTAACAATTTATATATTTCGGTAACCAAGTAGAAGTAATTTTCAGTGGAATGATTTGTTAGGCACGTAGCTTGTGTGGTAAATTAAAATAGAACAATTAAAGAATAATACTCCAATTTGGAATCAGCACTGACAAGCCATGTAATAAATCTAATAAAGTTCCAGGGTGTAGAATAACAGCCGAAAGGTGTATTATGAATGAGCTGAAAGTACTATCTGGGAAAAGTTTGCTTGCTGACTCTCATATCTGAACAATTTGTTAATTTCTTGTTAATGGAAATTTTGTAACAGAGCACTGACACACCTTACCATTTCATATAATTACATATATTCCATGTCACCTATTTAAATGTGAATGAAGAGTAATGTGGACTTTAAGCGTTCGATATCCTTGTATTGAAGAAAATTCTATACTTATAAGAACAGACAATTTTACATCACAAATTATGTTCAATGAAATATTATTATTTTTCGATAACATAATTCGGCCACTCCTTTGACAATGATCAGGGTGTCTTATAACAAAAATAAAAATCAATATACAAATAATTGCACAGAATGGACCTGATATTAACCCTTTACAGACGAAGCGCAGACTGCTTTATTTAAAGACCCAGTTCATACCGCGCAGTAAAAACTTTTCATCTCGGTTTTAAAAACCAATCACGTATGTTGTATGGGGCAGAGGTCGCTGTTTATTCTGAGATAAATACAAAACACATAAGAAAAGTGTGGGCAGAAAGTACAATTATTGAATGTTAAAATTGTTGGTGCATCACGTGAACAGTAGGCTTTAAAATGTTAGACTGGTGTTTTCTGCAGTGGTCTTTGTGGATATGAAATATCAAGTTCTATTGCCTTTAAATTACAGTTGAATAATTTGTGTTTATATTGCCTCTTGGACGTGTGCAGGGTGCGAATAAACTACACAAATCAAACAAACAACATAAACATACCTTATTTAAGTATATTTTAAAATCAATATAATTAGATGCTGTATTACCATTGAGAACGCTACAGAAAAATCCAGTGTAATGTGAAGTAGTTTATCACACACACACTTCTGTGCAGTCATTTGTATTTTGATTGTATTATTTTTATAAGACACTCTGAGGATTTTTACAGGGCTCACAGGAATGTAGGTGAAGGATAATATTATGTCATAGAACATATTAAAAAATGTGTTTGTTGTTTAATACATAAGTAAGTAAAATTTGTAATGAAATCAATTCAATATCCTTTTTCGGTTAATTTTTCATTATTATATTCTATCAACAATATTTAAGGTAATACAACGTAACTCACTGTTATCTACAAAACTAACAATTCTCAAAATGTTTCGCCCTCCTGACATTACTATTAATCTACATCATATTTAAAGGGGGATCGCGGTGGCATAGTGGTTAAGGTGCCGTGCTACAAATCGGAAGGTCGCTGGCTCGATCCCAGCTAGTGTCAGTGGATTTTTCATTGACATAAAATCCCTTTTATCGCACTATGGCCATGGGGTCGACCCAGTTTCTAACAGAAATGAGCACCAGGAGAATTTCCTGGAGGTAAAGGCGGCCGGTGCGTACGGCTGACAACCTACCACCATCCTATGCCGTTGTCACGCAGTCTGGGAACCTTAACTTCCTAAGAACCCTCTGGGCCTGTCCAGGCCTGTAATGGGACTGCTTTACCTTTTATATCATATTTAAAATCCCGTTTCTACCTATGATACATGTTGAAAAGTTCGGCTCTAGGATGGAGTAAAGTTTATCGATCTTCTTCACCTTCCAGTGTCCATATTCTAATGCAGAATTATTGTTTCATATCGACAGGGTCTTCCAGTGTCGAAGATCGGGCACTGAGTTGCACGTAAAATTAGTAATACAGGTTAGCGGGTTTATTTTGAAACTACTATGAAAAGTGATAACCCCTTTAATGCACTTCTAACTGCGACCAGACTTCAGTCCACATCCTTCATGTATATGCCGTAAGGTTCCTCGCTGCCAGGGTTTACACAAAATTAATTAAAAGTAAAGATGTACGTTATACTGGAAATAAAATACAGTAATTATCCGCCAATCCCAGTGGCCGCGTGGTCTAAGGCACAGGTGTGCGGTCGCTCGCTTGCTAGGCTTGTGGGTTCGAATTCAGTCGGAGGCGTGGTTGTGTGTCTCTTGTGAATTTTGTGTGTTGTCAGGTAGAGGTCTCTTCTACGCACCCATCACTCGTCCAAAAGAGTCCTACCGAATGTGGTGCGCCTGAGTGTGATGGAAAAACCTCAATAATGAAGAAGTCTAGGTTCAATGGGGCTGTCGAGCCACAAAAAAAATTTTACTGAACGAAAGTATTAACATGAATCACGAAAATACATGTCCATCAGATAAAGTAAGAAGAATACCATATAAAAATGGATAAATACTCGGAAATTTGCATTGCAGGTGTTAAATGGCGGTTTGAAGAAAGACCGAATTACCGTCAACATAACAATATTTTCTACAGTACTTATTTTGTCGGGGGACCCCAGTAGCACAGTGGTTAAGGTGCTGTGCTACAAATCGAAAGGTAGCTGGTTCGATTCCAGCTGGTGTCAGTGGATTTTTCATTGACATAAAATCCTTCCGATCGCAATATGGCCTCTAACAGAAATGAGTACCAGGAGTATTTCCTGGGGGTAATGGCGGTCGGTGCCTAAGGCTGACAACCTATCACCATCCTGTGCCGTTGTCACGAAATCTGGGAACCTTAACTTCCTGGAACCCTTTGGGCCCCTTCGGGCCTATAACGGGACTGCTTTACCTTTATTTATTTTATTGTAACGAGTTGAAACTGCTAAGGGTCAACTTCAGGACAAAAATTATTTAAAAACACACAAGCGAGCTATATAGAATAGGGTGTATACAACACTTTTGTGGTCTTTAAATAACTTTTACCCTGAAAGTGACCCTTTGCCGTTGGAACATGTTGCAGCAATGCATACTGCAGGCAATATATGTATTTGTGTCGACGGTAGTTTAGTCTTTCATCTTACAGGTAATACAACAGGATGACGAATTAAAAAACAAATGGTAGTTTGTCTGAAATGAATAGCAATTGAACAGAATACAACTAAACACAAAGCTTGAGGCTAAAAAAATAAAAATTGCCTCCAATACGGAACATGAAACAACAAAATTAAAAAAGCAGATTGTGTCCACTCTTTCTTAGATTGGCTGAAATTTGGCTCAGCTCTACATGAGAGATAAGATTAAGCAATTAAAACAAAATTCCTTTCTACGTACCAAGTCTTTAAGGTACAAATCTCTATGTATTCTTAATATTGGCACTGGATGGGGATGGAAAGTGACTTCACGTTCTTAACGCTGTACTTCCTGGACAGACCACTTGCATCCGGGAAGTGTAGTAGGAAATGGTAGGCGCTTCCCAAGATCATAAAATCGGGTCTTACCTCTGTTGCATAGCATACGCTTCCTTTTATTTCAGACTAAATATTTTTAAAGGTTTCTATCACAACATGTTTGCTGAAACAAGATTATTACAGGGAGAAGAGGAAGAAGAACTAATCTTTTTTTACACGGACAGCCCTGCACACATCCCCCCCCCCCCAGACCCCCCCTTTTTTACGGGGAGAAAAAAAAAAAATGGCAACAAAGTAGAAAATTTTTTACTTCCCGAAAAAAAAAAACGGGAGGTTTTTGTTT
>Ga0136643_10001441_pt1 | contig 29072 bp, 17 predicted proteins | sample TergutLab28metaG_FD_96883 | JGI IMG/M metagenome (GOLD analysis project Ga0136643, IMG submission 96883) | Labiotermes labralis P1 segment gut microbial communities from Petit-Saut dam, French Guiana - Lab288 P1 (version 3) (version 3) | ecosystem: Host-associated > Arthropoda: Insects >... | reverse complement strand
TGGGGGGGGGGGTTTGTTTTTTTTTTTTTGGTGGGGGTGTGGAGAGAGCAAGGGGGGGGGGGGGGGGGGGGGGGCTGTTCAAGGGCTAATTACCACTCCAGAGTCTCTTATTTCCGAATTTTGAAAGACGTGTGAGCGTGCCTCAGCGCAGTGCCCAGTCATTGAGTGCACTTTGACACGAGCACAGTCTGGTTTAATTTAGTTAGGTCATTAAATAAACATGATATCCTTAGCTTAATCATGAACAATAATTGAAAAGTACAGCATGTACAGCAGTATAGATATACACAGAAAAGAACAATAAAACACAGAACATATCAATTATATGGCTTCTATACAACAAGACGCCTGCTTAAGCCCTCAGCATAAGAACCGGGTATTCTAAGACGTTTCGTATTTCTGCAAACTTCCTCGAGAAAAATGTGGGGACATTACGTTAAATACAACATTACAGCTCCCAACCACATATTTTCCTCTCGTTGTTGACTGCTACTGTCAGTTGACGCTATTCTTAAACTCAGCAATTGACTACGTCCTTAAATAAACCAAGAACAAAATGTGAAGCTCAGACGGTATCAAACATAGACAAATATACAGCTTTCATCTTCAGGTGCGAAGCTGAACGTTATCACGTCCAAATGAAGAAACCACCATCGTCACCGCCTCAAGAATATCAAAAGTGAAATTTCGATTAATCCCGGTCCTTTGCTCCTACGCCAAAATTTGTTGCTCAAAATAAATGTCCATTCTTATCGCACCTAGTTCAAAATTATAGAAAGTTGAAAAAAAAAAAGATCACATCTCAAAGAAATCGCAAATTAATTTCATGGCGTAATTTAGGTCTTCCCTTTAATCTACACAGCATGGTGTAATATTAAAAAACTGTGCCTTCTGTCCCTAGAATATATTTCTGTGTTCCGTATTATTCTTATAATAAATACGACCTGTTGCTTTCCTACATGTTAACCGACTACTGTTTCAAATGCAATACAAACTGGATTCCCCGTAAAACAGTAATTCGGTCAGCGTATATATGTAGACTAATTTCGGACTTTACAAGGTCGAAATGAGGTTAGGCTTTGTACCAAGTGACGACTTGAACGTACTGAGACTAGCTCTCCTGCAAAATACATGCACTTTATGTGTAAATCTTGGTTATTATAGAAAGTCAAGTATGAAGAAAAGCAAAAACGCATTTTCAATTACATGTGTTGCGGTTTAGAGTTTACAGCTCGCACTATTTCCACCACTACCAAAAGTGAAGTCTATTTAACCCTTCTACATCTATAACATCGCTGTCCTTCAAATGAATCGCAGTACCCAAACAAATAAAATGTTATTTATTGGGACAGGAAATGTAAAATCACAACCGGTAAGCACCGCAGTAATTTAAAAGTATTATGCGGAATACAGATAAACTTCTCTTCTTGCACTTTGTCGCGCTGGTAAAATTTCTAATTTTTTTAGTTGTGGCCAGTTTGAACATAACGAAAGGCTTAAGTTAAAAAATGTTTTTATGATTGATTCATGGGCTTCACACACTGCGCTCTGCACTGGACAATATCTGGTTGATAAATTCACAAGTACAAGATGGGCGAAATATACAGCACATGTAACAAAGTTAAGAACACAGACAAAATTACAGACAACCCGAATGGAAGAGTACATTTCGGAGATTTGGGTTTGGTACAGAGGATAATATTATTACAAAGCAAAAATAGAATGTGAAAATACAGGCCGTATACTTCTAACCCTGGTTACGAGTCAGCGGCAGGCCCACAAGAAAACAGCAGGTCTACTAAATTTGAGGGTTTATAAATAGTCGGCATTGATTCACTAGTTGAGCGTCTGTTATGTTCCTGGGAGAACACTGCTCCAAGACGTTACCTATACTTCTGCATAGGTAGACGTAAAAGATAAAAAAGGTAAAGCAAACCTTATACAGGCCTGGACAGTCCCTGCGGATAACAGGAGTTTGGGTTTCCCAGATTTCGAGACAGTTGGCACATGAAAGTGGTAAGATCGTCAGCCGTATGCACGGGCCACCTTTAGGCCCCAGGAAATATTCCTGGTACCCATTTCTGTTCGAGACTGAATCGACCCCAATGCCATACTGCGGATAGGTACATGCACCTGTTGTAAATAACACAACATCCACCCTGCCCTGTGTGTTGCAAGTAACTGATTGTAAAACGCAATGTGACAGGTTTTAAATTGCGTTCGACGCAAAAAAAAATCTGTAAATCTTGTTCTGGTAGATTTTCTGAAGCAGCAAAGATTTCTATCTTCAAGGAAGTTGCATGGTGAAACCCTATTGTGTGCGGAACTCGAATGTCAATCGTGATTAAAGAATAATGTAGGCAGTTCGGACCAACTTTCATCGATTTCCTGTGGAATTCAAGCGAACAGAATGAGACATCTGACGGTACAGCCATTGCCCGAGAGTTTTTTTTGAAAACATTCATCCCTTTGGTTTGCTGGTTTCGAACAGCGTCAAGACTTTCATTCTAGGAAGCAGAACTTTGAAGTTAGAGAGATACGATACAACGTCAAATCTGTATATGGTTAAAACTCGAAAGAAAGAAAAAATATAGTAAGAAGATATTTTGATCTTTCAAACTTAGTTCTTCCTACTTATTACAGAAAGTGAAACGTACTTGTACCATAAACATGACAGGCCATCAGGACTTTCCAACATGAGACGGAAACGTGTCCTAGGAAACGTTACAACGTTGTTATTTAATGTTTCATGATTACTGTTTTATTTTTCAGTAAGGCACCAACATTTGATAAAAAGAAAATTCAACAAATTTCAAATTTATGTTGTGAAAAATACATTACTACAGCATTTGTAGCTACAATTTCATTTTAATCCCCTCTCACAATTCAACAAGGCAGGCAATGTACGTGTAACGTCACATAGCGATACGTTCGCGCAACCACTGTTGCAGTGGAAAATCAATAAGAATTACATGTTCTGAATATGTGTTTGTAGCCTTAGTTATCAATATTTCGACCTAGGAGGGACGAGGTAACGGGGGAATGGAGGACATTGCATAAAGAGTAGCTATATGATTTGTACTCCCCACCCAATATTGTGCGGGTGATAAAATCGAGAATGAGATGGGCTGGGCATGTGGCGCGTATGGGTGAGGAGAGGGGGTGTATAGGGTCTTGCTGGGGAAAACGGAGGGAAAGAGACCACTGGGGAGACCTAGGCATAGATGGGTGGATAATATTAGGACGGATCTTCAGGAGGTGGGATGTTGGTATATGGACTGGATTGGGCTGGCCCAGGATAGAGACAGGTGGCGGACGCTTGTGAGTGCGGTAATGAACCTTCCGGTTCCCGTGAAATGCGGGGAATTTCTTGACTGGCTGCAAACCAGTTAGCTTCTCAAGAAGGACTCTGCACCATGGAGTAAGTAAGTAAGTAAGTAAGCCTTAGGTATCCAGCATGCATAGCGAATGAGCCACATTATCATATGTGACCAATCCGGCTCTACAACAGTTTCCCACATTATCTACAGCACCATTTTCTTTAAAAAAAGTTAGTAAATACGAAATGTGAGTTTTGTTTTATCTACAGTTTTTCTGAAACATTTTTTATTCTACGGAGAATTGAGCGAGATATGATCAAAAACGTATGTTAGTCTTCATGTAACGTACCGGTTATTCTTGTCAGATTTTAATGAAACTTGAACTTTAACCGCGAATTTTCGACAAATAAAGAAATACCAAATTTCATGAAAATCTTTCCAGTGGAAGCCGAGTTGTTCCATGTGGAAGACAGATGGACGGACGGACGGACAGATAGACATGACAAATCTAATAGTCGCTTTTCGCAATCTTGCGAACACGCCCAAAACGCTCATAAGAACAAGCATACAAAAAAACACCCCCGCACGTATTTGAGTCATTATGAGAGGCCAATTAAATCAAACGGTGAAGCATGCAACTCTCTTCTTAGTTTAATGACGTATCATGAATAAGGGTATCCAGAAACTTGGTAAATTTGTCCTTTATTTACACACACATATATTAACACAAATTATCCACAACATAACCGCATACACCTATAGAAAAATCTACCCATTTTATGTGTACAGGTTACCGTACATATTGCCAACGAAATCATATTTCTTACGGAAACAGGAGGCCCGGAAATGCACTAAAATTTTTTTCATGACAGTTTCCACAGACGTTCCAAAAGCCCAGTGATTTAAAACAAAATTAAGTAAGGCTTTCATCGTTCGATTTGGCATTTTCTTCATAATTTTCATGAATACGATCAATTTTGGAAAAGCAAGTAAAAGCAAAACAACAGCAATTAATGCACTAAGGCGTGTTTCTAGATACGTGTACCTTAATGTTTGATCACTGCCGGATGGGAAAGTGTTCCATTTAAGAACGCTGTCAATAGCTAAAGTTACACAGTGTCGGTAATTAATCAAAGAAACGTGAGTTGCGAAAATCGGTGGGACGAAACTGACAGGTAAAGACGGAAGCCAGTCCCAGTGCTAATCTGTCCGACAAAAATCCCACACGGATTGGCCTGGAATCGAGACCGGTCACCAGCGGTGACAGACCGGCTACTATTCACCTATGCCATAGTAGAGCCCTTACTTAACACAAAACAATCGCGGAGTATGTGTGTGTGTGTGTGTGTGTATATATATATATATATACACATATATTAGGAGGTCGTAGTATGGACTATTCCGAGTAAATAAGTTCATATAAACATGTGTCCAATTTTCAATGGGTGTGAAGATACAGCTGTTTGAAGTTGCCGCATACAGATTAGATTTTTGTCTGTGGGGATGGATGAAAAGCGAATTCTACAAAGAAAAAGTAAACACAAGAGACGAATTGGATGCTCGCATTATGAATAGTGCTGTACACGTACTATTTTCAAGAGGGTTGAAAAGTGCATTGAAGTAGATGGTGGGATTTTGGAACACTTACTTTGAACTGTTGCAATTTATTGAGATAATTTACATAACTAATAAATGCAATCAATACATCATTCTTCTTTCCTTCATACATTTTGTAAGGTTTTTTTATGCGTAACATTCAAACAGCTGTATCTCCACAACACACACACACACACACACACACATACATATATATATATATACTCTACGCTATCCTCGTTTTATTTTTATTCCACAGGAATCAATGGATAATTCTGCAGAATGTTCAATGACGTAGTTTCCACAGAAATCTGAAAAGTCTCGTGTCACTAGCGTCGCTCCTTTCCAGAAAGTTGTAACAATCGCAATTCATATTAGGCACGGGAACAACTTTCTGGCCCGTAATGGCTGGTCTTCGCATTAAGGATCATGAAGTTGCGTCGCTTAGTTAAAAAAAAAGTTTAATGGCAGCAGTAACACGCATGAACAAACTCCATGCCAGTGAACAGAACTTACACGCCGTCAACACAACTTTTATGATGATTAATACATAACCTTACCATTATATTTTCTCCCTCTTTGGCTAGAATCTACACATTTATGTGTCCAGTCCATATGGCTTTTCATTACAAGAGGATATTCAGGAAATACAACAATATCTTTTACTGAAACTCTGTGTGTCTGCAATTCTATAGCATCCAGACGAAGGTACAGCGCGCACGTAATTACTCAGAGTTACTCTTTCTCCACTCTCCTATTTCAAATCAAATTCAAACATCAGAGAATATGTTTCCACCCTTAGGTAAAACATCCACTCATTTGGGCCTAACGGACTACTCTAGGCGCTGAGTTTTCTAATAAATTTATCTGTAGGGCCGAAATGACTCGCTAACTCTTTTACCTGAGGACATTGGCCTATGCCTTCCGTGAAGCACAGCTTTCTCCTGGGGGGGGGTAGGGGGTGCCACAGCCCCCAGTGGGCCAGGGCCTCTTCATTCACGAGGGTTCTAGACCATACTCAACGACAACCACTGTCGGTAGGACTCCTCTGGACGAGTGATCAGCCCGTTGCAGAGACCACTACCTGACAACACACAACACTCAAAGAGACAGACATCCACGCCCCCGGTGGGATTCGAACCCACAATCCCAGCAGGCGAGCGGCCGCAGACCTACGCCTTAGACCGCGCGGCCACCGGGACCGGCGACACACAGCTTTATTCACATTATTTTGAACACGCATCACGGACAAAGTTGAAAGTGTGAATGGTTTCAAGTTTGTGTATTTAACCCACTTTAGAACTCACGTAGGATATTCGTTTGTCACAATTAAGTGAGCTCTCCAACATTTATAATGTTAACACCTTGGCGTATCTAGTACAACTGCCTACTTGCCAGCCACGTTGTTCTGCCCGATCTCTGGCTGTTACATCGTACGTACGATAGCATCAATAGAGTGAACATAACCACGAACGTAGTAGACAAAGGGACTGGTGACATGTATTGTGTTCCAGTTACGAGATAATAGGAATTATAGGCATTTCTACTGTACAGTGCGAGACCGACTGACACAGGTTTAGACTGTTCACACTGAGTACTGGTGTAGTCATAATGTTTGTAATCGGATATATTTGGGAGTGGCATAAAGGGAGAGGACAGATAAAAAAAACGTAGCCTATGACAATTCCGTGGTCATAACCAACAATTACCACTCCCTCCCTTGTTATTTCCTGAATATTCCTCGCCGAAAACTAACATGGAGATAAAACAGATCAGGATAGCAAAAATCTGGTACCGAAACAGAAGCATCATACGCGCTCTTTAAAATCACTGGCTGCAACATCCGGAACATTATCATCGGTAAACACATCTAGAAAGAATTATGGCCCCTACTTTTCTTCAAATGCTTTGATTTATATCCTGTTGCTAGCAAAATGTTATATGAGACAAATAACTATAAAAATTGTTCATGTATTTCTGACAGTAACTTTCATACAGGTGTAATATAGTACACAATCCGACTACGTTAAATTTTTCTGTTACGAAGAAACGTTTGTACAGTGCCACCACATTCATAATCCTCAGCACATACCACTGTATCACACAATATTTGTGGCTATGTTTGTGCTCTACCTACGTGCAACATTTAATCTGCCTAACAATACTGGTTCATTACCTATCGCAATCATGCGAAAAGATTATAAATAGAGACTTCCCGAGATAATATCAACGTGGTGACAATATAAACCTGTCTTTGTTCATAAAATCAAGACAGGCAAAAGATGCGGTCCTCTGTACGCAGATACGAAATTTGTACAGGTATGCTTCTCTTGTCGATGTCGGGGACTTGTTTACCAAAGAGAGAAAGACCTTCTTCATGCCTCATCTTATCAAAATCGGTATGCCATTTGACCCTTATGAAAAGAAACCCCTATCCGAGTTTCATCATATTTTTATAATACTAAAAGAAGCTCATAATTTTTTTACAGTAGGCCAAATTACAACTGGGTTGTTTTACGTAATACGAATATCCAAAAACGAATTGTTATGGTATTCCAGGCCTACTGCGTGTGAACCACACCCTTGGTATCAGTGAGTCATACCACTGGTGTAAGTCACTCGCTTGTTGTGAGTGAGTCGCACCTGTTTGTGGTAGTTATCACTGCTGCTTTGCTCTCTGTGAGGTACGCGCTCAGGAAGACGGAAAATTTGAGCATCCAGCCTGTGTTGGTGACGGCCAATTACATCATAGGCTGACAAGAGTAAGGCATTATCAAAAGTTAAAGTTTCGGTTAGAGACAAGCCGTATCAAAGAACGGTTTTGTCGGATGACCAAAGAATTACAACGAATGTTGCAACGAATAAGCTACTTAAAACTACAGTATTATTTCGCTTTTTATGAAATGGTTTTCAATTTTCCGCACTAAAAATGATGGCGTTCGGGTATGTTTAAAACAGCAACAGAAAACAGACGCAGTAGCTTCAAAAAGTCCCCGGAATTCGCTAGTATACTTTAAAGGAATCACTGCTGTGAATAAAGAATTGTACACTGACATCCTTCGTCTCCTTACGGATACGGTCAGAAGGAAATGCCCCGAAAAAATGAAAACCATCAGTTGGTCTCTCCTCACAACACTGCTCCAGCCAGTCAGTCGGTTTTGGTTAAGGATTTCTTAGCAAAGAGCAATGTAACAACGCTAAAGCATCCCCTCCTCTCCTGGCCTGGTCCAAGTTGATTTTTACCTGCTCCTCCGACTGAAATCAGCACTGAAGAGAGGGCGCAATTTTGACGCTACTGACATTAATAATAATGCGATGGAAGAGCTAAAAACGCTTTCACAAAATGGCTTCCAGAATTTTTACATCACACTTACAGTCGCTGACAGAAGTGTAAACTTTCACGAAAGTGCAATTAAGTGTAGCTCACATGATTGTACCGTTTATTATTTATCAGAAAGTGATTTCGGGAACACTTTGAAGCTACCATGGTATTAGTACAATGGACAGAAAATACGGAAGAGACCGTGGGGTATTGCGTGAATAAGAGTATTGTAGCCCACTATATCACGTATAGATGCAGTATTATTTCAATGAATTTGCCTTCAGAGCAAGTTAAAAATGTGGTATATTAACTGAGTGACAGGTTCGAGTTCCATATGCGCTGTCTTGACAAAGGCTTCATGGTTCATCTCAGGTACGCCACGTAAGTGCTGAGAAAGTAACTGATTCGGGCCATGACTAATTCCAACCAAATACCTTCCAAGCAGGTATTTACATACATCCCTTCAATTCAAAGCCATACACGTTGAGATACTGACAGCGTTCTTAACAAACTGTAAACGAATAATTAAATAAATGCATAAATACATAGGTGTACATAAACTATTTACTGCTAATTTGAATACCATTAATTTTAGTCTCACATGACGGATGATATCATCGTCAAACAAGGCCAAAACGTCGGATCCACTTTCAAATATTACAATATGCCCGAATTCGTTGATGTATTCACACCAAACTAATAACACAAAGAAAGGACAGTTAACGGAATTTCTGATGCTTTATTTATGCAGTTAGCAGGTGCTATGTACTGCAATAACAAATGCGTGGATATATGAAGCACTTACTATGTCAAACACTAATTACCGCAACTTTATGTACGAACTTCCTGTGTCAGCTGTTCCATTCGCAAAGTTTATTTTACGACCAGTTAACTCCCTACTTATTGTTTCCGTGCATATATATATATGAGTGAATATGTAGTTCATATCATTCATTATCACCACTAATTAATACAGAGGCGCAAACAGGTTTTAAATGAACTGAACATTAATATGGTAATTTGAAATACGAATAGTAGCACAGATTCCAGCAGAATCAGTCAGTCTAAGCCAAAAATGAAATAATAAACGATAGCAAAATAATTTTAAAGCCCCCATAAAAACGAAAGAACACAGAACAGGCATAAAACTGTAGACTAAGGTATTACATATCATCATGATCGTCATCTGCAATCACATCATCGTACTTTTATTTATCACGTAGTGATTTCTTTCTTCATGTTGTTCACAACATTGTGCCTTATATCGGCATAAAAATAATTTTCAGTCAAGCACAACTATTTCATTCGTTAATACAGCTGATAAGAACTACATGTTTCGGCTAACTATAAGCCATCTTCAGGCTATAAAGTAATTAAAAATCAATATACAAAATGGTTGGAATGTGATAAGTGAAGTGAAAGGAATATCAGAAGGGATGAAAATCGGCTAAATACGGCGAAGAGAAGGGAATTATGGCGTGGTTGGATGTGAAGTGTAAATAAGAGTAGAGAGGTGGAGTAAGGTGTAGGTTTTGGTGAAACATGTGTAACTGTAAAGTATGGTTTACTCACTATTTAGTATACCTAGTGCTTTGTAATACTGATCCATCTATCGTAGGTTCTACTCGTTTCTGAGTCTTAATAGTGTATAGTATGTGTTCTTGATTTATTTGTAACGTTGCGTATTGAGGTTTGTCTTGTGTTTTGTACGTTATTTTGTGTGTTGTAAGTTATTCTGTGTGATGTGTGTTATTGTATTGTATTGTATAGTACTGTATTGTAATGTATTGTGTTGTCTTTCAATGTAGCACACTGCCACCCCGTATAGACCCATTTGCAGTTAATAATAATAATAATAATAAATATACTTGCGTATAAAGAATACATTGTCAGTTAAGATCAAAGATTGAGCTCATCTTGATACACAAAGAGTATCACATTCTTGGTACAATTGCTTAACGTAGTCACACGTCTGTTTGGTAATTTCATGGCTAAAATGTGTTAAAACGTAATATTAGAATGAAGTTTTAAAGAAACACTCTAATCACTGATTATTCGTGCAATTTTTGATCTGGAAGTCTGTTCTTATTGTGAAGAATTGTTCTTGCGTTCTCGTGTCTCTCGCTGCCAACAGTAACAATCAAGCTGCAATTTACTGCTATGGTACTTCCACACATTCGCAGTAGAGTTCAGTAGCGTCTTTCCAGAAATGTTGTTTGAATGTAAAATAACTTTATCAGTTGACTCTATAGGCAGTCATCTTATGGATGTATAACTTTTTAACAAAGTTCATGTATTCCTTTCGTGAATTGTATAATATCCAATGCAGCTTCAATTTTGCCGCAAGAATGGAATATATCTTACATATGTTGGGTAAATGTGGACGAGTTACTACTAGTTTTAAAAGAATGGAAATATCCTTTAAATCATGTGGCGAAAAACTCCGACATTTTGTCCGGTGTATTTTCTTTTACGCATTCTCGACAAGTTAACTGGTATAAACCACTGTCGCTTCGTATTTATTAACACTTTCTATTTGTTTGTTTGTTTGCTTGTTCGCTCGGTTTTTTTTTTAGGTTGTGCTCTAATGTGTTATTTGCTCTACACGCAGTTCTTACGTCTGAGCACTTAAATGGTTCGTGACAGATACCATCTCTTTACTTGCATCGGTAGAAACTGGATCATTTTTCTTGTGGTTATTGTCACTAATGCTGGTCAGGCATAGAGTTGTTTCCTCTTCTTTACTTAATTGTCGTTCTAGTTCATACGTTATGGGAAAAACATTCTACGTAACATCCTCGTATGCTACAAAAATGGTGGCGACACCCTCGCTGTATGAGTTACACATACAGAAACAATGGTTCTAGAATTTAAAAAATCCGCCCCCCAAAATACAGCTTGCCTTAAAATTTGGGTCCAATGCAAGACTAAACTTCTTAGATCTCACTGTAACAAGAATAATGACTTAACCGTTTCTGTATATAGGAAGCCTACCACTACAACCATATTATAACCGACGACTCTTATTATCTTCTTCTTCTTCTTCTTCTTCCATTGGCACTACAGCCCAGTATGGGCTTGGTCTGTCGAACAATGTCCTTCCATTTTTTCCTATCTGCCACCAACTCTCTCCATCTTCTCACTCCCAGCACTTGAAGATCTCTTTCTACTTCCTCTTTCCATCTTTTCCTGGGTTTCCCCTTCTTCTCGTCCCTTCTAATTCTTGAGTGAAGATCTTTTTGGGCATCCTATCCTCCTCCATTCTCTCTAGGTGACCCAACCAGCTTACCCTTTGCCCTTTTATCCATTTTCCTATATTTTCTACTTTGTTCATCTCTTCTAGTTCTCGTTTCGTCCGACTTTTCAATTTCCCGTTTTCATGTTTAGGACCATATATTCTTCTAAACATTTTCCTTCCAAAAATTAGTAGAGCTTTTTCTTCTTTCTTCGTCAACGTCCGTGCTTCCTCTCCATACGACACTACCGCTCTTATTAGTGTCTTATATAATATAATTTTAGTAGCTCTGGATAAAAGTCGACTCCTGAAGAGACTTGTAGCGGCAACTCTTATTATCTTCCAAAACAAAACTGAAAAGCTGTAACACATTTGTTAACCCGCCTTCATACTACTCCATCAATAAATTCGAAAAATAGAGCTTGAGTAATAACAGAAAACATCTTTTACAACAATAACATATGCTTGTATACAAAGGGCTTTTTTTATTCACGTATCAAGCAACACTTTTGACGAAGGAATTTTTCACCCTGACAAGCTTAAGATAGAGTTATGGGTACTTTGATAACTTGGTAAAATTTTGTAAACAGTTAATGTTATTTAAACCTATAATTCATTTGCAGTTTAATACACTATTGTTATTTATAGAATTTAATGAACACTAAATAAAGTTCTCGTGTAAAACTGAGGTAGTGTGGCTTGTCATTTTAATGCAATAAATCATTCGATTGTATTATTACAATTGCTAAATCTACTGCTTCTTGTACGGCTTTACACATATCTTGCTCCTCTCTCGAGCGAACTACGGTCATCTCCATTGTCATCTGACATGGCCAACTCTGTAAACATCAATACAGCGTATGTGTCCAGCTGTTCTACAGAAAGTTCGCCTCTGAACTTTCTTGCACTTCACTTCATCTTCGTCTAACTTCAAATAAACCCTTATGTATCAATTAACTATAAGGACATTTGGTTTAACATCCTGAGCAGGTAACTAACAAATCAGGAGGTTCTACCCGTATGAGAAATTAAACAAAAATGACAATATAATTCCGTTACAACCTTGAATCCTAATGTTGAAACATACCACAAATACGCTACGAATTATTCAGTAACGATCCCTGCGTATCACGTATGTATTAATCATCTTCATATACGAATATTCTTGTACCCACACTGCATTATAACTAGAAATATCAATGCACATCAGCATTTTTTTGTACGTCATGAGTTTCAGAAAAAACGAAACAAAATTTCGGAAGTAATGCTAAGTTCAGGCTCTATTTCCTTTGAAATACGGCAAGTAAGCTTCAATTAAAAGGCAGCTTATGGCCAGTCGTTCCTTCATTGCATTCCAGAGCGTTTTTAGATAAGAATTCCTAAAGAAAAGTATATCATAAAACACAATTCAGTGGAACTGAAATTGTTTCCCCAACTCTAGAAGTTTTCAAAGGCTCCTATGGAGCAAATTAGATTTCACATTACGGAAGACTAAGCAAATTAATAAGCATTAGTTCAGTAACCGTTGATACTTTGAGCTTCTTCTGCTACCTGGTAGCGAGAATGTAATTACAGAAAGTTGTTCCACATTCCAAGATTTCACTTTTCGATTTTGTGTAGGACGTTCTGCGGGACGAAGTTTAACACGAAGAACGCCTTCACCTTTTGAACATCAGGGCGGTTACAATGGCTTCCGGACAGGCATGTTAGGAATGCGAAGTATCAGGACTTGTTTCTATCTCTGGTACGTGGTGTTCCGATACTCCTAAACTTCCATTATGTCACGCTTCATGGTCTCTTTGGAAATAAACGCCTTATTAAACATGAACTTATGGGCAAAGCCAATTATAACCTAGCGGAAAGTTACACTCAAGCTGAGAGTACCACGCGTATATTCATTACTTGCATTGTGTAAAAATATGAATTCCTCACTGGCCTTGATGTTCATTTGCTTAACTGAAGTACACTTAAAATAGATTATTAGTAAATAATCAACAGCACATTAATAATCTTGGCCGAATGTGAACGTGTCATACCCTCCTTTAATATCTCGGCTACAGACAGGCTTTCCTGACTTAAGCTCCTTGTGGTTTTTCTCAGTCACTCAATGCCAAAGTCACAAACTGAATACGGTTTCCTTTCACACCCTTCCCTGTGCACCTAACAATCCTCTAATGAACAGTACACAGCAGGAGTTACAGACAGTGTGGTTAGAAAAGTCTCAAACAAAATAAAATTTATATACACTCCTTTTTACAAATTGAATTTATTTCTGTCTGACGTGATTTTATGTCTTCAAATTCATCAGACGTAAGACTAATACTCGCCTATTTAAAAAAAAAATATTAGTAAGGGCGTGGATCCAACGACTTATGTTTTGCATGCTAAATTAATGTATTAAACACTACGCCACCAAGATTCGTGACTAAAATGTGCGGCCCCTTTTTAAAATCTGAATAATACAATCGTTTGGCCTAGATTAACATGTTTCATGACATATCATTTTAACTTAAATTTCAGATCGGACTACCAGTCAGTGACGTAAGCTCGTTTAAATTAAAACAAATGAGAAATCATTCAGTGTATTAATCTTTTGTTTGTTTGTTTTTAGCGCAACAGACCCCAGCGGGCCAGAGCCTCCTAAATTCACGAGGTTTCTACATCACACACAACGACGCATCACAGTCGGTAGGACTCCTCTACACGCGTGATTAGCTCGTCGCAGAGACCTCTACCTGACAACACGCAACACTCACAACAGACAGACATCCATGCCCCCGGTGGGATTCGAACCCACAACCTCAGCAGGCGAGGGGCCGCAGACCTACGCATTAGACCGCGCGGCCACTAGGACCGGCATTAATTTATTACAATATTTAAACTAAAATATTAGGCGCTATTAACACGTTTTTTTAAATATAACGCTAACAGTACTATAAGTTATGTCCTTATTAAAATTATTTAAAATCACTTAAATTTATAATATGAAATTTCCAATATGGTGTTGAAAGAATTACTAGAAACACGCATAGTTTTGAGTAGCGCTTCTTTGTTTTACAATAGCAGACACCACGGCCAGTATAATTACGTCAATCTCCAATAAAAGGAGCTGAGTAGCTCAGCTGTAACCGGAAGGACTGACATTCCAGCCCCCATCTAGAACACGCACCCTTTATTGTGCCACTGCCTTTCGACATGATACCCTGTACATATGTATACCAGTATTGACATTTCGAAGCGGCTTGCTGCGTCCATCTGTTGGTATTACAGTTGTTACCAAGTGTTCCTAAGGCATATAGGCCTACCATAATAGTATCAACAAACACACATAACCATATTTAAAATAATTTATATACACAATGACACGTACATGTTTCGGCCAATCATGTGGACATCTTCAGGGAGGTAAAATACAAAGGCCCGATACATTATAAAGTATGAAACGAAATTATGAAAGTATCAGGACTAATCCATGGAGGTAAAATTTTGCACCTATGGATTGATATTTTTACATCTATGGATTAGTTCTGATACAATAAAAGTACATAACAAATTTTAAATGAAATTATTATGGAAGTAATTTCATTTTATACCTTTAATTCCATTTATTTAAACTTTGTATTTTCCCTCTATGAAGATGGACCAATGGTTGGTCATAACATTTATGAGGTCACTGTATATATAAACAAATTTCAATATACTTGTGTGCATTTGTTTTTACTTTTGTTGTATATTTTCAAATAATGCACAGATTATGAATCACATAAAAGCTTTTCTTAGGACCTTGTAGCGTCCAAGTTCAATGCAGACCAAAACACTATCCTTGGACAACCATGAGAACGGAATTAGCAAACTGTCCTCCCTCAACAACGTTGGTACCGCGTCAAATCTCAAAGGAATTGGACCATCAACAGCAAAGGAGCCAGAACCTCAGATCTCGGAACACGCGGTCTTGTCCAGTGTTAGCCGCGTTATAACTCGATCTATCTATGAAGATAGAGGAGCAGAATTATTAATGACCTGCCTTAGTCTCAATCCCAAAAGGCCATTTACTCCAAGCTACATTTCCTGCATTATCATCACTCATATTCATTAAATACCCTCAAGATTAAGTCGATTTTCTTCATGAAATGGTTGGCTGGTTTCCTACAATAGGCAGAGTTACATTCGATATCATTTCCGACTTTGGAACGCGGTTTTCCTACGATGTTCGATCCCTATTTCAAGATGATATCTACCTCTACAGCAGCACAAATGGAACGTGAAATCAAATTACATCTACAGAAATTAATTGTTCAGTGTATCATTTGCATAAATCTGACCTCCTTACATCGGTGGTGTGACAATTATTAGAAACGGACATCTATGTTAGTATAAAGACGGCATAGGAATAAAAATCCACGATATAAGTGGGTGTGTGTATAACCGGGTTCAGCAGTGAAATGATAAAACCAGATGTAAGGTATCAGAAAATTACATGACGATAATGTGTTCTGAGGTAGCAGCGTAGAATAGAGAGTGCATCAAGTAAAGCTAAGCTCTTGTAAAAACATGGAGCTATATATATATATATATATGAAATTCCCTCTTACTGCTCTGTTACACGAGGTTCCCTGTCTATGCACGGACCAACAGGGCTTCCTTTGTCCTGACGTGTTGAAACAAATCAATTTAACAGAGCACATAAATGATTTCTAAAGGTGTTTGTTCTCATGCCAGGAAGATATCAATCTACTGAATGAGGCGCACACCATTCGCAATTGATTGAATCAGAAACTGATTAATGGATTTAAAATCAATGGAACTAAGTTAGTTATTTGGGACTGCAAACAAGTAAAGAAATCAGATCAGAAACCCAACACAACAAGTAACATTTAAGAGTAACAATATAATCAAAAAGCCCTTAGCAAGTCTTCAAGAATCGTAGCAGACATAAATGCAAGGACTTTCTTCCCATATCCCCAACTTAAGGAACAGATTTAGAGTAACCGGACAAAAATGGAACACAATAAATTCCGCGGGGCACACGCTTTCTTAAACAGCTACTAATACCAAAGTAATTCAAGAAATCCCATGTATTATTTGGATACCGAGCAGTCTACGACGCCCCATCCTACATCTTGAAGATCCACCTCAATAATATCATTCCATCTATGAATAGATATTCCAAGTTGTCTCTTTTCTTAATGTTTTCCCACCAAAACCCTGTATGTATCTCTCCTTTCCATCACACGTGATAAATGACCCATCGTTTCATCATCCTTTATATGATCACTACAATAATGTCCAGCGAGAAATCTCAAAACATAATCAAATATAAAATATTGGATTATGAAATAGTTCTGTTGCCTAATACCAACATGTCACTCCAGTTTCGTATTCGGGAAGTATGTATTTAATATTTCGGAAGACTCGGCTGTCTTAGATAAAAGTTTCCTTGGCTTTCATCCGCACACTTCAGTATTGCACTAAATTTGCAAATTGTGCTGTGTGTGCTAGCGGTAAAGGTAAAGCAAACTCATTACAGGCCTGGAGTGGCCCAGAGGGTTCGAGGAAGTTAAGGTTCCCATATTTCACGACAACGGCACAGGATGGTGGTAAGGTTGTCAGCCTTACGCACCGGCCGCCTTTACCCCCAGGAAATGTTCCTGGTACTCATTTCTGTTACAGGCTGAGTCGTCCCCAGGGCCATAGTGCGATCGTAAGGAGTTTATGTCAGAGAAATATTCCAGTGACACCAGCTGGGATCGAACCAGCGACCTTCCGATTTGTAGCACAGCACCTTAAACACTGTGTGTGTTAGCGATACACCCATCAATTGCTAATAAATCAACGACAAACAATTATTTTATAAAAGAAATTCTCACGTCACAGCAATCGTCATCTTTAGTGACAATCATGTATACAGAATAGTAAATGATTAAAGAAAAATATACCAATTATTACGTTAGCGAATATCACATTTAAAATATTCTGCTGACAAAAATAATCTCTGGATAGCCGGAATTACAATACCGGATATGGACTTGGCAAACTACCTAAATGCACGTAGTAGGAAACCTTCTACTTACATAGAATTACAATATTTTTAGCTATTACATCCACAGAAGAAAATTTCCCCATGCGTAGTATACAATATATACGAGGCTTATTCAGAAAGTAAGTACCGTTTCGCTGTAAAAAAAAATCGAGTAAGGTTTCGTATAAAATTTTATTGTTATCAGATTCTATATTCTTCAAACTATTTTTCCACATATTCGCCGCCATTATTGAGGCACTTACCGTAGCGGGGCACAAGTTTGTGTATACCCTCCTCATAGAATACGGCCGCCGATAACCCAAATGACTACTGACAATGTCATAGAGTAGATTCCTTAAAATCTGAGGAAAGTGCACAGACAGATCAAAAATTGTGAAACGCCTGTGGTCACGCACTCTTTCATTGACCTTACGCACCAAATAATCTTCAACAAAGATGGACGCCCACTTCGCGCCTCATCGTGCACGTTCTCTCGTCCTTCAATGAACATCCGAAACCATTTCCTAACCATGCCATTACTCATCGCATTGTCCCCATACACTTGACAGATCTGGCGATGAATCTCACTTGGTAGCACATTCCTAGAATTCAAAAAGCGAATTACAGACCTACTTCACTGTCGGCGGCCCCTTCAATTGTCTTAAACATGTTTAACGACAGGAACAAACATAAACATAACACGAATTTCACGAAATGGCGTCTGTGGCTTCTCAATTGATAGAGGAAGTAACTGCACATGCGCAAAGTGACAGTCTCGAGGATGCGCGAGAGATATGCGCAGACGGTACTTACTTTCCGAATAACCTACGTATAAAAATACCACTAAAATTATATTTACGGGACGAGATCCCTTTGGATCACATACATCGAGGCAGATGTTTGTATACACACACTAGACAAAACATAAGGGGCTGCGAGCTTGTACTTCAAGAAGCTCACTATCAAACAGCTTTAAAGTCACAGAACTGTAATTATATGCTTGTCAGCTTCACGTATTCTAGAATTTTAATATTTTAATGGTTCCAGTGATGGCGGACAATACCTAGACTGGCGTGTCGGACTTGGAATTCCTGTGTTTTGGAGGAATCCCCGAGAAAGACAACCCGGTGCCGAAACATGTAGGACTTTGATAATTGTCATTGATTTTTTTATGATTTGTATTTCATTTTATTTTATTGAGTGAATTTGTTGGTTGATGTACTGAATGTAAGAATATGAACGGTATGAGTAACATTAAACAAGGAAGGCAATGTTCGCATACCGTACCACTGAGGCGCGTTCGTGCAACCATAGTTGCAGTGGAAAAGCAATTAATATCACATATTCTGAGTGTGTGTTTGTAGCTTTAGGTATCCAGAATTCAATGCGCATGCTCTATATTGTCATCTGTGGCCTGCCCCGCTCTACAATATTTTTTTCACATCATCTCATAAATGGCATACTTTTCTGGGGGAAAAAAATTGAACACAAAATGTGTTTTGATTTTATCTACAACATTTGCCTAAAACGTTTTCCATTCTAAAAAGAACTAAGCGATATATGATTAAATATGTATATTGTTCTTCATGTAAAGTACCCGTTATTCTTCTCTCATTTTAATGAAACTTAAATTTTCTCGAAAGCTCGAAAAATAATCAAATATCAAATTTCATGAAAGTGCGTAAAGCGGAAGCCGAGCTTTTCCAAGCGGAGAGACGACCAAACGGTCCGATAGACATGACGAAGCTAATAGTCGCTTTTCGCAGTTTTGCGAACGCACCTAAAACGATAACACTATTTATTTAAATATTTTCCAAAATGCTAAGTGTGTATTTTACCATAACAAATTAAAGAAGCAAACATATTTCAACTACAGTGCAGAACAATACTATACGCGATATACTACAACCGCAGTGAACATAGAATAATTTATGATCAGTATACCCAGACTGGCGGCCGGGATGGAGTACAGCAAATCGTTGAGCTGGACGGCCCAGGGATCGAATACCGGTGCAGGCGACATTTTCCGGGCCGTCAATATCGGCCCCGAGGCCAACTCAGCCTCCTGCACTGTGGGTATTGGGTTATTCCTCAGGAGTAAGGCGGTTGATGCGTGATGCTAACCACCCACCCGATTATAGTGCCGGGTTGCGAATGGGCCGGAGCTATGCACCCGCCTTCCCTCTTTGACTGCTAGGGCTTGTCATATGGTGACCTTTCTATGCCCTGGGATTGCGCAAATCCACTTTCGGAATGTCCGTTTAGTGTAGGTTTTTGTTTGGAAACAATATTAGAGATTAAAAAAACATAAGTTGGATACGTAATTTCAAAAGCGTTAATCATTTCGCCAATTCCGTTACATGTTATAAAACATGCAATATGTTTTCACGATTTCATATCGTGTTACGCTGGCTACAGATTGAAGGTAAAAGCTACAATTAAATGCTGCATAACTCACAGCTCTTGACACGATCGCTCCGTAAACCTCCCAGGTCAGCTCATGACAGTGTTATTCTCAAGCACACCAAGAATGAAGGTAAGTGGGAAAACACTGTAGTGCTTCTTTTGATTATGGTATGTGCTCAGGAGGGTCTCAATCAAGCAATAAAGCTTTTTGCTACTGTACAGCTCAACAAACGAATTTTTAACGGTTCATAATAATTTTCTGATTTTTGTTAAATCTGCTTCAGGCTATATTTTCTCTGAGCAGTTCTGAGTAGTTCAGCTTTATCTGTGATCTACTCTTCTTTTAATCTCCTGTATTATCTTCTCCGTCGTAACGTCCTCTAAACAGCCTTCTAATTTCACATAATTAACATAAAACGAGACAATTTACTACCAAAAGGGACAAAAATATTTACGAATTTAAATATGGATGTATTAGGTTTTATGAAATCGCATAATTGTCAAAAATACTGGTATAAAATAAATAAGCACAAGACAAGGAAGTAAGAATTTGTTTTGTTCCCAAACAATAATTTCGAATTTGGGACAAGCACTGATATGTTAAACAAGAAGCCTTGTTTGACAAAGTTTGAGAACAATAAGCACTCTGAAGCAAGGAAACGGCTACTGTGTTACGTAACCGCTCTGGTTTATAAGGACGATGTCTGGGCGCTCTCTCTGATAACCACAGAACTTGTACTCTGACACGGCACCGGAAACAGGGGCAGATACGGACTTCACAACGAAACATCTCCTGGCATAGAGCAGAGTTCCAGATGACAGTTTTGTAAAGTCCGTCTTGAACATTACACGAAAAAAATTAAGTATATGTGACCCATTCCTTTATTCATCGTGGTGTTCCTAATTATACGTTCTCCCATTGTAAAACACAGGTGAGTATGTAGTTAAAGCATTCAAGTTGCAACAGAGATTACGGAAAATGTTTAAGGCTGATAAGCACAGTCTTCTTTTGCTAATATTCTAACTGCTTCGCTGTATTCCCAGTCTGAGAGCAAGAGATCAATACAATACTAGCGCATCCCTGATTATAGATACTTCCCTTTGGAATCGATAGCTATTCTCCCGTTCCAGAAACTCCCTTTTGCTGCGAAATACCACGGTTTATGACTGTCGCCACAAACCCCCTTCCTGGACCTTGTCATGTGTTATGTACCGGTACACACAGTCTCACAACAAATTTGCCTCGCTTGCTCAACTGGTCTACCAAATGGTCATGTAATGTTAAAGCAGCAAACATTTAGTGCTATAAATTATACCTTTAATTGAAATGGCTGTGCCGTAACATAAGCAGTGGCCCAGGCTCATTCCCAGGCAAGTGTATGTGTATTTTTATGAGAAAAATATGCCAATGGGAGAAGGTTTTCCCTAAATGCTTTGAGATACTCTGTCAGATTCATTCCACCGGTGCTCCATACTCTCATTTCATTCGTCTGCAATCAACGCTATATAATCTTAGCAACTGATGGCAATTGATACCTCTGTCTGTGTGTCTGTAATCGAAGTGATAAAATTAAACAGGACAGGCTACGTACGTATAACGTACCACTGAGGTGCAATCGCGTAACCACAGCTACAGTTGACAAGCAATAACTCGTACATACTATGAGTGTGTATCTGTAGCCTCAAGTACCCATCATGCAATGCGAATGCGCCATATTATTATCTATGGCCTGTCCGGATCCACGGTATTGTCCGCATTATCTCATGAACGGTAAGATATATATTTGGGGGGGGGGGGACTTTATTGAACATAATATGTGTGTTTTGATTTTCTCTGCAACTTTTGTCTCTGCGCAGTCAACGTGCAACTGCATACGACTGTGTGCCTTCCCACATTTTTAACCTCAGGATGGACACAGAGAAAGTCTCCACAACGCACTGCTTAGTTTTTGAACTCGTGAAATAACAAACGGTGGAAAAATGCCAAAAGTCAGGTAATCCTAGAATGTATGGTCAGTCATGGAAAGACAAATTTTGATAACTGTGCTCCGGCTAAGAAATCTGGAGTAGCACTAGCAAACGAAAGATCAGCAACTACAATAAAACCAAATTTAATGTCCAATCTCGCTGTTGGCGTCGTGGCAGGGCCACGAAAGCAATGAAACTACTTACCGGCAAAACTCATGTTCAGGAATTAACATCTGACTACTCAATTATCAGGCTTGGTCCGGGAAAGTCTGTAGTCAAAATCAGCTGGACAGCACAATATTTTGGCCACGCTGATCATAGCGCTGAAGAGATCAGATGCATCAAATAGACCTACGTGACTATGTGATATAGTCACGTCCCGTAAAAGAGACCCGTGGCTTCTAGTTAACAGATTCTCTTCCGAATAAAAGGTGTCGATGCCATATTCAAACATTTTTCTTCCCGTAAAATTTTACCTTTGAATTATTTATCCTATTACACTACAAGTAATTACTGTATACCATATTCATAACGTAAGTAGTGACGATAATATACTGAAACGTTTGACACTGAACGACGAGGAAATAATCGCAGTGAAACACTACATTCGGCACTAAACAACTGAAGAAAATGTGACTGAAAATTAAAACATAGGCTTACACATTATTAGCAGAGATTCGAATCGGTGACCTCCAGAATAAGTTAGGCGTATGACATAAAAGTAGATAAGGTATGTGTTCTATTGGGTTATTACGCAGCGTATAGTGGTAATTCCTTACCGACGTTTCGGGACAAAATATCGGTCCCATCTTCAAGGGTCAAGACACCCAAGAAACCTTGAATATGGGACTGATACGTTGTCCCGGAACGTCGATAAGGAATTACCATTCTACGCTGCCTATAATCCCGAAAGGCTCAGACCTCATCTACTTGGAGGCGGGAGCCTGAAATCACGCATACCTAAAAGCACTGTACGTCAATATACACACGACGATAGAAGGTGTTCAATATACGTGCAGTTCCAATAACATATGTCCACCATAATCCAAACATATATGGCACGGTATGGATACATGGATGAAAGTATGGAAGGATGGATGGATGGATATAGAGATACGATGATAAAGAAATTGAATGACTGATGACAGATGCTGGATGATCAGTTACGTGGTTGATCCGTGAACTGAATCAAGAAGCTCTTTCAACTGCTCAGATTACACAGCGCCAGGTAGTGGTACATAAATTACGAATTGGATAAGATTGGGTAAGGACGTCGCAGTAGTTCATTTACCACTGCCCGAACATGTTCCTGGAAGGAAATAATAAAACCTCAAACGTACCGATCAGGACTTTTAGTGTCTGCGACAAAATTCGAAACCCAGGCCTCTCGATACGAAGTTGGCGTTATAATCATTTGGCAGCGTCCTTGGGGTTGTATGGGCACGTGATGACATGCGGAAGGATGACTACAGAAAGGATGAAAATATGGTTTGCGACTACGACGCATGTTCGAATGTTCGTGTACGAAGAATGCCGAAGGACGTTGGATGCAAGGACAGAAGGAAGCTAAAGCAGAAGCAAGTGCAATAGTAAAACTATCTGTACATTACAATACGAGCAAAGGTAAAGGTTGCCCCTAACATGACAAGCAGGCAAACGGGGAAGTAGAAGCACAGCTTAACCTTGGCGGTAGATGGTAGTGGGCGGTCAAACTCACGCCCCGGCCGCTTTACCCCCCGGAAAAGAAACTTGTTACCCATTGCATAGGAGTCCAGATGGGCTCCAGGGGCGGTCTGGACGGGTGTGGAAAACAGAAAGTCTATTGCGCCCATTCGAACACCGCACCACCCAGACCATGCTGATTCGCTAAACACGCTACGCTATCTCGGCCCCACATTATAAAACGGGTAGTTCCCTAGTTCAGTTTCACAGCAGAGTCTAAGTGCATGTTTCAACGAATATAGAAGCAAGAGTCGCTGGAAGCAATTTGTGTACCTGAACTCAAGTTAAGTCCTTGACAGGGTGTAGAACGTAGACACCTGTTCCCTACGCTTGACTTTAATTACGACATATAAAGACATAATATATAATTAACGTTCACGCCACACCAGACACCATCGTGATGCGACTCATTCTCACACACAACAAGCAGTAGAGTAGCTAATATCCCTAAAACGAACGTCTCGTCTGTACAGCTAGTTGTGGTGGTTTCGCTATTTTCGGTTCAGCTCCTTCCTTTGATATTCGCCTCCATAACTTTAAGATTCTATGGAAAGGAGGAATGGTCGTTGAGTGTCTATCCAAACCGCCTACTTTCCTGAATTAGTAGGAAATCTAGCTTTGAAAAAATTGCATTCATACAGCTTGAAATTTATTCTCCTCTTTATGGTTCTCTGAGTTATAAATATATAAATCCTCAATCGTAACCTTTCGAAGTAACAGCTGCCTCCATCTTCAGGGTAGGCTCTAACATTCCTGACGACATACCATACAGCTAAACGTCATACGGTAAAACCACAGAATAAATGAAAGAGTGACTTTCTTATAACAGTACTGCCGAAAATTCGAGACTTTTGGATGTTATACCGCATTAAGCTAGAAACAATTAGCGACACTTCGGAGATTCGTACTAGCTCCATCCTCAGGGTTTAGCAGTCCAGGAGGAGTAGGTGATCGGACAGATACAGGCAAATTGCTTTGGTATGGAAAATTTGGATGTTGAAAGGGCGGTTGGAGCTGTGATCCAACAAAAACTGATTGCTGATTACCAATCAGTTTATCAATGACTTGATATTAAAATCCCAGACAATTTAAAACTTCTACAATACCAATTCGTATCTTCGTGAAAATATCAAATAATATAGGTTATATTATCCTTCGTCTGATCTGTGGAATGAAATTTGACAACTGGAGATTTCGTGTATTGTGAAAATTAAAACAGCATAATTATGTTTAACAGAGAAAAGTGCCCATTCTTCAGGAGAGAAATGGTTGCTTTCCTCATCAATACAGCATTATATATAGGCTGAAACTAATGAAGTAAAAATGACCAATTTATATATTTACGATGCAATACTGCTTAATTTTAAGGAAAACGTCCGGAGATTGGAACTGGAATAACACCCAAAGTGACTTGCACATCGCTAAAACAGCCATGTCTACCATGCATACTAATAGGAGTGTTAGGTAAAACGATAGAGATGTCCACGTGCACGTCATGAAGACGTTGAGGAATGGAAGTATTTTGCCACGCATTCGTGACCTCGGCATTTGATGGAGGTGAGCCATTGGGTAGAAAGATGTAGAGGGGTGGGAGCTGTCGGTTGGGGTGGTGGTGGGGGTGGGGGTTAGAGACCTGGACGTTCCAGCTAAGAGAAAATTCTCTTGGCGGTAGAAGAAATCGAGAGTATTGACTAGCTTTAATAATATATATGTTCGTGTGTCTGTTTTATATCATGCCCGTAATAAGAAAGTGAGAACAAACAGTGGTTAAATTTTTAACATACTTCAATATAGGTATACAGAATTATAATTTAGCCTGTTGTTTTGTATGGGTGTGAAAATTGGTCGCCCACAATGAGGGAGGAACGTAGGTTGAGGGTGTTTGAGAATAGGGTTTTGTGGAGAATATTTGGGCCTCAGAGGGACAAAGTAGCATGGGAGTGGAGAAAACCATATAATGAGAAGCTTAATGATCTGTACTCCTCACTAAATACTGTTCGTGTGATAAAATCGAGAATGCGATGGGCGGGGTATGTAGCACGTATGGGGAGGGGGAGGCGTATACAGGGTTTTGGTGGGGAATCCTCAGGGAAAGAGACAACTTGATGAGACCCAGGTGTAGACGGGAGTATAATATTCAGGTGGATCTTCAGGAAGTGGGATGTGGGGGGTATGGACTGGATCGAAATGGCTCAGGTCAGGGACAGGTGGCGGGCACTTGTAAATGCGGTAATGAACCTTTGGGCTCCATAAAGTGCGGGGAATTTCTTGACTAGCTGAAAACCGGTTAGCTTCTCAAGAAGGACTCTGATCCATGGAGTATGTTACATCAATAAAAAAGAACATGGGTAACGGTAGTTTTCTCCAGTTTAAAATCTCGCCTCTTGCTTTAAGACGCTGATGAAAGGCATAGGACATCTGGGGACAGTGTAGGCATTCTTTTTCTCTGCACTTACTGATGTAGTAAATGAAACGCAATCGCCAGTGTTAACTAAGACGCACTGAAAGGGTACCTAAAACAGCCATTAACAACAAAACTACAGGTCAGTTACCACATTTTCTTGCTTCTTCTTTCTACGTCAGACCTCTTCTACCTACTCACTATACGTGCAGAGAGCTATCACGGCACTTGATCGCAATTACACACACTAGGTACGACTTCTCTGTACAAGGGATCAGCTCGTTACAAAGACCTCTACCTGACGACACACAACACTCATGAGACAGATATCCATGCCCCCGACAGGATTCGAACCCGCAATCCCAGCAAGCAAGCGGCCGTAGACCTACGCATTAGACCGCGCGGCCTCCGGGATCGGCCAGTTGCCACGTTTACAGAACTGAACTCTCAGTGAAACAACGTAAGGAATGTACGAGCATCACCCCCTTATTCAGATAGAAAGGTAATTTGTGCTGGGGGTTAATTGACAAATATATGCTTAATGTCTAAGTAGAGAACGATGTTCTGATAATGCAAGGAATTTTATTTTTCTCTGTTACTCATATGCGTTCTTTATCTCTCTAAAACCGTCTGCAGTATCGAAATAATGGTAACAGTTGAGGTCTACCGCAATAAGGCACTATACCGTGGAACGACAATGTGAATTTTCGTAAGTTTATTCAAGTACGGTAAAGTGAAATGTGATCATGTGACAAGAAAGGGATCAAAGTTTAATTTTCTCTCCTTGATGAATATTGGACTTCAGCGTCATTGTCTCCATTGCCACTTAATTTAACCATCGATAAAGAATGATTGATCAGTTAAAAGAGAACAGAAAATACCTACAGGTTTATAGCCTCTGGAAGAAGGGAAAAATCCATTACTCTTATCTAAAATTGAGAATAAGAATAAGAAAAAGAAGAAGAGAGTATAAGAATGGGAAGTAGTCTGACATCACACCCTTCTTCGAATCTACGCAGCAGCTGGTAATATCGTGTGACCACAAGCGAACTACACTGATGACGTCAAACAGTCAATGAACGAACATAGGAGAAAATGGGACACCTTAAGCCTTAAGCCGCAGTATATTTTAATATTATACATACGTACACGTGTATATCTATATATATATATATATATAAATTGTACATGTATATGCATATTCACGTCTACAGGCGAGCTGTAGTAAAGTGTATAGCAGAGAATTTCTTAATTCAGAATCAGAACCTATTAAAGCAAACGAAGAGTTCGGAAGTTTTTTCGTAGAAGAACGAATGTGGGGAACATCTATTTTTACTTATCCTAATTTCAAAGAGTACAGTCAGAACCAAAATATTTTATCTAGTTTAATAATTGATAATGTTCCCTACGCTGAACATGTGTAGAAAGGTTGTGATGATTTAGGCCTAATTAATTCGTTATGGCGCTGTTCGTAACTCAGAATATAGACCTACAGCGCACAGATAACTGATGAACTAACTCCATTGAGCAGAGTCCTTTTGAGGAGCTAACAGCCCAATTTTTTTACCTTGTCAACAAATACCATCCATTTTGTTGAAAGCGATGTTCATTACCGTCTTCACAGCAACCAAAATTTCGCCTTTGTTCTGACTCAGACTAATACAGTACACACCAACCACCCCCATTTCTTTAATATCCATTTGAATATTATCAAACACGTCTACATCTTCGAAGAGGTCTGTTTCCTTCAGGATTCCCCACCAAAAAAGTATAAGCATTCTACTTCTCCTTATTCGTGCCACATGCCCCACCGATGACGTGACTTAATCATTCGAATCATATTTGATGAGGACAGAAATAATAAATCAATCAAATGAGCTACTTTCTCCACATGCCAACCCTTTGACGACTAACGACCCCTATAGGGGTCGTACCGCACCGCTAACCTCTAAAGTTGCATTTTATATATTTATTCAACAAATAAAGGTATTGAATATTTTAAACATGGTATACACTCTCCGTTTTTCTCTTCAAAATGCAGTTTGTTTCATAATTATAACGTATTTGGTTCCTGTATTATTCACATTTTATATACAGAATATGCTAAAATTAAAAAATAATTCCGGCTCCAAAAGTGTAATTTTTATACACATACGTCGGAACTAAATAAAAGTATGTATGTTGATATCACTTTATAACCCACATTCTTTACCAGAAATTCCACCAAATTATCAGCAAGGGTCGACAAGTTCAGTAAATCTTTTTATTTCAATGGGGCATAAACTGTACTGGATATTGATAGAGATGAACAAGATTATTAGCAGTTGTAAACAAATTGCTGCCCCACGGGGTATCCGAACATACAAGTACAACAGGGAGAGACCACAATACACGGCATCACGTCTGTGTCTCCTTCAGCATATAGCCTAAAACCTTAACAATTCCTATGGCTGTAGGACCGTAATACAATTACACTCTCTCCTAACATCCGAGTTTGCAAACGGTACTCATCTCCTAACGGTTAATGAGGTTACAAAAAATGTCATGAACTTAAGTGTATTATATGAGGCAATGGAAATTCATTTCATTTCTAATCATTAAGTTACCACAACATTTCACGATCCATTTGAAAGTAACATTCAACAATAAGACTATTCAGCGACAAATTGACCTTAAATTGAGCGAATAAATTAGCGAATTGCTACATGTGGAGCATAGCTTTGTATGGTGCAACACCTGGACAGTTCGGAAAGTAGATCAGACATACCTTGACAGCTTTAAAATCTGGTGCTGGAGGACCAAGAAGAGCATTTACGCCGAAAAGGAAAGTACTACAGACAGTCAATGTGTAAAGAAACACCTTGTATACAACAAAACGAAGGGAGGCTAACTGTACTGGTCATATCTTGCGTAGGAACTGCCGTATTAAAACACGTTATTGAAGGAAAAGTGGAAGGAAATATAGACGTAACGGGAAGAAGATGGCATAAGAAGCTACGGACAAACCTTAAAAAACGAGAAGAAACTGAAAATTACAAGAGGAAGCAGCATATCGGACTCTGTCGAGAACTTGCTTTGGAAGA
>Ga0136643_10001434_pt1 | contig 29124 bp, 15 predicted proteins | sample TergutLab28metaG_FD_96883 | JGI IMG/M metagenome (GOLD analysis project Ga0136643, IMG submission 96883) | Labiotermes labralis P1 segment gut microbial communities from Petit-Saut dam, French Guiana - Lab288 P1 (version 3) (version 3) | ecosystem: Host-associated > Arthropoda: Insects >... | reverse complement strand
TCAATAAAGTGTGTTGTACTTAATTTATCTCCTTCCGTACGAGAAACAATATCGAAGATACTATTGTAAGAAGTTAATGAATATTTATATAATCTGTAACGATTTTATAGTTCCTTGCAAATTCGCATGCTTAGGAAGAAAAGAAAGGCTTGTATATCGGGCCTAAGATCTGTTAACCTGTGAAGACGCACTGGATGGACGAACGATTTCTAGAATATGATTCAACATTAACCTGTAAAACCAAAAAATTTCAAGACAGGAGATCGACGCCGAAATCTAAACCGACGCCGGCGTCAATGTTCCCTCATAAGATCATTTATTTTACGTGCAACGCAATGACAAGGGATGACAGCAGTTATAAAATGTCATTCGTTGAGCTTCTGCTACTGACGCCTCATAATTTCGCGTTTCTGCGACTTTTCAAATACAGATTATAGGAAATTAAAACGTGTGAATTTGTGGTGAATTCCAGTATCATGAATTTCGTACAATCTATTCATTGTCTTCGCAATTAAAATACGTGGATATCTAAGAAAGAGACAACAACATTTGTTTACGATAATTCTGTCCCTTTTTGCAAGGATATAATGGAAATTTTACAGTCCATTATCAATGAATATTTGACGGTGATCCGAACAAGAAAAATGGGATTTGTGTGGTAGAAGGCATTCGTGTTATTATTCAGAAATTTGCAACACTTTTTGTTGACAACCTGAAGAGTTCAGACTTGTCAAATGACTTCGGCATAGATGAGTGGACAGTAATAAATTTAGATATTACATATATAAGGTAGGGTATATTGATCTGGATCTTCTGCCTCAAGATGAAGTCAACTGATGAGCTTGTAGCTTCTTGGAGTCAGTAAATCTGGTTATTCGTACGCATTCCCCGATAACAAATTTTTGTCCCCACTGGGGTCTTGGAGAATAATGGAGCAGGTCAGTTAGACCGATCGTGTAATGAAAGAAATGTTACATAGAATAAAGAAGGAAAGGGATATCCTGCGTACGATAAATAGAAGGAAGGTTAACTGGTTTGCTCACATGTTGCGTAGGAACTGCCTTCTGAAACACGTTATTGAAGAAAAGATAGAAGGAAGAAGTGACGGGAAGAAAAGGAAGAAGACGTAAGCAGCTACTGAACGACCTTAGGAAAAGAGACGACACTGAAAATTTAAAGAGGGAGCATTATGTCGCACTCTGTGGTGAATTCGTTTTGGAAGAAGCTACGGACCTCTTTTAAGACATACTACGGAATGAGTAATGCAGTTACTCATTTGTGTATGAAACTTGGAAGTGAACCTTCTCTGCCTGTTTAGAAAAACCTAGAACTTCGACTGGACTAATTTTATTGCAGAAAGGGCGATTTGCCTTAAAGGTCTTGTTGTCAAACACAGCGTGTCAATGTCCGTAGAGCATTTACCAAGCAAATCATGAACAAACCAACTCCACAGAGAAAAATCCTTGAGAATCTGATGGCCGCCAGACATGTAACCAGATGCTTCGTCTTCGATGATGGTACAGTACGATTTTCAGATACGCTCGTTCCGAATTCTGACCTGAGCCATTTGAATCTAGTCCATGTCGCACACCGTCATTATTAAAAAAAAATTTTGTGATATTTTAATCCCATCTTCAAAATTTTCCAAATAGAGCATTCCGCTCAATTTTACCAACTCAGTTTGTACGGCCTTTTATATCTGTTGTATTATCTATACCCCGCTCATCTGATCTTCACTGATTTTCGTGTCTTGACTCTTCTGGGATATTGAGCGGCGTAGTTGGTAGTTAGTTGTTTCCAACAATTTCAGGAAAATATCGGTCCCATTTCAAGGGTCGACCTTTTAAGATGGGAAAGATAGGTTGCCCCGAAACTTCCATAACAAACTACCAAACTATTCTGCGCGACATCGCATAAGAACGAAGACTTACTCAGTACCGCGGCGGAAGCCTGAAATTTCTTCGATTTAGCTCTCCTAATGATAATCTGTGGATATTACCGATTGTCCCGCTTCTTGTTATGAAGCTGTATTCGTCCTTCTCTTACTTCCACTGTCAAGTCTGTAGTTTATACACTTTATGCCCCAGACACTGAATCTAAATTGAAGGCGTTAACAAATGATGAACAAAATTCTTGTGGCCTCTTGTACTGATGTCAGTTGTTTGGCGGGAAACAGTTCCTGCACTTGGAACGCAACGTTTAAAAGGAAAATGTGCATTAATCTACATCAATCGTAATAAAATTCATAAGACAATACGTCTTCAAAGTGGTTGTACATATACATGCAGAGTTTCAGAAACCCTTTCAACGCTTTGAAACATAAAATCAATCCAAATAATATATTCTCAAGTTAAGTTTCTACCTCTTAGAAAATTCCTCACCATTACGAAGACAAATTGATTAATTTTCCTTTTTGGGAAATTATCTTTGATTGTTTTGAAAATTATAGGCACCTTACTACTCTTTGTGGTCATATTCAAAATATTATAGTGTTGAAGTTGGTGGTACAGTGTTAAATTCGTTTTTGCAATGCAGCATTTCTCATAATCCTGTTTGTAGCTACAAGTAAATGTGTGCTGTTACACAACTGCCATGCTTCCGTAATGTAGCTAACCGTTTGTTCTGTGCACTGCATGAAGACTACCCAATCCACAGTGACCTTGCCCTATCTGAGGTAGGTACAAATATGTGTGTGTGTGTGTGTGATGTGTGTGTGTGATGTGTTGAGTGTAGTGATGTTCCTTGCTTCCAGTTGTCCGTGACGTTAAACTTCCAGAGCTATCCCGTGCTGTCATAATAAATGTCATTGCAAATAGACATGTAAGGCATACTAGTTATCGAGGGTTACTGTAAATGATGTGGGACATTTTGATTGACACAAAAGGCCGGAAATAATGAAAGTTATGGTATTTCTTTTTTATTTATTTAATAGTTCTGTATCTAACAATTTATCCTCACTCTTTTATTTCCCTCTTCGCTATGTCTCCAGATTCCCACAGCGTTGCTAATATAGAAAAATTCGTTATAATTGTATTACCAATTTTTCGCCGGAACGTGAGGTAATCATGACTATAAAACTATGTTTCCTTCTGTGGTATATATTTTCTGAGCGCCATTTTAATGCTCATTTCAAATATTTTTTCTTCATTTATGTGACTGTATTGTCATACTTTCTCCTGCGCATATTAGCTACATATTGTTGCTTTCTCTTGAATTACTTGATAAAAAAAAACTTTACTTCCAGTATTTACACTGTAGGTGTAAGGCTTTTTTACGTTTATCTCACACATTTTTTAGGTGAGATTATCTCTTACATCTATTGTGATGCAGTCACATCTCGCGCCAAGAAACAGTAATTCTCCTTGTATTTGTGCACGGTGTATGTACGATTTTTGCAGAAACTCCGAGAGTGAGTTCTTCACATCAGAACAAAAAACGTTCACATAAACATGTGTTCAGAAATGCGTGTTTTAGCTTAATTGAACGATTACGTTCAACAGTAAATACCTTCATTACGTAATAATTTACTTACACGTGGCATAAAACATTTACTCTACACGCTTCCAATTTGATGGCAGTCGAGTTCGTATGAAAAATTAAGTCAAAATTCACAACAAATGCTCAACATGTCCTCCACCTAAATGAGTACACGCATGGACGCGTTTGATCGTGGATCAACACGCTTTTGGGCTGCACCTCGAGAACTGTACGCGGACGTGTATTGATAAGAACCTTCCTAATCCATTTGGTGTGCAGAACTCACTCCTGAATTTTGTCAAAGAATTCTCGAAACGCCCTATATATTGGAGGAGTACGTTTCTGTATGTGACACATTTTTATGCTATATATTAATATTTCCATGCCTTCGTCCTTAATTACTTAATCTGAAACCATGATTTGTGCCGATAAACATTTTTTATACAGTTCTCTTTTGTGTCCCCCATCAATCGTATCCTTATTACCCAAGGGTAGTGTAGATCGGGTAAGTTGGTAACAACGTTTGCTGGTGTTCCGAGTATCCTTTGGAAGACGGAATGGCTTGGCTGCGACATATTTCGTCCCTCCAAGCGAAATCTAAAGAAAGCTCAGTAGAGTCAGTGTGCAAACCGAGTTTTAACCTCTCACGTCCCGAATGAAACTCAGAAGCATTGCCGCGTGACATAACTGGCTTGATAAACATAAGCCTGTGAATACTCTTACTGTCTTAATTTAATGTACATCCTTCCATGAAGATAACTAAACCGTCATTAACTGTGTAACGAAATGACAAAATATTTTTGCGGTTAATGGTACCTTCTTTCTTTCCTGACACGTGGAGGTGGGGGAGGTCAGTACACTCAACTACTCTATATGTGTAAATATATCCTTATTCAGTAGAGCTTGTGTAGACTCAGTAGAACTTAGATTAGCAATGTGTCACCATGTGTTTGTAGTTTTTTCAAACTGTAGTCCGCAAATATTTGTGGGTGGTCAGTCTGCTTTTGTGTTGAATGTACTTACTTCGATATTTCTTATATTCAGCCAGGGTTCTTCTTCTTGTGGTGTTGGTTCAAAGCGCTGTTTTGCATTTACCACATTCTAATGGAAAAGCTTTACGGAACAGAAACTTAAAAAAATATTTTAAGAGATTTGTGATCATGCACTGATGATTCACACATTGGTGGCCGAAATATGTAGGAGGCTACGATGTTTATAATAGAGTAAATTTACATACATGTGTATGAACTTGTTAGTATTTTTCGTAATTACAAAAATATATAAGATCATACTCTGGCAGACAAGAGTGTTCGTAAAATATTATGCATTTGTTAAACAAAATACCTAAAAAACTACCTTCTTCTGCTAAACGTTGATAGTAGGTAACTGCAGTAACAAGGGCTGTCCAAATGACCAGGAGCGATAACTCAGGTGGTCTAAAGTGTTCACAATTTTGGGAAATACTGATTATATCCTATAAAGACTTTCCTTTCATAGCATATTGCCGTTTGTAATTTATTCTATTAACAGCATGAGACCAATATTAATCGTTTCAAAGTTGTAATGGAAGTGTTTAATGCAGAGAGAAAGTCAAACCAAGATTTAGGTGACCCATATTAGACCAGTACCAACAACCCCACCACTGAAATCTCCTACCCTTATACAGGTAAAACGAAACTTATTTTAGTCCAAAAACAGTGTGTATATTCAATAAAATGTTATATTTTTACTCAGATCATGAAAACAATACCTGCCCCTGCATGTTAAGTATAATCAGGAGTTTATTTTTAATTACCACGCCTTTACATTTTAGCAAAAAGAGGGGTCTTTTTAGCAAAATAAATGACGATTTTTGCTGCGTAAAATGTGTTGTACGTGGTGGCTGTTTACCATGGCCACCATGGTCACCAAACCTGACTGCAATTTTAACATATCACTGCTGGTGCTGCTGTTACTGTGTATATGCCAAACACATTCGAGAGGAACAGTGTATCTGACGTTGAATTCAGTCGTGTCTCTTCTAGCTTCAAACACAACGCATCCTTCGTCTCCCGACTGCCCACAATCCGACGACACAAGAGCACGTCGCTACATTCGCCGTCACTCGCGAAGGGTGTCGGCAGCGGGGCCGTGGGAGCTGGCAATGGAGGCAGCGGAGGTCCGAGGGGCTTCGCAGAACTCAATGCTTCGGCGGAGAACTTAGGTTAGTGACAACTCGATATTTCGCATTACAGTAATGTTTAGGGTCAAAGGTGATGGCGTAATTTTTCAAACTGTTTTCTTACTTAGATATCCTTTTATATGAACATGAAGATTTTACTTTCAGCCTATAGGAAGAGGGTAGATTGAAGGTGTTTGAGAATAATGTGAAAGGAATGTTAGGACCTCTGTGGGAGGAAGTGGCAGGAGAAGTAATAATTTTATACAGTGATTATGTTAAAAAAAGTGTTACTTTTCATCAAATGTCATTAGGGTAATAAAACCCGTCTAGGATGAGAAGGGCAGGGCAAGGAGCAGGAATGGTGACTAGAGCTAAATACTTTTGAAGTTTTGTAAGTACCTGAAACCATCACATCATATTTTAGGCTTAGGCGTTAATATAAATGTAGAATTGTGGAGATAGAACTACAGGGGAAAGGTTCAAAGCTGTTTTCAAGTGACTCGCGATATGGGGCTCTTACGAAAACGGTAATAATTTTCCAGATGTTATAATGGTTGGGAAACTGTTCTTTATTAACTATCATAGAAGCAAATACTCTGGACATGGCTTATATGTAAACAGAAATATCAAAGCCTTACGTATTTCAAACTTTTAATAGGATGTTGCAGAATATGTTGCATTGCAAAGCTTTCTGTACTTAGGGTCTGAAATTATTAGCTAATTGTTGCGTTAGTTAATTGTGAATGACTAATAGATTTTATGTAATCTGATATTTATAGTTAAGCAGATTTGCACAATTACGCCTCTTACATTGAGATGTTTTGTCAAGAGTGGTCTAAATCCGCGATATAAAAATAATTGTTAAATTTTACATTTATTTAATGTATTTCAGAAGGTACAGTTCTGATCCTATTTTGCCACAAAAAGCGCCATGTTTTAAAACAGCGGTCCTGAACCGGTGACAGCACATGTATATAGCATGGGTATAAAGTTTTGGAGATTAATTTTGTACTTCTGTGTTAGCGAATTGAGACAAGAACGTGTGAAATTAAAGAAGCATATTTTAAGAGCTTGTAATAAAAAATTTAATTGAAAAATGTAAATGAAGTGCTACTAGTAACTTCTAAGAGAAGTTTTCTTTTTAAAAATGGGTTACATCAAGTGAACGGTGGTTCAGGAACGCTGATTTGGAAAGTGAGGTTAAGAATTTGAATGATTTGTGTTATTGATCACCATTAATTGGAGAAAAAGACACAGTTTGCACCTTTGCACATCATCTACAGAACCTCTGCTGTGATCTGTACTCTTCAGAAGACACTATTCGCATGTGCTACTGGTGTACTTTGTGCATGGGAAAATGCTTTCGGAATGCACAGACCGAGGCATTGCAGTGTCCTCTGTGTCGACGTAGCCACGCCGCGAGGCGTCGTCAGAGGTGGGTGGTGTTAGGAACTCTGTCTATACTCTATCCCGAAAACATCTGTCCACATACCTGCATTGCAAGAGAAAGAAATTAACTGATGTCTATGAAGCATAAATAGTGTGCAGGAGGAGCATAATGCGCATGCGTATAATTGCCATCATGGCCCCCCTACATACACTGCACACCCTCTCGTGGTTGTAATTCAGCAGCACAGATTTTGTGCCTCATTAATGCACAGATTTAATTTCTCGGACAAATGCAAATTTAGACCACTCTTAATTGTAGTTTTTTATTTTTGAATAAACCAATAATAGAGTTTTAATTTTGCAGTCAAATTGCTGCTAATAATTCTGTTGCTACAAATGAAATATAATATAATCTCGAATCTTTAAAATGTTTTCATTGTCTTGCCTCTCCTGGTACAAGACACCTTGGAGATGTGCTTGTCTGAACTACATGGCGACGTTTTACTGATAAAAGCAAGCACGAATATAAATACCACGTATTTAAATCTTCAAACTACAAGACACTTTCGATTCGCGCTGTGTTATAACGAAAGGAAGTGATGAAACAGTATTCAGTATCCGGTAAGTTTATGTTTATTTTGCAATGAATTGTCACTTGGAACTTTATTTCATTTCACAATTTCATTATTTTAATGCTGCCTTTTCTTTTTTAATGACTTTCGCAATACACGGTGTTTGAGGTGTGTATGGGTTTCGTTAATATTTCAGCTACCTCTGGGGGAGTGGGTGGGGGGGGCAGGTTACTGAGTCTGCAAAGCTGCACTTTGTCACGGCACACTGCTATATCTGCACCCCATAAATGATATTTAGATAGATCTAAGTTATAATGTATGTTTCCTGAATGAGTGCGTTTATAAATGTCTGTTTTGTGAGAGCTGAAATTATCAGCGGCATTTAATATACAGATTAGGGTCTCATCATTTGTGATGCGGTGTAGATTTGTAGGGAAGTGTCAAAATTTCGGAGGAATAGAAGCGATTGATGACTGTTCACCAGATTAAATGGCATTCTATCCCAGAAGGCCATACTCTCAGTTTTTTTGTGTTGTTGAATTCAAGTTACAGTACATAAAATTTTCAACTCTCGGTCAATATTCATGCAGTTGTGTGGTGTATATAACACACCTTTTTATTAGCACTGACATGTATTAACAAACTATCTATGGGGGATGCAGTTGACTGCTTGGATAGGCTGTTGCTACTGTCAATGCTGTGGCCGTATTTCATTGGAACAATCCAGTACGGCATTTTATTTTGGTGCTCGTCACAAACAGAATTCTTACAGAAATCATCAGTAAATAAATAAATGCTCGTACAGCCATACTTCATCATGTACTGTGGAATTTAACATTGCGATCCTTCCCTTTTTCATCTGTAAGTAATTTAAAACTCATAACCATAAATGTTTGTATATATTATCATTTGTCATTATTAACGATTTGTTGAATTGCATAACTTTACGGAAAATGATTGCGTTAGTAAGTAAAATAATGTAGATATATAACAGGGCACAAATACGGATTTTCTATTAATATACAGAATAATCTATGAAGGGAGAAATAATATTACTTAGAACTGAATGGATTTCATAGTTCTGCGGAATCATAAATCGCGCATTTTTTAATTATGAAATCTAATACACGTCTTGTTACAATTACGTAAAGTGATAGCCAACATTTGTGATTTGTTGTGGATTAGAATTAAATAAACAACAAATGAAAGGAATGGAGACAGCTGGAATGCTTTTCCGCAGACTGTTGCATGATAAATAACAGTGCATCGTAGTGATGAAAGACTTGTAGAGAAAAACATAAGTAAATTAAGAATAAAAATATAACATATGTGTAATATTTGTAAACGATCACTGCAATTCAAATAAAAAATCAACTATTTTTTATATCAACTTAAATGTACAAAATGCTAGGGATATTCGACACGAAAGAACACATAATTTTGTACCGGGAATAGCGCCATTACGCGAGAAAATCAAGTTGAAATGGTGCCATATCTAACCCTGCAGTGTGAAGGCATATAATTTGTATGGCTGTAAAGCTCCACTGAGAACAAACTTTGACGCTAAAAACGACGAATGATTGGGTGCACGCTCCGGCTGCATTACGTCCCTCGAAATAACGCCAGGTACGTCCCGATAGAAAGCTTCAGAGCACGTCTTGACATAGCGGAGAAGCCTGGTAATCCAATCAGTAACTGGTCACTATACAGACTAATTTATGCCAGTTCGTATGCATGATATTTCTACATTTATTTACTACAGATTATTCATATTCGCTGACAAGCTAAAAAAATGTTGATCAATTATTATTTAAACTAAACTAATTATTTGCAAAGACACCCCCTGCCCAATGAAATGGCACCGACAAGCAAGAGCAAAGATTTTTTAGATTTATATTGTTAGTTACATTTCAGTTTTAGATTGTGGTGGAACTACTGTGAAATACCGTCATTACCATTGTTTAAAATAAAATGTAAGTAGAATGGAAGTGGTAAAAATTCGAGTGTGGTTCCTTGAAACTGCTGTGACGCTTAGAAAATTATATATTTTGTTGACAAAATTAAGTTACACGCAAGGTGATAATTTCTTGCCTCCTGTTACCTGGACACACAAACTGGCGTGATTGCTCTTCAATTTCTGACTTCGAAGCTAACCAAGATATTTGGCAAACGTTTCTTCAGACACAAGCGGAAGTATTCAAAATTGTCTACAATCAAATACTGCTTTCGCTATGGAGATAGAGTCGTGCTTCATTAAACTATATAAAGCCACAGTCTTCTAAGTTTAGATAAAATGCGTACAGTGGATAAAATCTACTAAACTAGGTCTGTGTTAGAATGTTTCAAGATCATAACAATTGTTTTTTTAAGTTAAAAAATATGAACACTGTTTTTGCTCTTTCCACGGGCAAATTTAAATTTGCCAAATAACGGGCGTTAAAATCAAAATTTCTTTAGCATAATCCACTTGACCGTTCCATTTGTATTGATTGTATCTACAGACTGGTGACAGCAACACATGACACAGCCAATTTCCTTCGAATTCATCCCCACTTAACGAAGAAATTTTTAACAAGAATATCAATCCGTTTCAGTAAATTCCTGAACTCAAAAGACGCCTCAAACGATGTTTGTGTTGTTAAACGAATACTCGCATAACGTTCCGTAGCTCATGTGCCTACGTACCGCCTTCAGACACTGAAGACCTGTGTTCAAGACAGGCAATACTTGAAGGCTGTCCCATGGCTCTGGTCTTTGGCTGCCAGCATCTCCCTGCCGAGGAATGGGTTCGGTCTGAGGCCATTCAAATGGGACAGGTGTTTGCCTGATTAATTCTGTTTTCGTCTGACGGCATTATTTCACCAGTGTTCCGAACTCACTAATCCATTACCGACACGATATAATCTGACAACGTCGTTAAATAACTGTCATTGGAAATTTGTTGCTCTGGAGTAGATTTTCCTCCCACTTTGCAATTATCACGTCACAAATACTCCACTCCCGTCTGTCATCACCCATGGCACAGTAGGAACATATGAGGTCATAATACCGTGGGACCCAGTCTTACCCCACTGACAAAAATAAAGGAAAATCTACATTACTACAGGACGGGACGGCGGTAGCACAGTGGTTAAGGTGCTGTGCTACAAATCGGAAGGTCGCTGGTTCGAACCCAGCCGGTGTCGTTGGAATTCTTCATTGACATAAAATCCTTCCGATCGCACTATGGGTCGACTCAACCTCTAATAGAAATGAGTACCAGGAGCATTTCTTGGGAGTAAAGGCGGCCGGTGCGTAAGACTGACAATCTTACCACCATCCTGTGCCGTTGTCATGAAATTTGGGAACCTTAACTTCCTGGAACCCTCTGGGCCACTCCAGATCACCATAGGACAGTAACAATAAACTTAAAGGAGACAGCTGTTTTCGCCATGAAGTGTTAACCCTTTGAGGCAAAGTAATAAGCAAAGGCACCGTCTGCTTTAACAGTAAATAAATCTGCAGCTTTTCCAGAGAGGGGATCGATCTATTTCGATGTGATGTCCAAAATACTGAGATGTCTTTCCAGTGAAGAGTCTTACCATCTTGTTCTTTGCAGTAAGGAAGCCAGCCGTATGTTGCAATATGTGGGAGGTACTGAATTTTCACATATTACTACGATGAATTTGAGGCTTCAGAGAGGTAATCTGCGAAGTAATTCAAGATATTTTAATATGATTTCATTATTGTTACAAATTCTCATTGAGTTTCTCCCATCGGTATTGATTCTGTAGAGCCGCCCCCTTTGAATTAAACTGGAATTAAACATTACTGGTTTTCGGCACAGACGAAAATATAAATGAGTACAGGTCGATGACGTCAGAAGCGAATTTCATTGAAAATTGTAGATCTTATTTTTAAAAATCTAAATATTGTGCGTAACTAATAGAAAAAAAATCTGTTATCTGTGTTATATAATGTAATTTTCAGTGATTTTTGCCACAAGACTTATGAATATTCAATAACATGTCCTTTTCATATAGTAATAGATTTGTATCAGCATTAAACGTACGTGGAGACCAGACAGGCGTGTGAAATTGCAAAATAGTTCATTCCAAATTAAAATACACCCACTCAGTTCCTTCTAATAATTGTTGTTGTCAACAAAATTAATTGAGTTTTCATGTGACACAACCGTATCCCTTTTTTCCAACGTGTTAGGTTCTTAAAGTATTTGGGTCCATATATTTTCGGAGAAGCAAAAAGGCGAAGAATTTTGTGGTCAATTCTACGATAATTTGGACACAAGTTAACTGATCAGTAAATATCGCGAAATAAATGACATGTGAATTTCAGTGTCCTTTGTCTTGTTGTCTTAAAACGTTTTCTTAACAAAAGTCGTCAAAAGAACAAATTTTATAGTGTAAGTTATTTGTTCTCTTAAAAGAGAGAGGGCTCTTATTCCTTTCGAATTAGGCCCGTAAGTATAAAAATGTGTTCAATATGATATTGTATCTGGATAGCATACATCGTCAGCTGCCGGCTGCTAATAACACAGGCTCGAATTCAACCCGATGGCAATTTATTTTGAATTTGTGGTAGATTAAATAGCAGTGGGGCAAATTGCTCTTCGAATAGCGTGCAGTCGCATTTTATGCGTATTTGAAGTAATTTGATAAAAAAAATTGTTTAAGTCTCTTGTTATGTGCAAAGTTTGACATAATGTGAATCCAAAAAATTAGAACATCGTCACTGATCACACAATTTTGAAACTGGTATGCCTTGCCACGTGGCGAGGCACTTTAGCTGATGGAGGGGCACCGGCTGGTCTTTTTTTAGTTTCATGTGAACCGCGCTGTTGTTTACGTATGTCCATCGGAACTTCCGTCGTTCGTCCTTCACCAAAAGGCTTCCGGTGGAATCAGAACAGCCTTCAACGTGAAGTGGGTAGGTTGCGCGTCATAACGCGTCCAGGTCATTGCTTGTCGTCCCAATGTGGTGATTTGCTCGAATTCTGAAGGGTACTAAACCACGTTAATTAACAAAGTTCCATCACATTGCCTTTAATCTTTTGGGGGACCGCGGTGGCTCAGTGGTTAAGGCGCTGTGATACAAATCGGAAAGTCGCTGGTTCGATCCCACCTGGTGTCATTGGAACTTTTCATTGACATATAATCCTTCCGATCGCACTATGGCCCTGGTGTCGACTCAGCCTCTAACAGAAATGAATACCAAGAGCATTTCCTGGGGGTAAAGGCGGCCGGTGCGTAAGGCTAACTTCCTGGAATCCTCTGGGCCACTCCAGGTCTGTAACTGGACTGCTTTACCTTTACCTTTTATCTTTAATCTTTTATTTCTCAACATTTTGCTTCAGAATGTGTTTCAAACGTCAGCTAAAACGGTTCCAGAACTTCGCGCTTCGAGAAAGTATTCCCCTACTTTTGATTTATACCTATGGGAAAATTAGTTTCGAATTATACCAATTTTGAATTATACGTGGTCTACAGGAACGCATACCTCACATAAAATGCGACCGTACTGTACATCAGTTTTCCCTGTCAGTCGTAACACTAAAAAATGTTCTATACTCGTTTATCATGGTCCTTTAATGCGTGCTGATTCGAGGCAGCTTCATTATGGACTTTGAACTGATTTTCTGTATTTTATTCTTTATCCATAGCTTCACATACTGGATTATTATGCGCATTCTGTCTACGTAAGACCATCAGTCCGTCTCATTCCAGGTCTAGACATGATCGACCTGCCCTGGGTTTGTAAAGTAACAGTCTGTAAAAGAGTGTAAAGAATGTTTCAGCGTAACTTAGTATTTATATGTAAATAATATTTACATTGAAACTTACTGTTCATCGAAGGAAAACGGAGACTGTTAATATATTGTTTGTATTTACAGAAGGTGATTTAAAAATACAACCAACACAGAAATTGATTTGTCAAAGAACTCTAAGTTTAAGTATACGAAAATAATGATAGAAGCTGCACCAGGGAGCTACAAGTTAACATTTTATCTGTTCAGTCAGTATGTTTCAGTTGAAGTGTGTTCACAGTAACACAGAATATTTGTGTGTTAATTGCTGTACCTGAATAGACTTAGAGCATGTTTGTTTTAAAGTACAGAATCATTTCAACTTTTTGCATTTTTATGACCTTTTAAGTAGTGTACACTTTTTGTACATGAAAATATGTTAGTGAAAATGCTTTAGTATTGGTAACATTTTTTCAGTTGATCTTTAACTCATATCTGTTTAATATTTGTCATATTCGGTAAAAAGTTGTTAAGGTATGAATATCTATTTTAACATTTTTTTTTTACAAAACTTACTCAAATAAGAAATACGTTTGGTGAGCCTCGTATTAAAACGATCGTATTTTCATTACTCTTTTGATTAAAGTTGAAAAATTTCAGTACAGTTTATATCAGAAAGGAAATGCTTAATTAAATTAATTAGATACATTTAGGGATGAATGAGTATATTGATAGAGAGTAAATATATAGGAATGTATAAAGAAAAAGATATTTATTATGGCCTCAATTTTGATTGCATATAATTACTTTTTTGTATGCAGGATTTTAAAAATTCAGGAACAGGGTGATCGTCGACTGAAAAAAATTTGGGGAGACTAGATAAGATATCAAAACCAACAAATGCACAAAAATATATGAAGTTATATCATACATACCTTATACTTCCTACATGTTTCGGCCATTTATGTGGCCCCGTCTTCAGGGAAGTGCATTACGTTACATTTTAATGCACCTGTTTGAAGATGGCCATATAGGTGGCCACAACATGTAAAGGGTACACGATGTGTGTAAATTAAATTCATACACTAATCGCATTTGTTTGTTGTATAACTTATTGCTCAATGCACGGACCTGGATCAATTAAAGTTCATTAATGCTTAACTAGCAAAGACAACACATTTCTTTGGGGAGACATTTAAATTGCTTATGAATAATTTCAGTATAACAGACACGTTAGTAAACATAACTGCGATATATCATGTAACAATTTAGAGAGTTTAGTTAGAAGTAGATATACAATTTGGCATAAATGTACTGTAAAGTAACACAATTTGTAATAGAATAAGTTGAGTGTACAAAGGGGAGATGAAATTGTTCAGGTGTTTTGGTAAACCTTAAAATAGTTTGATGTCTATATAAATATCACCGTTATGAATTCCAAAGTTTCTGATATGATGATAGAGCCTTCAGAGTCAAAGAATACAAACACCTTTTTTTAAGTATAACCTCCACACTACACAATTTTTATTCTTTTGTGCTGAAAAGTTACTCCATTTTGCCTTTACTTAATTCGGACATTTTTCCGTTCGTCGGTGAGTCACAAAAAAGATGTTAAATCTTCTGCAATTACAAAATATTGTGGTCATGATTTTTAAAACAGAAAACATCAGCTTTGGGGTAAATGGTAGTGATGTGAATGCCATACCTAGAGTAGTTTCTTGCAAAGTAACATTGCAAGAAGTTAAACGCTCCTCGCCACTGATAACTAGTCTGGGTCTGCACGCCTCTGCTCATACGCTGATGTAACGCAGGTGGCGCAAACAGTCACAGACAGCTCAACGCGAGTCATAGTGAGGACTCGGTCACTGAGACAACAATCTCCAAGAAAAACTCGGATGGTAAGTCACTGCAGACGAACACTTGATTTAACAGTCATTAGTGGCATGGGTAATGGTTGATGTGTGATTCGAGCATCGTCTGTTGTGTTTTTTTTTTGGGTTCTCAAGATAACGTTTAGCATGGTTCATAGGTGTATGTTGTACTCTTTTAACGTAATCCTTTATTTTTTTGTCCAGTTTGACGAACCTAACATTTTTTAAACCAATATTTTCCATTGTTTTTTGAAGCAGTAAACGTTTTAAGAAATGATGCGATTTAATTTTCACTTTGAAATGTTTGTCCTGCAGATGTCTTACATAGTAATTGTATATTCTTTGTAGCGATTAAGACAAAAATTTTTATGTTTAATTTACATTTTGATTACAGTATATTTCACTGTGTAATATTCGTTTGTCAATGGCGATATTATTTATTACAGCAAATCTAACACAGTACACAACATAGTACAAAATACAATAAAACAGTGTTAAAATTTGGTGCTACACAGTCTTTCACTCTGTTTTGTTCTATATTTTTATTTTGTTTTATTTATTGTAATAAATTGTAGGTATGTGGTAAATTGCATTATAAATATAATTTGTTATTAATCAGAGTGTTTTCTAGGAATAGTAAGATGGCAAATTATTTGTACACTAGTGTCTACAGCTCTTCACATTTTAGAGATTAAATAATATTTTCATAGTTCAACCCTTATCGAAACTTCACAGCAGTAACAAAATGTGAGTTAGGACGCCATGAACTCTCAGCGTAGGCATTAAGTAAGAGGCCTTTTCAGCCGTACTACAAACGTCGTTAAATACACATCTCCTTGTAATAAATAGGTCGGAGTTTTAATTAATGAGTCCGTCCGAGTTAACCCACGCTGTAATTTCCGAAGCGTACTTTACGTGAGATGGATTGTAATCGAATATACTTCCACAGAAGTTGTATTTAAATCCGGATAAAGGTCCCTTACGAATTGAATCCATATATGTGATACATAAGAGATTTTTCTTTTAATATTTCCAATTTTCCATCGTAATGAGGTATGGTATTGATATAAAGAGACCGACCCATTACGAAAAATCACATAACCAGTGACATTATCCAACAGTCTCGTATGATTTAATATTCTTTCATGGCTATTAATGTAACTTCTCACCCTCTGCAGCTCCCCATGCAATAATTCTAAATAACATGATTTTCATAAATTATAATCAGTCTTTCATTTATACTGAAAGTTGCTTCAGAAATCAAATTGATGAGAGAGAGAGAGAGAGGGAAGTGGGAGGAGGGACTGTTACAGTGTAAAATAACAAGCATTCCAGGTTTCTCTACACGAAGTGAGAGCCATTTAAACCCTTATGCAAATAAGAACAAAATGTAATACCTTTGTTCTAAATGCGTGCTTCTATCATTCTGATCATATTTAGAGCACACCGGATTGTAAGATGAAGTGTATTGTAATAAGATAGTTTGTAAATGCATTGCAGTCTACTTACTAAAGCATAGGCTACTAAACCCGTTTTAGAGTCACCTCATTACTTCACAAGCAAAGATATTTACTTTGAAGAAGAAGAGCAGGCATTTGATTATTTTTACGGAAGTACCATAGGAAAATCTTTTGGGCGATTTCAATGTAAAATTGGAGAGGAAACATTTTGAAACCGACAATTCGGGACGCGATCTTAAGTGCAGTTCATAATGATAACAGCGTTAGAGCAGTAAGCTTATCCACATCCAGAGTCATAATGGTCAAAAGTCCAACATCCGAACATTCATAAATATTTTTATACTTACAATGGACAGACTCAGTCAGATTAATCACGTCTTGATAGGTGGGAGATGGCATTCGATACGAGCGATTTTGGATCCTACAGAAAAAAGATCTGGTTGATCCAGAAGTAAATGATGAGACAGACAATTGTATGTTCTTATCTTGTCAGCAGAATGGAAGACAAACTCGCAAGGTCCAGTGAGACAGTAGATCTTGTGAAGACTGGGCAAATTTCAAATATTTGGAAACGGAACCAACAACAGGAAACTGCATTTTGAAATAAACTACGGTCATATTAAATTCGGCGATTGCTTACTGCCATTCATTTCAAAACACTTTGCCTTATCTTCTTCTACCTTACGGCTTACAGATTAAAATATAAGAAACTGAAAATCTGCTTGCTGTTTTTTATGGGTGGCGGACTTGCTCGGCAGCATTAAGGGAAGTGAGAGGGCATTTAAAATAGGGAGCTGCTGATAATGATTCGATTTAGGAGACAGTAAGAGTAGGATGGAATATAGGAGTGTGATAGAGGAAAGGAATGTGTCATGTGTGAGGGAGAAGAGAAATGGACACAGAGTTTTAGTGGGAAAACATGATGGAAGAAAGTGACTTAGGCGTAGATTGGTAAGGCACGTTGTTGACTGGATTCAACTAGTTTAGGATAGGGATCATTGGTAAGCTGTTGTGAACACGGTGATGAACTTAAAGTTCCATAATTTGCCTGGGGAAACTATCAAATGCTCAAGAGCTCTCATCATCAGTTGTTCCTTGTTAATACTGTACTACAGTCTGAGTGGTGTTACTTTTTTTTTCATTCTCGCACTGCGCCTTCCATCTCGCCCTTACTTCAGGTAGGCATATTTCACAAACAAAATGGGTTGGAGCCATTAAATAATTTGAGAACCTAGGATAAAAGTAAATTGTGCCAGCGATCAGAATATCTTATAATTGTAACTCCCTTCATAGGGAAGTCATAGGTAGTTCGAAGAATGTGTGTTTATTTACGACAATGTAGGTATAAGTGAAGGAGAAAGCTAAGCCTACCTTTTGGACACTTGCGACACGATTTGTTGCCTAATTATTACACAAACCACAGCTTGTTTCGATATAGCACATTTTGCACTGTATTGTAAAGTTTTCATTAAAGCAACTTTTTGTATATAAATACTTGTCTATAGATATATTTCCTACATTTTCATATTGTTCATTGATCAAAAAAGATTCCTACACATTTTCGTATAAAGCATATTTACTTGCATTTGAAGAATTGTTCTGATTTGCAACACATTTTAATTTAGAATTGTCAAACTTTACAGCACTCGAGCAAGCAAATCAAAAGCAGTGCATAAAGTCGCACGTTTTACAGTTCCCAACATGTCCGATGTAGCGTACTTTTGGGTAAGATGTCCGAGTCTACAGCAGCGAATTTAATATATCTTGCCGCAGCCTTTACAGTAAAGAAATGCCAAATAATTTCTCTTCTGAGGAGCGTAAAATTTAGCACTTAAAGATTTCTTTGCTGTATGAATAAGCATCCTGTGAAACTAAAACAATTTTACAGCTGGTATGAAAGACAGAGAGAATGTCTTGGACACTTTAAAAACAGGGTTCTCCAAAACGTTTCTTCTGCTATTGCCTGAACTTCATACTTGAGGGCCAGCCCAATCAAAAAGAAGCTGTGTAGTTAAGTCCTATGTTTCGCTAAATTGTTCATTTTTTCAAGCAGGTTACGTTATTAATTATATCTATGTGCCAGTAAACAGCTATAAACAGCTACAGAAATGGCATTCTGCTACGTTAAAGGTGTTCATAAATCGCTTACAACTTCAGTCTGCTATACACATTAGTAGAACTTAAACTGGTATTAGAATCACTTCAGAAAAACTGTATAGTAACTTCTACTACACAAAGTAAGCCAATAATACTTAAAGGATGAAAATTCATTACTTTAGTTTCTAAGGTTTTTGCGCTGTGATATTGCATTTAACTGTTAAGAAGAAGAAGAAGAACAACAACAACAACAACAACAACAACAACAACGAGACCAAGAATAAGAAGAAGCGGAAATGGTGTATGGCTGGGAAAACTAAGCAGAAGGAAGTTCACACTTTATGATATTTGCCTCTAAATGTGACTTTCTGGAACAAAGACGACCTGTAAATGGACTGCACAAATTTCGTACTTGAAAACGTTCTTTTCGCAAATGTTAGTTATAGCAAAGTCGGAACTTAGCAACAGTAAAGCTTCTAATTTGTTTTTCCCGCTTCTGTGGAAAACACTTGTAGAAAATTTATCGAATTTCTTTTAGAATTTCCTTCTTTGAATTGTTCTTATTTTGCATAATTACAGCGCACATAGTTGTGCCTGCGCTGTCGGTGGCTCTTCCTCGAGTTTAAAGTCAAGTGGGTTTCCTTGCTATTACAATGACATTATCGAAATGGACTTAATACTGTAACTTTCAATCGAGTATTACGTTGAGCAAAATCCGTTGCAAATGGCAGTTTGTTGTCAAGTTTCAAACTTTTACAGCAGAGCAAATTACCAAAGCTTTCTTCACATTCTGACTTCCAAACAGTGTCATTTACCACATAGGCCGTCTGGTTCTCGTGTTGCTGCTGGCTGGAAGTTAAGTGCAGGTAGGATGGATGAGTGTCCGGACCGAAGGCTGTAACACGACTCGTGTTACAGCCTTCGGTCCGGACACTCATCCATCCTACCTGCACTTAACTTCCAACCAGCAGCAACTCGAGAACCAGATGGCCTATGTGGTAACCAACGCTATCGCCGTGAGCTCCTGATGATGGGTATAATGGTGCCCGAAACATGTTGAGCCTAACATAAGCATAATAAACTAACAAGTGGCATCCATTTGGATTTTATTCTTCAGTTATCCTAATTTCTCTTCGGAAGACTAAGCTGTCGAACTGCAGTACGATAGGACAAACTGACTAAAAATCTGCGAATTGGCTGTGGATTTCACTTCAGTGACAAAAATTGAAGTAGCAAGTACTAGGTCCGTAACACGTGACAAATTCAAAAATTCTCCGCGAAGTGTTTGCTTGCTTGCGGATAATGCAATGTAAAGCCACGCGGTCCGTGCAGCCAGCACTTCTACTGTCCCTGTACACTGGCCCGGCTCTCCCAGTCTTAATAATGCATTTCTGGAAGCATACTTTGCCACAACTGCAGTTGTTTCCACTGAAGGCTGCATACAGTAATAGTTCTTTGCACTTCTTTAAAACATTCTCGCCCACGATAACCCCATGCATAGTTTGTAGACTGCTAATTTTTGTTATTTCATGCTACTCACATCCCAAAACAAACAAATGTTTGAGGTGTAATTAAAATATCCTAACTCTCCTGTTCTTACGAAAATAATTCAGACATATGGCTTTCCATTTCGCCACGAGATAATATTCTGACGGGTTAGAGTAGTCGGTTTAGTAAACAGGATAGGGACTGGATGACCCGGGGTTCTAATCCCGGCAGTGTCAGATGATTTTCTATTCTCCAAAATATTCAGACAGACCCTGGAACCCACCCACCCTCCTGTTCGGTGGGTAGCAGTATTCTTTCTTGGGGATGAAACGACAGGGTGTGAAGTTAGCCATTTACCTACATCTGGCGTTGAGCTTCAGAATGAGTTGAGCTATATTTATTCTCCTTTTCGCCTTTGTGGTGTGGCCTGGGACAATTTTACCTTTACCTTTACTTTTACCTCTTTTTGCCGACACAGTTCTACGTGCGACTCTCTTGGCAGCAGGCTAACTGTTGTTTCAGTCTCTAACTTTCATGTTGACGTAACTTGAACCACTATGGCGATAGACTATTTAATTATTTTACCGTCCGTATTTAGTTTCCTGCTTTGGCAAGTACATGCGTCGCTCGCAAAATGTCTCCTGTTCAACGTCAATTTTTTTGTTTTTAATAAAGTATTCCGTTGTGAGGACTGGAAGCATTTCCGAACTATCTTTTATTCAGCACGAAAGATTTCACGAGTATTTTGTATACTTCGACGCATGTTTACTTGCGTAGTGACGTGGAATTTACTTTCGCTTCTAAAATTACAGTACATTCATTTGTTCAGATAATTTTCTTTCATTAATATTTGATGCGTTGATTTTCCATGCAACAAAAATATTTTTTTTTTATTTTATCTGAAACGACTGCACACCGGATGACAGCTCTGACATAATTCTAAAATGAGCCATCCCCGTTGTCTGTATATAAACAATAGGTGTGGGTATCAGTCAATAAAACAACAATATCTAAAAAGATGTTTAATAAAGGATGAAGTAAACTACTACACTACCACCATACTTTCGGGTGAAAACCTGATGATGGCCACATTAGTCCGAAACATGTAGTTTACTTCATCCTTTATTAAACATCTTTTTAGATATTGTTGTGTTATTGATTGATACCCACACCTGTTGTAGCTCTGACATCACATACACTTTGAAGAGCCCTAACGTAATTGACCCATTGCCCCTAATTCACTTGCGTGCTTAAAGTATGTGGCTAGCCGTAGTTTGGAGAGCCCTGTTTTAACGATAAAATTCAGTTGATGACTCTAACGTCTGTGTATTTTATACTGCTAAATAAAAATTAGAGCTTGGAAATCAAAATGCGCTTTGATCTTAGACATTGTACTGGCTCTGAAGCTTGATGTGGAAAATCGCATTAGACTTTACAGTTCGACGCAATTATTCGCAAAATTAATTGCGAATATAAACCAGTCTTTAGTTTTCATAGCTCTTTGCAGATTTCTGACTTAGATGTTGGGAGAGTTTATGTTATATTCTATTATTTGTTACGAGCTACAATAATAAATATTTTTTTATTGAAGTTATGATATTGTCTGCAGCTGACATTAATCCAATGGCGCGGTAAGAGCTAATGAGGCACCGTTGACGTCCTTGTACAGCCGAAACGTGTATATCACTGTTAAGAAATCTTATTACTGCGTAATAGAGTAAGAATTTAACCTAGGAAGTATCATGAGGCTGAAATAATTTAGCGTTTTTTAGTTTAGTGAGATGGAAATATGTATTATTTCATGCTCTTGTTATGTTCAGGATTATCATTTTGGCTGTTATGTCTGTAAGATGAGATTTGTTAATCTGTAAACTGCGTTTGTTGTTCAGAGTTAGAGATTATGACGACTGCCTGAGATGTAGGAAGGAGCTGATCTCATTTGTTGCTGAAGATTTTGTGCTTAATGATGAAAAGTAGCAAGCCCCGAGATTTCTGTGCTCTATGTACATTATTTTTGCAGTTTAACTAGCAGGACTAATTACTGCAGTAACTTCTCAGCGCACAAAAACGTATTAACCCTCTTTTTATTTTGTTGCGACAATATGAAAATTATATATGTGGAAACTTTCATTTCAGTATTTCTGGTTTTCTTCTCCCGGTTATCCAAACAGTGGAATAAACAAGAAACTTTATTCTTTCCAGCTGTTTCTGACGTCTGTCATGGTCGTTTATGTGAAAAGTATCGCGTTGAGCTGTATTTCCTATTCCCACAATGTGCCCCCAAATGGGCTACATTTTGCGGGCAAGTACGAGGGCTCGTCCCATGTTCAATTAACTTCGGCTGTAATATCCTATTTTATATAATAATTTTTTAAAATTATTTAAATAAAATTTCACTTATTTTAAGGATATATATATATATATATATACATCCACATACGCATTAATTCTGAACAACCGGGAAGGTTTAAATATTAAATGAAGTTTTGGATACCTGCACGATGTGAATTGGCATTACTGTTTGTGATTCCTCACAGAATGTAGAGGTTCGTCTTTAGTATCACTCTCCACACCTAATACAAAGCGTCTGGCTTCCTGAACGATAATGAATTTTAAAATTAATTAATAGTACAGTACCTGTGCGTAACACGGAAAACAAAATGCAAACATTCAACTGCCGTAATTACTTTTCTCTTGACATTTATTTCTCTTTTGTTTATACATTTAAAATGAAACTTTCAACGTTTTGTCATGGACTTGAAGCAGCTCTTAATACCAATTTCTTCTACATCCCAGCTGCGTCATATTTTCAATACACTGTTTGCTTTCCTTTAACCTGCCGCCCCAGTAGCCGGCCTGCTAGCGCACAACAGTGCAGCCTCCGGGGGCAGCACTACAGATTTACAAGCAGGACCAGCTGCTTCTCGACGCGGATCCACCAACGCCACCTTGATCCGCATGGGAGAAGCCACGACTCTCCCTCTAGTCCTGTGTGGGTTGCTCCAGCACGAGTTCGGAAGCCCTTTCTCTCCCATGCCTTCCCGACGGAGCAGCCACGCTCCTGCGACGGCGTCGTCACCCTTGCGTCTAGAACACAGTATGATGTCTTCTGTACCTTCAGCATAGAACCGGGATTGGAAAATAAGTCACTTCAGCAGAAAGAAGTAACACAAAGCATAGCGATCTTCCAGCCTCAGTTTATCGCTAAAGACACAGTGAATTAAATTCCCGGTGGCCAAATTATTATGGCAGTCTTGGGCATTTGCAGGGCGGGAGAGAATTGAAGTTGAAAGTTGAAATAAGAGCAAAGACTGAAAGACGTGTGAAGCTTTTCTCGGGGTTTTAACTCTAGATAAATATACTGGAGCGGAATTCGAGCCCAGTACATCGGAATGATCAGTAAATTTCACGTAATTCCCTGACCGTACCAGCAGTCTCTGTAGCGCGGTGACATTAGTAGTTTTGATAGAGTATTTTGTGTTCCTCGCAATACTTGGAAACAGCGATAGTATGCAGGACCGTAGGAAAATGTACATGTAGTGTGATAGGATCAACATAGTGTAAGTTACTTGAAACCTTCCTAATTTTCGGTCTAGATGTCTGGCTAACTGATTTTCCCCGCACTGAAATTCACACATTTAAAACTCCAGAGTGAAGTACTTAGTTATGACAGGAGTGGCTAGTTGTTAGTACTTCAGCCGAAACTGAACAAAATTGGCACTTTGGCAAATGTGTTAACTGCGCATAAATTGTCGCATAAAAATGGAAATTTTAAATAATTTATTCATAACGGCAGGCGAAGTAATTAACTTTTTCAGCTTCCCATTTTATATTGACTCCATGTGCTTGTACGGTTAAATATTGAATTTTGTGTTTAATACTTGGCAGCCTGGTGCTGCTTGTTTTTTATGAAAACTTCAATTACACAGCATATAAATACTGCGAGATATTATTCATATTGATATTATTATCGTTATTCATGTCCAATACCTTCCCCAGAATAATGCATACATTACCTAGCGGTTTGGTTATTGTTGACACCAATATTAATGAGATAAACAAATATACAAGTTATGACTAAATAAATGTACAGGGTATGATTATTTACTATCGATAACCTTCTAAGGCCTGTAGAAAGAAGTGTTCAAGACGTATTCTGAATAATTAGTTCAAGTTTCCTGTGTCACCTCAAAACCGAAATACAGGCCGATGAATTGCGTTTGCCCCTCTTAGGATTTACACTTATCCCTGTGCCCCGATTGCTGCCTGCCGTGTATTTAGGACTACTCTACATGGTCCCACAGGGTTAGTAAATTACCGATACGGAGGAAGATGGATGAGACGCTGAGAGTTTCTATCGCAGAGGGGTGCGGAATGTTCCCACAATTTTACTGTCCTATAGCAAATATAGGAATAAAGTTTCAAAGCGTTGCTGAAAATCCTGTGCTTCAGTAAGGGGGAAAATTTTAATTGTGAAAAATTAACACTGGCAAAAATAGCAATGCCATAGATAACACTGAGAGATTAGTATTATTATTATCATTATCATTATCATCATCAAGTGTTTCGGTATTATCATGGAGAAGTGACGACCACAGCATGCATTGCCCCCCCCCCACCTGCAGCGACGCATGGCCATAGTACTAGCTCGAAAGTACCAACACTTCATCTATTGACTGTATCAACCAACGAATACATTCAATAAAACGCAGTAAAATACAGACCATAAAATACAATTCATGACAAGTATCAAACTCCTACATGTTTTGGCAAAGGGGTGCCATCCTCAGGGCATCTACTAGAACAAAAGAACAAAATTCCAACACGCCGTTCCTCGCCCTCACTGTCATCACTAAAATATTAAAATTCTAAAATGTCTAAATTAAACATTCATAAATTTACAATGTTTTGATATTAAAATTATGTGATATCGAGTCGCTTCAAGTACAAGCTTGCGTCTTGTACTTGAAGCGACTCGATATCACATATTATAATATTAAAATAGAACAACAGTGGCTGCTGGAATCGCAGGTTCGAATCCCGTCGAGGGCATTGATTTGCGCCTCTTGTGTTTGTTGTGTAGGTAACGACTTCTGCGACGAGCTGATCTGAGTCCTTCCGGTAGCGTGTTTCTGATTTTGTGGCTATCTAGTAACCTTAACAGTGAGGCTGCATAGGCCCGATATGGGCTCTACAGCCCAATATATATATATATGCCTTACCATTTAGTGACGGCATACGTCGACTTTCTGCCTTATATACCATTATGGTCTCCTAGCCGCATCTTCAGAGAGTTTGGACAGGACGTAAAGAAAATTAAAATTATTGTATGTATGTTTTATGTGAAGGTCCTTACGTATTGTTGGTAGTGTTTGGACCTTGAAACCTTTCAAAGACACAAATCCGTACACCATTAAAACTATAAATCCTGTCCGTCTTGCGTGGATTTGCAGTTGCTTTAATGAATGATTCTCTTGTCCTACTTCCCGAGAAGAACAATATACATCTTCAGTTAAACAAACATAACAGGTTTACAAAAATTAGAATGATGAGGATAACGCGAGGATCAGGGGGTTATGAAGATAAGGAGAGTGTGAAGCTCAGTCCTTTTGTTGAATAATCATTCTGCTGAAGAGATTGTTTTTCCATAGCGGTGGACACAATTCGCCGGGCACGTAGTTAGCTCAGTTAGTTACAACATACTACACGCCTGCACTGCGAAAACAAACTGTGCCACGAGTAACAGAAATTTGTTAACCTCTGTAAGTGTTACGTGTACATGTAAGTTACATTCTGCAGCTAATTACTTGGCATCTTAATACAAGGACCTGGATTTCTTTCTCGGAAAATGAAGTACGAAAAACAGCCTTGCTACCACTGTGAACAATGCCAATAAGGATTTGTGTTTTCATATTGGGAAACTGTATACCGTTACCAAGAAAACACAATAATGGCTCTTTTTAGCATATAAATTGTGTGAAATAAGAAAAGAGATCTCGGCTTTCACACAGACACAGGTGACATTTTATTCAGTTGAAATGAGATATGTATTCTAGAAATGAAGGTAAAAGAAGATAAATTACAAAACTCAGAAATACTCTGCTACACGTGTTTGAGTTTTTCTAAATTATTTGTATTCTGGAGTAATGCAGAGTGTTTCAATTTATTTAATGGTACTAAACCAGCGTTCTTTGAAATTAAAGCCCTCCGGGGCTTGATGACAACCTGCGTTTTGGTAGGAATGTGCCTACGTTGCGTTTCAGAGAAACCTTCTGCTTCCGGCTATATACAGGATGGCGCGGAGTCGACTGACACATTTAAAATTTTAATATTGCGCCGGCGCGATAGCTTATCGTAGTTGGCCGGAAGGGAAACGGTAGAGGAGAGGACGCCATTTCATATGATCAGTCGCAATGGAGCGTTGGAATGAGCAACAACGTGTTACCTGTGTTCGTAGTTTCGGCGACATCGCTTGGCCTGCTCGGTCGCCCGAACTAACTGTACCAAATTTTTTCCTGTGGGGGTTCCTGAAAGACCGTCTGTTCCGGAGGCGTATCATGACTATTCAAGAACTCAAACAAGCCAATGTTGACGAAGTTGCGGCTATTGATGATACCTACGGAGGCGCGTGTACGGCAACTTCCAGACACGCTTGCAACAATGCATTGATACAAACGGAGGTCATCTGCCTGATATTCAGAAAATAAGCTTGTAATGTGTGGGTAATAAATAGCATATTTGGCCGTATTTATAGACGGTTTCATTTATTTTTTCCTCTTTCTATATATTATCTATGACCATTTGAAATGTGTCAGTCGGCTCCGCGCCATCCTGTATTAAAACACATGGAATCATTTTTTCGTCCAAAAAATTTGTATCTCTTTACCAAACTTCACGGTATCACATCTCTTCGTATTTACCCATACATTGACCTAAAATCCCAAATGTTTAATGTATAACCGAGTGTCCCTAAAGCATACTGCAAGTGCCCTCTATTTTCAGGCGCGTTTGCAAAATTTCGAAAGGCTTCGTCATGTCTCTCTGTTCGTCCGCATGGTTCAACTCGGCTCCCACTGGACGTGTTTTCATCGAATTTGATACTTGATAATTTTTTTAAAATCACACGAGGTAATTCAATTTCCATTAACTTCAGACAAGAATAACAGGTACTTTACGGCAAGAACAATGTAAATTTTTGAACATACATCGTGAATTCTTCTTAGCATGAGAAATGTGTCAGACAAAACTGTACAGAAAATCATAACACGCATTTTGAGATCAGTAACTTTTTCCCCAAAATCGTACCTTTTATGAGATAATGTGGAAATATGGTACAGCCAGGCAGGTCACATGTTACAATACAACAGGCGTATACGCTTTGCATGCTGGATGACCTAGGCTACAGGCATACTTTCATAAGTGGGAGAGTAAGAAAGTAAGGTTCCCTATTTTATTGCCACCAAATAACTTCACACAGTGAGATGCCTCTTTATTCACTTATTACACTTCACTTCACTTATTTTTCACATAGTCACCTTCTCTGTTGAGGCACTTGTCTAGGCGGGAAAACCATTTCTCAAAACCCTGTGAACAGAAGGTGGGATCCAGACCACGCAGCCATGTTTGCACCTCATGCTTGATATCATCATGTGATTTGAATCACTTGGCACGAAGATGTTTTTTTTTTATGTTGGGGAAGAGATGAAAGTCCGAAGGTGCCACATCCGGGCTGTAGGGCGAGTGCTCAAGAATTTCCCGGCCCCATCGTTCCAAAAGATTCGCTGTCGCATGAGCTGTATGCGGTCGGGCATTGTCATGCAACAGCAGCACCCTCTTGTCTGACATCTGAGGCCTCTTGCGTTGAACAGCTCTTAAGTTTTTTGAGAGTGGTCTATTAAGCAGCAGAATTGACTGTTTATTTTTTTGAAGGGGGTCATCCCTTTGTGCATCGTCCGCTATTTATTGTATTAGTTCCGTCAATACACAACATACGCAAAGACCAGATGTATTAGTACAACTTGGTTGTATCGTAACAATACTATTCTTTGTTGGCCTGAGGCTGACCGTTTAACGGCCGCAACATTTCACCAGATATAACCCAGTTGTATTAATTCATCTTGTATTGACAGTACTAATCCAATAAACAGAATTGACTGTTTCATTATAAACGTATGTAATATTTATTGTTTTTCCGCCGCAAAAATGGTTACACGAAAACGCCTCAATGTTACGTTACACGCACGTTGCCTGTTTGGTCTGAAAAGTAACATATACCAACCTCTTTACCATGTTTCGAGAGACGCATGTAACAATTGTCGCTGTATTTCTGTCTACTCAGTGTTCGGTAGCAACTTATGTACTACTTGGTATGTCGTGGTACAGACATTCTGTGACAAATCCCACGACAAGATGTGGGGGAGGTATCGGATTTGTGGGAGCTCGAAAATCCCGCGGTCATTCTCAGACTGTATCTGTTCATTCTGAAATTCTTAATGCCTCCGTATAATTTAATTTATTTCCATGATGTATTATCTCCTTTTGATAGACTGTATACTTAACAGTACGCGTTTAAATTCCTGCAACGTGCGAACTGATTTAATTTTACTCCAATCTGGTGTAAAATTATTTTTTTATTCGTAAATGTAATAACTATAGTAGGAAAATGGCGTTGAATTTCGCCGGATATAGCATCTTTCTTATCTTCAGCTTTTTCAAATTTTTTGTTTTTCCTTCACTATTGTTTCCTTTAAGGACCGCCTCTGTGGTCTAGTGGTCAGAGTTTCTGGCTACAGATACAGAGGTCCCGGGTTCGATCCCCGGCGCTACCAGATTTTCTGAGTAGTAGTGGGTCTGGAACGGGGTCCAC
>Ga0136643_10001431_pt1 | contig 29150 bp, 12 predicted proteins | sample TergutLab28metaG_FD_96883 | JGI IMG/M metagenome (GOLD analysis project Ga0136643, IMG submission 96883) | Labiotermes labralis P1 segment gut microbial communities from Petit-Saut dam, French Guiana - Lab288 P1 (version 3) (version 3) | ecosystem: Host-associated > Arthropoda: Insects >... | reverse complement strand
ATGTTTATTTATATTCTTCACATATTTCGGGCAGCCATGTGCCCATAATCAGGAGAATTATTGTATCAATGCGACACCTGGTTTATGTCACTCTGTGTAGATGCAGATGCTCCTGCATACCAGATGGTCATCTACACAGAGTGACATAAACCAGGTGTCGCATTGATACAATAATTCTCCTGATTATGGGCACATGGCTGCCCGAAATATGTGAAGAATATAAATAAACATAGAAGAAAAAATTGTGCGGCAAGTTGGTTATTTACAAGGATCATACCAGAATGCACGGTCAACAAAACATAAAATTAAGTACGGTTATGTTATACTCAGTGAAACATATGGATATAGAGCCGTGTTATGTTTGGAACGTTTGATATTTTCTCGGGAACCAATCATTTAACGCGAAGTAAAGGGATTATTACTGGGAATATTATAATTTTCACTCTGTTTATCTTTCAGTAAGACAATTTTACAAAACCAAGTACCTTTCAGTATTCGTCTAACAACAACAGTGTTTCCTGACTCACGCATGTCGAGAATGTATAAATAACGATATCAATAAACATAGGAGAAAAAGTTTGATGTTTCATATTTTCAGACACCACAGACAAAATTTTTAGTCGTCCTTGCGAGATATTCAACTATGTTTTCCTCATCATTAAACAAATGGATAACAAAATGTGTCAGAATAAACAGAAGGAGGGTCATAAGTGAAAGTGTTGAAATGCTGTATGGAATTCAACTATTGTTCGCTCTCTTCGAGCCAATCTATATGTCATCAGTTTTATTTGTTATAAATTGTAATCTGTTAATGGACAATGGAAGTTAAGTATTTCGTTTGATAGAATTGGAGCATTTATTCATTGTGATAGCTTTTATTGCGCTGTATTTGGCTTCTTCTGTCTGAGGTACGTGAACGATAGAGACCTACATCGCTTTTGATGTTCAGGTGACCGTGCATCGTGATAAATTCTTATAATCAAACCGAATAGATGCACTAATTTCTCAAATTTTTTTTGGAATAAAATTCCACATGTTTAGGACAGGTCCTCTTTCCACCATCACGAGTGTTTCACTGTAAACACAGCAATGGTATATGTCATACAGGTGTGCTGACAGCTTGCGAGCTGTCAGCACACCTGTATGACATATACCATTGCTGTGTGTACAGTGAAAAACTCCTGATGATGGAGAGAGGAACTGTCCGAAACATGTAGAGTTTTATTCGAAAAATAAATTTGAGAAATTTGTGTATCTAATCGGTTTTATTATAAGAACCTACAGCGCTGTAACACTGTACCACAAACAGTCCAGATTAGGGCTTCAAAGAGTGAAACTAGCCGTTGATGCAGTATAGTTTAAGGCTCCATACGTTTGAAATTTCCACATAATATATTCCTAATCTAATAAATTAATTACCACTTTGCTGAAACATAGAAACGAAATTCGTATTTAAGCGACATGTACAGCGCTTCTGACTGGAGTTAATGTAACATATTTTCTTCCTTCAAAATTACAGTCATACAGAACTTAATTTGACCTGTTTATGGAAGTTTAATTTGGAAGAAATAGGCGTAGATTTTAAGGTAATATTGAAGTATATCTTAAAGAAATAATGTACGAGGTTGTCAATTGAATTCATCTGACTCAGATCGCGGACCAATGAAGGGATTCTGTACACGTAGTAATATAATTTTGGATATCATCAAGGAGAATAACCAACCGTAACGCATCGACTCTGTCGTATTCACTCGCTTTTGTTTAAATAATTAAATATTTGTTAGTCTCCTTAATTTTTTGTTCGAATTGTTGGTCGCTCCGACAAATGTTTAACCATTTACGCTCTAAATACACGCAGACACGCGTACATATGTTCTCCGTGTAACGTGCTTATTATTATTTGCCGATTTTTTTAAAACAAAATCTGAAAATACCGACAAATTGTATCGAAATGTCCCGTCGTAAAATTTCATGAAAATCAGTAGCAATTCTCGATTTCTACGTGCAACAGACGGACAGACCGCCGTCATGTGGGCGAACAGGCACTTTATTTTGCTACTTTTCTTAAAAAAAAAAAACTCGCGCCAAAATTGAAAGGTAACGCAGCCGTGTACAACACACACATGGCTGTTGACGGCTGTCAATACTGCATCGGCGCTGCTTGTAACTTAAGTAGGTTATGTTTATTCATTTGTGTTTTGTCTCTCGCTCAGCTAAACCAAACTTACAACTTTCCCATTGTCAACTCTAATAATTAAAAAAAAAATAAAGCCTAAAACCCCCGCTCGCTCTCTCAGTCCTGGCTTCAATTACCTGTGTCCCCGTCTCTGTTATCCAGTTTTTACGGTGCCACTGTTAGAGACCCCTCATTAGCACTGACGAGACCATCCTTGGCGGATTTAACTGGAGTGGAAGTAAATAGCTCTCCTCCACGCGATATAAAAAAAATCGTCTGTGACGTGTCAGTAGATGCCGCTGTGTTACTGCAGACATTGCTATCCACAGTTGCTTTACTGAAGTCTCGAAGTACGAATATTTATAGAGGATTTATACCGATCCCAGTGGCCGCGCGGTCTAAGGCGTGCTTCTGCGGCCACTTGCCTCCTGAAGTAGTGGGTTCGTATCCAACTGGATGTATGGATGTCTGTTGTCTCTTGTGAGTGTTTTATGTTGTCTATATAAAATATAGTATAAATTTTAGCTCAATAAAATATGTAATGTCTTCTACTGAAATTAATCGTTTCCGAATACAAGCAAGTATCAAGAATATTCTTATAAGACCAACTAGATGCACTAATTTCTCAAATTTATTTTTGGATTGTTGCCCGCGGCCACTTGCCTCCTGAAGTTGTGGGTTCGTATCCAACGGGATGTATGCATGTCTGTTGTCTCTTGTGAGTTTCTTATGTTGTCAGGTAGAGGTCGCTGTGTCGGGCTGATCACTCGACCAGAGGAATCCTACCGAGGGCGTTGTATCTGAATGTGATTGTGAAGCCTCAACAATGAGGAGGCCTATACCTACTGGGGGCTCTTGCGCCATAGAAGAATATAGAGCATGTCTATGCAGTTTTTTGTCCCTTGTTATGGTCTGCGTTTTTCAGATCTAAATAAAACATTTCTTGAAAATCGTTTGAATTTTACGTTTAGATGACTATGCATCGTGATATATTCTTATAACAAGACCAACTAGATGCACTAATTTCTCAAATTTATTTTTGGATTAAAACTCTACATGTTTCGGACAGTTCCTCTGTCCATCATCAGGAGTTTTTCACTGTACACACAGCAATGGTATATGTCATACAGATTTTGCTGAGAGCTTGAGAGCAGGATCAGGACGAAACATCCTGATCCTGCTCACAAGCTGTCAGCAAACCTGTATGACATGTACCATTGCTGTGTGTACAGTGAAAAACTCCTGATGATGGACAGAGAAACCGTCCGAAACATGTAGAGTTTTAATCCAAAAATAAATTTGAGAAATTAGTGCATCTAGTTGGTCTTATTATAAGAATATTCTTGATACTTGCTTCTATTCGGAAACGATTACTTTCAGTAGAAGACATTACATATTTTATTGAGCTACAATTTGTACTACATTTCATATCTCCTGTTAAATATTTCGCACATTTGTTAAGAACGTAAGAATTATTTTGATTTTGGGCAGAGATCACCTGTCGGATTTGGTGGATTATTCACGTAAATCTATATTCTATATGAAAAAGCTGTAATTCTTTTGGGGAATCATAAGAAGCTTATGATTGTTTTACGAAACAAAAAACATTTTCACGCGTAGCAGAAGAAGAGTGATAAAAGAAATAATTGGGGATAAAGGGAATAAAGAGGGATAAAGAGAACTGTCTTTGAGCGGACTGATTATGACAATTATATAAAGTAATCCTTGTATAGTAAATTTATGTTTATAATAAATACTAGATGCAATACAATCTCGACTTATCGCCACTATTAGTTACCACAGTTTGTGTGCGGTAAATCAGAATACTGTATAGTAACAGGGAATTTTAATTTCACGTTATCACGTGCGCGAAGTTAGAGTGGCGCTATATCGGTGTGTAAATAAGGTTTAAGGAAATAATTCTAAGTGGGCAGCCAAAAATATTTTTGGCAATTTTTTGTAACGAAGATGCCAGCCATTTCTTCACACTCCCTGCAAAGAGACGTCATTTGTATCTACCCCTCACCTGAAGAAAAGTTTCGTGTTTATAGAATACTTCGTGGCACATGATTGGCACTGTTGTTTCAGACTGACGTCACACTGTTGTTGTTAAAATGAGGGAATTCTAGCAGTTCTAAAGAACGGTATCTAAAAAAAAGGTAAATCATTCCCATTACTGGCCCGAGGTGCCCAGGGAGTTCCAGGAAGTTAAGTTTCCCAGATTACGTGACAATGGCCCATGATGGTGGTAAGATTGTCAGCCTTACGCACCGGCCGCCTTTATCCCCAAGAAATACTACTGGTACTCACTTCTGCTAGAGGCTGAGTTGACCCCAGGGCCATAGTGCGATCGGAAGGATTATGTCAATGAAAAGTTCCAATGACACCATCTGGAATCGAACCAGCAACCTTCCGATTTGTTGCGCAGCACCTTAACCACTGTGCTACCGCGGTCTCCGAACAGTATCTAGCAGGAACATAATATTTATGATCACTTTAATGAAATTCGAACAAATTTTCAGAAGTTATAAATGACACACCCACAGAGTTTCACCACACGCCGATAACTATCACAAAACTCATTTCCTTACTAAGAAAATAAATCCTTACAAAAATGTATATTTTTGCGCATAAAATGAAATGTATTGTTCTGGAGGATCAGATCTATGAGGAATGCAGTTAATAACACGTATAGGGAATATAATGTATTTGAATACATTCACAAAATAAAAACGTTGTTTAATTTTTCATAACTCTATTAGAAAGTGTCCAGTAAACTTGGGTTATGATTCGGACAGCACGTTGGTTACCAAATTTGAACAGGAAAACACGCAATGTGAAGGGGCAGTGGTAGTCCTTTATGAGAACACAGACTTTAAAAGTTTAGCCTGATTGCTCTGTGAAGCCTGAAATGTGATTTTCTCCAGCTTATGGAGTGAGATGGGCAAATCCTGCCGTGATAAATCTTCCAACTTCCAAACTTGAAGATATATTGCCTGCTATATAGACTCTCCTTCTTCTTTCTGATATTATTTTAAAGAAATTTTATTGAAATGATGTTTCTGCTCTAAAGAAAGTGATATTGGACATGTTCAATAAACCTTCATTGAATAAGCTTTCTTGTGACTTTATCTAAATTAGCGTAATCTTGTACTGAAAAATTCAATAAGCTGTGTGAATAGTATAAACGGAAGGACATCATAACGGTTTAACTGACGAATTACAGTTATTTGTAACAACTTAATAATAATAATAATAATAATAAACGTGAGCAACATACCAGGAAATCATGAAGACAAGGAACTTCAGAAAACAGCCATATTGGGCGCTGCACACATACTTCGGAAAGTACTAATGTAAAATACAATAGATTCAATAATGAAACTAACGATATAAGCACCATGAATAGTAACAACAGAATAGCTGTAACACTGTATTCCCTAGGGATGTAGTTTTTCTCAGGAATATAAGTATAATTAACCTGCGTAAAGGAGATGATGATGATGATGATGATGATGATAATAATTCGATGATAATAATAATTCAATAATAATAATTCGATGATAATAATGCAATAATAATAATAATAATAATAAGCGTTTGTCATAGGAAGTGATGTAGTATGTACCACAAATCCTAACCACAGCATAGTTGCAACGTTATATATCACAGGAGCATGGTTGTTTGAGATATGTAATCATAAATTCCCTGCACAAAGTGATAATAAATAATGATAATAACATTAATTTGTCAATAAAGTCATATAAGAATTTGCTACGAAAGGAGTTTAAAAATAAACCCAGATATAAACATTAAAGTCTAGAAATTCCAGGAATGTGGGACATAAAATACATTATTATACCAGTACTCACTGGTTCTTCAGGAATGGTAACTAAAGTGCTAAGAAATATCTGGAAATAATGCTAGGGAAGAATTCAACCAAATCTTTGCAAAAGAAAAGCTATACTGGGAACATCACAAAGGATCAGAAAGTGTTACAGTTTGAAACTAGGAGCCTGTTTAGAGACGTTCTGCGCTTGTCCAAGATCATAATTATCAGGAAAAAGAACGTGACATTGGAAGAGATAGACCTAACAGTAGTCTTGTCTACTTCAGTTCAATTCTTTATTGCAGAACTAAAAGTGGGACGTTTATATGAAGAGGTTAATATAATAATCGCGATATATTTCACGGCGTTTCTGGATTTGCGATGATCGTTGAAGTCATCAAAACAGTAGCTATTCAATCATTATTTTCTTGACAACGTAGCGGAATTCTATCATTTTTGAAAAGCTGGAAAATTGAAACACATCTCATGAAACAATATGAAACAATAATCCGGCAATCAAACACTGAAAGAAATTTAAAATTTTACTTAAAGTTTGTTTCAGTACATCTCACTAAAACCAGTTTTACTGTTTATTTTAAAAAATGCCAGTTTTCTATCACATATTAAAAGGAATGCTGAGAACCAAATTTTTGAGCGCCTTGTATCAGCTCTTCCTAGAGGTCAACTTTACATCTACCCATCGGCGGCGATTCTCAGAACAGCCGTTACATGCGTGTGACTCAGTTACTCACTCAATCCCAAACGGTATTTTTTAAGTTAAAAAATAACAGTAACACTAATCTTCATGTTTGTACCGTGCATCAATGAAGATTAAAACACTTTATTTTCCAACAGATGCACAAATATTTTGTAATAATTCTAATTGTATCTACGAGTTACGTATTTGTGCATCTGTTGGACAATAAAGTGTTTTAACAGAAACACTTCGTCGTTATTTGTTATACAGAGTGAGCCAAAAGTAGGTATAAAGAGGATGCTCTACTGTATACTGTATACCTACTATTGGCCCACTCTGTGTAACAATGCCACTACTTTGTAGCCTACAAGCTATACATTCATGCACAATTCATAATTATACAGGGCGTTTTATGAGTTGTAGACATAAATGTAGTTGATTACTTTCTAGGTCTTTATTATCAAAATATTTCATGCGAACATTCCGAGAGTTACGGAATTATGACCGCCTGGACCTAAGAGTAACGGGAATGGACCATCGAAAATATGTAAAATTAAATAATAATCACGCACATTACCTGATGCATTTAACGTCTAAGTTTAACTTACTAGAATAAAGTGCCTCAAATTTTACACTAACACATGCTTAAAGCCGGTTTTCAAAAATCGCGCCCACCAGCGGCAAAGCATCTGGCCGGTCGGTTGCGAATAGAGCACTTCTAATGTTAGAGAAAACCGTGTCATGTGCTTACGTTAGCAGCCTTTTAGTGGGAGTAGTACTGTTTGTTCAAGGTCGCGTAGCCTGCAACCGAATGCATGAGGAGTGACACGCGGTTCACGGGAATCCCTTTACGAGAACAAAAACACGCGCACATAACAAAGACGTAGGAAATCATATGCTACAGTTTTGTACACAATTATTACAACACCCTGTATAGGTTCTTATAATAAAACCAACGAGATGCACTAATTTCTCAAATTTATTTTTGGAATATAACTCTACATATTTCGGACAGGTTTTCTGTCCATCATCAGGAGTCTAGTACTGTATACACAGCAATAGGTATATGTCATACAGTACTAGACTCCTGATGATGGACAGAAAACCTGTCCGAAACATGTAGAGTTCTATTCTAAAAATAAGTCGGGAAATTAGTGCATCTCGTTAGTTTTATTATAAGAATATATCACGATGTACGGTCCTCTGAATGTCAAATCCCATATAGGATTGGCTGAAAAATGAAGCGTGTGTTGGAACAAATTGGTTTATATTTGGTCACGGATTACGTTGGTTGTGTTCGTAATCATTCGAAACATCAACAAACAATTAGGGAGTTTGAAACTGAAAAGTTTGTCGGCAGTAGCACCAAAAGCTCTATTACCCACTACACGCCATATGTGTTAAAAATACATTTCGCAAAGTATTTGTAATAATTACAGTAACTGTAGATAAAATCATCGAGTCGTCACTGTCATATTACATGTCCCTTTTTTTAAAAATATTCGATAACAAATCTAACTATAATAAAACCTCTTAAATTAAACAACCATTTCTTGGAACAAAAGTGTAATTAGCAATTGATTTACAAATGGCAATATTGATTATTATGATGATGATTATTATTATTATTATCATCATCATCATCTCCTTTACGTAGGGTATTTATACTTATATTCCTGAGACAAACTATGTCCCTAGGGAAAACAGTGTTGCAGCTATTCTGTTGTTACTATTCATGGTGCTTATATCGTTAGTTTCAGCGTTGAATCTATTGTATTTTTACATTAGTACTTTCCGAAGTATGTGTGCATTATTATTATTATTATCATCATCATAACTGTAACTATAATAACTATAACACAACAAGGGTGTCAGCATTGTCAAACATATCCCACAACTTTCCACAATAATCTGAAGTTACTGGTGTACGACCTTTCAGAGACCATGTTTATAATCCTTCGTAAGCCACAAATTTTGTACTAACCCAACTTGTGCTCTACCCTTACTAGGAACGTGTTACAGAGTTCAGTTGCATCGACCGCGTAATTTGAGTTCGAAAAACTGGATCGATATCGGAAATTAAGTAGCTTTACTACAAATATCACGTTTGACACTCCATTTCCTCCAGGTATGGAAATAATGCTATCTACCGGGAACAGGGGGAGGGGGAGGGGGCACGTCGAGCTGCTCATATTGAAGAGAAGGAGGTTGGGTTGACGTCATATGAACGCGCGACAGTCGATAGGATGAGACTCGTTATAAAATGAGGAGTAATTAGGTTGAATGTGGTCGTACGTTTAGTTTATTACACACTGTGAATAGACAAGGAGACAGTGAGAAATAATGCGATTGTTAAACAACATAGGTATTAATAATGCTTAATTAAAACTAATTACAACCTGCAGTGCTGTAGTGAAATATTATGTACCCTCTAATGTGGAATTTTGTAACAGGCATAGAGTGTTTCATATTAGACATTTGAGCAAAGATTTTGCAGTAGTATAAACAGTCAACTAGATGCAACAATAACAATTTATTGGTAATTACAATCAGCTCAACATGTTTTGGGCGATAATTTCGCCCATCCTCAGGAGCACTAGACTGTGTTTACAGCTTGTGGTATAATGCACCGAAGAAGTTGCCTGCAGGCTATAAATCTGAGAAAGGCCATCCCCTTGTGTATTATCAAATTTGTACAATATATTATGCACCGTCAATACACAACATACATCAGGACAAGATACAATAATTACAACTAGGTAATATTTGGCTACATGTTTCGGCCGTGACCGGCCATCTTCAGGCCAACTAAGAACAACAATTAGGGTACAATAAAAATTGTACTCAGTGGGATCCCATGTGAACGAAATGGGATCCCATTGAATACTCTTTTTACTGTACCCTAATTGTTGTTCTTAGTTGGCCTGAAGATGGCCGGTCACGGCCGAAACATGTAGCCAAATATTACCTAATTGTAATTATTGTATCTTTTTTATGTGTGTTGTGTATTGACGGTGCATAATATATTACACTAATTTTTACACTTAGCAGAGCTCTTAACGCTATGTCTGTAGGATAGAAGCCGCACTGAAGACCCAGAAAAATAATATTAAACTGGGTTTTCATCAAATTAAGCAAGTAGATGCCTTTTTTTAAATTTTATTGGCATAATTCTCTGCTTTCATATAGGCCGGGTATTTAATGAAGTCTTCAACTTTGAAAATGTGAAAGAAGGCTTTTATATTACCATGGAGTTAGGCCATGGGTGCAAAAATCCCAGCCGCCAGGTCGCCCAGATCGTCAGGTGGTCCAGGTCGCCAGGTCGCCTTGGCGACTGGGTTTTGTTCTATGGTGCCCAGTATTTTTGGGTCTACTGTATGCAACCTGGTTCATGTCGCCCTTCTGGCGTTTGGAATTGCGAGATGGTTCATAGATTTTTTGAAAATATGTGAACCACTGAGTTCATTTAATTAATAGACGTAAAATATTACTAGAATTCTCGATAAAGTGTTAGGAATTACAAACGGAAACGGGAATCGTGTAAGGTCGAGTTATGAATTCCAGTAAATTATTACATTTCTTGTTAATACGGTGCTTCCGCTTCCTTATTTGTTTTGCGTAACGTACTAAGGAACGCGAGTCGGGTATAGCGCTCGTAGTCAGCACCTGCTTCCATCACATAGACTACTTGCTAAGCATCCGTGTTGGAGAAGTTGCCGCTATATGACGGGACTGAAGTTACTTTAACAAGTGAACTCCCGACACAACCACACGTCTGTCAGTGGAGTTTCAGTTCTAACGATTGCTTGACACTGCCTTCACTAACGGATTCTGAAACAGTTGCATACGTATGGTTGTTCTGTAGCGAAACGATTTGCACTGGTTGGCCTAGTATTGTGCATGAAACGGGTCAGCTGGTAACACTTAATGGAAATGTGTAGGCCTAATTCTGCTTAGAGTACACGTGTCGTAAAAACGTGTTCTTTACAGATATTTACAATACGTTACCAACAAATGCACCCCCTGATGATGATGATGATGATGATGCATTAAGGCATCGAAACAGGATTATTATAAGAAATTAGTAAGTATTAAATATATTGTTCATTTGTTGGCTATATATTGTAAATATCGGGGTATAAGGGGTAGTGATGCGTAATACTATAACCTATCCTACCCAAGAGTCATCCTCACCTTCTCGTGGTGTACCCTGTTCTCGCATACGAGGAAAAGACTACCGAGTCACAGCGGTATAACTGTTTCACCAGAATTGGAGGAAATGCCATCCCTAAACATGCCGGTCCAGAGGCTAAAGTTAGCAATCCTACCACTGGACTTACCCTTCTCTGGGCCTGTAACCCATTCAGGGGAAATTTTAACCACTGGCAAGTCCTATGGATTACCCAGGGTAATGAATTACTACTCCTCAACTGGCAGAAGGAATCATGGTAGAACTTTGAAAAGACTTCTGGTTACATGAGACCGGAACGGGTCAACAAGTGGCCCAACTCCATGAAAGATATATGATGATGATGATGATGATAATGATGACGATATTGTAAATATTTGCAAAATGACCGGTACATGTAACATGAAGTGTTCTTTACAAATCTGCATACAGCATTGACTTCACTATTTGTGCAATGGAGATATACAATATGATATTCTAGATGCTAATCTTTTAGGTCAGAGGCTAGTAGCATTCGATGTACCACACTGTATAACCATTTAACTTAAGTAAACCTATGCCTCTTAAACTTCTGGTATAGTATTTTGATATTTTGCTGACCGTGCATCTCAGGATAATCTTAGTAACTTACCAACTTAATGCACAAATTCTTGTTTTATAACAAGTTTATTTTATTCCTCTACATGTTTCAAGCACTATTGTGCTCATCATCAGGAGGTCAAATTGTATTATACAGCATCTGGTATCATCACACACGTAGGTGGTCGTCCGGTGCGCACTTGCCTACGTAAATGAAAGACTACATGTTTCGGTCAAGGGTGTGGCCATCTTCAGGGATGTGAAATACAAAGGTTAGAAGCACTAAAATTACGAATATAAATTATTAAAGTATCACAACAAACACGTAGGTGTAAAATAGCCATCGTAGAAATCAATATTTTAAAAAATACATAGGCATACGTTATTGATAATAACTTATAAATTATAATTAATAAAGACCACGCGGTTAGCCGAAACATGTGGGAATTCATTGTATATATAAACTAATTTCAATATAGTTGTGTGCATTTGTTGGTACTATTTTTGTGATCTCTCGAATTTATAGTTATAATATGACGTAGTATTATACCAGTATAATCTTAGCAACTGACCAACTTAATGCACAAATTCTTGTTTTATAATAAGTTTATTATATTTCTCTACATGTTTCGAGCACTATTGTGTTCATAATCAGGAGGTCAAAATTGTATTATACAGCATCTGGTATCGTCACACACTGTAGGTGTGCAGGAGCATGCTCCTGCACACCAGACAGCTAGCTGCGCAGAGTAACAAAATACCAAGTGTCGTATCAATACAGTTATTCCTCCTGATTATGGACTTGGAGAGGTCCGAAACATGTAGAGGTTGTAAATAAAATTGACGAAATATACTGAGAATATTGTGCACAAATTTGGTTTCATGTACAAGATTATATAGAGATGGACGGTCAACAGTACATAAAATACCCAGCTATGTACCTTTCCCTACACAATGAAGCTAATATTATTAAAGGGAGAGAATAATTTGTGAAGATTGTCCTTGGTTAAACTTCGAGATTCTCAAAACAGTAGAAAGAATAATAACGATTGCCCTTAATTTATGGTCGTGCAGTTGCTTTGATTAATGTAGTGGCGCCAGATTCATTCGAATTGTTGTCGTCTGTGTGTCAAAGCAGAGGGCGTCACATTCCAAAGGACAGGATTTTTTTGTACAATTCTCTCTTAAATGTGTTTAGTAATTATATAAAATTCGGAGCTTTGTAAAATTAACTTCTGTATCGGGACTGGGCAATCGGTAACTTGAAAAAAGGCAACATGGAAAAAGAATAAATCGATAAAATGAGCCATCGGATATGGGGGAGGGGGGGAGTTAAATTAAAATTACTACACTAACAATTTGAGACAACTCATTGATTTTCATCCTGTCAGCTGAACCACACACAGTTGTGTGTACAAAAGAATAACAATTTCTCTTTTCTAAATTATAGTCTCATTTGGCTTTCCGCTTTAGTTCAGGTGATTTTTAATATAAAATGCAACAGTATGTCTGCATATGTATGTATGTATGCATGTATGTATGTATGTACGTATGTATGTATGTATGTATGTATTATGTATGTATGTATGCGTGCATGCATGTATGTAAGTATGTATGTACGTACGTATGTATGATTCAGCGAATTTAGCTTAGGGCTGTTTTGATGGTATGAACTAAAGCCCAGTATAGTACCATTACGAATTAAATCCACAGAGAAGCGATTTATTAGAATCACATAGTATCTACAATTGACATTTAATTCTGCCTAAAGGAAGCATTCTCCTTTTGATGTACGGCTCTATTTAGATACTCTGTTCTGATTGGTACATTCCTGACACGATAGGAACGAAATAAATGAACATTTAGCGTGTAGGGTTTAGAGGAAGCCTGCCATTTTGTGTGTTATATAGCATGTGTGGTAGGATTCATTGGTAAATTATTCACTCGATTTTGTGTCAGCCTTCGAAAGTGAAACCGTGAGCAGGGTGAAGTGTTCTGGAATTTTTGGCACCGATAGACTAACATTGTCATTTGCTGATGACAGACAGAAATATGGTGATTCAATTATCCTTTATTGTGTCTCTGAAAACAATCTGTCTATATTGATGATATTGCAAATGACTGGGCAATGCCTGTTGTGGGGTGATTACTACGCACAACTTTTCGAGAGTTAGTTCTACCGTCACGTACGGGTAAATAGTTTCGTTACACTGACACGTTACTTTGTTTACTTTACTTTAAATTCGTGAATGTTACAAACTGTTTTTAAAGTCAAGATAAAATTATTTCCCCAAATTCGTACATATGAAGTATGCTTGGGAGAATGGATACGGGCCAATATAATTACAGTAGAATGAATGAACCATTATTACACACACGCACACTCAGAGAATTTCAGTGGTTGTAATAAAAGTTATTAATTGCATTCTCTTAGTACGAATGAATGCACGCATTTTTTACTAACATATATATATATATATATATATATCACGCACAGAACAATACGAGAAAGGTAATAAGTTTAAGGATAATTTTAAAATGGCCCTCTGTCTGTACAAGGAAAATATTGTTTCAATCAACAGTAGGACACGAAGAGGAAATTGCACCATCAAGTGCAAGACAGTTGGTTGTTAAATTTGTTATTAACCTTACGATGTTCGAAACGTTCATATGTAGATATGTTGCAAGGCTGCTTATGTCAAAAAGTGAACGGGCAGAAACACATGTACTTTAATTACTTTTCATATAACTTACATGCAGGGCAGTGGGGGAAAACTACATAATGAGGAGCTTAATGATCTGTACTCCTCACCAATATTGTTCGGGTGATAAAATCGAGAATAATGAGATGGGCGGGAATGTAGCGCTTTTGGGTGAGGAGAGGGGGGTGTATAGGGCCTTGATGGGGAAACCGGAGGGAAGGAGACCGCTGATGAGACCCAGGCATAGATGGGAGGATAATATTAAGATCAATCTCCAGGAAGTGAGATGTGGGTGTAAGGACTGGATTGAGCTGGTTCAGGATAGGGACAGGTGGCGGGCACTTGTGAATGTAGTAATGAACCATCGAGGTTCCATAGAGTGAGGAGAATTTCTTGACTAGCTGAGAACCGGTTAGCTTCTCAAGAAGGACTCTGCTCTATGGAGTAAGTAAAGATAACGTACATGGAAAATTAACTCTCACACGTTGCTTCATCTCTGTGCTTTCAAGAATTCTATCTTTTTAATCATAAGAGCGAAATAAAAGAATTTATATTTTATGATGTAGGAGGTTGTGCTTAGACGCGTAACTCTGGCCACAGGCATTTCTAAGGAAGTGTTCAAAAGAAAATAATAACTAAAAAGAAGAAAGAAATGGTAGGAAAAACAATGTGTGGGTCTTTTCTCTATTCAATGCAACATACGGAATCCATGTTAATTGTAGAATACTTCAAGATTACGTTATAACACATATATTTTGAATTAGATCTGCGGATAGCTGGACATGACTCTTCTGCTGTGGGCTCGTTACGAATACTTTGACACCAATTTTGAGTTTGTGAAGCCAAAATATTATTTAAAAAGCTTATTGTGAATTCTTCGATCTTCTGGAATGTTACACAGCGTAGATCGGTAGTTAATTACCGACGTTTCGGGATAACATATCGTTCCCATCTTAAAGGGTCAAGTAATCCACGGCCGAAACCTGAAATCACTAAACGTTTATTGGCTTTGTATGCAGGGATGTGTGTCTGGTGTTTGTGTCCGTCTATTTGACATGGCTTGTAGCCTGCATTCAATGAAGATTCAGTTTTTCCGGCATGTTACGTCGTGTCGACCGCTAAACTGGGCCATTTAACATTAAGATCGACAAGGCTTATCATCCCAGAACACTCAAATCTTCACTGATAAAGCAGCTATAAACTGCGATTTCGGCTAACTAATCTGTCCAACATGCATCCAACAGACAGAAGCTTAAAGGCATATCCATTAGTCTAGATTCAGTAATACTCGTAATGATACTAATTGCACTTCCAGTAGAGTGTCTTTCATTGTCCTCTTACTGCTACCGAGATCGATTTAACTAGCCGTGGTTAGCTTGAATAGAAGAAACTTTGGCTATCGCTCGAACGACAATACGCACTTATTCCGGAAGTAACCGCTCCTTCCGGCTATAGGTCGGCATGGACTACACTAAATTCGGCATCAGGATATTAATAGCGTCGAATCTCCTAGGCAAAGGAAATGGAATTGTTTTGGAAACAACGTTTATTGTAGCCAACCGTTATAGAAGTGAACAAATACCATCTCCTTTGTTTTGAACTGATTCATTATGTGGCTTAGATTGGATATTACATTCAAAGGAAGAACTTACGCGAAGTGCTGTGTATGGTCTCCTGTCATAAATATCTCCTTATCTATTTGCTGACCTCAGGCTGGCTGGAACATCCATCATCCTAACGCAAACCAGAGACCCCTGTTTCTGGTATTTCTATACTTCTCGAATTGTTATGCAGGGGCTAAACCTGAATAAAGTCTAAAATAAAAGAAAATGAGTTATATCGTTGTGTTTGTTAACGTGAATGTGTGGTGCAACAATTAGTGTTCTGCGATGTGGTTGTAAAATACAGACTTGCTATGAAATAAGATCTAAATACAGCAGTAAATGTGACTAAGTTTTTTCAACAAATGCTTGGTGTATTCATGCAGAAAAATATTACTTCACAAGACATCGTAAAGAATTTGTTGAAGAAATCAGTTGCAAACGAAACATGAATAATCGGCAAGGAAAAGAAGCAAAAGTTTTACAAGATAGGTCTTTTTCCTTGTAAGATAACTTATGGCTCGTTTCTGTAACCACTCTTGCAACGAAAACGCAACAATGTGTTCTGTGTGTACTATTGAGGTGCATGTCACTGCTAACAATATAGCAGCACTGAGTGCGGCACAAAAATGGAGAATTTACATTTCCGGCGGTGATGAAACATAAAGTGCCTGATGTTTTTGTCAGATTTTTGACAAGATTTGTAGCTCCTTGACGGATTTACGCGGAAGTTAACATTATCAGATTTTACGGAAAACCGTCCAGTGAAAGCCGTGCTGATATTCATTCATTAGTATTCAGCCCTAGAGGCCGGTCCGGCAGGAGCCAGAGCCCGGTCATGGAACCGATATGGCTCTTGGCACACTGCATCCTAGGCAAGTTCTTTGGGGTAGTCTGCCATTGCTTTCCCCCGCCTTTAGACGTTCCCACTTTCGCCGCCACGTGCCACGTGCCTCTGCGTCTGCAGCGACGCGAGAGATCCTAGCAGCGAAAGGTGGAACTGTAAATTTAGGGATCTTTTACATGCCGTAAATCTACTTCCCCTCCGAAGGAAGGCGTGCTGCCCTAAAAGTCCGACGGCTTCGGCCGGGTTTGAACCCGCGAACTTAGGTACCAAAGGCCAGCACGCTACCTCTAGACCACCGAAGCCGCCGTGCTGATATATATATATATATATATAAATGTAAAGCAATCCGATTACAGGCCTGGACAGGCCCAGAGGATTCCAGGAGTTTGAGGCCCCCAGATTTCAAGACAATCAGCACATGAAGGTAGTAAGGTTGTCAGCCCTACGCACCGGCCATCTTTACCCCCAGGAAGTGTTCCTAGTACTCATTTATGTTAGAGGCAATCCTAAGGATTATGTCAATGAAAAATTCCAGTGACACCATGTGGAATCAAACCAGCGACCTTCCGATTTGTAGCACAGCACCTTTACCACTGTGCTACCCCAGTCCTCAGAATTGCGTAGTAGGTTTATATATTTCGTCCTTTACCGAAACATTCGATATGCAGTGGGCAAAAGTTGAAGTACAATCAAAGTTAGAAAAGTGGAAGTATTTTATCAGTCGCCACAGCTCGAGGCTCTTCTTCGTATTATAGAAGTTCAGAGTGAAGGAAATGCAATGTTATGATTGATGACTTCGTGATTTTCTTCGCTCTTCCCAGTCAACAAGGCAACACATACATTGCATCCTTCCACATTCTTCGCGTTTCAAAATTCGTAGTAATTCTACCAATCGAAGTGTAATTGATGCTTTTGATAAAGTGTAGTTAAATAAGCCAAGGTTGGGTTGGCAGTTGAGTTTTGGTTGTCAGTATGATGTTCTCCTTTAAATTCAAAGGTATGTTTTCCTTCGACGGAACCACTGTCGATGTCAGAGAATATCAACATTCCTTGTGAGTTTTGACAGCTGACATACTCTCTTCTTCCTCTTTCTGACAAGTAGTAGATACACCCCCCATCCCCTTTCCCTGCCTCTGGCCCTTTTTTCATACTTTAAAGAGAGCATTACGAGGTGCTATAACGAACTAAATAACAAATTGAATAGTACACGTCAGCACAACAAATATTTATTGGAGCATATAGGGCTACATGTTTCGACCTGCTCACAGGATATCATCAGGCCTCTACTAGAATAATTCTCAGGTGCTGTTTAGATATTGGGATCCCAATACTTTTACGATTGTAAAAGTACATAAAATCTGGTACTGGAAAAAATGTGAAACATATAATATCTGGTTCAAACAAATTAAAACTAGAATAGGTAGGTACCTACCTACCTACTCTGTTGCCTGAAGAACAGTTATACTTTATAAAATATCATCGGTTGAGATGTATGGCTACTTCGTGTTCTGGCCGATAACAGGAGGTAAGCTGGACTGACCGATTATTAAATTGCTTATTTTAGAGAGTCACTTTCGGAAACAAAATACTTTTCTAAATTCTACGTTTACCGATTAAAATTGAATAGTGGCGTGACGATTAATTGAGCTATAATTTTGTAACAAAATATCCAGCGTAACTAAGGAACTTGAGAAAACTATTTCGGAATTGTATAACTCATACGTACATTAACCTTTTGACGCCTTACGCCAACTATAATGGTCGTACCGCACCGCTAACCTCTAAAGTTTCATTTTATATATTTATTCAACAAATATAGGTACTGAATATTTTAAACATGGTGTATACTCTCCGTTTTTTTCTATTCAAAACGCAGTTTGTTTCATAATTCTAACTTATTTGGTTTCTGTATTATTCACATTTTATATACAGGATGTGCTAAAATTAAAATAATAATTCCGGCGCCAAGAGGTTAATGTATATATATATATATATATTAGACAATAGAATTTACTGTTAAGTTTGTTACGCAGTTCGTCACTCACAGAACCAAAAGGAGTTCTTTAGCTACCGAGATACCTAGGTAACCGCGAAGCCTCCGACTTGGTTATCGCTAACGTTCACCCCCTGTCCCCGTGGGAATTCCAGGATACGCCTCACAACGGCTACAGTAGGCTCGCCCAAGCTTACCGCTCGGCTTGGGCAATACCTAAATTAAAACAAGAGTAGGTAGGTACCTACTCTTGTTTTAACTTGTTTGAACCAAACATTATATATCACATTTTATCAAGTACCAGTTTTTATGTACTTTACAAATGTGAAAATATTGGGATTCAAATATCTAAACAGCAACTGAGACTTATTCCGCTGGAGGCCTGATGATCACCTGTTAACAGGTCGAAACATGTAGCCTATTGCTCCAATAAATATTTGTTGTGCTGACGTGTACTAGTCAATTTGTTATTTAGTTCCTTTTTCCGTCGTAACTTCGTCTCGGAATTCTGCGCCTTATTTCGTTGCTACACACACAAAACCTTCAAAGTCCTACTCAAGAAATTCTCTTCTCATGCTTCCGCTAAACTGAGCGAGACACGAAATTTGAGGCTGTGACGGCGGTGAATATAAAGACTGCCGTGTTTTGGGATGTGACGCCGTGTAGCTTGGTGGCCATTGACCGACATTTCAAATTGACTTTCTGTCTCCATCTTTGTAGTCTTCGTTACGTGATTCGTATATAACTCATATATGCAAAAACAATTATAAATAATAGTCAAAATCTTATAATTAGTATTAAAAACTCCACCACAGCTATATGTTTCGGCTCATATTAGGCCATCTTCAGGCTGTTTACAATTAAATACAGAGACATTTGAAAAGTATTTTACGCATAAGGGTTTTACATTTTCAGACTGTATACATAAATGTATACAGTCTGAAAATGTCCTAATAAGATCCATAACATTTATCTGTGTTTGGGTTTCCAAGAATGAAGAGTTGTGTTGGACGGCTATTATTTGTGTATTTTATCTTCAAAAAGACATTCTGCATACCTGCAAAATTTACTTGGGGGCCCTTGCGTTTATCTTTCTTTACTACAGATAAACATAATTATTTTTACCCAACTTTTCTAGTTGTATAGAACTTACAAATCCAGATGGCTTGTTTTCGAGAAGTCCTGAATTAAACTCTCTGCTCGGCGACTTGTCCTTCATCTTACAGTTCTTCCAAACCAATTAGATTTTGTTTTCAATTCACTGCTAATTAATAAACTTACTGTTCCCGTTATATAAGGCTCTGCGCTATTGGTATAATTTATTCGTAATCTGTGGGCCGGGTAGCTCAGTCAGTGTAGCGACTGACTACGGGCTGGACGGTCCGGCATCGAATCCAGATGGAGACGAGATTTTCAGCCCGTCCAGACCGGCTCCGAGGCCCACCCTGCCTCCTATACAATGGGTAGCGGGTCTTTCCCTGGGGTAGAGGTGGCCGCGGCGTGGGGCTGACTCCCACCCCCAACTAGACTGCCGAGGTCCTAGAAAGTGTAGAGCTATATATCTACTCACCCTAAGGGCCTTCATGGCCTATAAAAAAGGGTGAAATCTTACGTATTCGTAATCTGATTCTGTATCACCAATAAAACAACAATTTATCGTAATCACAGTTCCTCAACCTGAGATTTCCAATCATAAGGTTCGTCATCCCCATTGTGTTCGATAAACTAACTAGACTTTAGCGTATATACTTGTCTAACACAACTTTATTTGACAGTAGAAATATGTGTAGTATTTATTATATAAGGTACAACTCTATGTTTCAGCGCTTGACAATGGCCATCGTAAGGTTGTACATGAAATAATTAGTAAGAAGTTATACGAGACTTAATATGGGTTGTATACAGTGGGGAGGTGGGAGGTGAGGTGGACACGAGATCTCGTATGTGTCACGGAGGGTGGGAGGTGTGGGTACATGTGCTTTCTGCTATTATATTTATGTCTGATTTAGTAATAGTTAGGTCTATGGTATCATATTATGTGTGCTGTAGAAATTATATATATATATACTTATCCTATACATATACAATGTGCAATACTATATAAGAATATGGATTTTGTAATTGTAGTTATAGGTTCATTAATCTGTTCAAGATGTTATGATATTTTTTGTTATACTAAATCAAGTTAAACACTCTATAATTTATCTGTTCAGTTCCACAAAGTGAAACTAGTATAGGTCGGAATACACAGTAAAGTGGATAAGGGAAAAAATATTAAAGTAAAATAATAGGGAAAAATAAGCAAACTGAAAATAAAGTAAAGTAAAGTACTGAAGTGCTAGGCTTAATATTACTCTTCTGGTTTCGCTGAGTTTTGCTTTACAGCTGAATGTTCTGAACACAGGGCTGAGATTTCCACATTACAGGCTAGTTGGGATATAAGCAAACCTCAAAATGTTGTGTCCACAAAAAAAAGTTACTTCTCCTTGTATTTTCGTAAAAACATAACATGCTCACGTATTTGTCTGTTAAGGATGTGTCATGTTTTTCCTGTCTCATGTACAATTCTGTGTCGGCGAGTTACGAAAAGTTACTGTTTCTTCAGTGAAGTGTAAATTAGTATGAATGAAACATACATTGACTCCTCAAAGAAATCCGTATGTCTGTCCTAATTACCGAAAAACTTTGAAGCATATTAGTGAAATTTGTATGAGCGTAATGCCACTGGAGGCCGCAACCGGAGGCTTGGTAGCTAAGGCGACATAGTGACGAGACTGGACTGGGCGCCAGAGGAATCGCTGTTCGTTTTGCGACAAAGATAAGGGATTTTTTCGACCTCGTATTTCCCATACCGACCTTTGGCTCAGCATGTCGGGGATAACCGGCCGGCGTGTGATGTTTGTCGCATACCTCCGTCCAGTATGGAGGTTAAGTATGAGAGGAAATATACCTCTTCTTCTTCTCAATACGCCTTTTTGGCATGCACAGGGACATCTTTAACATAAAACAGGCTGCCAATTGCTGCATTAGCCTTCTATTGAATATTCCACGATCAATAACCCTAACATGATTGTTTTCTAACTTCCTGGTACGAAAGGTTTCTTGGCTACGCTTAGTTTAGCTTTCTGAAGTTGTGTAGGGTAACAGCCTTCAAGACTGGAACAGCTTTCGAAAATGTCGTTGTATAGTATAAAAGAAACTGAAGGCCGTGTGCAGCCGACGACTGCATTAGCTTTTGGATTTAAGAAGACACACGAAAAATCACTTGAACTAGTTGTGTGAAATATTGTGCAAGCACGGTTCATGAACGTAGCTACACATTGGGGTTTGTCTGATCGTGCATCTTCCTCATGAAATAAAGTGAAATGCCAACTTAATGCAAATAGGTAATTTTATTGATGTATTCTTAGCCCGACATGTTTCGGGTACATACGCCAATCATCAGGAGCATTAGATGTTGAGTTGCAGCATATGGTTTTCTGCACCGAGTTTTTGGATAGGTGGTGGTCTTGAGAACCGCTGCGTGGGATGGTGATGAAAAATTATTTGTTTGAAACATTTACAATATATTTTAATTGGAATAAATTAATTAGATAAAGGTGCGTTTTGTTGGTTATTCTCACCTATACGTATCACGATGCACCTTTTGGAGAATATGAAGCTTTTGCTTTACTTTCTTCTTCTTCTGCCCCTTCCGTATCCCATTTTCTTTTCCCGATTTATGTAGCAACTGGAAGGCGTGTGCTAGTCCATAGAGCGTTTCTGATGGACGAATGGTTGGCTGGGGAACACGACACAGCAGTTCTGCGATGCGAGAGGTTACGCGACGGTCGTGTATAACACTGGCCAGGTGGCCGCTTGTCCTTGGTCAGGTATAACATAGAGCATGAAGACAGACAGGGAACTTGGGCAGTATGTTGCATCCTGTGACTTTTACGACTAGTTACGGCATGTTTCTGACTCAGAGGATTTCTAGAAGGTGGGACATGCATAAAAGAATAACACTGGGGAGAGAATCTGAAAAGTTAGCTGCGAGAGTTGGAAGAGATAAAAGGAGAAACGAAAATATTAATGATTAATTTGAGATACAAGGTAGGATGAACCCTTTTAAAATTTACTTATTACTATATGTACCAGCAAGGGTAATATTAAAATAATCGGCATCTTGCCTATAGAGTGAATTTACGTGTTATGTAAACAGTGATTGTTTCTCTAAACGAATATAATCTAACTAAATTACGTAATCCGTAATTATATTTCTCGATGAGCTAATAATTTCTAAGCGAGTCTAGAAATTAACGTGCATTTAATAGAAAGCGTAGGTGAATTCCATCGTCAGCGACAGCACACCACGGAAGCAGGATGCATCCAGTTTGCGTCATGCAGTCCTATTCCACTGAAAAGTGTTTTAATATTATCCTGCGGTCTATGTGAAGGACTTGCAAGCGGCTTTCTCTCTTTACTTTCCCCCACCAAAATGCTGTATTAATTTGCAGACTTCGCAACACATTCAGTACATCTTGTCCATCTTATTATACTCCTTGATTTTATCACTCTTATAGTTTAATGTTTGGCGAGGGGCATAAATAATATAGAAGTAACTTCTTTGTGTTCATGAAAAAGACAGTCTGTTATCTGTGATATGTGTATGTATATATATATATATATACACATTTCATTTTATATTTGAAGGTACTGTTGTGGGCCGGGATAACTCAGTCGGTATAGCGACTCGCTACGGGATTGATGGTCCGGGGATCGAATTCCGGTGGGGGCGAGATTTTTCACACCCTTCCAGATCGGCCTTGGAGACCACCCAATGGATTCTGGGTCATTCCCGAGTTTAAGGCAGCAGGGGCGTGGTGTTGACCACCCACCCCATCTAGCGCCGAAGTTAAAGAAAGAGTGGAGCTATACATTTACTCGCCCTCTGCGTCTTTGTGTTCTCTTCTAGGGTGAACTTCACCTTTACGATAAATTAAGTAGCAGAGAATAGACTGTCGAATGCTGTGATAGTAAATTGGACAATACGTGGAAGAAAGCAGAAAAGGCAACTATTTTTCTGTGTATGAATGACGCATGTGGGGGAATGGAGTTTAGCTCCACTGATTCTTAACCTAGGCTCTAGGTGGGGTACTCGTTGAAGTAGTTTACATGGTAGATTTAAGTGGTCGGGGGAAAATCTTTGTTAGTGGCCCTATTCTTACCGCATTTCTCACATTGGCTGCCCTGAGACGTACCCAGGGCCTCTATCGACCAGGCCTGTGACACGACCCATTGCTGGTGATGCAGTGTACATAGCATACCCGTGCTGTGCCTAGCAGGTAGAAGCTGCTTCATTAAGCAAATTTGTAAACCAGGTTTCAAATCGTCCATGTTCCGTGCAGTTTAATGGTTGACAATATTTTTGACAACTGCAGAACACAAAAAAATTAATAAATAAAATAAAAGACAGTTTTTTAAATATATGACACACCTGCTACATGTTTCGGCCTACATTGCCTGTCTCCAGAGAGATGTTTAACAAAGGACAGATTAGTGGATTGTTATGTAATTTTGCTAAAATGCAGCGTTGTAACTGCACATCTCTAACTTAATCAGTCAGTAGTCTTACCTCTTTTAACCACCTCCCTGAAGATGGTCAGTGTAGGCCGAAGGAGGGAATAGATACGTATGTTTATAAAAATACTGTTTTTTTTAATTGTTTTGTTTGAATAAATATTGTAATTTTTTTCGGCTCCGTCCATCTAAACCGTCTAACGGATGCCGTAGGCTCCTTTTCCTGCGCTAATGCGGGAGGGTCGTGGTGATGACCACCCTTTCCTTCTAGTGGAGATATTAAGAATGCTTTGAGCTAAACCGTCACTCCATATCCGCCTAAATAAAGCCATGCTTACTTAAACTCGATAGGTTAGCGGGTGCTTTAAACTCAGACCACTGAACTGGAACAGAATCGGAAAATGAGATTACTCACCGAACCGAAATTGAACCAAAGCCCTGACTGGTACAGAATTTGCCTTCAGGCAGCTGAAAGATTTGGTGCCTGGTCATGAGTCATAGCATGTCATAAGGGAGCAGAGGGAGAGAAAAGTATCTACCGTTTCCCTCTTATTCTGTCTCGGCATCTATGCTGCTGTACACATAAAAGGGGTTTGTCCTCACGATTTTTTGTGTTTTATCCCTACATGGCTGCCGGTTTTGGCTGTAACTGAAAGTTACATCTTTCTCGGCGTTCGTAAGCGAATATCAAACGCTTCAGTCAGTCCATTCGGACAGGCATTGTGGCAGGCGTCCGATCCAAAGTATTGATTGGAATTTTTATTACTTAGCTTTATTTGCACGGATTCAGTAAACAAATTTCACACGGAAGCATCTGCACTTCAATTAGTCATTTTATTTTGCCCCCAGAACGTTCACACTAACCCTGAGATCCACCCAGCCTCCTACTGAATGGTTACCGGGCTCTTTCTCAGAGTTAAAGAGGCCATGGCGTGATGCTAAACAATAACTTTCATTTGTGTCGAAGTTAAATATGAGTAGACTTACACTTTTTATTTCAAATGTAAGTCTTCATGGACTGAACAGGGACAAATCTGCCTCTTTGTGGCGGATATGCTCAAAAAGCAGTTGTTTGTGTCTGTACTTGGCGGAATAGAGTCGTCCTATACGAGACCTCTCGCTGAATAGAGTATGTGTACAGTTTTGTACTCTGCAATAATTATTTTAAAATACAGGGTTATTCGAAACGATTGTCGGGGTTTCAACAACTTGTCACACACAACACACCTGAGATAGGAGTGTATGTTTTCTTTTATTTAATAGAAGAACATTCCAAGTTTTAGTTACATACCTTACAGGTGCTCTATATGTTCTATTAAATAAAAAATACATATACTATTTCAAGTGTATTGTGTATGAAAAGTTGTTAAAAACCCCGACAATCTTTTCGAATAATCCTGTATATTGTATCGAGCAAAGTATATAAGTTTATGGTGGTCGCATTCATACGGGTAAACACGTATAGAATGAATAAGTGTGTGCACGTGGAGATGTATTTGCAGGGTGAATTAAAATGGTCTGTTTAACCCTTATCCTGCTAATGTGGAGAATATTATGGTGAGCTTCTAATAATGCCAGCAAGTAGCAGATGGGATTTAACTCGGCGTTCAAAGGGTCAACGAGAAACGGATGACGTATCCGCACACTATGCACCTGGAATCGTTGGTGTGATAAAGTCAAAGAAAATAAAAGTCCGTCACGTTTAGCACGCACAGTGTGCAAGAGAAATGCATATACCGTAGTAGTCGGGAAGTTTGTAAGCAAGTGAAAGCCTGGAAGGTCTAGAGGTCTAGAAGCTGGCTGGAGAATTATGGTTCATAGGGCCGTTACAGTGGACCGTACAGAGAGACGGCATGTGATTTTGGACCTTACGTATCTGGTTCAAGGCATGGGACTGGTGACGAGGTTTTGTGCAAAGGAAAATGAAAAATTGGGTTCAACAAAGGGCCTCATGCTCCTTAACGAGATGAGGAACTGTCAGTTTCGCATAAAGGAGTTAGTTAAGATTCTTGTTGTGCACTTTTTGAAAAATACACAAATTAGAAGCAAAAATGAAATTTCGTTTCCGACCGTAGGGCTTCAATCTTCATGGCCGAATATACCAATATGGATTCAATGCAAATCGATATTGATGGTGTTCACTAAAAATTGTTGGGATCATTTAATTTTGTCGCACCACTTCGATAAAACCATACTGTACACAAAGCCCAAACCGACAGTTTTATGTGGTCTGAAAAAACGATTTGTACAGGATACAAATTATGGGTGTAAATATGGCAGACAACTTCTATTTGCAATATATATATCGATACTGGCAACATATAACAAAACATGCGGTTAAATAGTTTCTGTAGTGCTGTTGAATCTGAAACATTTGGTTTGTACGTCCAGTGAGCAAACACAAAGGCTGATGCAGTTCCATTTTCAAAACAAATGATATAGTTTGAGAGATGTACTGGTTCACACTCATCGTTTCCATCCGATTGGCCATTTACATCATATCCACAAGCCCACGCTCCTATTTTCCAATTAGATCGACGTCATTTCCAGCCTGCCAATTTGTGCATCTTATACACTCTAGCACGTGCACAAAGGACGCAACTTCGAACCGAAAACTTAGTTCTGTACTTTACCGTCCTTTTTCGCCCAAAACGTTAGTTTTGAGTCACTTCTGTTTGCCGTTGTCTGTCCACCACTCCTCTGAGAATTGAAATTGTATACTGTAGTTCAGGTATACCGTCGTCATCTTTGGGCCGACCTCGAAAACGGGTAAGGCAGTAACTGTGGGAGAAAGAAATGAGTAAAATTTGATATATGTAGAGGAAGCAGAAGTGCTGTGCTTACAGGAGGTTTGGCCATAAAGTATGTACACAGCATATAATTTGTTAACTGAAGAGACTGTAAGCATTGTTTTTGTATCAAGTGAATATGTGGTCCAGCATTTATCATCTCTCTCCATAGCTGAAGCCATATCTTTGCAGTAACAGATTTAGTAGGTGATCGTGAGGTGGAAAGAGCTGTGATAAATTGGTTTGTAACAGAGAGCACTGATTCCTGCCAAACAGTAGTTTAACAGCTCATCCTAACAGATGATATACCGTCAGTTGTGACAGAGGCTACAGAGAACTGTAGTGGGGAAACAATTGGATGAAGTGTGACTTGTTCCTGTTACTGCCGGAAATTATTATTATTTAGCAGGTTTTACAATGTTTCCACATCTCCCTGCGCCTATTTGACAATTATATTATCTTCTTCCTCCAGTTGCCTCTGCCATTCCAGTCTTCTTCCACTTAATCCCTTTTCTCCCATAAGTCCTCTAATTCCTTCCACCCAGGTAAGTTTAGTTCTACCTCGTTTTCTTCTTCCCGGTGGGCTCCATTTCACAACTTCTTTTGGTAATCTCCCCTCTTCCATTCTTTGAATATGTCCATACCACTGGAGTTGTTTACTGCTGGATATAAAGAGCCCAATGTATATATTGTAAACTTATATTGCGACCGATTCCCGTAGGTAGCTTGGAAATTACAAATGTGTGTCAAACTCGTAAGTCAGACTGTATTATTGAACAGACAGATTATTAGTTGCTCTCTGCTGTCTGTCTCTTGGTTGTGTACAAAACGAATCTGAGTACATTGTAAGTCTCAGAGTCACTGTCACGTTACGGCTGACCCATCTGTACAGCTAGTCTGGCATGGTGTCGATCCCCTTGGGGGCTCATGACTTTATTTTTGCCTATTGCTGAAGTTGCTGTATTTTGAATTTAAGGTGGTACATGCCGGTTGCATTATGAAATAAAATGAATATTACAGTCAATCTGCGCAATATCATATTGAGTACAGTGTTACATGTTTCGACTAAAAATTACAATTACAATTTGTTTTACAATAAGTTTTATTTCATGCCTCTACATGTTTCGAGCATATGTGCTCATCATCAGGAGGTCAAAATTGCATTACACAGCCTTTGGTAACATGCACGAGACGGTCACCTATAGGTGTGATGATACCAAAGGCTGTGTATGCAATTTTGACCTCATGATGATGAGCACATGTGCTCGAAACATGTAGAGGCATGAAATAAAATTTATTGTAAAGCAAATTTTGTGCATCAAGCTGGTTAAATACTGAGATAAATGTAAGTTATTCTTACCAAATATAGTGCTGTGTTGACTGCAACATTTATTTTACTGCCTTGTCGTCGTCACGCACCCTTCTTCGCCTGTGTCACTTACATACATACATATATACATACATATATACATACATGCATATTAACACTAACCGCAAAGTTAGCAGCCGTGCTGACCGGACACGGGAAAACAAGGGCATATCTCTACCGGTTCAACTTAAGGGACGACGCGAGATGTATATGCGGCCACAACGACCAAACCATGGATCATCTCCTATTCCATTGTGAGAAGACCAGCACACAGCGAGAGGTCCTAAAATACCAAATTAATCAAGAACGAAACTGGATGGAAATTAAGCAAGAACTTATAACCAAACATAAGAAAGTGTTTTGTGAGTTTATAGATTCAATAGATTTAGAACCTTTACTACAGAACGAACAATAGAGAGATCAAAGAAAGCATAGCATGTAGTATTACACAATGTAATGGAGCATGCTTAATAAAAAAAAATACATACATACATACACTCAAAGAAGTGCACGTGTGTTTTGGGGATGGAGGCGGCTTGTTAGAGGCGTGCCAGCATCGATGGGTATATTCGCTTATATAAAACTCATTTAAAATCGGAAATTAGAATAAGAATAAATAGAAGAACGTCAGCGACCTACACTCGGAAACAAAACTTCTTTTTCATGTAAAACTAAACACACACACACACATAGATACATACACACATATATATATATGTGTATACATATATACACAGATAGATGTATGTATATATGCGTATATGCACTTATACACACACACATATGTGTGTGTGTATACCATATATATATATATATATAT
>Ga0136643_10001419_pt1 | contig 29220 bp, 9 predicted proteins | sample TergutLab28metaG_FD_96883 | JGI IMG/M metagenome (GOLD analysis project Ga0136643, IMG submission 96883) | Labiotermes labralis P1 segment gut microbial communities from Petit-Saut dam, French Guiana - Lab288 P1 (version 3) (version 3) | ecosystem: Host-associated > Arthropoda: Insects >... | reverse complement strand
TGAAATTAAATTCATGTACATTTTCCACCAACTAATACAATGAAATTAAATTCATGGACATTTTGCACCATCTAATAAAATGAAATTAAATTCATGGACTTTTTCCACCATCTAATAAAATGAAATTAAATTCATGGACTTTTTCCACCATCTAATATAATGAAATTAATACAATAATTGTAAGCTGCGTTTCGAAGACCAAATCAGCCTCTTTCTATTCACGCTTTCTGAAACACTGTTTCGAATTTTTCTGGTCATTGATGTCACTCTAATTTGTGTTTAGGAAGAAAGTAAGTGATTATGTCGTAACATTATATTTTAGAAGCAAGTCTGAAAACCGGAGTCAAAGTTGTTCTCGAAATGTGGGATTGTATTAAGTGTACTAATTGTAACACATTAGACGATGTAAGAAGTTTATAAAGCTAATTATATAAATCCAATAAAAATAATTTTAAAAAATTATTATGCGCCTCAGCAGAGTAATTGCACATGAAATAAAACGCCTGCTTTGTTGATGATGTTTGGGAATAATGTGCTTTTTAGGCGCGTCTGTTAAAATTGCGAAAAACAATTATTAGCTTCGTCATGTCTGTTGGTACGCATTGGAAAACTCGGCTACCACTGCGCGGATTTTCATGAAATTCTATAATTGAGAATTTTTTCGAAAATCTGTTGAATAAATTTTCTTTTCGTTGAAGTCTGACAAGAATAACGGGTACTTTAGGTGAGGGCCTATGTATGTTTATGATGATGTCGCGCTAGATACTTCTTAGAATGAGAATTTTTTCAGATAATTAAAACGAACAATTTTTTCCTGATAATTGTGTCGTTTATTAGATAGTGTAGCAAAGTACAGTACAGACGGACATGCCGCACATGACAATAAAATATGGAGTGTACGCCTTCCATGTTGCATAGCTAAGGCTACACCACACATCGTTGCGTAATATTTATTGATTCTCCCCAGCAGCAATACTTAAACGCAAGGGATTCAATGTTATGTTATACGTCAATTACCTGTTTTGCATTTGCATAACCCTATGGAATCTATAAAATCAGTCGGTGACCACAATTCAGAAACCTTATAAGCAAGGGGGTTATAAATAGGCTGTGGTCAACACTGTGGTTGGAATTTTAAAATGTGACGTAAATAGGACATTTCAAAATAAAACAATTACATTTTCCTTGTTATGAACCCGTAAGGACCATGGCAAGTATGTCCCAGTCACCACGGCAAGGTTCATCCTCAGGCTGTGGATGGAGGAACGGCCTACGATAAGGAGGGTGGATGCGAATATATTGAAAAGCAGTCGCGGACATACGAAAAGGGGTGGTCCAACATTCTGAGGTTTGGGCGAGGTGCTAATAACTGCTCACTGTAAAAAAGTATCTTGTTACGAAATATTCATAGAGAGAGCCTCGTACCTAGACTGATATTTTGGTACGACTTAAGCAACGAAAAAGCGACATTAGATTTGGTACTTGGAATGTTAAGAACATGTGGAGGGCAGCTTCACTTACAGCAGCAGCCAGGAAATTAGCAAGATAAATTAGATGTAATGGGTGTACAAGAGGTAAGGTGGGTCAAAAGGGGCACGGTAAGAGCAGGGATTATAATTGTTTCTATGGAAAGGGTAACGAATATCATCAATTGGGAACAGGATTTTTGTACACTACAAAATAGTATCAGCGGTTAAGAAGCAAGAGTTTGTTAGCCATAGCGTGTCATATATATATATATATATATCTGAGAGGTCGCTGGTGTAACATCATTTTCCTGAATGTGAATGTACCAAGTGAGGAGAAATGTGATGATTCAAAAGAGAGATTTTATGAGGAATTAGAACAGGTTTTTGAGCATTTTCCCAAGTACCATATGAAAATTATATCAAGAGACTTTAATGCAAAAGTTGTCAGAAATGCATTTTTAAACCGACAATTAGGAATGAAGCCTGCATCAGGACAGAAACGATAAAGGTATTAGAATAGTAAACTTTGCCACATCAATAAATTTGGTAGTCAAGGGCACTGTGTTTGCGCACCGAAACATTCATATTTACACCTGGATCTCTCCTGATGGGAAGACGCACAACCATTTTTATTGATAAATAGGAGATGGCATTCGAGTATTCTAGATGTACGAAGTTTCAGGGGAGCTGACTCACTTACTGATCACCATCTGGTGGTTGCAAAATTTTGGGAAATATTGGCAGTAAGTAAAGATGCAGCACAGAAGTTTTATAGGGAAAGATTTGAACTCAGGAAGCTAAATGAGCTAGAGGTTAGGAAAGAGTATCAGATTGGGATTACAAACAGGTTTGCAGCTTTGGAGAACTTAAGTAGTAGCGAGGACATAAAACGAGGTTGGGAGAACATTAAAGAGAATAAAAACATCTCAACTAAAGAGAGTCTAGTTCTTTACGAATTTAAGCAGCATATGCCATGATTTGATGAAGAATGTGTTGGTTTTTTAGATCAAAGGAAGCAGATTAAAATGCAGTGGTTACAGGTTCCAAACCAAAGAAAAGTGGATAATCTAAACAATGTAAGACGTAAAGCTAGAAGAGATTTCAGAAAAAATGTTACCATACAAAACTCCGTTTTTGTGTGCTCACCTGAGGGTAACAGCACTTTGAAGACCCAGACGCAGATTGTAGGATAATATTAAGATGGCTCTTCAGGAAGTGGGATGTAGGGGGTATGGACTGGTTCGATCTCTTTCAGGATAGGAAGAGGAGGCCGGCACTTGTGACTGCGGTAATAAACCTTCGGGTTCCGTAAAATGCGGAATTTTTTTAACTAGTTGGGAACCGTTAGCTTCTCCAGAAGGACTCTGTTCTATGGAGTAAGTAAATAAGTAAGTAAGTAAGTAAGTAGTAAGTAAATATGAACCTGTAAGGAAAATCAAAAGTTCGATTATATACAAAATAGATCTTGTAAATACGGTGCCCTAGAGATGAGAGTTTATTCCATTATTTCACTAATCTCCCCACATATTTTACAATATTGCATATGAAAACTATACATCATATATTTACAATCTACCTTCAGATTTAGTTATTTTTTCCCTAATTTTAAGAACTTATAAAAAAACAGTTTCTTTGGAAAAATTATAATCTTTCGGGTTGCATTTTCCTTAAGACAGGGGAAATTTATTAAATTTCTTGCTATGGCCCGATGGACTCATATTTTTATTGATAGATGACACACAAGGTCGCCGAGAAATGTTCCATATGTGTTATTTATTAAAAGAGGATGCACACGACCCTTTCTAGCGCGGAATACATTTACTGACACTCTTAGAACCATAATAATATTTACAAGTCAGTGACACGTTTTACTTCTTTTTCAACTTCTGTGTAATGTATGTTGGTTTGAAGTCTCTGAATGTGGGATATAAAAATACCGGTTATTTTTACTTGTCTGTTGCTTTTTACCAAACGGCAGTAATTTTGTTTATATAGTCTGTCAGTGAATTCCGGAGAGCAGTTACCACGATATTACTAAGGTTCTTGTAGGGCACAGAACAAATTTTTTCTCTTTTCACACAGAGAAGAAAGCTGAAAGTGGAGCATCCAAAGAGAAACAAACAATGTCAAGTGGCCTTTCTATTCTTTCTCTCTACCTCATATCGTCTACTGGCTGACAAGATGGAAAGAAGAGTTCAAAGGCTGGCCGGACATGGTAGTTGCTTATATGACTTTTGAAGCCAGAATGTTCACACATGACTTTATAGATAGGCCCAGTCCATCCTGGACAGAGATTCTGCTTTTTCCAAACCAAGTCGGAAACTCAAACTGCGTATGGACTTTCGCCAGACTTTTCGGTGTTTCCTGCCTAATAAGTTGGCTTTGCGATGAAGAACTGCAGATGTACTTTATGAAGTATCCTTGTGGAATCTGAGGCTGGGTTTCATTTAGATGGATGGACAAAGAGCTGGATAAAAAACCAGAAGTCCCTTACGTGCCTTAGCATATGTAAATCGTGTTAAATTAAAAGCCAAATCCAGACGCACGACGTGCTTAAGGGACTCACATTTCGTACTGCATATAAAGTGTGTGTGTGTGTGTGCGCGTATATTTGTATATATTTATGTACATATATATATACATACACACATACACACACACACATATATATATATATATATATATGTGTGTGTGTGTGTGTGTGTATGTGTGTGCGACTGAGTAAGTGTCAGAAATCACATCCTTCACCTCTCACATATGTTTAATATATGGGGTTCAGATTATTAAGTGCTGTATAAAGATGGCGTCCAGATATTGCTAATACCCCGCGCCTGATAATTTCTTCAACTTCGAACCTGCGTTTGTGGCTTGCTTGTATAAAGATTCCTGAAGGCAGGATCTGAATTGCACGTTGCATTGGAACGTGACCTACCACTTGATGTTTTTACACAACTATAAATTTGTACGGTTTCATGTTAAGTAAATTTTTGGCTTCTTGCACAGATGACTTCGACACACAGAAGTGCTGTGAAAACTGTTGAAAAGACTTTCGTGGACGTGTTTCTAATCGCAGTCCAGTTTAGTCTAATGTGTCTTCTGGAAGAACACTACGTGTTTGATGTCACTTCTTATTCTAAAATGGGCCGTTGTTCAGATTTTTTCCCGTGTGATACATTATTTGTTTTCTAACGAAATAAAACCCCAGAAAATCAAATTCTAAATTTCGATGACTGTTTTCTTACGATTTCTTCCTTATAGAGTTTTCCAAAGTAAAATTCTCGTATTATGCTCTTTTGCTCAAACACTAACAGAAAAAATGCACCCTACACTCTGCTTTACATGTTTTTACTGACAGCACATGAAACCAGACTGTGTGACAAAGACCGTGATAAGTGTTTTTCCCTGTCACCATTGTATGGTTTCTCCTCAGGTTGCGGATGGAGAAACGGCCTACAATATAAAGGATAAATGCGAAAATATTAAAAAAGTATTCGCGACATCTTATTAGAGATGGTCCTACAGCCTGGGGGTTCGATGAGGTGCTAACAGCTCCTCAACGTAAAAATGTATCTTGTTACGATATATCCATACAGAAAGTCTCGGACCTGGACTGATACTTTGGTACGAACTAAGCAACGTAAAATGGACATGAGATCTGGTACTTGGAATATTAGGAGCCTGTATAGGGCAGGTTCACTTGCAGCAGCAGCCAGGGTATTAGCAAGATATAGATTTAGTGGGTGTACAGGAGGTTAGGTGGGACGAAGGGGGCACAGTAAGAGCAGGGGATTATATTTTTTTATGGAAAAGGAAAAGAAATTCATCAATTGGAAATAGGATTTCTTGCACACCGCAGAATAGTATCAGCAGTTAAGAGAGTAGAGTTTGTTAGGGTTAGGATGGACAACGGGAGCCAGGGCCGGTCTGGACGGGTTCAGAATATCTCAACCCACTGGAATTCGATAACCGAACCTTCCAGTCTGCACATACATATATACATACATACATATATTATGGTAGATGTATAGTAAGGGGTTCCTTTATGAACTGTCAGTGTGTTGGCCTTCTTAATTTTATTTTTGTCTTAGATTTTTGTGTCAAAAACTAGTTTAAAATTTCAATATTACTCATAAAATTATTTTTAAACCTATTTGCAATTACGGAACAATCTTGTAGAAAGTTAAGTCTATTTGATTTGCAATGTTTTATATACCTTATTAGCCGTAGCAATACCAGATAAAACGCCAACTTATTGTTCATTCCACAATGTCAACCTGAATTAATACAAGAAATGTATTTTAATTTTAGTTTTAATGAAGTTTTAATTACAAGCCTACATTAAAATTTTATTTAATGTGTACTTTACGTTACATTCATTTGATCCTATTCTGCCAAGAAAATTAATAGTATTCATAGAATAATATATGTAATATAGTACGTAATGCAATCTTTCTTTTCCGCTTTATGCAGTGTTCTGAGGGCAAGCAGATTGCGCTGAAGAATGTAACTCATTAAATGAATTAAAAGGTTATTTCTGGAAACAGCTGAGATTGCTGCAACAACCGGAAACAGAGGTTTGTGCTACAGTTGATATTATTTATAAACTCGATAAACGCAGTAATGAATGGAGTTACAGTCTGATTTATATTGGTCAATATCCTAGTATGTGGTAGCAAAATGTTTATTTACCATAGCCCTTGCTTGACTGTTAAACACAAAATGTAAAATGACTGATAACAGGCTGTTGCAGGGGTTTTAAAAATAGCTTGTTTTTTCACTAGAAAGTTTACATATTCAGCCAAATTTTGCGCATACTCTAACAGCTCTTTCTGTAGTGTACAACATGTTAATGTTTCTTTCTTTTTTTTTATTCAACTCTGCCATTCTTTTATCAAAGCCGTTGTGACGTCAAATTATTCTCCGAACATCTGTCCACTTCCCAAAAATTTTCTGTTAAATTTATGACGACAACGTTTTTGCACTCATTCGAACGCCATACGAGAAGCAACTGCTGAAAAAGCAAAGTTACATTATTTTACGTTTATTTTCTTTTTTATTGAGATTTCACGTTTGGAAATTTACCAGAAATTTTCTCCGTTCTTATTACCAGTAAGAGGGCACAATTTGAATAAGAGAGAACTGGCTCATTGTTTACATCTTTACGGAGTTTTAAAAAAAGTATCAACTTTTTAAAAAACGTGATGTGATGCAACTTTTAAATTACGAAGTTTGGATAGCTTCCAGTGACATATGCAAAACAGGTGTTTTCACACATTTTGCCAGAAACGTGTTGACGAGTGTAACAGTTAGGAATGGAGTACACCGTGAAGATAGCAGCATTAAATGTCACAAGTAGATACGTGTTAGTTGGTTGGTTGCATTTAAATGTGTTTTTAAGAGGTTGTTATTTGCGTTGGTATTGGATTCACGTGAGAGTAATGTGCATTAGTGGAATTATACTGACAGATGTAGCCCAAAACACCGAGAGGAAAACTTGTTCTATTGGCACTGTATCTACCACAGATCCCTCACAGACAGGCCTGGGACTAAACTCGGTTATCCATGTCCTTCAGTTGGTGTACTGAGGTACGACCAGATTATTCTAACAAGCTATTTCCTGAATGTTGTTCATAGCGAGAACATTGAATGCAATGGTGATTTAAAGTCTTCGATGAAAATTAGTGTAAAGGAAACGCGAAAATGTTTGCAGTTTTCGTAATAACAATCAGTGTATTGTAATTCTTCGAATAATTAAATCTGAGTTTTAAAATTGTAGATACATTTCTTTCGTTTGTTAGCGTTATGGTGAAATATGGTTATCGTAAACATAAACCTCCTTACACATATGAAAATACTGCTTAGCAATATTTGGAGGTATTACCACGACAGACTTGGTGTTTTGTTTTATTATATCAAACTGTCATTGCAATTTTGTAAGAAACCCGCGTTGAATATTATCATACACTCGAATTTGAGTTTAAAAAGATTTTTACTTGGCAATTAAATTTAGTTTAACACCTAAAGGACAAGAATTCATCTTCGGCTTAATTGTATTTAAATATTATATAATTTTATAAACGAAGGACAGTCTATTTAATGGACTGTCCATTAAACGGACTGCCCCTCTGTTATAAAATCAATCATCTTGGTGTGTCAGCAGTAAGTAGTGTTGTACTGAGAATCATACAAAACACTTAAATACAATATATAGTATAATTCTTGAATGTTAAGTGTTGTTGTATATAAAGTGTCTCCAATGATTTAAAGGGTGAATATTTTGTACGGTTAGCTCAATATGATGGCTGTCTGCTGATATCGTAGCTATAGAAGGAAACTTTAAAAATCCCGGATAAAGATTGAAAGGTCATTCCAAGAGCATTGACTTAACGCATAACTTCTCTCAGAGAGGCATTTTTTTCTATTCCACGCTGAGGTAGAAAAAACGGCCAAACTTTCGCCTCCTCTGACATTCAAGGATTAATTATCGTATAACAAGCCTCCACTTATGAATTTAATCCAAAACCAAACAAGTGCAGACCATCATGTCTGTCATATTTAAGATCCATTGTAATTAATATACTTTCACCCGACCCTAGTTCTTCCAATTTTATCTGTTTCGATATTTCCTAAAAAAAACTTATGTGCTCATTTGTTATTTCTTCAGTGCGTGTTACAAGCATTCCGTTAAAACATTTTATCATATTTCTGTGTTTACATAAGTAAGAGGTTTTTTTACTGGCGCACGCTCTACTAAATTCTGTTTTAGGTAGACGTCTCGTTTATGTTATACCACACACTTTAAACTTCAGTTAAACAACACGAACTTAATACCAGTAGCTTTAAAAGCACGACTGTTACATTTAGCTCCTTCACGTTAATGGTTGTTCATGGGACTGCGAGAGGGCTGGAATGCTTAAAGTACTAACAACTTTTCAAAGAACTGCAAGCTTTAGGGAGGTCTTCTGTGGAATATCCGTTTTGAATTAATTCTGGAGACTTAAATTGCAAGCATTTCAAATGAAAGATGTGTCAGTTTACTACAGAATTTGGTCAATTAATTATACATATTAACTAATTAATTTTAGCTCTCTATTTTGAAAAAAAAGCGAATTAGACAAATTATTAAAATAATATATTTTCACTTTTAATTAAAACATGAAAACCTTACAGATTATTCAGTTTTTTATTATCTTTTTCATATATCTAGAAAGAAGAAAATAAAACACTACAGATTGTTCACACAGCATGCAAATGAAATTAGAGAATATGGCTGGTAACATAGAGTACGGGGCTGTGTTTATGAGAAGGACTTGTGAAACTGAGACAGAATAACAGCAGAATTTCTCTCCCTAAGGCTTTCACATGAAGGATTGTTATGTAGTTGTCAATATCTCGTCTTTAATATGTGTTGAAGACAATAAAGTTGGAGGTTTATTCTTCTTCTTATTATTATTTCATTTCTAGCTTCTACGTTCATAGAGCGGCAAGGATTTCGTGCCATTGCCTTTCCCGTAATTAGCACAAGGTATTCATGAAACGTCTTATGATGTGGTATGTGTAAAATTACTGATTTTTGTGTTTATGGACGCCATAAATATGCATAGGTCCTCATTTCAGTTACCAGTTTTACTTGTCAGACTTTAATAGAAGTTGGATTTTTTCGACAACTTTTATGAAAGTACACAAATGCAACCCCTCCATTGGGAGGCGAGTCGTTACCTGCGGAAGGAGAGACGGACAGGCGTGATGACGGTAATAGATGTTTTTTCGCAATTTTGTGAAGATGTCCAAAAATAATCTTCCTCTTTTAGTTCACTTATGAGCGTAATTTTAAAATTTTCTGAATTTAGCTCTGTAATAGATTTTCGCGATGCTCCAGAGTTTCTACACACTCATCCCCAAGTTCGTCCTGAAGTCTGGTGACCAAACAAGGACACAGGCTTAGCTTACTTCCTTATCTTAGAGACCTTCATTGTAGATTCTAGTATTTTTTAAATTTTATGCGTATTGGACCGTGCATCATCTTGATATTTGAATAAAGGTAGACCAACTAGATGACACTTGCTTTATTATGTCAGTTTACTGCTCAACATGTTTCAGATGATAATACATCCATCTTCAGGAGCTTGCGACTACTTGGTGCGTTGTTGTGTAGGCTGACTTGAGGCGTGCTGGTGTTATGTAGCGGGATTGTCTGTTGGTGATGTGGTATCCGAGTTGTTCAGCCTACACTCGGATACCACATCACCAAGATGGATGTATTAACATCTTAAATATGTTGAGCAGTAAATTGACATAATAAAGCAAGTGTCATCTAGTTGGTCTACCTTTATTCAAATATTTTTTAAATTTATTTCACTTTTGTGTTTTGGGATATGACACTTTTTATTATAGAATATATTTTTAAACGTACATATAAGGGCGTCATACTATAATAATGGTGACAGCTGATCCATCCGATTGGTTTCCACTTACTAATCTGAACACTTTTATAGACCCAAACAGCACGGCATGAATACCTATCGCCATAATGATCCACCTACTTCTTGTTTCTCTTTAATGTCCTCTAGTTTTCTTTTCAAACTTTAAGGTCATTAACATGGGCTTCTTCTTCTTCTTCGGCGGCGCTACAGCCCGGGTTGGGCCTTGACCTCCTTTACAATACGCCTCCAGGTCTCTCAATCCCTTGCTCTGTCTCTCCATTCGTTTATCCCCATCTTTCTCAGGTCCGTGGACACGTCATCCAGCCATCTCCTTTTGGTCTTCCTCTTCGTCTTGTTGCATACAGCTTTCCGTACAACATCTTTTTGGAATTGCGGTGTCTTGCATTCTTTCTATGTGACCAAGCCATCGTATTCTTTGGCATTTATTGAACCTGACAATGTTATTCCCCTTAACTATAGCTTCTAATTCATCGTTTCGTCGAATTCTCCATAATTCATTTTCTTTCACTGGTCCATATATTTTCCGCAGTATTGGGCCAGTTAGTGGAATGTGGCTACGATCAACACCTCTAGGTCTCTTTGGGCGTTTAATGTAACTGACGGAAACGGAGACTTGTTATTTACGTCTTTGGTAATGAGTACAATCTGTCAGGATTATTAGATGTTTATTACAAAATGGTAATTGAAAACCGCGTTTAAAGTGATGAAATCCTCGGCTGTTATGCAGGAAATGATTCAGAATAATAGATAGTGGCCTAATAACCAAATAGAATAGCGTCTCTTTTTTACCTTCAGGTGACCATGCATCGTGATAAATTCTTATTATAAAACCAAAGAGATGCGCTAATTTCTCAAATTTATTTTTGGAATAAAACTCCACATGTTTCGGACAGTTCCTCTGCCCATCATCAAGAGTTCTTCTCTGTACATACAGCAATGGTGTATGTCACACAGGTTTGCTGACAGCTTGCGGGCACGATCAGGACGGAACTGCAGTTCCGTTCTGATCGTGCTGTGTGACATATACCATTGTTGTGATTACAGCGAAAAACTCCTGATGATGGACAGAGGAACTGTCCGAAACATGTAGAGTTTTATTCCAAAAAGCAAATTTGAGAAATTAGTGCATCTAATTGGTTTTATTTTAAGAATAACGTCAGCTGTCTTAATGACAGCGATAAATTTGGAGGTCATAACTCTACATTTCCCAAACACAAAGACACTATATTGGTTTCCGATAGTAATTAACTTCAATAATAAGGTGACATCACAACCGAACGATGGCTCGCACTAGAAAGGGGTGAGCTATTGCAGGTTGCAAAACTGAAGCTACTAGTCTCATTTCACAGGTGGATGCTTCCATTAATTGCCCAACCTACATTCCTATCCATGAAAGAAGATTCATGTTGGAGGAGACAAAATGCGGTGCTTGAGAGAGGTGAGATTGCTTCAGATGCAAGCAAGGTATAGCAAACAGTCCAAGCAGAACTCAAAGCATATTTTCTTGTACGTACGTATCTAGTTATGCTTATAAATTCTTATTAAAACGTTAATTTGTTCAACTTCATTCTTTGAGTAATACTTCATAATGCATGAAATTTGTTAGATACTCCTAAATATTTACATCGTAGCCATGTTTGGTATTGTTAACATTTGCTTATAGTTTATATTTATTTATCTTTATGATCTATATTGCAAATTCCTCATTCATTCCTCCCGTACTTCATTAGTTGTCACCAACAAAATAAATGCAAACTCCCCGTCTTTGTATTTTACATACTACACATTTATTATCCGTACAACTGTTTTTGCTTAGTTTCCAGCATGTACAATTGTACAAATCTTGAAAACGTAAGCAGCGCTTGTGTCTTTTCACCACACATATTCACATGTCTGATATTTTCTACACCAAGTTTAGTAAATGTATGCCTAGATTCTTGGCGTAACATGTACGAGTGTGCTATTTATACAACAATTCATAAAAATGTTACATGGCTTGAAAATTTAAACAAGAGATAAACAAAAATGGGGATAGTTTTAAAAGCATTATATGTCCTCGCATGAGACAATGTGAACTAAAAGTTTTCTTGATGGTTTCACTGTTAAGAGAATCACTATAACAACTTACGGCTTTTATACTTGTATCGTTGAATGCAGATCAAGTACTGGTTGCAGTTAAAGATGAACAGGACAAGAATGTATAGCAGGTGGCGAGCCACGGTGTGAAAAGACAATAGATGCCTAGAATTATAAATCTGCATTAGCTGCAATATATGGCCTGCTATACTAGCACTAAACCAGATACCATCATCATCCCCTTTCTCTCCTTCTGCCCAATGTTCAGTGTGTATAGAAGCCTAGGAGCACTAAACATGTTACGCAACCACCTTCCCACTCTCTTACCAGACGCACACTCAGCGTCCTGGATTCTAGAATAGCCAAATTAAGGTCCCCATCCTATCTCAGTTTTGGCTTAGCTACCTTACGAAAATAAGCGGAAATCGATAACTCATCACAGGACACCGAGGAGGAGAATTAACATACGCCGGTTTCTTCCATTTATCTCCTGCTTCTTCAGCCAGGTTTGTGGAAAAGTTAGCTTAATAACGGTCATTCAGGCGTATCAAAAGTTTTAGACTAAACAAAGCAAGCCTTGACGCAATCTAACACTGAAAAATCGCATCATATGGAGTTCGTTAAATATTCAGAAGACATTAATGTTCATGGCTGTAGTTTCAAAGCGATTTTTAAGATAATCTGGGAAACGTAACTCTAAAGTAAACTGATTAAAATAATTTATAATAGGACAGAAGTATCAAAAATCGACACAAGTGATATATATATATATATATATATATATATATATATGTGTGTGTGTGTGTGTGTGTGTGTGTATGTGTGTGTGTATATGACAACTGGAATGTAATGTCTACATCATTAATTAAGATATACAAAAGATACTGTTTTTCTGTCTATTCCAGGGATGGTAAATATATTCCTTCCCTTAAAGTTTAGTCCAGGACACCATTTGTATTTCTTACCGCTTAATTGCGTGCTGCAAAATCTGTGCTTTTTTTAGTTAGTTAATTTCATAAACAACAATTACTGAAAGGCATTTGTGTTCAGCAGTTTCTCTTATGTTTTATAAATGTAAAATGTAAGATTTCAAGTAATAGTTCTTATATTTTTAACGTAAACCTATGTCTATGACAATGCCACTCTTGATATACTGACTTAATGTATAGTCTCTGATATTACTGTCTTTCTGCTTGTAGATGTTTCTCCTAATTCACACACAAGAGGTGTGAAGCGTACGAATATATTTCCCCTGATTTCGCCACCATCCAACATCACAGCTCAACACAGCAGTATCTGTACTCAGTTTCGTAAGGTAACGTATGGTGTGTGCATGACACTGAACAGCACTATAACTTCGAGCTATAGGATCTGTGTCGACAGAATAGTTGGACGACAGCCTACCTTACTCACCTGTTTACTGTTTGTAAATAAATGTTTACCTGCGTTCTCAATTACTGATCCTTTTCTTCACTAAGTAATGAAGCATCGAAAGGAAACTTTTCACTTTTTCATGTTTTCACACACACATTTAGTCAGTTTCCATTTCATCAGACTTCATGTTAGCGTTTGATCCACATGTATTTTAGTTTATATGAACATACTTAAATAGCGGGTAATGACATTACACCACGGATTATATTGACGTAAAATATATAGAATTTTTATTGTAAGACGAAAATAAGCATTAAAATTAGAAGCAGCAACATATTATTTCAATCGCCGCCATGTAATTTATTGGCAGGTGCACAAATCTTGATGCTTTCGCGGCGACAGAATAAAATTATATATTCTCAGACAGACAGCCGCGACAAGATGTGAAGGTTGTGTGACATTTCAGGGACTGACTCTGTCTCCACTTTCAGGGGAGATGGGATGGAAACAGTCCCTGAAATTTCGGGGAAACCTTACATCTTGTCGTGGGTGTCTGGCCGAGAACATTTCATTGTATTTACAATAATACTGAAGAATTCTTATGTCTCTTTCAAGACTTTTTTTTTCCATGGCGCAACAGGTCCTAGTAGGCCAGGACCTCCTCAGTTTCGAGGCCTCACGATCACACTCAGACACACCACATTCGGTAGGACTCCTCTGGACGCGTGATGAGTCCTACGCAGAGACCTCTGCTTGACAACAAACAACACTCACAAGTGACAGCCATCTATTCCCCGAGACAAATTTGAACCCGCAATTTCAGCAAGCTAGCCGCCATAGACTCACTCCTTAGACCACACGGCCACTGGGATCGGCCTTTTAAAGACATGTTCCATTGAATAATTTCTACGTTTGAAAGAATCGCGAAGGAGAAAATGATTGTGTAATAACTGAAGCTTCTTCTGTTACGGAAGGCAAAGAATATTTCTTATGCTATCACCCTTGTTAATGTGAGCTGAATTTTCAACTTTTCTTGTTCTGTCTCTACCTCTATCATGAGGGACTGCTAAGAGAACAATAACTTAAGTTGGAGGTAGACAGAGGACTACGGCGTAAAACGGAATATGTTACTTTTTGCCTCATTTGTTATCATGCGCAAGAAGTCTACGAATCTCCGTTTGTTCAATTGATAGTAAACTACGCGTTATGATTATAAGTATGAAAGCTTTCTTTTGAGAACACAAGTGCATATTCCAGGATGTCACCAAGACAAAATGTAAATCTTGGGCGAATAAATACTGTTATTCGATACCGAATACGTATATTTCAAACTGATCACAGAGTGCGGAGTCCCGCAAAAATTTCGACGTTCAAAAAATGTATTACTTTATTGTATCTTGTGTAGTACGTGCACTACACAGATATACTAAATTATGGCCTGAGACTTAATGTAGGTGTGCATATAGTCTACACCTATTTGGCCTTGTTTTCCTTAATAATTTAGATTTTTGTTTATTTCGTTAAGTTTCTTGATTTTATCTGTACATTCTTTTTATTACGTGTAAAAATTCGAACTAAAAACGGATATAGTGAGGAAGAATTGTGTGCGATGGGATAACATGGGGGGGCAGGAACACACTCCTCTCGGCAGAAACGTTGAAGCGATACAGCGAAGCGGAAAGAAAGAAGTTGGGTACCAGCCTGGAAGGGGCAAAACGTGGAGCACCAGAAGGAGCAGACCAAGCAGTCCAACAAGACAAGGTATGATGGGAACTATTCAAGGTCGATAGTGCCGACTTATCTGGAAAACTGGCGCGAGAGGTTTGGAGGAAGATGACAGGAAACGGCAAAAACGTGTGAAATTATCGTCGAGACACATATGAGATCAAGAACGCCCCGCCCCACAGCTGTACCTGCTTCACCATGATAAATAACCTTGAACGCCAGACACAATTCGCGAAGTATGGCATTGGTGATTGCAAGATAATGCCAAAGGTCGGGCTGTACTTATGGAAGGTGTCACTTTACAATAACATGTTATGTGGCAAGTGTTGAAGAGCTGTTTGTTACTTGATAGCCTGAACCCTCCTTAACTTATAAACCGCAGGGTGAAGTTGTGTCGGGCACAACACGCTATAACTCTTGTCGCAAATTTCTGTTGTGGCATCCGTGCATAGCGTGCTGCCGGACTCATCATTACCGACCTGTGGACATCAATTTGTAAAATAAACATTCTGAGGTCGTAGAAAAATGTTTTCTGTAGTGTACCACAAAACAATTTACGCGTTTCTCTTTGGTTCTCGAGAATTAATGGTTGTGTTTCTCTTCATCTATAATAAACCAATATGGCCTAGACTTACAAAGATATAGGCCTCAACAAGATGGCTGCACATAACGCACGATTTACATTGTTGATGAGACAGCATACGTAACTGTTATCAGGAAGTGAATTATCAGGATTATGATATATGTGGTATCATAACATGTGCGTACAAACCCTGCCAGTAGTGTTGTCAACGCGTAGCCAAAATTGGAATTTGCGTATAAAAAACGTACCCTTCCGAAAATGTGTTTTTGCTGTTACACACACATATTATCAAACGTAATCCCAACAGAAAAAGGCAGGATATTTGTTTAATATGACCACACCCATTAATAAATCTGTATTTTAATTCTACAGACTATTAAGTATCTCCTAGTCAGCACAAGAGGAAGAAGGAAGCTTCTGAAATAATATGCAGATTACTATTAAAATACGACACTTTAATTATTTTACACAATAATACAATTTTTTAAATAGTTAGGCCCCAATAGTACAACTTCATTTTGGTTTTATATTGGGTTTTGCCTCACCACGTTTCACTGTGTGCACTTGTTCAAGCAAGTCCATTTTCTGATTGGTTTTACCTCGTATACAAATTTCAGTTTCCCCTCTGTTAACCGAGGATCACGTTTTGTCTTAACATCATTCCTGACCTAATATAGGCCCACCACTCACTTAGGATAGTCGTTAAGATTGTGATGAATAGCACTCTTGTGGATTCACACACACATTCTGAAGTCTGTGCATTGGTGAAGAAACTTCAATGCCTTGTTCCTAAGGAAACCATCGTCTAGACCTTCAACAATTTAATATTTGGGAGTTATGCAAATGGGTATTCACAGTTAATAAGAGCCCAGCAAAGAAACAGCATTTAGTGCTTGCAACCTGATTAAAATTCTTGTTTCGGAAACTGAATTTAATAACGGATCATGTTGAGAATTTCCTCAGTAGCGAGCGCCAGGTAAACGTTTGAAGTGCCTCTGTCCATATTGTTCCCAACTTCCTATCGAGAGTAAATTCTAGTTTGACGTTATATGTCCATTGTAGTTGAGAAGGCATCGACAAATAAATCAGGAACGAAAGAGATACAGACATCTGAGTATTCAGGCAATGTAACTCGCCAAGTGAATGCAGTGTACTCGTGTCTGTCCTAAGGCTACTTGTACTGTTTGACTTTTCGTGTATTTACTTAGTCCTCGCAGAAAAGTTCTAACTTTATACAGCGCATCGTCTGACAGTATCCCACGAATCGTTCAGTCGCCCATTCTAAACAGTCGGAAATACGCACCACATCGGCTTGCGGAAAAATCTCATAATATCCTTCCTATGATGTAACTACGTTATTGATAAATCAAGCTTAAAATGTCACTCAGTCTAAAGCACCTAATTATGTACGGCGTATTCAGTCGTATATAAAGTCTTAAGAACGTTAACAAAAATTTTTAAAGTGAACTGAAATGTATTTAGGGTTCGTTACACTGTCATCTCTTTCTTCAGTACACACTTAGATGCCCTTAAAAAATAGAAGTCTAATACTAACTTATACACATAAAGAACACCAGGTTTAAAAGTGAAAAGCTTTACCTTCTGTCCGCCGAGAGAATTTATACGTTTTGCATGGTCCACACGAGAAAGAAAATTTTCCTACACTATATTAGCTGATTGGTTTTTTTTTTAAAAAGAGGTAGGGTGTGTTCGCTGTGCGGTAGGAGCTGAATCTTCAATCCTAAACCTTTCAGTTTTCTTGCAGTTTAAAGTGTTAATGGAGCAAATTCTACCATTCTGGTGTTGAATGTTTCAGAACTAAAAATAGAACAATGTGGAAAATAATAAAGAGGCTGGAAATTATACACATTATGATTATAAAATTTATATGCGAAATGGACAAGAAATTACATCTAAACCTCCAAATGTTTCGAATAGTTTAAATTATTTTTTTGTTGTAACTGTAGACATTCTGCTCAACTTTAATAAATGTGCGAACATCACAGCAAAAAATTAATTATTGTCCACACACCATATTTGTTTATCCTGTCACTGATAATGAGTCAGAGCGTAATACAAACTTTAAAAGGTAATTCCTCAACAGGCCTCGAAAAAATCCCTAAAAGTCTATTTAAACAGTGTATAATTATTAAAAAATCTGGATTTTTTTGATAAAATGAAAATTGCATTAGTAGGATCTTTCTTTGAAAAAGGGAGTAGAATATCCCCCAAAATGCAGATCAATATCCATATTATGGAGTTTTCCAAAACGTTAGAAAAGTTTATGTATAATAGGCTAATATCTTTTGTTGTAAATAAACATAAAAGTTTATCATCAGAAGTGCACAATGGAGGTAGAAAAATGAAATCAACAGCAACAGACTCTCAGATTTTCATGGAGAATACTCAATAAACCATGGATTTACGTCTACATATAGTGGAAAAATTTCTTCGCCTTACAAAAGCTTATGATGTTCTGAACCATAACACATTCTTGAAAAATTAAATTCTTATGGTAACAAAGGTAACATGAATTTTTTATATAAATCTTATTTATCTAACCTTTCACATTTTGCTGAAATAACCCAACTGGGACGCAGAAATTTTACACAGAACAGATACACATCCTCACTCATTAAAATAGTATATGGTGTGCCAAAAGGCTCAATTTTAGGAACATTTTGTTTTTATTACATACAAATGACCTGTCATTAAACATCCAAGGGCTAATATTAGTTCCTTTTTAAGACGATACGAACATACTTTTTGTTGAAAAAAACGAGAATGATCTTCAACAAAATATTTTGTATGCTATGAAAGAATTAGAGTTGTGTTTTCAAAAAACGATCTTATTATAAACATCGCAAAAACTCTAGCAATGTTCTGTCATTCCAATAAATTTAGACTACTTAATAAACCACAAATTGTTTTTAATAAAACTTTAGTAGCTTAAAAACCAAAAGAAAATTTAAAATGCAATATACCAATCCGTTTTATGTATAAGGGTGAAGAAGGTAGGGTATAGATCAGTTAATAAAGGAAGTTTCGAGCCCATGTGTGCTAAGAAACATTTATTCTGCATATTTTGAATCGCTTTCAGATAGGAATAATACTTTGGAGAGGAAACAGTGCAAGTAAAAGAGGCATTTAGAGTAGAAATATTGCCATTCGAATGATTAGTTGTGCAAATAAGTGCAAGTCTTGTAGGAAAACTTTCAAGGGTTATAGAAAGCTTACAGTGACCACATTATGTATTTTACTTGTGTCATGCCATATAAATATGAAACAAAACCTAACTAAACCTGTTTTTAACTTTTTGTTGACCGTGCATCTCAGTATATTTATCTCAGTATTTAATCAGCTTGATGCACAAAATTGGTTTCACAATAAGTTTTATTTCACGCCTCTACATGTTTCGAGCACATGTGCTCGAAACATGTAGAGGCATGAAATAAAACAAATTTTGTGCATCAAGTTGGTTAAATACTGAGATAAATAACTAACCCTGGTCTTAACATTAGAATTAAATTGAACTTTCAAATACACTTTTACAGTCCACTTGCATTTCACAACAGTGTGAAAATGCGGCGACAAAATTAAATACTAAAGTGCCAGATAGTTTAAAAAATTGATTAATTGCTTTTACTCCATCTATTCAGTTGAAGAGTTTTATATTTTTGAATAACGTTGTTTGGAAACATATGAAATTATTCATTAGTCATTTTTAACAGCTGTATCACACTATTATGAATGTATTTCATTGTTGTATTGTTTTGGACTGTGTATAGGAATTATTGTTTTTTATTACACCATGTGGATAACGACTTTATGATTGCTACAGTTTGAGACTTTGTATAAATATCGTATTTTTTGTAATATATAGTTGGACAAGTCCAATGTTACACACGTAATAATACGGATGTAAAAATGAAATGAAATGAAATGAAATGAAATCTGTTAATCTAAAGCTTATTGCATTCACTAAACATGCTCTTTCAGTTACATGGTTGGTACACGAATTCTTCTTTGTTTATGAAGCAGAGAATATGGAATCCCTAAATAGACTCCGCAGTAAAAACCCAGTTTTTGTAGTGTCAAAGCGGGATAAAATGATAGCAACTTCTGTGCTTTGAAGGATTAAACTCTTATTTATATTGGAATTACTATTCCTTGTAAAAAATTTAAGAATTTTCGTTTGCACCGTTACGTGAATCAAAATGTAAAATTGATCTAGAACTTTCAGTAATAAGTTTTTACATCCATTTAGTGTCGACGGGGTGGAAAGGGAAGCGTAGTCGGTATAGCGACTGGCTACGGGCTGGACGGTCTGGGAATCGAATCCAGGGCGGGCCAGATTTTCCGCACCTGTCCAGACGGGCTCTGGGGCCCACCCAGCCTCTTGTACATTGGGTACCGGGTCTTTCCCGAGAGTAAATTTCGGCAGGTACTTGCTGCTGACCACTCACCCCTTCTAGTGCCGTGGTCAAGAAAGAGTAGAGCTGTAACTCTATTTCCCCTATGGGCCGTACGGCCTGTACAGAACCTCAGTGCCTGTAGAAGGGTGCACTTTCCCTTTTTTTAGTCTCGAGGGTTGTAATGCTTAGAGCTATATCTATATCTATATCTATATCTCCACCATCAAACACGCCCTCATATAATTGTACTTTATTCAGCAAAGTGGCAAATTTTCCTTCCCTTTCAGTAGATGAGATCATCTTGATTACTGTAATAAATCACCTTGTAATCAACTACCTGAGGTTTTACTTACACTTTCTATACCCTCGTATGTCTTCAAGTAAAGAATTACGAAATGGTAAGTGAAAAGGTGTAATAGAAGTAAATGGTTTTGTAAATATCAATAAAATACTACTTAACGATTAAGAACCGCAAGGTAAAGCAGAAAGGAGAAGTAAAGAAAAAGTAAGTGTAGAAAGACGAAATGTTTCTTCTAAATAAAATAATTCGTACTCTGATATTTGATAGCACGACACAGCGTGTAGCAGGAAAATAGAGGTTTTGTCATACCTCAGCCAGATATTTGCTGGCTTGGCAACGCATAGACACGGATCCAGTCTCCATGAGATTTTTTTAGATTTTTCGTGGCCAATATGTTTATCCCCTGGATATTTTCTTTCCTCCAACATTTAAAATTCATTAACCGGGTCTGGCAATGTAATGTGTCCAACTGAATGTACAGTACTAATAGACTCGTCCCATTTCTTATAAACTATGCTAATGACGAGACATGGGACATTTCTGGTTTTTTTCCTACATATTAGTTGTAGGAATAAATTATACAGAATAAAGAACCCTGCCTATTTTAATTACAAATAAGTCATTATCAATTCTACTGCTACTGATAATGAGTGGAATTTCACACGCACTCTATAGATATCCTGATCCAGCTCTTCGTAGATACTTATTTTGCCTGACGCTTAAACAAATCTACTGAAACATTTGATAAATGTGTATTTGAAGGTAAATAAGAGTTTTCTCTTTTATATAAATACCGCTTTACAGAAGCGAATGGGAAATGCAGGAAAGAATAATCTGTGTTATAGACGTAGGCACCAAATATATTTGGAGATAAGCCTGATGTTCCCATCATGTTCCAGCAGCAGATAGAATATTAAGAAATCGAGAGAGATTCTTGGTGATATGGCTATGACAGCAAAAAAGAGAAACCCACCGGAAGTCCTTCCCCTTTCCACCAGTTCTTGCTAACCAAGTACAAAGTTTCAAAGTAAGTATTTCTTTTGCTTTGTGAAGAAAATGTTTTGCGCTGGCAACGTGTATTGTACAGTCCTAACGTTTGAAATAGCTCCGTAATTTTGTGTTTTGGACAGCGTAAGGTGACACATTTGCCATTGTCTTTACAACCTGGAAACCTAACTGAAACATTAGTTATTGTACACTTAAACAATGAATTTCTTTTGGCGGTCAGATTCACACTCCGGCTTCTTCATCTTCTCTAAACGAATCCTGGTTTTCATTTAACAGAAAACTCAAAAGTGTTTGCCCTAAATTTTATTGATGGAGAGAAGAAAAATCCCTTATGCGAATCCAACCTGTTGTCAATAATCCTTAATAACTTGTGTTTTTCGTTAGAAAATATAAATATTTTGTGTGTGTGTGCGCGCGCGCGCTCTAAACAGCACAAGGTGAAAGCAAAATATAAATTTTTATATCCGTGCATTTCATGAATTTATGATAGTTGGATACATAGATACAATCTGTTTTTACACTCCGCGGGATATGGAGTTTGGAGGTTAGCCGTTTTAGCACCAGCGAAAACAAGCTAAGTTATTTACTGGTTAGGAATGATTGTTCTTTATAATATGTCTGAAAAACGGTTTATGATTTTGTGCTTACCTCGGTACATATATTTCGTATGCGTCGTAATTTCTATGAGTAATGACTGTAAAATTTAAATTTTCCTCTTGTTTACACTATCCATGCAATTTACCACATGCATTAATCCTTGCTGAGATCGAGGGGCCAGTTTACGAAGATACGAAATACGTGTGAGGAAGGTTAGCGTATGGATATTTGGCAGTGATTTGAACAGATGGTCCCATTTGCAAAAACAGATATATGTACGGAATATTATTACTGCATAATAAGGAAAACCAAAACAAAGTAACTCGGGCTTTTTACAATAGAAAGAAGAAAGTAAATAAATAATGGGCTATTTGTAAAGTAATGAAATGGTATTTATATTAGTATCACAAACAATTATTGGTTATTAATAAAACTCTTATGTGAACATTGTGGATTATAATTATGAAGGAGCCCGGCGAGTTATACCTGCACTGAAATATTTCATTCAGTGAAAATTAACCCGACTTTGTGTTTAGAGGAACACACAATATATTTGCAAATAAATAATATTCGAAAATATGTGACTCCGATAGAGATGTAGTAAAGTTTCTTGTATTTCACGCTGTGAATTATCTCAGTATTAAAATAACAATAGATTTACTTGTAATAACATTTAAATTCTAATAAAAAGGTGACGTTAAAAGTTACTTCAACAAGAAAATTTATGTGAAAATTCGGGTTACACAAAATGAATTATTTTGCCATAACGTTACTAATTAATGAATCTTATATTATTTACTAAATAACGTAGTTTGTAGTAAATGTATAAATATAGTTCTACATGTAGTGTAGGTGATTTTAATCGATTAAGATATTTCTGGACAAACGTCCTTTGTTTCAAAAGATTCCAACCTATTTACGGATTTGTCTAGTGCTAGTAATTTAAACTTCCATGTGATTGTTTTTGTCACACCAATACCAGTACTGTCTAAGCTTTGTTGATAAGTGGGAATCCTATGTGACGAAACATGATTAACTTTTGCTTCATCGGTTAAACAAGAAGCTTTTAAAACACACTTTCGACCCTCCATGTGTAGAAAGCATCTAAAATTCACAAACCTATTGATAAGTGAAGCCTCTTTCTCACTGAAAATAGCTTGAAGAACGAATTTTTACAATTTATTTTCCTTTTCGTTGTTACACCATGCATGTTCTTGAGTTACTCAATTATTATATCAACTACTGCAAATATATAAAATTTATAAAATTTACACATTAAAACATTAAAACATTAACAAAGCTCCGACATGTTTCAGTCCTAGGACCATTATCAGGGAGTCGTATAGTCCTTGCTAAAGTTACACTATAAAAAGTAACGTTAATTTCGCTGTACCAGTTGGGTATTGTGGCAGCATGCCGTGTTGTGTAATGTTATGTTGCGAAGAGTGCCCTGCTACGGATGTACATTCTGTGCTTCGTTGCGTGATTATCAGATAATTCGTTGAAGGTCTAGAAGACAGGCCAACATTTTATCGAATGAAGGCAAATGATGGGCCTCGTTTCAAATACCTGTCAGAATTATGTCCTTATAAGATTCACTAGTTTGAGATCACTTTGACATATACATCACCACAAGAAACATGGACCAAGATATTTAAAAGGATATCTGAGCACTTATGGACAAACGACTGGGGCAGGAAAATTAATCTGAATACATTCATACCAGATGACCTCACCAGATTTCTCCTTGTATTCGGTCATGGATATATCCTTTGCAGTCTCACCATTTGAAAAATTATACACATTACATAACATGGTAAAAGTGACTTATAAAAACGTATCTATCAACACAGTTTATATGCTGGTACTTACTTTTGAGCCTCGTAATTGTGTCTTGATTATCACTTGAATCGTGAAAGAGTTTTGCCCTAAAATGCGCTCTTGATTCGACTTAGCTCCTTTCCTTACCTTGTATATTATAAAACTCAAACTTAAATTAATCATCATTGCTTTCTTGGAAACAATTAATCGGCTTCAGATCACATCAGACACGGAACACAAGATAAAGTTCACGGTTGATGTTGTGTAAAATTGCATTTCGCAGCACATGTAGCAGAAACGTCAGTTTTTGCGTGGCCAGACATTCATTACTTAAAGAGAGGGACTGCATTTTATGCTAACACCTTCCCAGCCAATTGATGGGTTAAAGACAAATCCACAAATGAGAAAGAAATACAAATAGTAGTTGTCTGGATTTTCTCTGTCTGTTTTCGATACAAAACTATAACATTTACATGATATAAAGCTTTCGTAGCAGTATATATGAGATCTATTTTCTTCCAGAATGTTACGGAGTGTTGTTTAGTATTTAACATCCATCGGCGCATCCTGAACTTTCCAAGGGACGGATAGATTGTCCCGAAATGCCGGCAACTCAAATAATGTTTTTTTTCTTACTGAAAATTAAAGTGGCAAAGACTGTAAACTTATTAAAAATATCTATTTTGAACCATATTTATTTTATCGGTTATTAAAACCATTGCTTTTAGGAAAGTAGTTGCGTTTACTTAAAAAGTAATTAGAAAAAATCTGTTTCTTTGGATCCGAGGGTACAGCTAGCTGGCAAAACTTTAAAGTTTAATTACTTTGACCAGACTATATAAATTAATTTGGTCTGGAGATTTTCATGTTCTTCTTCTTTTTTCTCCTGTGCATAAGATTTATATAACAGGATATCGTCACCGTTGACAATGGTAATTGTTCATGTGCTAGTGATATACACCTTATGTCCCTCTGTGTGAATATGTCTGGCCAAGAAAATGACATCAACTCCTGTTACACATTGCGTTCTCATTGCTCATAATTCTTTCTTCTGTCTATTAAAACCAAAACGACACATATGTATTGTCTGAGTTACAGTTTACTTAAATGGCCTTTCGGGATATGTGTGCACTTTCGGATTCTGTCTTCTCACTTAAATGTGCGGTACTTAGTATTGTTTCTATGGTGGGCCGGGTAGCTCAGTCTGTATAGCGACTGACTACGGGCTGGACGATCCGGGATAGAATGCAGGTAGGGACGAGATTTTCCGCCCGTCCAGACCGGCCCTGGGGCCTACCCAGCCTCCTGTAAAATGTGTACCGGGTCTTTCCCGGGGATAAAGTGCGGCCGGGGCGTGCTGCTGACCACTCACCCCCTTCTAGTACCGCGGTCATGGAAGAGTAGAGCTATACCTCTACCCACCCTCTGGGGCACACCGGGCCTGTAATGGGAAAACTTTACCTTTACTTTTTTAGTACTGTTTCTATGCGTGTTATGCATTGCGGTAGACTTGTATAATATCATGTTCAACAAAAAAACTTACAAACAAGAAGTTTGCGGTATCGATATCAATCGTTGGCAGTGGCTGAAATGAATCGAACAGTAAAGAAAGAACACTAAGAAATGACCAGTTAGTCAGCTGAACACGGAGGTAGAGACAAATTTCGAAATAACCTTCACGCTTTGTTTTACTCAAAGAGCGATCTGTGCCATATATGATTTTATTAACCTTATAAGTCATTCAACATATATTTATAGAAATATCTGGACTGATTTTTGCTGATGTGAGTCACTTTTTCCATTACGTTTTATATTTCTTGAATCTGTGCTTAGTTTAATCTGCAACATAATTTAAATGTTCTGTCTTTCACGAAATATTTCATTACCTTCAAAATTTAATTTGCATACATTATGCCTGCAGGCTTACAACGTAGCCCTAGTTGCATATATTTAATATGCGGTTATTTAAAAAGTCCAGTTCCATGGACATCGATCATCGATCAGTAAATAGATATGATTTTCAATATCATATTGGAATGTCCACAAGAATGTATCGTTTTTCCGTCCACTGCAAATTTCTTTTTTTTCGATTCGGATGACATTTTACAATCCGTCTCCTATTCATTAGCAAAGATCATAGATGAGATACTTCACAAAAAATTCCATCGAAATACTAACTGAAGTTTTACTTCACTTCCATAACACCGCTCACTTTGTTTAGTCGTTTCTTCCCATGTGGTCTCACTGAGAGGTGGCGACTCGTCGCTATGGTGAGCAATCAAGCGTCCTTGGCGACGATGTTGTCGTGGATGTTAGACGTCCCGATAAAGCAGCCGCTACGACACATGCCAGAAGCAGCCACGCAGATGGACATCGCAACCAGGACAGTCCACGTCCGCCGTGCTGCATTGCAGCAGGATTCTCGCCTGAAATGAAACACGGAAGAGTTTCTTAAGTACCTGAGCACTGGCACTAAAATTCTGCATCTCAGTTCAGTTTTTCTTTCATTACACTTAGCAAGGAAGTCTGTACTGTTCAGAAAATGGCAAAGATCGGAACCTACAAAAGAGGCGACGATATTAATCTCCTAGCACTAACTACTGACTGAACGTGTTCAGGTTCTAATTTAATTCGAGCCACATAAAATATGCATTATTAAGAGCAAAGTTAATTAAACATGAAGTACCATCAAACAAACTCAGCACGACCTATGACCTCCTTACAACAACTGGCTGAATGTTATATTACTTGACATTCCTCTGCTAACTAAAGTATTTAAAAGGCGAATAATTTTCGTAAACGAAAAATTGCAAAGAACATGAAAGGAAAGTAACATATTTATTAAACACCAAGAATTTTCTTGGCTAATGTTAGAAAGCCTGTACCAACAACAGTCATGCTAAATGGCTTCCAGACAATAATCTAAATGTTGCGCGGAGCTTATATAGTTTGTTGACACACTAATCAGGGATTAGTTTTGAACGATTCCTCGCTACAAACATCTCTACATTAAATTAAAACATTTATTAATGCCACAATTGGCTTTCCGATTGAACATATCTTTATGATTTTAAACGCAAAATTTTTCTTTTGCCTTAATACCAAACATTGAATGAATATCTTACGAATTTAATATGAAAAACAGAGTGTATTTTTCCGAAGGAAAACAATTTAATGCCAATCGGAATAATTAGTATAACGTGGCTGATAAATATTTAATAATTTGTCCGGAGATCGAACTCACGCTTGCAGAAAGATATTTTTCTCTTGTCCTACCTTTCCGGGCAGGCTCTGGGGCTCACCTAGCCACCTATTCTTTGGCGACCGATTTCGTTTCAGGGGGTAAAGCGGCCGGAGCCTGATCTTGGTCACGTACAGTCATAGGGAGGACAGGGACAAATTATCCTTTTTGTATTCTTCACGTTGGTAAATGAAGTTGAGTGTTTACTTCTGCACTCCAACCGCTTTACACGAGCCACAACTAAGCATAGAGTATGAGGTACAATGGTGCCAGTATTTGCGGTAATAACGGGTTTCATACGTGAATATTTTAACAAAATGCATCTTTTATTATTTACTATTAAAAATTGTGATCCACAAGCAAAGCCGACCACCGTAAATGCTCTCGTTGGTAATTTTCTCCGTCATAAAACTAAAACTAAACTCCGTGGCCTTAGTCCGCACGCGAACTATACCGACAGAGCGGCCGCCGCCGGTCGGCGAAGTTAGTGCCAACCTTTGCGTGTAGAGGGGTGTCACGTGGTCAGCGCAACGGGTCCCCACAGCCGTTAATCTCTGTTTTCTAGACCTGGAGCCGCTACTTTTTTTATTCAAGTAGCTCCTCAATTGACTTCACGAGGCCGAGTGGACCCCGTTCCAGACCCACTAATACTCAGAAAATCTTGTAGCGCCGGGGATCGAACCCGGGACCTCTGTATCTGTAGCCAGAAACTCTGACCACTAGACCACAGAGGCGGTCTATTTTCTCCATCATAGATATCCATAAATCCCCATGCCTGGCAAAGAGGAGTAGCTGTGTCTACCATTGAGATTAAATGGAATATCGTTTTTACTCTCTGACTTCGAGCTGCATTTCTCCTGTTTCCCATTAAGCAATATGACGCTGCATTTCTGCAACACGGTCCAGCGAAACTGGGTTTGGTTTCATGTTTATTTTGAAGCTTTCAGTTTGTAATTAAACCTTTTGAAGAAACAAGTGTGCATTATGTACAAAGTGCAATTGCTCTTAGGCCTGACTATAGAAGTGTCTGTTTTATGCTAACAACAACGTACACTTTCATAATTCGACACGTGTTTTGTGTATGTGGCTCCTTCGTACTAAGATAAATATGATACAAGATGTCACTCAATTATTTTACAAACCACTGCACATATATAAATTTATAAAATTTACACCTTAAAACATTAAAACCTTAAAAACGCTCCGACATGTTTCTGTCCTAGGACCATCATCAGGGAGCTATATCGTCCTTGCTAAAGTTACACTATTAAAAGTCATATTAATTTCACTATTCCAGTTGGTTCTGTGGCAGCATGCCGTGTTGTGTTGTGTTGCCAAGAGTGCCTTGTTATGGATGTACGTTCTGTGTTTCGTGGCGTGATACCGGCAGCAAGTTACGTGGAAGGATGATATGAGATGGTTAATGGCCACGAATATATGTACCTCGTGCGCACATACATTTTCTGACTGAGTGCTTGATTGGACATTGTCGCGCAGTAGTTTTTTCTAAGTATTCGCACATGCCACAGCGTCATCTTCTAAATTGTGCCAGCTGAAGAATGGCGATGAAACTTAACCCGAATGTTTTAATGCAGCAATGAAGGAACGAGGCAAAGGAAGAGAGGCTAAGGGACAGAAAGAAGTGGGAATAGTTGAAGACGTGAACAGAAGTAACTGATCTTTGAATTTCAATTGGCTATCCTACGAGTGGTTCTAAGTATGGTTACCAGTTGGTAGGATGGCTTCTTCTAGCGCCAGTGTACTGGGGTAAAGGATAAATTTAGGAAGAGATTAGAGATTTAAACAATTCAGAATAGTTGCTCTTAGGTCCAGTGACAATAAAATATATACGTTTAATCGACGGATGCACGTAGTTACAGAAATACACATTTACTTTTCTTACAAAGCCAATAGGCTAATATTAATATTGTGTCTGATTTCGAAAGTAAAATGTTCATTTAATAGTTTTCACTTAATTATTATTTGGTGACACTGAAGTGAGAGTTGTATGGTATGGATTACTGTTACGTAGGATATGACATACTTAACTTCAGTGGTCTGTAAGCAAATGGAACACGTAATAGCATCATATTTAAGGCAAGTCTGGGATAAGAATGATTGGTTATACGAGAATCAACATGGATTCAGGCCGGGCTATTCTTGCGA
>Ga0136643_10001418_pt1 | contig 29228 bp, 19 predicted proteins | sample TergutLab28metaG_FD_96883 | JGI IMG/M metagenome (GOLD analysis project Ga0136643, IMG submission 96883) | Labiotermes labralis P1 segment gut microbial communities from Petit-Saut dam, French Guiana - Lab288 P1 (version 3) (version 3) | ecosystem: Host-associated > Arthropoda: Insects >... | reverse complement strand
GTTATCCGCATTCAGCATTGGATGAACAATTATCCCAGAAAGATTTTAGGGTACAAAACACCTCTGCAACTATCGGCTTAGTTTTACTGGTTTTTTCTTGGGCAATTAAACTTGCTATTCACAAAAATGTGGAAAACCCCCCTGTTTTACTTGACCTGCAGCCATTTTTGTGATACACTTAACCACAATTATGTAATTGGGAATAAGGGGGAATTAAACAAAGGGTGGACAAACTACACAGGAGAGGTGAAGCAATTTGTTTGATAGAAAAGATGTATCCCATGTTAAGAATGACATCCAGCGTAATATAGGTAGCATAGTCCAGCTGGAGACAAATAAAGGCCGCCACAAGTCTGTAATAAATAAAGGTATAATTTCTAATGTATATCCCAGCATATTCACTATTCAGCTGATAGAGACGTCAGGGGCTACCCGCAATATGTCATTTAGCTACACGGATGTGCTTACTAATACGGTTGAAATCACGCTTTGTGAAGAGCAGCCGGCATAGTTAATAATATACAAAGCAGTAATTGTAGTATGTTAAAAGAATAATATGCAAGCCTCCATCATACAATGAGGTAGTATGGTGGAGGTTTTTTTTATGCTTTTGCGTTATACCACCTTAGAACCTCGCACCAAAATATAAAGGAGGGCTTAGCCATGGCTGAACTCATAAAAGATCAAGTTTTTCTGGACCAATCTGTGGGTAAAGAGGAAGTCCAAATCATGCTGGAGGGCGACCTTATAGTGCCAGACATTAAACCTGACATGGCACTACTGCTTCAGACGGATGAAAGAGTAATAATTGACCGCACAGAGGCGGGTGCAGACAGGATAAATTATGTAGGGAGACTTAACCTATCAGTTTTGTACGTGGCGAAGGAAATACACAAGTCTGTACAAGCAATTCATTTGACACGGGAGCTTGACGACTTTGTTAACCTTGAGGGCGTAACTAAGGATATGTGGGTGCGTGCAAAGGCGGAGATTTCCAATATAGATTATCGTGTGGTAAATGACCGTAAGGTAAACTATCGCGCCATAATAACCATAACGGCAATGGCCGAACGCAGCGATTCGCATGATATGGTAGTACATATAGCTGATGTTCCACAGAACCAGCTGCTTAAGACCAGCATTAACGTAAACCGCACAATCGAGCATAGGATAGATCGTTTTCAAGTAAAAGATCAGGTAATTCTGCCGCAGGCCAAGCCTAACCTGCGGGAAGTCCTACAAGTAACGGCGGGTATTGCAAGCCGTGATATCCGTATTGGCGAAGGCAGGGTTAACTTGTCCGGCGAACTCATGCTAACAACTCTATATCGAGGCGATATAGAGGACAGTTTAATAGAGTTTTTAGAATCCGAAATTCCGTTTAACGGGCCAATAGATGTGTCAGGTGCCAAGGACAGTATGCTTGCTGATGTCAATTTGCAGGTGTTGGACCAGCATATAACCATCCGCCCCGACGAGGATGGCGAAGACCGTATACTCGAAATAGAAATATCTGTAGGTGTGGAAATGAAAGTGTACAGCACAGAAACCATAACTATTCTGGAAGATGCTTATAGCATTAACCAACGGTTAGATTTCGCCAAAACTACTGTTCGCTACCCACACTTGATATGCCTTAACCGTAACCAGACACCGGTTAAAGAAGTTATAACTCTCGGCGAGTCTGCCCCGGACATGTTACAAATTTTTAGAGTAAAAGGTCATGTGCATATAGATGATGTACGGGTTTTGGAAGATAAAATTGTGGTGGAAGGGGCTATTAATACAGATATATTATATGTAGCAGAAAGCGATGCTACTCCTCTTGCGGGTTATCGTACCGTTCTACCATACAGACAAACGATAGAAGCCAAAGGGGCGGCACCGGGTATGACAGTAAACATTGATGCTGCCATAGACCATACGTCGTTCAATATGCTAACTCCAAGGGAAACGGAAGTGCGTCTGAGTTTGACGTTCAATACTACGGTAATAAAAGAAGAAGAGACCCACATAATCGGCGATATAGAAATAACTGATATAGACTCTGAGACATTGATGAGCCAAGCCAGTATGACAGTGTATATCGCCCGCCCTGGGGATAGCCTATGGAAGATAGCAAAACGTTACAATACACCGATTGATGAGTTGCTTGCAATAAACGAGCTGGAACATCCTGGTAAACTGGTTGCTGGGCAGAAATTGCTTATGTTAAAAAAAGGGCTGTAGCTTATTAGATTTGTACCGAAATTGGAATTGGCCAGCGAAAATGCTCCCTGATTCCAAAATATTTTCGTTCGCCCTCTTTCATTTCGTTATAACTCTATTAACAACAGAAGGCATAGGTTACAACACATCGCATGAAAAAAGGCACCTGCTTTGCAATTTAAGCAGGTGTTTTTTTGTTCCTCTTTGATGATGTAAACGTTGATAGTTAAAAAATGCTAATTGAGGCAAAAATGAGGCAAAATTGCGGATTAATTTACGCAATTTTTACGCCCTCAGTAAAGTTTAAATTTGTAGTTGTCGCAATGTGCGCGTAATTACTGGCTTTGTCAGTGTTTTTGTTGCTGGTAAGAGTATAGTGAAAGATCATTTGCTTGTCGTAAACATGTGTAAATATAATAGTGTAAAGTTGTCGACAACGTTTATGGTTTGTGATATACTCCTTATAAATAAAAAGCAAGTACATACACTATAAAAACAATTAAAAAGCTTTATATGCAAAATGGAGGCATATCTAATGATAACAATTAAGCAGTTAGCGACAGAACTTGGCGTTAGCAAACAGGCCGTATATAATCGCGTTTCCAAATCACCGATGAAGGACACACTGGAATCAATGGAAGGTGCGCTCCACACATCGCCCAATGGGACAATATTTTTGTCAGACGAAGGTGCTAACGTAGTACGCGAGGCTTATGCAATGAAGTATCCCCAGTTTTCCGGCGTCGGAAATATTCCGCGGCAGGATAAATATGGACACAGGCCAATGGCACCACAACCTGTAATTGATAGTTCGCAACTTAGTGGGTTGATATCTCAAGTAGATAGTCTACAACGACTGCTGGACGCAAAAAGCGAAGTAGACAATTATAATGAAGCATTGCGTCAAAAGGACGCGCTTAACGCGGAGCTCTCCGGTTCTGTTAAAACCCTTGAAGCAATGATTGCCGCAAAGGATGCAGACATAAAAACAGCTCAGGAGAAGTACGTAAATGCCGCCGGGCAAATCAAACTACTGCACGCCCAAACAGTATCGCTCAAAAGCAAGCTTGAGAGTTCTGGTTCGGAATCCATGAGAGAGGCTTTATTTTCTAAAGAAGCCGAACTGGCAGAAGTTTCTGAAAAGCTTAGTGCAAGCGAGTCGCGATTGACAGAAATTCGTGAAAAGCTAGACGGACGCGAGGCAGAAATCCAAGCTATCAACTCGTTGCTATTAACAAAGACAGAGGAATTGTTGGCAGCTAAAGCGCAGCTTGAGACGAGAGAAGATATACCGGGCGCTTGGCTAGACAACACTAACGGATTGCAGGAAGTATTAACCAAACTTCAGGTAAGAGATAAAGAGATTCGCGAGATGCGCAGCACAATGGAAACACAGCAGGCAGAAATAGCGGATGTGCGTGCCAAGCTGGAGCAAAAAGAGGCAGAAATTCAGGCTGCGCGAGATAGTTTTACGGCAAAGCAGGAAGAAGTTGCAGAATTTCGTGATAGGCTAAACAATCGTGAAACAGAAATTCAAAAGCTAAACGCTATGCTTCTAGCAAGAACGGAAGAGCTTCGTCAAGTTAAAGAGCAGCTGGAAGCAAGACAAAACGAGCTTGCGGATCAGATTAGCCCGGAAGAAATGCAAGAGATGTTAGCAAAACTCCAAGCCAAAGAAGACGAACTGCAAGAAATGCGTACAGAAATGCAAGCCAGCCAATCAGAAGCAGTAGAAATCCAAACCAAGTTCGACGCACAACAATCGGAACTATCAGATACTCGTGATAAGCTGGACATTAAGCAAGAAGAAATGCAAAATGTTATCGCAAATCTTAATGCCACACACCAAGAAGCACAGCAAGCAAAGGAAAAGCTCGAATCGGCGCAAGCACAAATTAAAGAACTGCAGCTTAAACTCGAACAAAGTGCGGCACAACCTCAATCCAATGTAGAAGAAAACGCACAACTTGCCGCACAATTAGCTGAAAAAGAATCTAAGCTACAAAGCTTAACCTCTCAGCTAAGTGAGAAAGAATCTAAGCTACAAAACTTAACATCTCAGCTAAGTGAAAAGGAATCTCAAATTCAAACCCTAAACACTCAACTTTCAAATAGTGTAGATAGTAAGAACCTTGAGGCGCAACTACAAGCAAAGGACGTCGAAATAAAGACCCTCTCAGGAAAAGTTGGAGAAATGGAAACAAAAGCCAAAGAACTAAACGCAAAAGTCGAGGAAAAAATCACAGAATTGAAAGACGTAAAAGCTAAACTTGCAACCAGTGATGAGCAGCTAAAGTCTCTTGCAAGTAAAGAAGAGGAAGTAACAGTTCTTACAGGCAAAATCAACAATATGACAGAACAATTTAGTCAGATGGAAAACTCTCTTAAGAACCGAGATGACGAAATACGTACAGTCAACTCACAACTATCTGCAAAAACCGCGGAGCTGCAAGCTGCAACCCAAAAACAAGAGCAAGACAAATTCCGTTTTACAGATGCTATAGCTGCCGCGTACATGACTATTCGCGACACGCTAAAAGTTTCAGAAGATGTTGATTCCCTCCTTAATATAAAACTAGCACCCGCAAGGGGCTAGTTTTTTTAATAGTGGAAGAGCCATATTACTTAAACAAGGTAAACCGCTATAAAATTCGATGTCAACTGGTGACTGTGAGTCACCAGTTGATATAAGATAGCTTATCATACGCAAGGAGATGATTCTGTTAAGCTAAAAAGTCGGCCGCACTTTAAAAAGTGTGGCCGACTTTATTTGTAGATCAACGTTAAAGTTATTTCACTTTTCTCCAAAAGAGAAGCAGGAGTTTGGACTATATTTCACATATGATAACAATCAATTAAACTTACCTAACCAACCGGGCATGCAATATATTTCTCATACCATTTCCTACATATGCTACCAGAGTTATTATGCTATCGTTTTCATTTACATTTACATCTGACGGATGCATGGTTCTACTTGCGTAGCCCTGTATCCACGCTGGCCAATCGCTCTCGAGACGGAAATCGAAATTTCCTGTATCGGTATAGAAGGAGAATACTTCGCCATGGTAGGTAGCGTATGGCGTCTCAATAATTATCGCTGGGTTTTGTGCAAATATATTTGGGCTTATAAATGTGGCTAAGTCGTAAAATTGTCCGCCCGGTGTACCGCTTCCATGGATAACTAAGTTATTAAAGTTTTCTGCATTACGCCATATGCATAAATATGGCCAGCCATGTTCTGAGGGATTAAGATTAATGTCATGATTGCGGTAGAAATCATTATCACGTTGCATGATAGTTTGATTTTCTATTGATGTGCCGCCTATGGTTAGTATTGCTATTATGTCATTGTTACCATAGGAATCTCTTAGCGCTGCGATATTTGAATTTTCAGTTCCGTTGGTGCTGCGATATATCGGATATCCGTTTAGGTTGCTGCCTTTTGTGCCGCCATAATTACTGTTTGCTTCCTGGGATGGTATTTGCGAAGGTGCTGCTGGATTGGATATGCTTCCGTTATCGGGCGGGTTAAGCAAGTCTGTTTGAGTTATAACAAATGCTATCGCTCCACCAAATAGGGCTACAAACAACAGTAGAGCAGCTACGGCAAGTCCAAAACGTGGATCAAGTGCCTTCTTCGATACAGAAGATGTTGCTCCTTGCTTATCATGCTCATGCTCCTCTTCAGGTAGAGAAACCGCGTCCAATGATTTATCGAGAGTTGACAGATCTGTTTTCGTAGATGTAATGTCTGCCTCAATTTGAGATGTTTCTGTTTTCGTCTCTGTTTCTACCTCGGATTGAAGCCTTGCTATAGGTGCTGTTAGCGAAGTAGTGTCCGTATTAGAGTTTGCAGCAACATAAGTTGGTTCCTTCAAGTCAGGGACAGGCGTAATCGATGTTGGAATTTCAAATGAGCCAGGTATTTCTATTGGAATAAACGGCGGCGTACCTTCGGCTTTTTCTGGGATGTAGAACATTGCAGTAATCTCTTCTACAGGGGAGCATGATGCCGCGTGTTCGCCGCTATCGGACACTGCCGACATAATTTTTGTAGCGTCATATGGTACAGGTAGGTCTTCTGTTACTGGTTTGACACCGTACACTGGTAGCCCTATCTCGCGCTTCAACGCGTTGCGGAACACTTTAGAAGACTCAAGATCGACGTCTGCCGCAAGAAGAAGCAGCCATTCGGGTAAATTAACATTATAGCTGGTATTCTTGTTTGCAAAATTCTGATGGTAAATGTCGGTATCCGCCAAAACAATTGCAGCCACATCACCTTTTTTTATCTCGAGTTCATCCGGGAATCTGGTGTCGGGGATTGGAATACTTTGCTGCTCCATGTCAAAAAGGCATATGCCTAAAGCGCGCTCTGCATGCTTCATGGCATCTACCATATTGTCTCCATAAGCCTTAAAGCCCGGCAAGTCCGGGAACGATGCGGATATTGTACCGTCAGGCTCTTTTGAAAAAACAGCGGTGAAAATGTATTGCACCTGGGAAACCCCCTTGAATGACGAGTAATTAATAGGGTCTTGAAACATTTTTTGCATAACTACAGCAATCTAACTAATTTCTCTAGCGCTGCATAAATAGCACATTAGCAGTGTAGCAATGGGAAATTTCTGACTGCTCAAAGTATACTATAACGTTTATGAATGTTGCTGTCAATGCGTTTATGTTAATTTGTAAAAAAATAACCTTCCAATTGATACAATGTTAAACCTTGAGAGGCCTAAATTTTTACTAAGTAAGAGGTTCATATTACTTATTTTTGCTGATTAATATATCTAGTTCATTAACTTGGGCTACCGAGATTTTAATTCCTATTTTTTCCATGATATCTGCGATGTTATAATTGCCGCGCCGCGGGTTATACCGTTTGTGGTAATTAGTATATCCAAATATACGTCAACTATAATTATCAGCAATATACAACTCTCTTATAATCCTTTAAGCCTTTTGATTTTATGTGAGCGTTTTAACACAGCCGCCAACCAGCCGGATACAATATTTACTCGCACAAATACCAAGTAACGTTTTCAGCAGATAGTACGGTTGATGTTCTATTTCTATACTAGTAAACATATGTTCCTTTATGTTTTTGCATAATGACATTTTTGCTGTAATGTTATTACACAAAACGAATGTACAGTCAAAAATGGATTACCAGTTTGTAAGGTTTTTAAACGAAAAAAAATTCGACTGTATAAAGCGAAGATATTCGAATAAAATATTGCAAAAAATATTGCAGAAGGTGTGTTTTTGTAGTATGCTTTTGTCAAAATAATAAATTGAATTGAACGGCCAAACCTAAGTAATATGTCAAAGGGAGTGGGGCGTGTGATAGCGGAAAGACTTAGAACCTTACGGCGCGAGCAAAAACTTACTAAGCGTGAACTGGTGCGTACATTACCGATTAATTATAGCACCTATGCTAATTACGAGTCCGGCTTTAGAGAGCCTAACTCGGAAGTACTGCAATTACTGGCAACACATTTTGGGGTAAGTTTGGATTATTTATTAGGTGTTACTGACAACCGTAAAAAGGCAGATGAAATTGCGGTCTTGACCGAGGATGAGCACGAGCATATCACCAAGTACCGCCGTCTAGACTCCCATGGACGAGAAATAGTCGACATCGTCTTGCAGAAGGAAGTAGAGCGCATCGCATTTATCAACGCAAAGCTGCAAGCCGTTAAAGAACAACCTATTGATGATAGCTGGGTGGTCCTGCGTGTATTCAATCAACGCGCTTCCGCCGGCTTAGGTAGTTATCTAAATGATGATAACGACCAAAACTTTGAAGAAATGCGTTTCATGGTAACACCAATAAGCCGTCGCGCAGACTTTTGCGTAAAAATAAAAGGCGAAAGCATGGAGCCAAAAATCTGTGATGGTGACATAGTTTTTGTAAAAACCGTACCCAAGGTAGATATAGACAATGTAGGGATATTTGTATATGAAGGCGAGGCCTACTGTAAGCGGTTAAGGTACGACTCTAAAAAAGGAACTCTGTACTTAGAGTCCCTAAACAAGTCATATGCTCCTAAAATTATAACAAGCCCTGATAGCTTACGCACAGTAGGGCTGGTTATTGGAATTGCTGAGAAGGGGTAATGCCTTGGAGTTATACAATGTTTTTGTACCAAGCTATCTTCGGTGTGTAAGACGTAGGCTTGTAGCTCTGCAAACTTTTAAAAAGCAGGCGCGGTAAACGTTCGCTTTGCTAACTGTGTCTATAGCATGAGTCACACTCGCTTCGTTAGTTGTACTTATTTCAAGTCAAAGCTTTTAACATCAACAATTGCTGTTGCATTCGTAATTGAATGTAATAGCAATTTTTTTATTTGACAAAAAAGTAACATGGCACAATATTTGTATTATAGTCAATTAAACTCAAAACCATCTATTGTGGCGCAGTAATTTTTCTGCAATCCAAGAAGCAGCAGGCCGCCGCATTAGGCGCAGTGAGCGTAGCGAACGTTTCCCGCGCCGCGCACCAGCGCTGTGCGCAAGGTTTGACGCGACGCAGGAGTGCTGGAAAATTGCAAACCACAATAGACGGTTTTGGGTTTAATTGACTATAAATATTTTCGGTCATACTCGGTTGTATTCCATCTATTCTGTAACCCAATTCAATGTTAAAGTTTTTTGCTTCTTTTTTCAAAAAAGAAGATCATGCTTTTATCCTTCGTGTACCAAAGCTCAACGGTTTTAAATCAACCGGCTGGAGACAGTTATAGCAGTAGCTACAATAATAACTCCAATAGCTACCCAATCAGCGGTTCTCATTCTCATTGGTTGGAGTTTTGTGCGGCCGTTGTCGCCACGGTAGCACCGTGCTTCCATAGCAGTGGCTAATTCGTCGGCACGTTTGAAAGCCGAGACAAATAGAGGGACTAGAATTGGAACTAAAGATTTTGCCCGTTTTAGTATGCCGCCTGTTTCGAAGTCTGCACCTCGGGCTTTTTGAGCTTTCATTATCTTGTCCAGTTCATCAGCTAGAGTTGGAATAAAGCGTAGGGCTATGGTCATCATCATGGCTATGTCGTGAGCAGGGACTTTTATTATTTTTAAGGGGCGCAGTAAAGATTCTATGGCGTCGGTTAGTTTTATAGGAGAGGTAGTTAAAGTTAGGATCGAGGTTCCTGTTATTAGAAGGATTAGACGTAAGGCCATTTGGGATGCAGATATGAGTCCTTCCATAGTTATTCTTATTATGGAAAATTGGAAGATAATATTGTTGCCGGGTGCCAATAATAGGTTTATGGTTATCGCAAATGTTAGCATAAATATTATGGGGCGTAAACCACGGATTAATAGTTTGATTGGCACCTTGGAAATGTGAATAATGTTGATAATATATAGGGCTACAAGCCCATAACCAATGAAATTGTTGACAATTAACAGTGCGGCAATGTGCGCAAACGTAGCTATCAACTTTACACGTGCGTCTATACGGTGTATTGGCGAGTTTGTAGGATAAAATTGGCCTATCGTAATGCGTGTCACAGCGATTCCCTCCCTTTTTTATGAAGGAATGGTGAGTCGGCACTGCTCCAGCGCACCACAGACGCGAGATTTTTTTTGATATACGCAGCCGCGTCTTCGGTAGAAAATATACCTCTTTTTATATGTTGATTTTTTTTGTGTAAAGCTGTAAAAATTTGGGAAATTTGAGGAGTGTCGAGTCCTATTTCGCGGAGCTGCTCTTCATTTTCAAAAATTTGAGCCGGTGTTCCTTCATATTTAAGACCGCCTTTGTTCATTACAAATATACGATTGGATAGACGGGCAACATCTTCCATACTGTGAGAGACTATTATGATGGTTATTCCTAAGGTGGTGTGCATGTGTTTTACCTGAGCGAGTATTTCTTCTTTACCCGCTGGGTCTAAACCCGCGGCAGGTTCGTCTAGTATTAGGATTTGTGGGCGCATAGCAAGCACACCTGCAATTGCCACACGGCGTTTTTGGCCACCTGATAGTTCGAAAGGTGACTTTTCGTATAAAGATGGGGCTATACCTACCATGGCTAAGGCGGTTTGTACGCGTTCGTCGATTTCTTCGTCGGTTAGTCCCATTTGTTTTGGACCAAAGGCAACGTCCTTATAGATTGTTTGCTCGAATAACTGATGCTCTGGATATTGGAATACGAGGCCTATTTTTTGTCGTATTTGTCGTAACTGATTTTTATCGTCGTGGATATCTTGGCTGTTTATTAGTATTTGCCCACTTGTAGGAGAGAGCAAGGCGTTTAGATGCTGGATTAGGGTGCTTTTGCCTGACCCTGTGTGTCCTATAATGGATACAAGTTCGCCTTGATAAATTTTTAGGTTAATGTCCTTGATTGCGGATTTTTCAAAGACACTGTTGGGATTGTAGGTGTGGGAGAGGTCATTTAGTTCAACGGCTACAGAGGAAGAATGGTTTGGTGTCACGTTAAGTATGGTGTTGGGTATAGCGTGTGGAATATTAGTGGTGTTAGTAATTTGGATGGCTTTTAAAAATTCCTCAACGGTTAAAATCGTTTGAGTAAATTTAAGCTCATGCGCAAGTGCGGTTACCTGCGGTACACCAAGCCCTAGCTTTTGCATTTCTTCTATTCGAGAAAAAACATCTTGCGGGGTACCGTCTATCGCTATTTTTCCTTTTTCCATAACAAGAATACGTCCTGCAAGAGCAGCTTCTTCCATAAAATGTGTAATTAGGATTACGGTTATGTCTGATTCTTTGTTCAGGCGAGTTATAGTATCCAGCACTTCGCGCCTCCCGGATGGGTCAAGCATGGCTGTAGGCTCGTCCAAAACAATGCAGTCCGGAGCCATTGCCAGCACACCCGCAATGGCCACGCGTTGTTTTTGCCCGCCAGACAAATGGTGGGGCGGTGAAGTTGTGTAATCTGTCATGTTAACTGCCTCTAGTGCATCATCTACGCGACGGCGGATTTCTTCTGTGGGAACACCAATGTTCTCAGGGCCAAATGCCACGTCTTCTTCCACTATGGATGCAACTATTTGGTTATCCGGGTTTTGAAATAGCATACCGATGGTACGGCGGATTTCCCATAAGTTTGACATGTCTTTCGTATCCATGCCATTTACCCACATGGTACCGTTTGTGGGGGCTAGTAGGGCATTCATATGTCGCGCAAGTGTGGACTTGCCTGAGCCATTGTGCCCGAGAATTGCTACGAAGTCGCCCTTTTCGATAGAGATGTCTATACCGTTTAACACGCATAGAGGAATTTCTGTCTCGTCGAATGCGGCGTATTCGAAGTTTAGATTTTGGGTTTTAATCATAATTACCTCTTATAGATATATTAGAGGCTTAGTCTACCATAAATATTGGGGATTGCAAATTTCTATGATATAATACTAGGGATTTTGCGTGGAAAACAATCCAACTCAATAACCAAAATTGAAAAAGAGCAAGACGACCACGCAAAACACAATATCAAATATTGAGGCGATGTTATGGAATGGATAAAATCCAGTATAGAAACCACAAGCGAGAGCATAGAAGCAGTAACAGGCTTGCTAATGTCCTGCGGAATTAACGGCGTAGAGATTATTGACGCAAAGGAAAGAGCGCGATACTTTGCAAGCCATACACGCAACTGGGATTACGCAGACGAATCACTGCTGAAGGTAGATACAGATCGCGCCTATGTAGTATTTTATGTAACGGCAGATGCCGCAGGGAAAGAACTGATTACGCAAGTTAAGGCGCGTATATCTACAAATACTTGTGAGTTGGGCAACCCGCAGCTACGGCAGGAGTCCGCAAATGATGAGACATGGTTGCACGAATGGAAAAAGCATTTCAAGCCCATCAGAATCGGGCGTGTGGTGGTTGTGCCTGAATGGGAAGAGTTTGTACCAGAGAATCAGGATGATGTTGTATTTGTAATCGATCCAGGGTCAGCTTTTGGCACAGGGCAGCATCAAACTACACAACTTTGCATAGATGCTTTACAACAGTGGGTTAAATCAGGCGACAGAGTACTGGATATAGGCTGTGGGAGTGGGATTCTTTCCATTATATCGTTGTTGCTTAGGGCTTCTTTTGCCTACGCAATTGATATAGACCCGGCAGGAGCAATTGCTGCTACAAAAAAGAACGCGGAGCTTAATCCGGTGGATCTGGGTGCTCTTACAATTGCCGCAGGCGATGTTTTGACGGAGCATGCCGTACGCGAGGCCATTGGCAACGGCTATGACATTGTGGTAGCCAATATTGTTGCAGATGTGATTATCCCGCTCGCACCGCTAGTGGGATCATTTGCACGAGAAAGTGGATTGTTTATAGCATCCGGGATTATAACCGAACGGTTGGACGAAGTTCTTACCGCATTTGAGCACGCAAGCATAGATATTGTTGCACAGAGAGAGTTGGAAGGCTGGCACTGCATTGTGGGGAGGTTCTCACATGCCTAAGTATTATTTTGCGCCTGAGCAACTGCAGGACAGCAAAATTACTTTGCTGGAGAACACGGCGCACCACTTGCTTCATGTTTTGCGGGTAACCGTAGGAGATAAAATTGTCTTGTGTAATGGCGCGAACATGGATTATCATGCGGTTGTAACTGAATTGTTGTCGAAATCTAAACAGCCGGGTGTTAGGCTTGAAGTACAAGATGCCGTCCCGTCTGCTACAGAGCCACGTACTAAAGTAACGCTGTATCAGTCCGTTCCCAAAGGGGATAAAATGGACACTATTATCCAAAAATGTGTGGAACTTGGAGTTCTTTCAATTGTTCCTGTTATAACAGAGCGTTCTGTTGTACGCAAAAAAGAGACAGAAAAGAAAGCATCTCGATATCATCGAATAGCGGAGTCTGCCGCGGGACAAAGTATGCGTGGCATAATTCCAACTATTCATACAGCAATTTCCTTTGAAGAAGCAGTAAAATCTATGAATACATCCGAGCTAAGCCTTGTAGCATACGAAGGAGAAAGAAAGCGCAGCCTAAAAAATACTCTTAGGGAGTATACATCTTCCGCCGTAAACCTATGGATTGGCCCGGAAGGTGGCTTTGCCCCAGAAGAAATAGCTGTTTTACAAGAAAAACAAGCTGTAACCGTATCTCTTGGTCCAAGAATTTTGCGGACAGAGACTGCGGCCATTGCCATGTTGGCACAGGTTTTATATGAAATTGAATGTTAGGAATCCGAAAAAGGACTGATATATTTGCAAATCTATTTCGATAATGCCGCCACAACTCCTACAATTCCATTTACATATGAAGGGTTGCTTGCCAATCCTTCGTCGCCCCATGCGGCAGGCATAGACGCAGAACGAAAACTATCTCAAGCACGTGAGGAAATAGCACTACACCTGAATAACAGCTTGCAGGATATAATTTTTACATCCGGCGGAACCGAATCTAACAATATAGCCTTGCTAGGCTTTGCCTTTGCTAATCAGCGCAAAGGCACTACATTTCTGGCAGAACCGTGGGAGCATCCGTCAATTTTGGAACCATTAAAGTACATTAAAGAAAAAGGGCTTGCAAGCGTTCACATATTGCCACACAAGCAATGGTATGGCATAAACTCCCCTACCCGCTTGGCGGCAATGTCCCATGTAAATAGCGAAACGGGAGATATAAACCCAGTATCGACAATTGCCGAAAATCTAAAAACAGAAAACCCTAGCACAACAGTTTTAATGGATGGTGTACAAGGGTTAGGCAAAGGAAAAATCCGGTTGGATAATATAGATATACTTACATTTAGCGCGCACAAGTTTCATGGTCCCGCAGGTGTTGGTGGGCTAGCACTACGTCCTGGTATTCGCTTGTTGCCGCTAATGTACGGCGGAGAGCAGGAGAAGAAATTGCGCCCAGGCACAGAGAATGTATACGGTGTGCTTCATATGGTGGAAGCATTGCGGCTTCCGCAAGATATAAGCAACGTTGCGGCAATCAAGCATATATTAGCGAAAATTGCTATCGAGTTGCCAAATGTTTTCGTCAATTCTCAAATGTTAGATCAGTCGCCGTATATCTTAAACATGAGCTTCTTAGGGGTAAAGGCCGAGCCGCTGGTGCATCTTTTATCGGAAAAAGGGGTATATGCATCCATGGGTGCAGCATGCCGCACTAAGAAAAATAGTAAATCGCCACTTGTGCTAATGGGTTTTTCGAATGAAAGAGCGGATTCTGCCGTGCGGTTTAGCTTTTCGGCGCTAAACACTGTAGAAGAAGCCTATGCCGCGAAAGCGATAATTATTGAATGCGTGACGTATATACGTAATGCGCTAGGGTACAGGCTATAGATTCACAATTATAGCCAACGTATTTCAAAAGTACAGCACGAGATTTACACTCTTCTGGCACTGCGCTTTTAAGGTGCATTGGCTATAGCCAAGCAAATACACATCCTCTTCATCCGCTCTTCGAGAAAGGAAGATCTTCCATGACAAAAAAAGTTCTCCTAATAAAGTATGGCGAAATAGCTCTGCGCAAAGGCAACCGCGCTCACTTCGAGCATCACCTTCTGGACTCTATCCGCCGCAAAATTCAATCTGACTTCCCTATTCTAAAAGTCTACCGTGAACAGGGCCGTTTTCTCGTAGAAAACCCTACAGGCGATGTAGATACAGCTGCAATTATCCCACGCATAAGGTATATCTTTGGCTTAACTCACTTTATGCCGGCAATAAAAACACCTGTCACAGACATCCACGACCTCAAGTCCATAGCATTAGCTTTCATGAGAGAACACATTGGCTGTAAAAAGACCTTCAAAGTAACCACCAAGCGAAGCGACAAAAACTATCCCCTACTCTCTGGTGAAATCTCTGCCGCCATAGGCGAAGAAATCTTTATGTCTGACCTTGGCCTAGCAGTAGATTTGCACACTCCAGACATCAATCTATGGGTTGAGCTGCGCAACAATACATATTTCTACATAGACAGTGTTCGCGGCGAAGGCGGCCTGCCTTATGGTACTAGCGGAAAAGGTATATTGCTACTGTCTGGCGGGTTTGATAGCCCGGTCGCAGGTTATCTCTGCGCCCGCCGTGGAGTAGAAATTGCAGGGATATATTTCCATTCACCACCGTTTATATCAGAACGTGCACTAGACAAAGTAAAGGATCTCTCACGCCAGCTTACAAGTTTTACGGGAAAAATGAGGTTATACGTGGTTCCTTTTACAGAAGTGCAATTATTCCTAAAAGAGGTCATTCACCCCGAAAAACTAACTATTTTTTTGAAAAGAGCAATGATTCATATCGCAAACACCATTGCCGAGAACGAAAAAGCTCAGTGCCTAATAACAGGCGACAGCATAGGCCAAGTTGCCAGCCAAACAATGCAAAGCTTATCTGCTGTAAACTCTGCCGCAAACCTACCCGTAATTCGCCCATTGTCAGTATTGGACAAACAGGAAATAATTGATATCGCACGAAAAATAAACACATACGATATCTCCCACCGTCCATATGACGACTGCTGTACGTTGTTTGTCGCAAAGCATCCGGAAAACAAACCCAATGCAAAGGTGATAGAGCGCATAGAGGCACAGTTGATGGATCGTCTGCAGCCGTTATTAACCACAGCAATAGAAACTATAGAGTATTTCGATTTATAATCACGGTACCTTAAAACCGTCCGCTGTGGTGATGATTTCTCTAGAAATTAAAATTTGTGCAAGAAAATGCGCCCTTAATTCCGCAACCCTTTTACGCGCTTTCTCTTGTTTCCAAAGAAATCGAAACAAAAAAATTCAGTTGGTTGCCCACCGACTGAATTTTTTTAATGCAGGGTTACAAAACCTAAAAAATAAGGTATAATCTAGGATATATCATTAATAATTTTTCAAAATTAGAAAGAAGGACAACAAATGATACGTACAGCAGCAAAATGCGCAACAGCAGCAGTGCTTCTAACGGGTGCATTATCACTGACAGCCTGCGTAGAAGAAGTTCCCCTAGCCGAAATTCGCGCAAATTTACAAGCCGAAATCGAGGCAAACACCCCACCTGTGGCAGAAGAGCCACCACAAGGAGATGACGACATGCAATTATTAGACGGCACAATGTTTGAGCCGCTACGTAACAATTCGGCAACTATGCTTCAACTAACCCCGCTTACGCCTGGCGAAGAACTTGCTGTAATCCATACAAACATGGGCGACATTACCGTTCGTTTCTTCCCAGAAGAAGCACCTATGGCAGTAGAAAATTTCACAACCCACGCCCGCAATGGTTACTATGATGGCGTAATTTTCCATCGTGTAATTCCTGGCTTTATGATACAGGGCGGTTGCCCGTACGGTATGGGTACAGGCGGAGAAGATATTTGGGGCGGCAGATTCCATACTGAGGGCAGTTTTAACCTGCGTCACTTCAACGGCGCACTTGCAATGGCACATGCGGGGCCAGGTACGATCGGTAGCCAGTTCTACATTGTACAAAACTATGATCTGGATAACAGCCACATATCTCGGTTCGAGCACATGATTCAAAACCAAGATAACGAAGTTGGCCGGTTTGCAGACGGTACCATTTTGCGCTACAGTGATGTTAACCCAACGGCGGCACTTGAGCATTATATTGCACATGGTGGCACTCCGCATCTGGACTGGGTAGAAAACCCGCATGACGGACACCCAGTATTCGGTCATGTAGTAGACGGTATGGATGTAGTAAACACAATTGCAAACACTGCCGCAGAAGCTTCTCGTCCACTGGAAGATATGATAATCGAAAGCATTTCATTTATTGTTTACGGCGCATAAAGCTTTGGGGTTTAAGGGGGACTTATCTCCCCCTTACCGGCCTCATGCGGGGCATAGCCACATAGCTCCGCAAACTTTTTAATCTGAACTAATAAGGAGAGCGACAATCGTGATTTATCTGGACAATGCCGCAACAACGCCATTACACCCGACTGCGCGAGATGCGATGATACCATACTTAAGCGAAATTTTTGCAAACCCGTCCAGTGTGTTTGGCCCTGCACGGCAAGTCCGCAACGCAATAGACGAAGTGCGACAACTAATCGCAAAAGCAATTGGCGCAAATACAAGCGAAATATTCTTTACCGCAAGCGGTACAGAGGCAGACAACTGGGCATTAAAAGGTGTAGTAGAAGCTACAGGAAAGCGACACATTATCACAAGCGCGGTAGAACATCACGGTATCTTCAACGTATGCGAATATTTGCAAACCAAGGGGTGCGCCATAACTTACCTTCCTGTAGACGAAGAAGGTCGCGTTAACCCCGCAGATGTAGAAGCAGCAATCCGCCCCGACACAGCACTTGTAACAATCATGTTTGCTAACAACGAAGTTGGTACCATCCAACCGTTAGCAGAAATTGGCGCAATAACCCGCCGCCATAATATACCGTTTCACACAGACGCGGTACAAGTTATCGGTCACATGCCCGTTAACGTGGATGAACTTGGTGTAGATATGTTGGCACTATCCGCCCACAAGTTTTATGGGCCAAAGGGAATAGGTGCGCTGTATATACGCAAAGGCACAAAAGTAACTCCGTTACTGCATGGCGGCGCGCAAGAGCGCAATCACCGCGCAGGTACAGAAAATGTAATGGGTATAATTGGAATGGGTGCCGCACTATCCGCCGCAATGGCTGATATAGAAAAGGAACACCACCGCATTACTAACTTGCGGGATAAACTAATTAATACCATCTTAACAACGATCCCCCACTCAAAGCTAAACGGTGCCACAGGCAATAACCGCCTTGCCGGCAACGTAAATGTCTCGTTCCGGTTTATAGAAGGCGAATCGCTATTGCTGCATTTAGATATGCATGGGGTATGTGCATCCACAGGTTCCGCATGTTCGTCCGGAGCGCTTGACCCTTCTCATGTACTAATGGCAATGGGACTTTCTCACGAACTGGCAAACGGCGCGATACGCTTTTCATTAGGACGCGAAAACACTGTCGATGATATCGACAAGTTAATGGCAATCTTACCATCCATAGTACAAAAACTACGCGACCTTTCACCGCTATATGATGACTATAAGGCAACACATATATAAACGCACAGATTTTAACCGCTAACAAACCTGAACGTGACCAAGGCATTGGGGCGAAAGCCCCCACAAAAATAAAAGGATGATCTACTTGGAATATACAAAAAAAGTACAAGACCATTTCATGAATCCCCGCAATGTAGGCGAAATGGAAGACGCAAGCGGGGTAGGCACCGTAGGAAATACTCGCTGTGGTGATATAATGCGAGTCTATCTCAAAATAGAAAATGACATAATAACAGACGCTACATTCAAAACCTTCGGCTGCGGCGCAGCCATAGCAACTTCAAGCATGGCAACAGAAATGGTAAAAGGCAAAACTATACCCGAGGCACTAACCATTACTAACAAAGCTGTAATGGAAGCTTTGGATGGCCTACCTGCGGTAAAGGCGCATTGCTCCAACTTGGCAGAAGAAGCCTTGCAATCCGCTTTATGGGACTATGCAAAAAAGAACGGCATAAAAATTGATGGGTTGTCTGAACCAAAAAAACATGACGATCATTGATTTCTGTGGTATAATTTGAAAAATCGCGGCTTAATATTTGTGAACAAGAAGCGTATTTCGCAAATACACGCTAGAGGGAATGGCGACTATGTACAAAGAAGGGGATAGGATTGTATACCCGCTGTATGGAGCAGGTACAATAACAGAGCTTGAAACTAAAGACATAGACGGCGAACTTTTAACCTACTACGTACTAAACATTCCCGTAAACAATTTGACAATAAAAATTTCTGCCCAAAAGGCAGAAGAATTAGGCGTACGCAATACCCTTGCCCAAGAAGATATAATGACCGAACTGGCAAGTATAGCAAGCGCGGATATAGACATGCCCGACAATTGGAACATACGCTACAAAGAAAACATGCAGCGTATCAAAACAGGTGCGCTATCCCAAGTTGCAATTGTGTATCGCAGCTTGCTCTTTAGAGAGCGGGAACGCGGCCTTTCTACCGCAGAAAAGAAAATGATGACTACCGCCAAGCAAATCATATTGTCGGAGTTGATACTTTCTCTTGACATTGACAAGCTGGAAGCAGAAAATATTTTAAAGAGTATGTATAACTAAAATCTTAGACCGCTCCACAAAAGCCAAATTGCCGCATAGCAAGATGGCCTTCGTAAGGGCGGTTTTTGACATTTATAAATAGTTTCAAAATCCAACTCGAAAGGATATTTTTTATGCAAACAAACATTACCTTACACATCCAACCGGATTACGAAAGCTTAAGCTTAACAGCTGCTCGTCTTTTTGCCAGGGCAGTACGCATGCGCCCCGAGGGGGTTTTCGGCTTTGCCACAGGGAGTACACCCACAGGTATGTATGCCGAACTCGTAAAAATGTCCACAAAGGGCGAGGTAGACTTTAGCCAAATAACCGCCTTTAACTTAGATGAATACATGGGGCTATCAGGCGACCACCACCAAAGCTACCAATATTTCATGGCAAAAAACTTGTTTAATAACGTAGGTCTCCCCATATCCAGCCGCAACATCCCCAGCGGAACCACCACAAATCCAACAGAAGAATGCGTTGCTTACGAAAAAAAGATAGCTGACAGCGGCGGAATAGATTTACAAATCTTGGGAATTGGCAATAATGGACACATAGGCTTTAACGAACCTGCCGAAACCTTCGCTGGTCCAACGGCTCATGTCCCACTAGCGTTAGAAACAATCCAAGCAAACTCGCGCTTTTTCGATAACCCCGACCAAGTACCTAAGTTTGCCATAAGTATGGGTATCCAAACCATAATGATGTCTAAAGCAATTATGCTACTTGCAAGTTCAGACACCAAGGCCGGCATACTGTACGATGCTCTGCGCGGTCCAATTACACCAAAAGTACCTGCTTCTGTGTTGCAGTTGCATCGTAACGTAGTAGTCGTTGTCGATAAAGCCGCTGGTAAATTTTTATAGAAGCTAAGGGAGATATTTTGCTAGTGTAAAGCCGTGAAGGCATTGCCCCCACACCCCCACTTCTTTTTTGTAAAAAAAGAAACAAAAAACTTTAACGCTAAACGGATTAGCTGACGTGTTCGGCGGCAATATCTAACGCCGATACTGTCATTGTGCCATCTTAACGTTAAAGTTTGTGGGGTGTGGGGCAAAGCCCCACGGTTTTAGTTTAAAATCTACTCAAAGGAGCGCATTACATGTCAAGCAGAACCGATACATCCTTTGTGCGTCAAGCCGCAATACTAGGTGCGGCTTCTATTTTTGTACGCTTCATAGGCTTTTTGTATCGTATTCCTCTTACACGTATGATTGGTGACGAAGGTATTTTCTTTTACGGCGCGGCATATTCCGTTTATGGCTTTGTGCTGATTGTTACTGCGGGTACTTTTCCTGCTGCCATTTCTAAACTGACTAGCGAGCGCATTGCCCGCAAGCAGTATCGTAACGCGCACGAGTTGTTTAAAACCGCTATGGCAATTGCGGTTTTATCAAGTTACGTGGCCGCGCTTATCATGTGGTTTGGTGCAGATTTTATTGCAGAAGTATTTTTTGAAAGGCCGCAAATCGCATTGGCAATCCGCTCTCTTGCGCCAACGGTCTTTTTTGTTAGTTTTCTTGCAACATTCAGGGGATACTTTCAGGGAATGAAAACGGCTATCCCAACGGCAGTTTCGCAAGTTGTGGAGCAGGTTTTTAAAGTTGTGTTCTCGGTTTTGCTGGCGAGTTTGTTTCTGGATGCTGCTGATATACAACTTGCTGTTGCTGGTGCGTCTGTCGGTACAGGCATTGCCGTTGTTGCAGGGCTTGCTGTTATGGTAGTTCTGTACGGCCTCATTTCAAAAGATTTGCGACTTCGTGCCAGTAAAGACCGTAACATAAAAAAATACGAGAGCCGAAGCCACCAGGTTTCTGTAATCGTGCGTACAGCTCTGCCAATGATTGTAGGCATGGGGATATTTTCTATCGGCAGTTTTTTAGACCTTTCCATGGCACCACGGTACATCCCCTTCTCCGATGATGAAGTAAACCTTCTAATTGGGCAGTTCCAAGGTAAGTTTGTTTTGTTAACTACGCTGCCAGTCTCGTTATCACTTGCCCTTTCCGCTGCCGTTATTCCAGAGATTTCATCTTCCCGTGTGCAAATGGATATATCGTCAATCAAAGAAAAAGCCAACATGGCTCTTCGGCTTTCCATGATACTGTCCATCCCGGCGGCCATTGGTCTTGCTGTTTTGGCAGACCCTATTATAGCTCTACTGTTTCCTAACCAGCCGGACGGCGGCTGGTTGCTGCGTTACGGTGCGATAAGCATTGTACTTGTGTCACTTACGCACGTGCTCACAGGGGTACTGCAAGGCCTGGGCAGTGTTGGGTTACCCGTTATGGCTGCGTTCTTTGGCGTGGCAGCTAAAGTTCCTATCAACTATGTCCTTATGTCAATACCTAGTATCAACATTCTTGGTGCGGTCATTAGTACTATTATGTGCTATATCGTTGCCGCTACGCTAAGTATGTTCTTTCTTTACAGGCGCACAAAATTTTTGCCGTCTCTTGGCTCTGCAATTATAAAGCCACTGCTGGCATCTACCGTTATGGGGCTTGCATGCTTTGTTACCTACCACGGGCTGCGCCTTGTCGCACCAACTGCGGTTGCTACGTTAGTTGCGCTTATCGTTGGATGCGTGGTTTTTGTACTTGTTATGGGCTTGATCAAGGGATTTAGAAAGAAAGACTTGCAAGCCGCTCCAATACCCAATAGGCTGCGTAAGTGGCTGCAAGAGCTATAAAGTTTGTATTAATAGTAAATTGTTGATAAGTTTGCGCTTTGCGGTAAATTTAACGCAAGATTTGTGGATAACTCCCGCAATAGTTTGCCCCAAATGCGGCAAATTATCAACAATATCTGCAAAGTTGTGCACATGTTGTTGATAGTGTTTGCGCGTTATCCACATTGTCCACAAGCAATTTACAAAGGAGAAAAATCATATGCGTAAACACATAGCGCAAATGTTTATAGTGTTAACACTTTTGTTGACATCATGCAACAATGTTGCGCCAACAGCTATAAACTTGTCCGAAATACCGCCGCAGGAAGTGCTCATTCTCATGTACCATGACATTAGGCCGGAACCGGTGGCAGATAACGCATATGTCGTTTCAACTGATACATTTCGCAGCCACATACAGCAACTACACGATGCAGGCTTTACAACTATCAGTTTCTGCAAATTGATAGCATTTGTCGATTACGGTTACCCCTTGCCTTCACATCCGATTGTGATAACATTTGACGATGGGTATCGCTCCAATGTAGAAATTGCCGCACCTATTTTATACGAGTTTGGCATGACTGCTACCATTAATGTCGTTGGTGTATCCCGCGGGAGTAGTGTATACCGTCACACAGATATCATTACTATACCGCACTTTGATTGGGATGAAGTTCGCCCATGGGTTCAAAATGGAACAATCCATATCGGCCACCATACTTACGATATGCATCGCGTTCATCAATTTCCAAACGAGCCGTGGCGTTCTGGCGTACTGCCAATGGAAAATGAGACTCCGGAAGAGCATAAAAATGCCCTAATCGCAGACTTCGAGCGATTAAGGCATATAATCCAAGCCGAAATTGGTACCTATGTAGTTGTATTTGCGTATCCATATGGGTGGTATTCTACAGAAACAGAGGCTATACTTCAAGAACTTGGCGTACGGGTAACACTACGTTATCTGCCACCAGGCATCAACACTATAGAACCCGGTAACCCGGACAGTTTGTTTTTGATGTATCGTGTAAATATGACAGAGGAAATATGGCCACAAGACATATTTGAACTATTGATCATAGAAAGATGAGCACTCAACTACATGGGACGATTGAAAGCTCTGTCTTCTATTTACTATATTCGTATATAGCTAAATCAGGGAGTATTTTCTTGCTCAAATTTTAGCTCTTTGAGAAGTCTATCATCCATTCGCATTTGTGCATATACCAGCATTCCAAAACAAGTCCAAAAAAACGGCGCGGCAATAAATTGCGAAATTCCAAAAAATGCCTGTATTACATAAAACAAAACCCCTGCTCCCGCTATGGCACTAAGCGCGTTGTTAGATTGTTTGAACCACTCAATCGCCGCCACCACAAGCGCACCAAGATATGCCGCCAACGATAGCAGCCCACCCGTAGCCAAAATATGCAACATTTCATTATGCGCCGCGTCTACACGGGAAGAAAAATACCTGCCATACTCATCAACACGCTCAAAAATAGGAATATCCCAGTACCCTAGCGTATCAGGCCCCGTACCAAGCAGCAAATTCTTCCATGTAATACGCTCTAGTATGTTACGCCATATAAAAATACGACTCGTACCGAATGCATCATCAAAATTTCCGCGTAGCATTTGCGATGCCTCGTATATCACTCCACCGGGCACACCACTATATGTCCACAAAAACACAAATACCATACCAGCACCCCCTATCACAGCCATAATTGCAATGCCCCTGTACCATTTTGCGGAAATTCTATCAAATAGTTCGGTTCTAACTACAGCTAAGGCCGCTAGAATCAAAATAACAATAGTTGCAAGATACAAAACGCGTACAGGTACAATAATGATAGGTCCATTTTGGAAAATAATCATGCGTGACGTAGTAAAAGCAGCGGCCATTACAGCAAAAACCATTAACGTATTAGCCAATGTTACCCTGCTTGTTACTGCTACAGGCAGTATAAGCACCGTACCAGCTAGCACTGCCACAAACGCAGCATCTATTCCCATGGAAAAAACCAACATCAATGTAAAAAATAGCGGAAAAATCAAAAACCATCGCTCTTCGCTTTCGAATTTGATAAAAGCCATTATCATTATTCCAATAGCCAAAACCAGAATGCTACCTAATAGCCCCGCATTGCCTATGGTAGACAAGAATTCTCCTGAATAGTATACCCCTGCCCCATAGTAATTGAGTCCGTCTGGATATAGCATAAATGGATTAGCTCCTGTTAACTGTACTAACGCAATCATGCTAACTGGTACCATTACAACCCCAAGCAGATACATCATCCACTTCTTTGGATGAAAGTAGTATATTAATAGGAAGAAAACCAGTACATAAATCCCTATTGTAAGAACACCCTCGCGCCGAAAGTTACCCAAAAACGTACCAGGGTAAGGAGAAAATACCGCAGAAACTACAGTTGTAAGTAGAAATCCAAGTATTAACTTACCCGCCAGCGGGATTTTTTTTACACGTTCTCTAAAATTATCTTCCGCGGTCGTGATGCTGATAATGGCAAACATAGAGCGCAACACGGCCATAGTAAGTACAAATCCCCCACAAATAACAAGAAACCAAGTTCGCTTAAACACACCAATGACGCTATACCCACCATCCGCACCTTCAAGAGGAAACCCCAACAGAAAGACAGTAAGCAGCAGTGCAATATATACGTATGTTATCCGTTGAAAAAACATGGAGAACTCCTTCCTTGTGTTAGTTTAAGACGGCTCTATTCTAAGTGTTTCGCACATACACGTCAAGGAAGGGATACTTGATTTGCAGCGCAACGTAAATCGTTAACACTGTTGATAATGTTTGCAACAATGGTCGCAAATGTTGATAAATATTTGCGCAAAAATTATGTTAACTCACATAATTGCCACAAAATTTATCGGAACTATCCCTTCACGTATGTTATTGCATATTGTAGGGGCGAATATTATTCGCCCGTCTGAAAGTATTGCATATGTTGGCCTCCGCGGGCGATTAATAATCGACGAGGCGCAGTGAGCGAAGTCGAACGTTTCCCGCGCCGCCCCTATAGCAATCATTTTAATATGCCGTACGTGAGGGGATAGTTTAGTTAATTTATTCACATAAGGTAGTTATCCTAGCCAAATATTGTGAGCTTGTTCACTCTTGTAGGGGTAGCACGGGAAACATTCACATTAGACGTAATAAACTTATGCTTCTTCAAGTATTGTACTTTACTCGCGTTTAGTTATCCATGAAAGGATAAACTTCCAACCACCCCACCGCGAACAGGCACAGACTATTACCATTCAAACTTGAAAAATAAAATAGATTAAACGCAAGCAGCTCCAAGCGCATGTTACCAGTCTATAATCCGGAGCTATCACATAACAACTATAAAATGATGAAAAGGTTTCACATCTCTGTAGGGGCACCGCGGGAAACGTTCGCATTATAAGCGTAGTAAACGTAGCTAACATTTCTCATGCCGCCATATCCTCTGCGCCCTATATAGGTTTTATGTCTGTATGCGTTTTAGTTATTATAATGTAAGCTCTTAATCATCAATTGCTTCACCGCTGAATGAGGTAGACTACCATCATCATCAGAAAAACTTCGTAATAGAAAAAGAAACGCCACGTTTAATAAAACGTGGCATTTTTTTATGCCTTAATAAGTAAAGGCAACGATATATCGTAGCTCACAAACAACACCATATATGTTTCTACAAAATTATATAGGGGAATCCCAAAGAGAAATACCCACTACGATTAAGATAACAAAGTCTAAACCAACCCAAAAATAAATCAACTCCACCAATATAAAATAAATGCACATATAAATAGGAAGAAACTCATACCAAAAAGAATAACAAAACACAAAAATCGATATTACATTTCGCTATAGTTGTCGACAAGTTGCTGTACATTTGCGGTTTTCACAAGTTGTTAAATTGCAGTAAGATTACTCCGGTTTTGCTCTACCTATACGGTCAAATGATTAGTAGTGTTTGCGGTATATTATATGTAATCCGCAAAAAGAAGGGAGCAAAATTAAAATGAGACAATTTAATACAGCGCAACACCCTTCTGCTTGCAGTATGCATGATAACTGCGCTTATAGCATGAGGGGTTCTCCCGCAGGCAATCGGCGAAGCAGTTATCAAATAAAAATGTTTAAACCCGGCAGGTATAAACCACCAAAATATAGATTTGCTATAAACCTGCGACAATTGCAACAACATAAAAATAGCCATGTTTACAGAGGGATTAACACAGTGGTCCTTTGGTTAACAACATCATCTCCACCTTATGCATGTGACAGCAGCGGCAGCGGAGAAATAAAGCAGATAAAACGCAACACTTCCAACTATAAAGTTCGAAAAACCAACAATCGATTTTATTCGAGCACGCACAGGTGCTAAAAAGAAGGGAAAGAAATCATGACTACTTTCACAGACCTGAACTTAGAAAGAAAGAGAAGGATTACAGACTTAGTTAAATCTGTATTGGCATGGATTATTGTCGTGGCAATGCTGGTAGACACACCTATGTCTGTATATGCACAGGTTCAAAATCTGCCTTCTGCTGAAATAGAAAGCGAGCAGGCGATACCTCCTGATGAACAGGAACCAGCCCACTCTGCAGAAGGCTACTCGACAGCAGACTTGTTCTCAAGCGAGCTGTTCGAAGTACAAGAAACAGAAGAGGAACCGGCACCAATAGAATATGAAGAAACAGAAACCGGTAACGAATCAGAAGAAGCTTATTATCCAGAATATCCTGAGTACCCGGAATATCCTGAGTACCCAGAATACCCCGAGTATCCAGAATATCCTGAGTACCCGGAATATCCTGAGTACCCAGAATATCCTGAGTACCCGGAATACCCCGAGTATCCAGAATATCCTGAGTACCCAGAATACCCATATGAAGAAGAGTCCGGAAGTGCAGAAGGTCAACTAGACGCACTACTAGCTCTTATGAATTTTGGTCAAGCAACTTTGGCACTTAACATCTATTCAAACGATATCTCTATATTGTCAAGATTTGGTGGCTATGCAACAGAAATAAATGATAACGGTATGCTTGTTATCAATGTTCCTGTTATATTAGGCACCCCGCGTAGCGTTTGGCCAAATCAAGAAGCATTACAAAGCATTTTAAACATCGGCAGCGTCTACGGCGAGCACGGCCTTCCCGGCCATGCATTCTGGGGCTGGTTCGAAGGCAGCACTCTTGATGCTTCTGGCAGAACAGGTGCTACCGGCCTCCGCAGACCTGTAGTTGGAGAAAGCTGCGAGCTTAGCCGCATCCTTTCAAGACTCGAAAACATGACCATAGAGCAGGCATTGGATTTGCTTGGAGAAACCGCAACACTGGATATCTTTGCAGTATGGTCCCTTTGGGGCGACGTTAACGACGACGGCGTTGTAGACCAAGCAGACCTTGACTTGCTGAGAGAATATATTCTCTTGCGCTATCTAATCCCGGGCTCAATAGTTATAAACGCACATGCTGCGGACGTATTTCCAAACAACGCTATAGACTGGACAGACTACAACAAGCTTAGAGATTATATTACCAACCGTGGAAATGTAGTACTAGGTGCTAGACTTCCAATGGCGTTTGCTGCACTTTCTCGTATAACACCATTTGATGATCCTATTGTCACCTGGCAGATCATACCTCCGACGCAACATGTAAATGCCACTACTGGTCATATTGAATTACCAGTAGGCCAAAACTCGATAACTATTTATCTTGAACTAGCACGTCCTGCCGGTCAATTTCGTCCAGTTCCCGGTGGTGGTACAACACTTGTACTTGACTATCCACAAGGTTCACTTGCCCCGAGAATCCCAACCACAGATTCATTCGCTTTGCTTTCGCCAGATCCCACTGACCCCGCAAATATATGTTGGGTTTGTTGTTTTGAGCCTATTTTTGGCCGTCTTACTTTAGATGGTCCCTCAACAAGTGGTGGGCGCACAAGATTTGGAACTGTTATCAGCCAATTAACTACTCCAGACGATATATTTGTAGGCTACGAGGGCGATATAGTAATGCGCGTAGTGCTAGATATACCTGCAGCCTCGCCCCTAAGAGGGACAGTAGCAAACCCAAACGGTGTTACCGAGTATGTAGATATAAGCGTGCATAGAGGTCAATTCTCTTTGCCTGATGGCGGAACAATTCCAACACAATCTTCAACACTTAGAGTTATCCGCGTCGCATCAGACCAACCACTAACAACCGGAAATGTACCTAACGACCTAACACATTCAGGCCAAGGCTTGACAGTAGACGGCACAGCAGTACCTACATTTGCTGGTACCCGCGACGTAGCGATTGGTGATGCAGTTGTATTAACCGCAGGCACTGTTACCAACTGGACATTCCTAGGCTGGTATCGTAGTTCAAACACAAATCCTCCATCAACTGCTCCAACATCAGGTAATACCCTTGGTGGAACCAACGTACTTACAACAGAGCAATTAGCTCGTATAAACACAAGCAATGTCCTTCCAAGTTTTAATATGCCAGATCACCCCGTTACCATCACCGCATTGTGGGGCAGCCATTGTGGCGAAATTGGCATACCCAACCAACGTATGCTTACCATCAACAACGTTCCTGCTGGAGTAACTTTCGAAGCATTGCCGACAGCACAGCAAACAGAAAATGGTAACCGCGCAGCCGGTTCATCTGTAGCTTTGGTAACAGGTACTCCTACGGGTACCACTCCGGGTCGCTTACAGTTCCTCGGATGGGTTCGTGGAGATACAGTACCTGCCGCAGGTGAAAACTGGGCAGCATGGCAAGCAACACACTCATCAACAATAACCGTGCGTGATGCAGGTTGGGCATTTGATATGCCTGATGAAGCAACAACATATACAGCAATTTGGGGCAACGGTGGTATCGTTGGTCAAGTAAGCGTGACCTTTGCATGGGGTTATACAGATCCATTAGACCCAAGTAGATTAAATATTGTAGAAAATGTTCAGCACGGCTCAACTCCAACCCCGCCTACAGCAATAACAGGTCATAACCGTCCAGGTTTTGCCTTTGACGGCTGGAGTCCGACGGTAGGTGCCGTAGTTGGTGGCGAAACATTTACCGCCCAATGGCGAAGTGAAGACGAAGTAAGAGTAAGATTCATGCGTAATGATGACGCAGCAACCCAACTACATCACACCACATATGTAGAATACAATAATCATGTAGCAGCCCCAACAGCACCAATCCGTCCTGGCTTC